>Ga0163163_10000872_pt1 | contig 25704 bp, 21 predicted proteins | sample S65metaG_FD_119766 | JGI IMG/M metagenome (GOLD analysis project Ga0163163, IMG submission 119766) | Switchgrass rhizosphere microbial communities from Kellogg Biological Station, Michigan, USA - S6-5 metaG | ecosystem: Host-associated > Plants > Roots > Rhizosphere > Soil | place: USA...
AAACGTGCGCAAGCGCTTCGGGCGCTGGGAGCTGAACGCCGGCGCGGAGCGTTATCACGCCACGACCGACCTTGCGCTCGGCGGTGCGGACTTGAACCCAGGCACAGTCAGTTACACGAGAATTTACGCTGGCCTGGATTTCCATTTCGATTGAGCGCGGCCGTATACAAGTTCGATTTTTCCACGATGGGCTGCCCGTGCAACCTGCACCTGGAAGCCGACACCGCAACGACCGCGCAAGCGGCATTGGCCGCGACGCTGGCGGAATGCGAACGTCTCGATCGCAAGTATTCGCATTATCGCGATGACAGCCTCATCGCCCACATTGCAACGCGCCCGGGCGAGCACTTCGAAGTCGACGAGGAAACCGCGAACCTGCTCGACTTCGCCGCCACTTTGTACGCGCAGAGTGACGGCATGTTCGACATCACCGCCGGGCCGTTGACACGCCTTTGGGATGCGCAACGTGGGCGCGTTCCGACGCCGGACGAAATCGCGCGGGCGTTGTGTGTTACCGGTTGGAAATACGTCGGATGGACGCGTCCAACACTGCAGTTGCAGCGCCACGGAATGCATATCGACCTGGGCGGCCTCGTCAAGGAATATGCGGCGGATCGCTGTGCGCAGCTTTGCCGGGAGGCCGGCATCACTTCCGGAGTCGTCGATCTGGGTGGCGACCTCGCGCTGATCGGCCCGCATTGCGATGGCACGCCGTGGGTCGTCGGCATCAAGGCGCCGCGCACACCCGGACGCGCGTCTGCGCGTATCGAGCTACCACGTGGCGGACTGGCGACGAGCGGCGACTACGAGCGCGCCCTGATCATCGATGGCCGTCGTTATTCGCATATCGTCGATCCGCGCAGCGGCGTGCCGGTGCAGAGTTTCGCCAGCGTCAGCGTAGTCGCTGACAGCTGCCTGATCGCCGGTGCGGCCGCGACGCTGGCGATGCTGCTCGGCGTCGAACGCGGCGGCGCCTATCTGCGTGAGTTGGGGTTGCCGCATTTGTGCATTGAGGATGACGGCCGCGTCAGCGGCGACATCGCTCTCGCCGCCTGAGCCGCGGCAGCGGTTACAATGCGCGCCCGTTTCGCTCGCGTCTCATGTCGCTCAATCCACAACAACGCGCCGCGGTCGATTACTGCGACGGCCCGCTGCTCGTGCTCGCCGGCGCGGGTTCGGGCAAGACGCGTGTGATCACCGAGAAAATCGCGCACCTGATCGCGCGCAAGCATCTGTCGCCGCACAAGATCGCCGCGATCACGTTCACGAACAAGGCCGCGCGCGAGATGCGCGAGCGTGTGGGCAGGTTGATCAAGGGTGATGCTGCGCAGGAAATTGCGGTTTGCACGTTCCATGCGTTGGGTCTGAAATTCCTGCAGATCGAGCACGCCAAATTGAATCTGAAACGCGGCTTTTCCGTCCTCGATGCCGACGACAGTGCGGCGATCGTCAAGGATCTCGCGCCCGCTCAAGCCAAGCCCGATCAGCTGTTCGCGCTGCGTCACCTGATCTCGACCGCCAAGGGCAATGGTCTTACGCCCGAGCAGGCGGCCGAACACGCGCGCGCCGCGCGCGAGCGCGAGGCGGCGGATCTGTATGTGCGTTATCAGAAGCGTCTGGCTGCATTCAACGCGGTGGACTTCGACGATCTGATCCGCCTGCCGCTGGCGCTGCTCGAGTCCGATGCGGAAACGCGCGCGACCTGGCAGGAACGCCTGCGCTATCTGCTGATCGATGAATATCAGGACACCAACGCCGCGCAATATCGGCTCGTGAAGCAACTCGCCGGCGAGCGCGGCGCGTTCACGGCGGTGGGCGACGACGACCAGTCGATCTATGCCTGGCGTGGCGCAAATCCCGGCAATCTGGATGAGCTGGCGCGCGACTATCCGGCGCTGAAGGTGCTCAAGCTCGAACAGAACTACCGCTGCAGTGCGCGCATCCTGCGAGCCGCCAACGCGCTGATCCGCCACAACCCGCATGTGCATGAGAAGCGCTTGTGGAGCGAACACCGCGAAGGTGCGCCGATCCGCGTGCTCGCGTGCCGCGACGACGAGCACGAAGCCGAGCGCATCGCCGCGGACATCGCGCATCTGCAGCAGCTGCACAAGACACCGTGGCATGAATTCGCCGTGCTGTACCGTGGCAATCACCAGTCGCGGCCATTGGAAAAGGCGCTGCGCCTCGCGCAGGTTCCATACAAGGTAACCGGCGGCACGGCGTTTCTGGAACGCGCCGAGGTCAAGGACCTGCTCGCGTATCTACGCGTGATCGTCAATCCCGAGGACGACGCGGCGTTCCTGCGTATCGCCAACGTGCCGCGCCGCGAGATCGGCGCGACGACACTGGAAAAGCTCGGCGAATTGGCGCAGTCAAAACACGCCTCGATGCTGCATGCGGCGCATAGCGACGCGGTGCTCAAGCAGCTCGCGCCGCGGCCGGCGTCGGCGCTTGCCGGCTTCGCTGCGCTGATCGATGAATTCGTGGCGGCGATGCGCAGCATGCCCGCAGCCGATCTGGTCGACGACATCGTGCGCCGCACCGGCTTCGCCGAACATCTGCGCCATGAGACGCGCGACCCGGCTGCGTTGCAGCGGCGCCTGGAAAATCTGAATGAGCTAGCCGGCTGGTTTCGCGCCATGCAGAAGGATGGATCGCGCACGGGTGAACTTGCGGCGCAACTCGCGTTGCTCTCACATTCCGATCGCGACGATTCCGGCAACCAGGCACGGCTGATGACCCTGCATTCGGCCAAGGGCTTGGAGTTCCGCTTCGTCTATGTCATCGGCGTCGAAGACGGCACTCTGCCGCATGCCGGCAGCATCGACGAAGGCCGGCTCGACGAGGAGCGTCGTCTTTTCTATGTCGGCATCACGCGCGCGAAAGAGCGCCTATGCCTGTCGTACGCCGCGCGCTCGCGCCGTTACGGCGAGATCGTCGCGAACGAGCCGAGTCGCTTCCTCGCTGAACTTCCGCCCGACGACCTGCACTGGGATGGCCGCGACGCCGAGCAGGATGCGCAAGCCAAACGCGAAGTCGCCGGCTCGCATATTGCGCGGCTGGCGAGCTTGCTCGCCGACTGAAGAGGCGCGTCGGATGTCGCCCTCTTTCGCGTTCTACTAGTGTGCATCGACGGCAAGTTGTAGCCGACTCGGCTATCGCTAAACCGCGACTGACCGCCGTTCGCGCCGTGCTTGCCTTCACGACGGGTGCTCACTACAGTTGCCGTCCCGCTTTTCTTCCACCCACCAATCTGGGGAACATCATGCAAAAGCTCGCTCGCATCGCTTTGATCACTGCGCTTGCCGCCGCCGGTTTCGGCTGCGACCAGCAACCCGCTGCCAGCGCCGGCCCGGCTGGCGCGTCGCCCGCCGCCGTCGCTGCACCCGCCGCCACGCCGGATGCCGCTGTCGCCATGGCCGTAAAGGCGTTGCGCGACAACAACATCGCGGCACTGTTCGCTGCCAGCCTGCCGGCCGGCGAATACGCCAAGCTCAAGACCGACTGGAACAAGGACATCAACTCCGAGCCGGTGACGGAGGAAGACCGCAAGGATTTCGCCGAGAAGATGAGCAAGCTCACCGCGCCGGGCGCGGAAGACAAGATGTTCGCCGAGATCAAGCCGCAGCTCGACGAGTTCGACAAGCAGTCCGCGCAGCAGATGCCGATGATGATCGCGATGGGCCAGGGTTTCGCGCAAAGCGCGATCCAGCAGAACAAGGATCTGACCGACGCGCAGAAGCAGCAGGTCACGCAGTTGCTCGACGCCACCGCGAAGTGGGCGCAGAACACGAAGTTCACCGACCCGGCGCTCGTCAAGAGCGCGATCGGGGTGATCTGCAAGACGGCACGCGATCTGAACCTGAAAACCGTAGACGAGGCGCGTGCGCTTTCCTATGAGCAAGGCATGCAGAAAGCGGGCATCGTGCTGGGCGGGGTCAAACAGGTGTTGGCCGTGTACGGCCTGAACATGGACAAGGCGCTGGACTCGGTCAAGGTGGAAACCGTGTCGGCGAACGGCGACGCGGCGAAAGTGAAGATCAGCTACACCGCGTTCGAAACGCCGTTCTCGACCGAGAGCGATCTCGTGCGCGTCGACGGCAAGTGGTACGGCAAGGATGCGATCGAGAAATGGAAGAAACATTCGCAGGAGATCGCTGCTGCCGCACCGGCCACCGCGCCAGCGCAGGCGCCGGCAGAAGGCGCGAAGTAAGCCGTCCGTTAACAACGGCGTAACCATCGGCCCGCGACACGCGGGCCGATGCGTCTGTAGACAGCCGCTCCCGTACAATTGGCGCATGGACGCCCCCGCTCCAACCGCATCCGCCATCGAGACGCCGCGCGCCGCGTGGTGGCTGCGCGCGCTCGGGCGCATCGTCGAGCCGTGGTTGCAGATCCGCCGCGAGCCGGCCGATGTGCGCGCGCGCATCGATACTTCGCGGCCGGTGATCTACGTCACCGAGCGTTACGGCCTTTCCGATACTCTGATCCTCGAACAGGCCTGCCGCGAGGCCGGCCTGCCGGAGCCGCTGCAGCCGCTGCAACTCGGGCCGTTGCGGCGTCCACGCGCGATGTTCGCACTGGCGCGGCGCGAAGCCTGGCTCGTGCGGCGCAAGCCGCGCACGCATTCGCAAACCCTCGCGGCGCTGTTCGACGTGCTGCACGCCCATCCCGACCTCGACGCACAGCTCGTGCCGGTGTCGATCTTCGTCGGCCGCGCACCGGACCGCGACAGCGGCTGGTTCCGCGTGCTGTTTTCGGAAAACTGGGTCGTGGTCGGGCGCTTTCGCCGCCTGCTCGCGCTGTTGCTGAACGGCCGCGACACGATCGTCCAATTCGCTCAGCCGGTGTTGTTGCGCGAGACGATTGCGGCCGCGGGCGATGCGCCGGCCGATCGCCAGCTGCGCAAGATGTCGCGCGTGCTGCGCGTGCACTTCCGCCGCATCCGTGCCCAGGTCATCGGTCCCGATTTGTCGCACCGGCGCACCGTGGTCGATGCGCTACTCGACGCCGAGCCGGTGCGCGACGCCATCGCCACCACGGCGATCAAGGACAAGATCACGGTAGATCAGGCGCGCAAGCGTGCGCGGGATTTTGCTTGGGAGATCGCCGCCGACTATTCGCACCCGTTCGTGCGCTCCGTGTCGTTCATGCTGACGTGGTTCTGGAACAAACTTTACGACGGCATCGCGGTGCATCATTTCGACAAGGCGCGCGCCGCAGCACCCGGGCACGAGATCGTGTACGTGCCGTGTCATCGCAGTCACGCCGATTACCTGTTGCTGTCCTATCAGCTTTATCAGCTCGGCGGCGTCGTTGTGCCGCACATCGCAGCCGGCATCAATCTCAACCTGCCAGTACTCGGTCCGTTGTTGCGCCGCGGCGGCGCGTTCTTCCTGCGCCGCAGCTTCAAGGGCAACGCTCTGTACTCAGTGGTGTTCAACGAGTATTTGGCGCAGCTGATCGAACGCGGCGTGCCGATCGAATATTTCGTCGAAGGCGGGCGCTCGCGCACGGGACGTCCGCTGGCGCCGCGCGCGGGCATGCTCGCAATGACGGTGCGCGCCTACCTGCGTGCGCCGCGCCGGCCGGTGCTGTTCCAGCCGGTGTACATCGGCTACGAAAAGCTGATGGAGGGCAAGTCATACATCGGCGAACTCTCGGGCAAGGCTAAGGAAAAAGAGTCCTGGTGGGGCCTGTTGACCGGCATGCGCAAGGTGTTGCGCCAGCACTACGGCCATGTTGCGCTGAATTTCGGCGAGCCGATCGAGCTCGCACCCTTGCTCGAAGCGGCGAGCCCCGAGTGGCGCGCGGCGACCGGCGATCCGGATGCGAAACCCGAATGGTTGGGCGGTGTGATCGATCACCTCGCCGAGCAGATCCAGGTCAACATCAACCGCGCCGCCGACGTCAATCCGATCAATCTGCTCGCACTCGCGATACTGTCGACCCCGAAGCACGCGATGGCCGAAAGCGATTTGCTCGCGCAGCTCGATCTGGTCAAGGCGCTGCTTGCGCAGATGCCGTATTCGAATCGCGTCACCATCACCGAGCTGGCGCCTCCCGCGATTGTCGCGTATGGCGAGCGCATGGGCTGGATTCAGCGCGTAAAGCATCCGCTCGGCGACGTGCTGATGTGCGAAGGCAATAACGCCGTATTGCTCTCGTATTTTCGCAATAACGTGCTGCACCTGTTTGCGACCGCGGCGTGGGTGGCGTGCTGTTTCCTCAACAACCGGCGCATGGCCCGCGCGTCAATCCTGCGCTTGGGTCGTATCATCTATCCGTTCATCCAGGCCGAACTGTTTCTGTCGTGGAGCGAGGACGAATTCGCCGCGCACCTGGACGCAGTGGTCGAGTTCTTCGTCGGACGCGGCCTGCTCGCGCACGTCGACGAGGGCCGCATCCTCGCGCGCGAACCTGGCCAGAGCGACAGTGCGTACCAGCTGCGCACGATCGCGCACAGCATGCTGCAGGCGTTCGAGCGCTACTACATCGCGATCGCCGCGCTGGTGCGCAACGGTCCGCACACGCTGAGCTCGGGCGAGCTCGAAAATGTGTGCACATTGACGGCGCAGCGCCTGAGTCTGCTGCACGAACTCAATGCGCCGGAATTTTTCGACAAGTCGCTGTTCCGGGGCTTCATCCAGAAACTGCGCGAACGCCGTGTGATCTGGCCGGACGACAACGGCAAGCTCGAGTTCGATGCGGCGCTCGAAGATATCGTGCGCGACGCCAAGCTGATCCTGAGCCGTGAGATCCGCCACGGGATTCTCAAACTTACGCCCGAGCGGCGCGAGTTGGTCGCGGAGAAACCCGAGGTTGACGCCGAGAACGACTAGGCATCCAGGTCCGGGATCAGCTTGCTTTCCAGGCGCGCGATCATGTCTTTCAACTGCAGCTTGCGTTTCTTCATGCGCTTGAGCTGCAGCTCGTCACAGGTCGAATCCGCCGCCAGGCGTGCGATCGCCTGATCGAGATCGCGATGCTCGATGCGCAGTTCGACCAGTTGTCGGGCGATGTCAGCGGATTCGTCGGCCACGGCGCGAGTCTAGCGCGACGGGCAAATTCGAGCGAGAACGCAATCCGGCGTAAAATGCGCGGCTCGCTTGCCACCGACTGCCATGAACGCCTCCGCTGCACGCAACTTCGATGTCAACGCCAACAAGCTGGCCAAGCGGCTGCGGCGTCAGTGCGGGCAGGCGATTGCCGACTACAACATGATCGAGGACGGCGACCGCATCATGGTGTGCCTGTCCGGCGGCAAGGATTCGTACACGCTGCTGACCCTGCTGCGCCAGTTGCAGGCCAAGGCGCCGGTGCGCTTCGAGCTCGTCGCCGTGCACCTCGATCAGAAACAGCCCGACTACGATCCGCATGTGCTGCCGCAATACCTGCGCGCGATCGACATGCCGTTCCGGATCATCGAGCAGGACACCTACAGCGTGGTCAAGCGTGTCGTGCCGGAAGGCAAGACGATGTGCGGCCTGTGCTCGCGCCTGCGGCGCGGCGCGCTCTACCATTTTGCCGAACGCGAAGGCTTCACGAAGATTGCACTCGGCCATCATCGCGACGACATCGTCGAGACGCTGTTCCTCAACCTGTTTCATCACTCGTCGCTCAAGGCCATGCCGCCGAAGCTGCTCTCGGACGATGGCAAGCATGTGGTGATCCGTCCGCTCGCGTTTTGCAGGGAAAACGACATTGCCGAGTACGCCGAAAAGCAGCAGTTCCCGATCATGCCGTGCAACCTGTGCGGCTCGCAGGAAACGTCGCAGCGCAAGGCAATCAAGCAGATGCTCGGCGACTGGGAGCGCAAGCATCCCGGCCGCGTCGAAAACGTGTTCCGTGCATTGACCAGTGTCGCGCCATCGCAGCTGGCCGATCGCGACCTGTTCGACTTCATCGCGCTCGGCAGCCGCGGCTCCGATCGCCCCGATCAGAAAGACTGGCTGCTCGGCAGCGACGCTGAATAGCACCCCTCGCCTTTTTCAAATCCCAATCAAACTCCCGGTTTCCTATGTGGTTTCGTAACCTCACCCTGTTCCGCTTTTCCGAAAATACCGCCAAATCGCTCAAATCCCTGGAAACCAAGCTCGCCAAGCACCGCTTGCGTCCGTGCGGGCCGATCGAGCTGGCGACGCATGGGTTCATTTCCCCGTTGGGTCGGGACGAGGAGGCGTTGACGCACCGGATTGGCGATTTCGTGCTGTTGAATGTGGCTAATGAAAGCCGTTTGCTGCCCAATTCGGTCGTTTCCGATGAATTGTCAGCACGTTTGAAGAAGATAAGCGACAAAGAGCATCGCAAAGTAGGCGCGAAAGAACGCAAGCGCCTGAAAGACGAGGTGCTGACCGACCTGTTGCCGCGCGCTTTTACAAAAATGTCGCGAACCAGCTGCTATCTGTCGCTAAAAAGCGGGTGGATGGTGCTAGATACGCCAAGTCGCAAAACCGCCGAGGAAGCCGTGAGTCACTTGCGCGAGGCACTGGGCACGTTCCCGGCCGTGCCAATGGCGCCGGAAGAATCACCCCGAAGTCTGATGACGGACTGGTTGATCCGTGGCAAGCTACCGGCACGATTGGTTCTTGGCGACGAATGCGAACTGCGCGACCCGGCCGAAACCGGAGCCGTGGTCCGCTGCCGCCGCCAGGACCTTGAAACCGATGAGGTGCGGGAGCATCTGAAGTCGGGTAAGCAGGTATTTCAGCTCGGCCTGATGTTCGAGGATCGGATCGGTTTCGTGCTCGGTGAGGATCTCACTGTGCGCAAGCTGCGGTTCCTGGACCAGGTGCAAGACGAACTTGGCGAAACCGACCGCGACTCAGGTGCCGCCGAACTCGATGCAGTGTTCGCTTTGATGACACTGGAGCTGGAGCGGTTGTTGCAACATCTGGAGCAGTGGTTCGGCTTGCCCCGGCCGAGCGACAAGAAGTAGGCGCCAACGCCGGGGCGGGATACTTCAATGACCGTCGCGGACAACAGCAATTTCCTCGAACTCGCAACGCCAGATGGTGACACCATCAAGGTGCGGCGCAGCGCGCATCCGCGTGCGCGCCGGCTGCGCCTGACCGTCACTTCCGGCGGCGCGCGCGTGTCGTATCCGCAGGGTACGCATCCGGCGCAGGTGTTTGCGTTCCTGCGCAAGCATGCGAGCTGGCTCGAGCGCAAACTCGACGAGCTCAAGCTCGACCAGTGCGGCCCGCCGCGGCTGAAACCCGGTGTGCCGACACTGATGCCGTTGCGCGGCGAAACCACGCGCCTGCAGTGGCGCGATGGCGCGTATCCGCAGGTCGAGTTGATCGACGATCGACTCGTGCTGTCGCTGCCGAAGCCGCACAACAAGCAAAGCCTCGCCGCCGCGCGTTCATTGCTGCGTTCATTCCTGCAGGCGCAGATCCGCCGCGATGTATCGCGTTATCTGGCGCGCTATACGGCCGAACTTGGCCGCGCGCCGAACGGCGTGCGCGTGAAACCGCTCAAGAGCCTGTGGGGCAGCCTGGATACCCGCGATTGGGTCACGCTCGATCTCGCCCTCGCGCTGGCGCCGCTCGATGCGCTGCGCTACGTCGTCGTACACGAGCTTTGCCATCTGCGCATCCGCGATCATTCGCCACGCTTCTGGGCGCTGGTCGAATCGCTCTATCCGGACTGGAAAGCGCAGCGCGACTGGCTCAAGGCGAGCGGACACGCGCTCAAGGCCGAACTGGCGCGGCTGATCGGTTAAGTCGCAGCGACGAACTGTAGAACCGCATCCGCCACCGGCTGCGGATCCTCCAGATGCAGGTGATGGCTGCCGGGCAGGCGCACGACGCGTATGCCCGACACTTGCGCCGTGCGGCGCGCAATCATCGCGGCGCTCAGGAACGGCGGACTCGGGTCGGCCAGCACGAGCAGGGTCGGTGCACGGATGCCCGCGAGCACGGCAAGAATCTGCTCTTCGGTGTAGCGCATCGGTGAAGTCAACGTCAGACGCTGATCGGACGACCAGCTCACGCCGCCCGCGACCGCAGTAGTGCCGCGCGCGATCAGAGCCATTGCCGCCTCGCGCGACAGCGTCAAGCCGTTGCCGCGCATGCGTGCGGCGGCGGCCTGCTCCTCGTTGGCGAAGACGCGCAACGTGCCGGTCTGGCCGCGCTCGGTGAGCGAACGCTGCAGATGTTCCAGGGTCTTTTCGGGCGGCAGCGACATCGGCCCGAGCGCTTCGATCAGCAGCAGGCGTTCGATGCGGTCGGCACAAATCCCGGCGATCATGCTTGCGGTGGCGCCGCCGAGCGAATGGCCGAGCAGGCCGAAGCGCTGCCAGCTGAGTGCGTCGGCTGCTGCCAGCACGTCGCCCAGATAGTCGATGTAGTGATACCACATTCCCGGTGGCCGATGCGCGGACCGGCCGTGCCCGGGCAGGTCCAGCGCGACAATGTGGAAATGCGCGCACAGCAGTGGCGCGAGGCGGTCGAACGACGCCGCATTGTCGAGCCAACCATGCAGCGCGAGTAGCCGAGGCAGGGCAGGATCGCCGAACGTGCGCGCCGCGAGGCGCAGATGCGGCAGTTCGATTTCAATTTCGCGCGGCTCGCTCATGCATCCCAACCTTGCGTATGGCGTTCGATCAGGCTATGCAGCAGGCGCACGTGCGCGGGGCCGTCGTTCAGCGCTGCAATGTAATCCAGGCGCTGGCCGCCGGCCGCGGTGAATTGTTCGCGTCCGCGCAACGCGATTTCCTCGAGCGTTTCCAGACAATCGACCGCAAATCCCGGACACAGTACCTGCACATGGCGCACGCCGGACTGGGCCAACTGCGTTAGCGTCGCGTCGGTATACGGTTCCAGCCATTTTTCCCGGCCCACGCGTGACTGGAATACCACGTTCAGCGTTTGCCCGGTCATGCCCAACCGTTCGCGCAACAGCTGCGCGGTGGCAAGACAGTGCTCGCGATACGGATCACCCGCATCCGCATAACGTTGCGGAATGCCGTGGAACGACAGCAGCAGGCGTTCGCCGCGGCCGTGCGTGAGCCAGTATTTCTCCACGCTTTCGGCTAGTGCCGCGATGTATTCGGGCGCCGCATGATAGTCGTTCACCGTACGCACTTCCGGCATGTATCTTTGCGCGCCCAGTTCCGCAAACGCCGCATCGAGCGCCGTGGCCGTGGAGGTGGCCGAAAACTGTGGATACAACGGCAGCAGCAGCAATCGGCGCACGCCGCCGGCAAGCAGAGGTCCGATGACATCCGCGATGGCCGGTTCGCCATAGCGCATCGCCAGCGCCACGCGCGTTCGATCGCCCAGGTGTGCGGACAACCGGTTCGCAAGATTCTGGCTGTTGACCAGCAGTGGCGAGCCTTGCGGCGTCCAGATCTTCGCGTAGGCGCGCGCGGACTTGCGCGGCCGCACCCTCAGGATCACGCCGTACAGCAGCGGCAGCCATAACCAGCGCGGGTAATCGATCACGCGCGGATCAGTCAGAAATTGCGCCAGATAGCGCCGCACCGCGGAAGTTGTGGGCGCCGCCGGAGTGCCCAGGTTGAGCAGCAGCACCGCGGTTTCGCCAGGCTTCGCCGCCGTGGCGTTGTCCGGGTTCCGCGTTTGCTTTGCGGCCATATCTGATTTTCCCAAGTTCTTGTGTTGCCAGGACAATCCCGCCCGCACGGCTTGGGATTGGCATCCTGCTCTGCTGGGCCAGTCTAGCATCCCGCGGCTAAGGCTTTGTTTTCACTGCGGTAGCTGATAGACTCAAGTCGCCGCATTGCGTGTCGGTGCGGCTGACGATTACTACAAGAAACATACAACGAGACTTTCGCATGCCCCTGCGCGGTTTCATCGCTGCGTTCGTGCTTGGCGTCCTTGGGAGCCAGGCACGTGCTGCCGATCCTGTCGCTTACGCGGAAGCATTCGACACGCTGTACAGCGTCGACCTGGCCACGCATCAGGCCAGCGAGATCGGCCGTGCAACTGCGCTCGAGAGCCAGTTTCGCTACGCCAACATTGTCGGCCTGACGTTCAGCCCGGCGGGCGTGCTGTACGCTGTGTCCGATGCCGGCGCGATCAAAACCCTTTTGACGATCAATAGAGGCACCGGTCTGGCGACCGCCGTAGGCACGCTCGATCTGGGCACCGATCAGCAGCTGGATCTGGGCCTGGCGTTCACCTGCGACGGCCAGCTTTGGATGAGTTCGGGCACCGGCGATTTCTGGAGCGTCGATCCGCTGAGCGCCATCGTTACCCCTTTGGGCAATCTCGGCGTCACCATTACCGGCCTTGCCGGCCGTGGCACCAGCCTCTACGCCACCGGCAGCCAGGGCAACAACAACCTCTATGCGCTCGATCGCGTGCACGCCACTGCACGGCTGATCGGGGGGTATCGCAGCGGCAACTACATCACCACGATGAGTCCGGGCTTCGATGCCACGGGCAAACTCTGGGCCGTGCTCGATTATGTGCCGCCGCCGTCGGGCCAGTCGCCGGACTGGAGCGATCTGGCCCAGGTGCACGTCAGCAGCGGCGTGCTGACGAATCTTGGCTCCATCACGCCGTCGCAGGCGAAATGGGCCGGTGATCTACAGCAGATCGGGCTCAAGGGTTTGGCCATTCCGGCAGCGGTCTGTGCGGGAACGGCCACGGTTTCCTCTACGCCGGCGCTGTCCTGGCGCGCATTGGCGCTGCTGATCGGGCTGTTCATGCTGGTCGGCGGAACTGTCCTGCGTTCGCGGCGTCAAAGCGGGTGAGTCGCACCACGCGACCGCTTCGTCTTTCTACAGAGGAATTCAAGATGCGCTGGTCGAGTCTGATGTTCGCGCTGATCGCGCTTGCCTGTTTGCCTGCGCGCGACGCACTCGCGGGCGTGCAGGAGACCGCGCGCGCCGACAATGCGCTGCGCGTGCTCAAGGAGATCATGCTGGCGCCGGACAAACGCCTGCCGGCCAGCCTGATCCAGGATGCGCAGGCCATCGCCGTGGTGCCAGACGTGATCAAGGCCGGACTCGTGATCGGCGGCCGCCACGGCACGGGCCTGATTTCGGTCAAGGGCCCGGATGGCACCTGGAGCAATCCGAGCTACATTCGCATGAGCGGCGGCAGCATCGGCTTCCAGATCGGCGTGGAATCTACGGACGTGATCCTCGTGTTCCGCACGCAGCGCGGTGTGGACTCGATCGTGCACGGCAAATTCACGCTCGGCGCGGACGCATCGGTGGCGGCCGGGCCGGTCGGACGCGACGCGCACGCGGCGACCGATGCGCAGCTCAAGGCGGAAATCTATTCCTACTCGCGTTCGCGCGGCTTGTTCGCCGGCGTGGCGCTGGACGGTTCGGTGCTGGCGATCGACAACGATGCGAATCAGGCCGTCTACGGCGAAGGCATGACGCCGCGGCGCATCTTCGCCGGCAACCTGAGCAACGTGCCGAACGAAGTCGTCGACTTCCGCGACAGGCTGGAGGAGTACACTGCGCGATGACAGCGGGTTTTTCGCGCGAATGCGCACTCGCGGCGGGAATATACAAGCACGCAGACCGATCTGATACGTAACGTCTGTGGTTCGGTTCAGCAGGAGTATGGCAATGGGCGGTTTGAGCATTTGGCACTGGCTGGTCGTGCTGCTAGTGGTGACGCTGATATTCGGCACGAAGAAATTGCGCAATATGGGTGAAGATATCGGTGCGGCGGTCAAAGGCTTCCGCAAAGGTCTGCAGGGCGACGACAAGGCCGAGCAGCCGCAGTTGAAAGCCGATCCCACGCCGGATCAGGTCGCCGCGGCCGACAAGAAGTCCGAAACCACGCGCTAGGCTTGCCCCATGTTCGATATCGGCATGGGCGAAGTCGGCCTGATCGCGGTCGTTGCGCTGCTGGTGCTCGGACCCGAGCGCCTGCCCGGCGCCGCGCGCACGGCCGGTGCCCTATTGCGCCGCGCGCGCCAGAGTTGGAACAACGTGCAGCAGGAAATCGAGCGCGAACTGGCGGCCGAGGAGCTCAAGCGCAGTTTGCGCGAGACCGCTGAACAAGTGGATCCGAGCGCCGACATCGGCGCTGTCGTGCGCGAAGCCACCGGCGCTGCGCCGAAAGATGCGCCCGATGAGCGACGCTGAGCGCGAAGCGCAAGGCGAGGGTGCAGAACAGTCGTTCATTTCGCACCTGATCGAACTGCGTGAACGCCTGCTCAAGGCGATCGCGGCGGTGTTGATCGTGCTCCTCGTATTGCTGCCGTTCTCCGACCGGCTCTATCACTTCATTGCCGAGCCGCTGATGCAGCGCTTGCCGCACGGCTCGCAGATGGTCGCGATTGACGTCGCCTCGCCATTCATGACACCGGTCAAGCTCACGTTTTTCGTCGCGCTGTTCCTGGCGATGCCGGCGATTCTGTATCAGGTGTGGCGTTTCGTGGCACCCGGTCTATACCGGCATGAGAAGCGCATGGCGTTGCCGGTGCTGGTGTCCAGCGTGCTGATGTTCTATCTCGGCTGCGCCGCGGCGTATTACGTCGTGCTCCCGAAAGTGTTCACGTTCCTACTCGGCGTGACGCCGCAGGGTGTGTCGATGATGACCGACATCGGCCATTACCTGGATTTCGTCATCACGATGTTCTTTGCGTTCGGCTTGTGCTTTGAGGTGCCGGTCGTCGTGTTCATCCTGGCGTGGCTCGGCTGGGTCAACGTCGAGCAGCTCACGCGGCAGCGCCGCTATGTGATCCTCGGCGCATTCGTGCTTGCCGCGATTGTCGCGCCGCCCGATGTTTTGTCGATGCTGATGCTGGCGATTCCGATGTGTCTGCTGTACGAGCTTGGCGTACTCGCGGTGCGTGTGTTCGTGCGTCGCTCGCGCAGCGAAAACACGAGTGCGGCGCGCGGCTAGCGTTACTTCAGCGCGAACGACAGCACGATCCCCACCCACAACGCCAGGCCGACCCAGTTGTTGTTGCGAAAAGCAGCGAAGCAGGCCTCGCGTTCGCGCTGGCGCATGATCCATTGCTGCCACAGGAACAGCGCTGCGGCGACGCCGAGTCCGGCGAAATACGGCCAATGCAAGTGTCCGCGCTGCGCGACGAGCAGCATGGCGAGCAGGAACGTGAGCATCAGCACGCCGATGATCGGCAGATCGGCGTCACCGAACAGGATCGCCGTGGATTTCGCGCCGACACGGATGTCGTCATCGCGGTCGACCATCGCGTATTCGGTGTCGTAGATCGTCGCGAAGATCACGTTCCCGAGAAACAGCAGTCCGCACAACGGCAGGGATTTTAGGAACAACGCCATATCGCCACCGCTGACCGCCGCGAACGCCATCGGGATCGACCAGCCGAATGCGCAACCCAGATACACCTGCGGCACGTATGTGTAGCGCTTCATGAATGGATACGTGATAGCGAGGAACGCGCCGCCGAACGACAGTTCGATCGTCAGCTTGTTGGTCAGCAATACGAGCGCGAAGGCGAGCGTGATCAGCGCGGCGAATACGCCGATCGCTTCGCGCGGGGTCACCGCGCCGGTGGCGAGCGGGCGCGCGCGCGTGCGCTGCACTTCCGGGTCGAGCTTGCGATCGGCGAAGTCGTTGATCACGCAGCCGGCCGAGCGCATGCACCAGACGCCGAGCGTGAAGATAATCAGCGTGCCGGGTGGTGGAAAATCCTGTGCCGCAAGCCATAACGCCCACCACGTCGGCCACAGCAACAGCAGCGCGCCGACGGGACGATCCATGCGCGCGAGCTTGGCGTATTGCGTGAGACGTTCCCGCACGTGGTCCCAATCCACGCGCGCAAGTTGGCGGCCGATCCACGATGGCGGCGGTGCGGCGATACGCGTGGGTGCGACAGTACGCGCAGATGCAGTGCGCGGTGAGCGCTGCGCCGGCGCGGCGCCGGGATATATTGGCGGTGGTACGCGCGGGCGTGGCGGTGCGGGAGGTTTGCGGGCCATGGCGTAGTTTAGCCTGCCCTTCGTCTGCCGGTTTCCGCCGCCGATCTTTTCAAGCCGGACGCCCTATTCGCATTGACCGCAGTCTGCCGTTTGCTTCGGATAGGTCACGAGAGAAGGGGGAATGCCATGTACCGCGCAATATTGCTCGCCTTGGTCTTGAGCACGCTGTCGTTTTCGGCCAGTGCCGCCAATCCGGCGTTGCCGAATCCCGTGCTGTTCGTCACTCAGGTGCCGACCGGCTACGACAACGTGAACATGAACATCTCGTCACCGTTCGCGAATCATCTGCCGACCACATTGGCGGCGCCGCGCGGCGGCGATCTGATGCTGCTGCCGACGACCGGCACGTTGCGCTATCTGACCCAGGAAGCCGGCTACGGCACGACTGGTGGCGGTTCCCTGATGACCGGCAATCAGGCAATCGCGGTGCGTGACCCGGCCGTGTTCTGGGATGCGAGCAAGGCGATTTTCAGCATGGTCGTCGGCGCGCCGGCGAATGTGGGTGGCGCAGAAAACTACAGTTGGCAGCTGTACGAAATCACGAATTTGACGGCCGTGCTCGGGGGCTCGACGCCGATTGTGCAAAAGGTCGCGCATCAACCAGCGCTGCCGTTCAACAACATCCACCCGAACTATCTGAGCGACGGGAGCATCGTCTTCGTCAGCGATCGTCCGCGTAATGGCGCGGCAGCCCTGTATCCGATCTTCGACGAGTATCGCGGCCAGCCGGCGAATAGCGGGCTATGGCGTCTGGACCCGGCGAGCGGCGTCTTGACTTTGATCGAGAACACGCCGTCCGGATCGTTCGGACCGTTCGTGGACAGTTTCGGCCGGCTCGTGTTCTCGCGCTGGGATCATCTGAACGAGGACATCAACAACGATCCAGCCAGCCCGACGCCATTGACGCCGTTCGACTACGCATCGGAAGCAGCGAATGCGGCGACCAGTGCGGCCACGACGGACCTGTATCCCGAGCCGATCCACAGCGTCGCGGGCAGCAATTTGAACGGCTTCGAGATCAATCAGTTTTTTCCGTGGACCGTAAATCAGGATGGTAGCAACGAGGAAATCCTCAACCACCTGGGCCGGCATGAACTCAAGCAAAGTTTCGGCCACAGCTACACCAACGACAACAACCTGATCGACTTCAGCGCCACCACGCCGGGGCGCACGAACCAGAATTCGATCAATAATCTGTTTCAGATTCGCGAAGATCCGACCACACCCGGACGTTATCTTGGCGTCGATGGCAACGAGTTCTTCATGCATCACGCCGGCCAGATCGTTGCGATCAACGCGGCGACGCAAGGTCCGCCGACGCTGCTGAATGCCAACGCGATCACGGTGACCTACATCACCGATCCGCAGACCAGCACGAGTTTTTTCAGCGGGGCGTCGTATCCCTACAACATCGGTCACTTCCGCGATCCGTTGCCGATGAGCGATGGCACGCTGGTTGCGGCGTTCGCGAACACGCCGGGCGGCGAGGGTGCCGCCGGCCCATTGCCGCTGCCGCCGAGCACGTATCAGTTCCGCTTGTATGTTCTTGCGCTCAATCAGAAAGGCGCGACCGAATACGGGCCTTCGCCCAGCCCGCTGATTAGCGGCGGTGTCTCGAAATCCGGCCTGCAATACAACTACGCGTCGAACATCGCCGGGCAACCCGACGGCACCGTGAACTACAGCGGACCGCTGTGGGAATTGCAGCCGGTCGAGATCCCCGCACCTCATGCCCCGCCGCCAACGACAGCTCAGGCGCCGCTTACCGGTACGCCGGAACAGATGGTCTTCGACACATTCAATTCGGCCCATCCGGGCAACGGCGTGACCGTGGCGGAGATGCAGCAGTTCTTGCAGAACCAGAACTTGGCTCTGGTCGTCATCCGTAACGCGACGTCGCGCGATCGCGCCGATCAGCAGCAGCCATACAATCTTGCGGTTCCTGGCGGCGTGCAGACGGTCAGCAACGCACCGCTGCATCCGAATCCGCCGCTGTATTGCATCGACCGGATGCAGTTCTTCGAGGCCGATCAGGTGCGCGGCGCGTATCCGAACGGCGGCTCGATCGCGAATGCGCTGCCGGGTCGGCGCCCGCTCGCGCGGCCGCTGAACGACGCGCACGCCGTGCAGTTCAACATGCCCGGCGACGTGGCGGCTCCCGGCAGCCAGTTCATCGCGGCAGACGGATCCGTGGCGCTGTTCGTGCCCGCGCAGCGACCGATGGTGTGGCAGTCGCTTGCGCCGACGGCATCCTGTGGGACTTCACCGCAACCGCCGGGCGCTCCCGTCGTACGCGAGCGCTACTGGATCGATTTTCAGCCCGGCGAGATTCGCGCGTGCAACAGTTGTCATGGCGTCAACCAGCAAAATCAGGCGGGGCAAGCGGCGCCGGCAAATCAGCCGCAGGCGCTCGCGGACCTGCTCGATTGGTGGAAGCAGCACGGCGACGAGATCTTCAAGGATGGCTTCGGGCCTTAGCACCTCGCCGTCGCTGCGGCGCGCGGTTATGCTCGCATCATAGCGACGATGCGAGCGTCTCCATGGACAAACTGCTGCCGTCCCGTTTCATGCCGTTTGCACTGTGTCTGGGTATTTGCGCGCTGGCGCTGGCGATGCTGGGGGGCGACACCGCGTGGCGCTGGATCGCCGCGATCAGCGGCACGTTGAGTCTTGTCGGTATTGTCGACATCCTCCAGCACAAGAGCACGCTGCGGCGCAATTTCCCGGTCACCGCGCATATTCGCACGTTCTTCGAATATTTCCGGCCGATGCTGCGCCAGTACGTAGTCGAATCGGATATGGAAGAGGTGCCGTTTTCGCACGCGCAGCGTTCGATCGCGTACCAGCGTGCGAAGAACGTGCTCGACAAGCGCCCGTTCGGCACCGAGCTCGATGTCTACGCGACACAGTACGAATGGATCAATCACTCGCTCGCGCCGGCCAGGATCGACAGCCCCGATTTTCGCCTCACGATTGGTGGCCCGCAGTGCACCCAGCCGTATTCGGCCAGCGTGTTCAACATCTCGGCGATGAGTTTCGGCGCCATATCGGCAAACGCGATCCGCGCGCTCAACGAAGGCGCGCGCCGCGGCGGCTTCTACCATGACACCGGCGAAGGCTCGCTCTCGCCATATCACCGCGAAAATGGCGGCGATATCTGCTGGGAAATCGGTTCCGGCTACTTCGGCTGCCGCAACGCCGACGGCGGCTTCGACGAAGGCGCGTTTGTGGAAAAAGCCGCGCTGCCCCAAGTGAAGCTGATCGAGATCAAGCTGTCGCAAGGCGCCAAACCCGGCCATGGCGGCGTGCTGCCTGCGGCCAAGGTCAGCGCGGAAATCGCCGCGACGCGCGGTGTCGCAATGGGCGTGGATTGCGTGTCGCCTGCAGCGCACAGCGCCTTCTCGACGCCGCGTGGCCTGCTCGAATTCGTCGCGCGCCTGCGCGAGAAATCCGGCGGCAAGCCAACCGGCTTCAAGCTCGCGATCGGTCATCCGTGGGAATGGTTCGGCGTGGCCAAGGCGATGCACGAAAGCGGCATCTATCCGGATTTCATCGTCGTCGACGGCGGCGAAGGCGGCACCGGCGCGGCGCCGCTGGAATTCACCGACCACGTCGGCGCGCCCCTGCGCGAAGCGCTGCTGCTCGTGCACAACACGCTGGTCGGGCTGAACCTGCGCGACAAGATCCGCGTCGGCGCAAGCGGCAAGATCATCACCGCGTTCGACATCGCGCGCACGTTGGCGCTCGGCGCGGACTGGTGCAACGCGGCGCGCGGCTTCATGTTCGCGCTGGGCTGCATCCAGTCGCAGAACTGCCATACCGATCGTTGCCCGACCGGCGTCGCGACGCAGGATCCATCGCGCTGGAAGAAGCTCGACGTGCCCGACAAGGCGCAGCGCGTGAAGATGTTCCACGAGAACACGCTCAAGGCGCTCAAAGAGCTGATTGCCGCCGCGGGCCTGCATCATCCGAGCGAACTGGGGCCCGAACATGTGATCCGGCGGATGTCATCGACCGAAGTGCGCTCGCTCTCGGCGCTGTATCACTTCGTCAAGCCCGGCGTATTGCTGACGACACTGCCGGAGCACGCGGTGTTCAAGGTGTTCTGGAACGCGTCACGTTCTGACAGTTTTGCGCCGCCGCGCAACGTGCTGGAACTGCAGCACACCAAGATGCGCTGAGCGCGGGTTTTTCAAGGGCCGCCGAAAATTGCTCCTGCATTTTCGACCCATAGGGATGTGGGAAGTGCCCGCAGGTGCCGGGAGCACCGGCGGGCCGTCATACCGACCATCCATGGCGACAAAAAAAAACCCCGGGTGGCTCGCATCCACCCAGGGCGTAGGGAGTTCGAGAATTCGTGGGTTACGCTGACAGGCGGCTCAGCGCTTCGTTGATGCGCGCCAGCTTGGTTTCCAGCGGCGCAAGCGCCTGGCTGTCGTTCGAAGCCGCTTCTGTATGCGCGCGGGCATAATCGAGAGCCATTTCCAGGCGGCCCATTTCGATCAGCAGATCGTGACGCAAGAACAGCGGGTTCAGGGTCAGGGTGGCGGCGGTGGCTAGCATGGCACTTTCCTCTTCTGCGATGTAATTCACACGATGCAGAAGGCGTGCCAACATCGAAATCAGCGCAGAATTGCAGGCGGCGCGCGAAGAATGTGACGCGGTTGACGCGGTATGGCGCAAACTGACACACGACCCTCACAAGCAAAAGTGATGGTATTCACACTTTTCTAATGGATAATTGGAGTAATCTACGCGCCCGAATAGGCAACGTGGTGCGGCGGGGTGTTGCGAGCCCACGGCTCAACCGTCGCAGACGAGCAAGTTACTGGCGCCCGGCATACGGTCCTCTTGGATTCCCCCTGTTCCTAAGACCGCCGGGCGCCAGCCTCTCTTCCTGATTCCCCTTGCTCCTGTGCTTCCTCCCGCCTTGCGCGGATCGATCCCTGTTGCTCGATCGCAGTCGCTGTGCAGACTGTGCGCGGCGGAAGTGCAAGTTCTCTGAGGCAGAAAGCGTGCCAGCGGCGGAATTTGTATAATTTGCGCACTCGATGTGGCGCTTTGGGGCGGTTGTGGACTTTCAGCATCAATACGATGTCATCGTGATCGGTGGCGGACATGCAGGTACTGAGGCGGCTTTGGTCTCCGCGCGCACGGGCGCGCGCACGCTGCTGCTCACGCACAACATCGAAACGCTCGGCGCGATGAGCTGCAATCCGGCGATCGGCGGCATCGGCAAGGGTCATCTGGTCAAGGAAGTCGACGCGCTCGGCGGCGTCATGTCCTGGGCTGCGGATCGCGCGGGCATCCAGTGGCGCACGCTCAATGCGTCCAAAGGCCCCGCGGTGCGCGCCACGCGCTGCCAAGCCGACCGCGCACTGTACCGAGCGGCGATCCGGCGCCGGCTCGAAACGCAGCCGAACTTGTCAATCTTCCAGCAATCAGTCGAAGACCTGACGCTCGACGGCAACCGCGTGACCGGTGCCGTCACCCAGATGGGCCTGCGGTTTTCCGCGCGCACCGTGGTGTTGACCGCCGGCACGTTCCTCGCCGGCAAGATCCATGTCGGCTTCGCCAATTATTCCGGCGGGCGCGCCGGCGATCCGCCGGCGCTGCGCCTGGCCGAACGGCTGCGCGAGCTGCCGTTGCGTGTGGATCGCCTGAAAACCGGCACGCCGCCGCGCATCGACGGACGCACGATCGATTTTTCCGGCCTGCAGGAACAATCCGGTGACGATCCGCAGCCGGTATTCTCGTTCCTGGGCTCGGCCGCCGATCATCCACGCCAGGTCAGCTGCTGGATCACGCACACGAGCGAGCGCACGCACGCGCTCATCCGCGGCGCGCTCGACCGCTCGCCGTTGTACACGGGCAAGATCGAAGGCATCGGTCCGCGCTATTGTCCGTCGATCGAAGACAAGGTCGTGCGCTTCGCCGAGAAAGCCTCGCACCAGATCTTCATCGAGCCGGAAGGGCTGGATACGACGGAGATTTATCCGAACGGCATCTCGACATCGCTGCCATTCGACGTGCAGCTGGAACTCGTGCGTTCGATCAAGGGTTTCGAGCGCGCGCACATAACGCGCCCGGGCTACGCAATCGAATACGATTATTTCGATCCGCGCGGCCTCAAGGCGTCGCTGGAAACCAAGGCGATCGACGGCCTGTACTTCGCCGGCCAGATCAACGGCACCACCGGATACGAAGAAGCCGCCGCGCAGGGCCTGATCGCCGGGCTCAATGCCGCACGCGCGGCACAAGACCAGGCACCCTGGACGCCGCGCCGCGACGAGGCCTACATCGGCGTGCTGATCGACGATCTGATCACGAACGGCACGAGCGAGCCGTACCGCATGTTCACGTCGCGCGCCGAGTATCGCCTGCATCTGCGCGAGGACAATGCCGACGCGCGCCTGACGGAAACAGGCCATGAACTGGGCTGCGTCGATGCCGAGCGCTATGCGACCTTTTGCCGCAAGCGCGACGCCGTCGCACGCGAAACCCAGCGCCTGCGCGGGATCTGGGCGGCGCCGGGCAATGCGCTGGGCCGCGAAATCGAGGCCACATTGCAGGTGCCGCTATCGCGTGAAACCAATGCGCTGGACCTGCTGCGCCGCCCGCAGCTTGGCTATGCGCAGTTGATGCGCGTAGCTGGTCTGGGGCCTGCGGTCGAGGATGCGTGTGTGGCCGAACAAGTGGAGATATCCACGAAGTATTCCGGCTACCTGGACCGCCAGAACGAGGAAATCGCGCGTCAGCGCCGGCACGAGGAAACGCAGATCCCCGCGAGCTTCAACTACGCGGACGTGCGCGGGCTGTCGGCGGAAGTGCTGCAGAAACTGCAGCGCGGCCAGCCGCAGACGATCGGTCAGGCGCAGCGCATTGCGGGCATCACGCCCGCGGCGATTTCGCTGCTACTGGTGCACTTGAAGCGCCGCCGCGTGGCGTAAGGATCTCCGTTCGCTCTGAACGCAGGCCCGCGCGCCAAAGTGGAAGGGCAAAGGGAATTTTCACTGTGCTCGCTACGCTTCAACGCAAGCGGCGTATGCGGCTACTTCTTCGCGGCCCGCGGCTCGGCCACGTTGAATGCCTGCACCGCATGCTCGTGCAGCGCCTGGGCTTCCGCGGCCGAAGCTTCGCTGGCCTGGCCGCCGGACAACTTGTCCTTGAGCACGAGCGCGCCGCTGTCGTCCCAGCCCACCTTGGTGATCGCGTACGGCCGCATGCCGGCGCCGGCGGATTCTTCCTTCACGACCACCCAGGGCTTGTCGTCCTTGTAAGCGATCTTCATCGTCACGCGGCCGGTTTCGTTGGCCTTGTCGTCGACGATGCTGGTGATCTCGCGCACGACCTTGACCTTGCCGTTGGAAACGAACGCGTCCCAGGCGGTGGTCGAAGTCGGCGTTTCCGAACTGCCGCTGATCGACTTGAGCGATCCGATCTGCGCATACGCCTGCTTGTACGCTTCGTACATCTTCTCGGCCGGCGTCGGCTCGGGCGCAACAACGATCTGCACGGTCGCCGGCGCCTTCTTCGTCAACACCGGATATTCCAATACCGGCATGTAGCGGCGTTCGCCGTCGATCAGCACCGCACTCACCGCGTACGTGCGCAACGGATCCACGGCACCCGGATCAATCGGCAGGTTGAAGGCAATCGGTGGGCGGCTGGCATGTTCGACGGTGATGTGCGCCAGCGGCGTCGCCGGCTGCGACACATCGATGATCTTGAGTTCCGCGCGGGCGTTATCGCCGAGCGCGCGCGGCTCGCGCAGCATGATCGTGCCGCTGACGCTGTTGGCGACCTGCGGCGCCGGTGGCGCCGGCGGGGGTGCCTTGTTGCACCCGTGGAGCAGGCCGAGCGCGAGCACGGCGGGTAAGATCGCGATACGCATGTGCTTTCTCCCTGATACGGACACGCCCCATGCTGAGGACGCGGCGATGAATTGGTGGTGAAGCCAGATCATTCATTCCGACGCGCGCATCGACACCTGCGTCGCAGCAACTCTGGCCCTATTCTAGTTCGTGACCGTACCGAAATAGAAATACGAACTGATTCGTAGCATAGCCGCGGGCCTTTTCCAAGGGTCGGCGCAAGCGGCACCCGCAAATAAATTGACAGCCGAGTTAAGTATTTGTTACGGTCGCGGCGCCAACTGGCGCCCGAAAGGGCGATGGTTTGTGCGCGCGGGGAATTGGCCTTGATCGGAACGACGGGGAACTCGTGTCGCTTCGATTGTGCGCAGAGTGGAGCTGCCGCAATCGCGTTTCTGTCCCGAACTATTAGGAGCGCACCATGAAACAGAAGTTACTCGTATCCTCGATTCTGCTGGGGCTGATGGCGGCGTTGCCGACCGGCCCCCTGCGCGCGCAAAGCGCAGATCAGACCGAAAACAAGAAAGAAGAGAAGCTGCAGACGATCCAGGTGACCGGCTCGCTGATTCCGCAGTCGGAGATCGAAACCGCCTCGCCGGTCATTACGATCTCGGCTCAGCAGATGGAAAGGCAGGGTTTCGGTACAGTGTACGACGCGCTACGCGCGCAGCCGGTCGCTACCGGTGCGGTGCAGGACAACCAGTTTAGCGGCGGCTTCACGCCGGGTGCGACCACCATCAGTCTGTTGGGTCTGGACCCGGGATTCACCCTGTTCCTTATCAACGGGCACCCGCTGGCCGACTACCCGCTGTTGTACAACGGTTCGAGCAACTTTGTCGACTTGTCCAATATTCCGGTCGGTATGGTCGACCATATCGACATCCTGCCCGGTAACCAGTCATCGATTTACGGTTCGAGTGCGATCGCTGGCGTCATTAATATCATCCTCAAAGACAAGATCGACGGCTATGAACTGAATGTTCGTGGCGGTGCCTACAGTGGCGGCGGCGGCAGCAACGAGCGTGTGGAATTCATTGGCGGACACACCTGGGGCGATTTGACCGCAACCTTCGGCGTGCAGTTCAGCAATCAGAAACCGATCTGGGGCTACGACCGCGACATCACGAAATCCAACCTCGCGAATCCGAACCCGGACCTGCGTTACGGCTCGCGCAACTTCCTGCAGCTGTACTACGACGAGAACTTCCGTGCCCATTATGAGGATCCAGGCCAAGGGACCTGCGACTCGTTGTCCGGCCTCTACGGCGGCACAACCGATCGCGAATATCGTCCTGGTCGCGGCTATTACTGCGGCAGCAAGTATGACGTCGGCTATTCGACGATTCTCAATAGCAACCGCTCAGGCACGGGTTATCTGAATCTGAAATACAAGCTCAACGATAGCGCCGAGCTGTACGGCAATGTTCTGTACGACGTCAGTACGGTCAAGTTCAGCAGCGGACCCTATTTCTGGGAGACGAACATCGATGGTGGCGGCCTGATCATCAATAACGATACCGGTCGCTTCGAAACTTTCCAGCACATCTACGCGCCCGAAGAAATCGGCAACACGGACATGTACTCCGAGAAAAACCTTTCGCGCAGTTACAACGCGTGGGGCGGCGTGCGCGGAACGGTCGGCAACAATTGGGACTACGACGCGTACTATGCGCGTTCGCAGACGAACCTGACCGACAAGAACTTCTGGCCGCTCAAGAATGCGGTGGAGAATTTCTTCCAAAACCAGTTCCTCGGCCCGCAACTCGGCACCTATTACGGTTATCCGATCTACTCGCCCAACATCGCCAACTTCTATAAGGCGATTACGCCGGCCCAGTACTCGACCTTCGTCAGCCAAATCAACACCAAGTCGGCGACGTGGACGCAGAACGTCAATCTCCAGGTCAACAACACCGATCTGTTCAG
>Ga0163163_10000873_pt1 | contig 25680 bp, 14 predicted proteins | sample S65metaG_FD_119766 | JGI IMG/M metagenome (GOLD analysis project Ga0163163, IMG submission 119766) | Switchgrass rhizosphere microbial communities from Kellogg Biological Station, Michigan, USA - S6-5 metaG | ecosystem: Host-associated > Plants > Roots > Rhizosphere > Soil | place: USA...
CTTCCGGGACCGAAGTCATCATCCGGTACGCCATCTCATACTGGCTGATCTTGGCCGGAATCTCGGGGTCGTCGGAAATCTCGTGTTGCGTTTCAGAAAGCTTGCCGATCACGTCCAGCATCTCGCGTCGGTCCTGCATATCCATGCCGTTTGGATTGCTCACGTACAGCACCGGATCCTTGCCCGCGCGGAAAGGCACGCCCTGATATTGCGAGGGAAGGAATCCCGATCCCCAGTTCGAGGCATCGTGGCTCACGCCGCCGAAAGTTCCCGACGTAAACGCCACGAACGCCGGAAGATTTTGATTTTCCGATCCGATCGCATACGCTACCCAGGCGCCCTCGGGTGGCCGCCCGGCCAACTGGAAACCGGTATGCAAGAATTTCGCGGCAGGATCGTGATTCACGTGATCCGTACGGAGAGTTTTGATGAAGCAGAGATCGTCTACGATCTTCGCCGTATACGGGAACAGATCGCTCACCCATGCGCCGCTCTGGCCGTGCTGCGAAAACGGGCTAATCGGTTTCACAATCGGGAACGAAGACTGCGCCGCGCTCATAGTCGAAAGCCGCCCTTTTCCACGTATGGAAGCCGGGAGTTGCTCCCCGTGCATCTTTTCGAGCATCGGCTTGTAATCGAAGCTATCCACTTGTGAAACCGCGCCGATCATGTGGATGCGAATTACTCGTTTCGCACGCGGCGCAAAGTGCAGCTCCTTTAGCACTCCATTGCTCTTGAGCATCACGCCTCCCGCGGATGAAGGAGCCTGCCCTAGCAGCCGGGTCCCTCCCATGAGTTCGGCGAGCGCCAGCGCACCTAATCCGCTGCCGGTCTTCAGAAAGGCTCGGCGAGCCAGAGCGGTCTTCAATCTGTTCGCGTCTATCTGTTTCATGGGAGCCTCTAGTGAATCGAATATGCGTCCGGCGTGTTCATCACCGCCGCGGCCACGTTCGTCAACGCCGCCATTCTAACCACATCCACGGTGGAATCCACGGGCGCAACACCGACATGAACCAGTTCTTCGGCTTTCTTCCGTTCGCCGTCAAATCGGGCGAGTTCCCGCTCGTAGTATTTGCGAAGCTCCACCATCTCCGCTTCCTTCGGCATCCGCCTAGTGGCCAAACGGAAGACCAGTTTGATCTGCTCGTCCTGTTCTGCCTCCTCCTTAAGAACCCTGGTGGCTAGCACTCGATAGGCTTCCAGATATTGCGGATCGTCAAGCAACACCAGCGCCTGCAGCGGGGTATTGGAGGTGAGGCGCCGCGCGATGGTGCCATGGCGTTCCGAGAAATCGAATACCGACATCGAAGGCGGCGGGGTGTTGCGTTTCACAAAGGAATACAGGCTGCGCCGATGCTGCTCGTGCGGCGAAAGCTCTTCAGGCTTCGGATAGCGGTAGGGAGTCACGCCTAGCACCCACACGCCGTCCGACTGGTACGGATACACGCTGGGTCCGCCGATGGTTTTCACTAGTAGTCCGCTGACCGCTAGCGCGTTGTCGCGGACTTGTTCGGCTGACATTCGCATGCGCGGCCCGCGCGCATAGAGCACATTGCCAGGATCGCGCTTCACGATTTCGTCGTTAACATCGGACGACTGCCGGAACGTCGCCGACATCACGATCATCTTATTCAGGCGCTTAATGTCCCAACCGGATTCGATGAAGTCCACCGCCAGCCAGTCGAGCAACTCCGGATGCGTCGGCCGCGACCCCTGCATACCGAAGTCGTCGGAAGTTTCAACGATTCCCTTCCCCAGCAACTGTTGCCACAAGCGGTTCACAAAGACTCGTGACACCAGCGGGTTGTTCGGATCGAACAGCCATTGCGCCAGACCGATTCGGTTCTTCGGCACTTTGGGATCAAAGGGGAAGACTTGTGTGAGCGGCGCCGGGTCCACTGAATCCAGACGCACGTTGTAGAGCCCACGGCTCAGAACGTAAGTCTGCCGCGGCTTGGGCGCATCCGCCATTACCATCACTTCGGGCACCCACGATACAGCTTGATTTTGAGCTTCGCGCGCCACATACAGACTTTTGCCAGCCTCGACGACTCGAGAATCATTGGCGGTCATCAACTCGGCCATCTCATCGGTCAGCTTCGCCCGTTGGGTCTCAACTGCCCGAGTACCCTGGTGCAGAAAGCTCACTTCAATCGGAGTAAGGGCCCGGTTGAAGAAGCGAATCTCGTCAATACCGCCGTCTTTCATAGTGACTTCGCGGAAACGGCGACCGAACTCAACGCCCACAAACTCGTTAAACGCCGCCGCATAGCTTCGCGGCAGACTACTTTCGGTGAGATGATCATGTTCGACGTCCACCTCTGCGGGCTTGCCATTGACATAGAGATGCAATCCTGCTGCCCGGCTGGAGCCGTCGTACGTAATCGACACGTGAGTCCATTGCTTGGTAGGAACCGGTTCCTTTGAGACTACGTGCAACATGTTGTAGGGCCAGGAGTGCATCATGAAAAACGACAGATGATTTTTTTCGAGGTTCAGTTTGTAACCCGCACCACCGGAGTTGTCATCATCGCGATGATTTAAGACCTGCGAGTTCTCATAGACCGAAGCCGCATACACCCACAGGTCGAAGCTGAACGGCTGCGTTCGGTCGTAGAACCCTACGCTCTTGCCCAGAAACCCGCGATTGGTATCCGTAAAAAATAACGCATTCCCTTGCGCCCCGCCGGGCCGCAGATTCGCTTCCTCCAGCACCGCGGGCTCTCCGCCCGCAAGACCACTGGGTGAGAACGTCAGGTTCTCGCGGATCATGCTGTTCGGAAGACGCTGCCCGAACTCTCGCGCCGCCCGAACGGCGTCGACGTCGGGAGGAGGCCCGTTGGGATCGCGTCCACGGAAGGGCGACACGAGATCTGCCGGAGGTTTCTGCCCTCGCCGCGCCCGAGATTTAGGCAACTGGTCGTCCGGAATAGGGGCGGTGGTTTCGAAAGGATAGTAAGCCACCGTTGCAGCATCCAGCGACTTTTGAACTGCTCCCGCTACTTCGCTGGATGGTTGTTTGAGCAGCGCACCGACTCGTGCGATCGCATCGACATTGGCAGCTTCGCGCGCAGCCGAATAGGCGCTCTCCGCTGTCTTCAGAGCAGCCTCCGCTGCGGCAATCTTTTCATCGGTTACCTTGTCGGTCCAAGGCAGAGTCGGACCGCCTTGAATGGTGCTGAACCCGGGCGCGAAGAATCCGGGCTCATCCGCGCTATTGAAGAATCCTGACAGTGAGTAGTAATCTTTCTGCGCGATGGGATCGTATTTGTGATCGTGGCAGCGCGCGCATCCAGTGGTCAGGGCCAGAAATCCCTCCCCGACGACATTCGCACGATCGAGCGCATACTCGACGCGATACTCTTCGTCGATGGCGCCATTCTCCGTCGTGCGCTTTCCAACTCGCAGGAATGCCGTCGCCAGTCTCTGCTCCTTGGTAGCGTTGGGCAAGAGATCCCCTGCTAGCTGCCAAGTCGCGAATTGATTAAATGGCATGTTCCTGTTGAATGCCGAGATCACCCAATCGCGATACGGCCAGAACAGGCGGTCGTGATGATCGTCCAGAAAACCATCGCTCTCCGAGTACCGCGAGATATTGGCCCAGTACGCCGCCATATGCTCACCGTACGCGGGCGACGCTAACAGCCGGTCGACCACTTTTTCATACGCGTTCGGACTCTTGTCGGCGAGAAAGGCGTCCACTTCCGGAAGTGTCGGAGGCAGACCTGTGAGCGAAAGCGTGACACGGTTGATCAGAGTCTCCTTGTCGGCTTCGGATGAGGGCTTCAATCCTTCTTTCTCCAACCGCGCAAAGATGAAACGATCGATGGCGTTCACCACACGGCTTGTTAGAGTCGTCTGCGGTAAGGGTGCTTTAATAGGCGTGATGAAAGCCCAGTGCGGCTTGTATTCGGCGCCTTGCTTGACCCATTCGGTGAGAGTGGCCACCTCGGCGTCCGTGAGCGGCTTGGCGCTCGCCGCGGGTGGCGGCATCCGGTAAGCGGGGTCCTTCGAGGAGATCCGGCGAATCATTTCACTTTCCTGCGCGTTGCCGGGCACGATCGCCTGCTCGTATGCGCTCTCTTGGTGGTCGAGTCTCAGCCCCGCCTGCCGGCTTTTCGAGTCCGGACCGTGGCAGCGATAGCAGTTGTCTGAAAGGATGGGCCGGATCTGCCAGTTATAATCGACGTGCTCGGGCTGGGAGGCGGATGACGGCTGCTGCGCGTACCCGTTGAACACCAAAATCGCCAAGCACGCGGCCAAAGACGAAAGGCCGATCGCAATCGAGCCCGCTGACATCTTCATACAGTCGCTCTCCTCCACAAACTACAACACGAATGATAAGTCCGGGCTGCATGCAGCGTCAAATAGATACTGGATGACGTTCAATAACCTCTTTTTATCAACTCGCTGTACCCCTAAATATAAGAAACTAATATAAAACATGGGTTCGGTTGCGCCTATGTAACACAGATTCTCACAGAAACCGACGGGAAAGCTGGAGCCTGTATGCAGTTGGTGCTATGATGAGCCGTTGAAGATTTCCTCGAAGTCGCGCAGCAATGCCGCGGCTGGTTCTCACAGCGGCCGCACTTCGGTGAAGTTGCGCGAGATGATCCTCAGGGGAGAGTTTCGGCCGCACGAACGCATCGCGGAGATTCCCCTCGCTGCGAGACTAGGCATTTCGCGGACGCCCGTGCGTTTGGCATTGGAGCGACTGTCGCAGGAAGGCTTGCTCGAACCGTCCACCGGCGGTGGCTTCGCCGTACGCGAATTCACTAAGAGCGACATCTGGGACGCCATCGAAATGCGGGGGGTACTCGAAGGTATGGCTGCGAAACTCGCTGCCGAGAGGATTACCGGTCCCAACGAATTAACGCTTCTCCGCCAGCGCAACGCCGAGATCGATGCGCTCATGAGCGTCAACCCAAACGCGATGCAGCCAGGTTCAGGCCCCACAGATGAATTGTCCCGTTATGGGGAATTGAATGCGGCCTTTCATCTCGCCTTGGTGGATCTCGCACACAGTCCCATGTTGCGCTCAGTAGTCGAGCGAGTTTATGCGATTCCCTTCGCCTCCCCGGCAGCCCCAGTTCCCGTCTCCGGCCGTGACATCATGCCGCTGGCGATTGAGCAACATCATGAAATCATCCGCGCCATCGAAAAGAAGGACGGGCCTCTCGCGGAACGCCTGACCCGGGAACACGCATTGGTCGCTCGCCGCAATGTGGAGATCGCTCTCGCGGAGATCGAGAAGCTCAGCCGGCTGCACATGCCGGGGACATCGCTGATCAAGCTCGGCTAAAAAACGAACTTGGCAGCGAACTGCATGATTCTCGGATCGTACGAGCTCAGAATTACGCCGAAGGTATTCGGGCTATTGATGTTCAACGTCGAACTGCCCGCTGTTGGCGTAACCGGACGGACGCCGTTGATGATATTAAACGCTTCGGCGCGAATTTCCAGGCGCTGGCCTTCCCGCACCTGAAATTCGCGGGAGAGCGCGGCATCGAACTGCCAGAACGCGGGCGCCAGAATGTTTTGATACCCCAGATTGCCGAAGGTGCCGAAGGCCGGCTGCGCGAAGGCAGCGGGGTTCAACCAGCTGATACATCCGGGACGACCCACGCACGCGGCACCAGAATCGGCCGCGATTGCATTGGAATTCACCTGGTCGGGACGCTGAATCGTCGCTGCGATTCCGCTGAGCGAGCGGTCGACACCAGAAACGACGCTCAGATACGCTCCGGTTTGATAGCGGTAAATCGTGGACACGGTCCAGCCGGTTCCAACAACACGCAGTGCCCGATTATCAAACCGCGGAGTCTGCGCAACGGCTGTCAAATTGAAAATATGACGCCGGTCGCCCACGCAATTCCCGCGATCTGCATGCCGGTCAAAATAGTGAAAGTAGTTTTGCCCGGGATTGGGTGGTGTTCCCTGGAAAATGTAGTCCGCCAGACAATGCGACCACGTGTAGTTCCCATTGATGTTCACGCCTCTCTTGGGGCGCCAAGTCGAATTCAGCAGCAATCCATGATAGGACTGGGTCGCCCCATCATCATACTGCGTGAGGAATCCGATATTCGCCGATTTCACAGGGTTTTGCAACGAAAGTACGCGCCGCTGTTGCGTATTCGACAGCGCGTTGCATCCCACCGTTACGCCCGTCGGACAAGTGCCCAGCGGTGTCCCCGCGGTGTTGGGAACCAGAATGGCCGGGTTCAATTCCACGGACGTCAACAGGTGAATCGCGTTGTTTCCGATATAGCTCCCTGATATAAAAAGCGCCTGCGTCACCTGCCGCTGAATGCCGAAGTTCCAGGAGTAGACTTTCGGCGTTCGCAGGTCTGTAGGAATCGGCTGGAAGGTGCTAGCGGGCGTAAAGAGATAGTTCCCAGGGCCGGAGACATACGGGAACGGGTTTCCTCCCGGGAAGCCGCCCCAGGGATCGTCAAAACTAATCGTGTTGGGTTTGAGCTGACGCCCGCCGAACGGCGCCGCCGTGGTGGTGTTGTGATGCAGTTGTTGATTTACGAAGTCGTATGCGATCCCGGCCCCGCCGCGAATCGAAGTGCGGCCGTCGCCCGTCGGATCCCACGCGAAACCAATGCGCGGTTGAAAGTGCATCCACTGATTTTCGATGCTGGCTTGCCCGTTGAAGCCGGGATCGCCCGGATAGTAGAAGCCCGCGGGCGCGTTAGGAATCACCTTGCTGATAATGTTCTGGCGGAAGCGGTCCATGCTGAAGTTGAAGATGGTATTTTGCTTGAGCTGCATCGGGAAGTACGGATCCCAGCGCAGACCGTAATTCACCGTTAACCGTTGGCTCACCTTCCATGTGTCTTGCGCATAGAGCCCGAAGAAGCGCTCGTAGTTGACGAGCCCATTGGGAGTCGCCTGCTGGGAGCCAGTTACTTTTCCCATCAGAAAATCGGCCATTCCTAAACCGGTAGCTTGACCAGTGAAGGGGTAAGTTCCAATCGAGAACACGTTCGCCAGTGCATACACGGTGGATAGCGCGGCACTCACTCCAAACCCGAACTGATGCGACCCTCGCACCAGACTCACGTCATCGTTCAACTGGTATTGAGTGCTGTTCGCGAACAGATCCGCACCCGTGCCCTGCCCGATGGTTGGGCCTCCTGTAACCGTGATGCTCATGAAGTGGGGAAGATAACTGAAGGCTTTGACGCCCACGTCGGAGGGGCCAAAAAACGACGGGCCCGGGTGGTTCGCCGCCACGCGATTCAATGAGGCACGGAACGAATTAACCGTGGTCGGGTTGATCAGCCAGGTTTCGCCGATTGTAAACGAAGTCGCCAAGTCATCCTGGCCATAACTGTTCACGGGCGAGCCAGCCGGAGTGGCGGTGGTGAGGACATTGCCTCCCGAGAGACTGTAAGGGACTGCGTCGAAGATCGGTGTTGCCAGATACCGCCCGAAAATCGTGTGCTTGTCATTCATTTGATAGTCGACGCGTGCCACATATTGAGCCAGATTTTCGACGCCTTTTAGCCCGAACAGAATCAGTCCACAGTCATTCGTGGCAGCGGGGAGCAGCGCCGCTACCTTCAGCGCAGCCGGGCTAAACGACTTTGGATCGATCTTATTGCCATTGAATCCGCCCGTGAGGATTTTATTGGTTCCTTGACACTGTGCGGACGCGAAGGTGGTGAAGTCGCCCGCGAGCATGCGCGGCGTGGGGACGAAGGCGGTGTTGTCGCTGGTCTCCTGGCGGGTCCGTGTACCCTGATAGCCGCCGAAGAAGAACAGTTTGTCTTTAATGATTCGTCCGCCGATTGTGCCGCCGAATTGATTGCGCTTCAGTGTGTCGCGCTTGGCCGCAAAAGCGTTACGGGCATTGAATTTGTAGTTGCGCACGAATTCAAATAGATCGCCATGAAACGCGTTGGTGCCGGATTTGGTGACGCCGCTCACGGCCGCTCCCGAATGGGTTCCGTTTTGCGCGCTCAGGGCGCTGGTCTCGACCTTGAATTCCTGCAGCGCATCTGGGAAAGGAACGGGCATACCGGTGGCGTCATAAAAATTGCTGTGCGGAGCTCCGTCCAGCAGATAAGTGACCCCGTAGGTTTGGCCTCCCGCCACGGAAATATTGACACCCGTCTTCATGGCCCAGGCCGGCGAGGAGCCAGTCTGTACGGCCGCGCCCGCCAGCGCAATCAGATCGGTAGCCTGACGTCCGTTGAGTGGCAGCTCTAAAATGCGTTGGTTCTCCACGACCGAGCCAACACCCATGCTGCGCGTCTCTACCGCGCTGGCATTCGCGGCCACTTCGACCGTCTCGGTCACCTGGCCTACATTCAGCGTCAAAGGGATTTCCGGATTGCTGTTCACTTGCAAAACGATTCCAGTCTGCACATAGCTCCGGAAACCGGGTTTGGTGGCCTCCAGTCGATAGGGCCCAATCGGCAGATTCGTTAGGTTATAAAACCCGGACTCGTCGGTAGTGACGTTTCGTTTGGTCCCGGTTTCCGTCTGCGTGGCTGAGACTTCCACGCCGGGTAAGACTGCGCCGGATTGGTCCTTGGCGGTGCCGCTAATCTGCGCAGTTACCGCCTGCGCCCACACCACACCCGCACTGAAGACACCGATCAGTGCCACCATGGTGAGCACACTGAAAGTCTGGAAATAGTTGGACTTGTTAAACATTTGGCTTCCCTCGACCCCTTCCCGTTACTTCGCCTGCGCCTTCCGCATGGCGAACATTTCCAAGCTGCTGTCAACGGTACTGCTGTGCTCAGATGATGTCAAATCGAAGTTTCCTAACGCTTGATAAGCCACCTCTATCAAGGCGCGCCTGCGATTTGGGTGACCAGCATCACGCTGTTGAGTCGCGGGTGGCACCCGCCCGGTCAAATCAAAGGTTTCTTTTGAGTAATAGATAAACTCTATCGGTGCGTGGTTGCGGGGCTAGGCTGGAAGAACTCGTGGAATTTGCCAAGCACATCGGAGCTGGTCGCGATCTCGAAAAACGCTTCAGCCAAATAGGACTCCGGTTCGCGATGAGGCACCGCGATTCCGATAGCGCCAGCGTCGGCAGTGAGAGGGAGCGGAACGGCTTCGAATTCGTCACTACCGGCGATCATGAAGAGTACTGGCTTAGGCAGAATCGACGCCCAGTTTCCGGTCCGCACGTGATCCAGCAGTATCATCATTGCATTCGTCTCGACGCGTGCGACACCAGGATGAGCACCACCCAGAGTCTCGTAAACCTCGGTACCGAACACATGGGTTTCCGCGGGAAACAAGCACAGCGGCAAACCCTTCACATCCTCCCAGGAGACCGGACCTTGTGGCGAAAATCGACTCCGCTTTCGCGTCAACAGGTAATACTCTTGGGTATACAGCGTGTGTGAAAACCGATAACGCCGCGGCTTGTCGTCCAGATAACTGATCGCCATATCGAAGGCAACATCCTCCAATCCCTGCTGAATGTCGAAAGGATTGTGATTCATCACCTTGAGATTCACTTCCGGGAAGCGCTGCGAAAATGGGATCGTGAAAATGGAGAGAAAAGGTGTGGTGGAGTTTAATACTCCGATACGGAGCGTGCCAGCCAGGTTATTGCTGCGGTCGCGCAATTCCTGGCGGAGGTTCTTACAATCCATCTCCATGCGCTGGGCCCAGTTCAGGACGATCTCTCCCTGCTCCGTAAACCCCTGGAAACGCTGCCCGCGCTTGACAATCTGAACCCCTAGCTCATGCTCCAACTGCTGAATTCCAGCGGAGAGTGCGGGCTGCGAAACATGGCATGCCGCGGCAGCTCTGGCGAAGTGACCTTCCTTGGCAAGTGCGATCAGGTACTCAAGTTTACGTGCAAGCACGACCACGACCTCTAGAGGACGGGTTTAGAATACCTTGCGAAGACTAACGAGTCAAGCTCAGCCGCCGCCCGCCCCGAGCGGCACCGCCAGCTTGATGATCTGGCTTACATCGGCATCCTTCTCAACCACCACACCAAAGAACTGGTACATCATCTCTTCCCAGGTCATCTGCCCGTAATACACGGTCTTGTTGGGATTGGGATTGAATTTGTTGTTCACAGAATTGTCGAAGTGAACGTCCACATGCAGCTTGGTTCCGGCCGGCACTTTTATGGACGTGTCGTAACCGAGTTGCCAGTTGAAGTCGTAATGCGGAACGTGGAGCACCACTTCCTGGCGCCCATCGGGATACTCCAGCGTCCATTTTGCGTCTTTACCCCGATAGTGCATGTGCGGCATCATGAAGACCAATTCCACGTCCCGGAGAAACGTCGCTTCCGCCGGCGGGCTCAGCCAGGCGGGATCGTTGGGTGGAATGGCGAACCGTTTGGAATCCATCGGTGCGGACGCTGCCAAAGAGACGTAGCGCCGCTCGGGCGCTTCCTTCGCGACGGTAAATCCCAACTGAATGTGGTCTGTGTAGCCGTTGCCGTTGGGTGTGTAGTGGATACTATAGAAGACGTCGTAACCGGCTGGAATCAGTTTCGCGGCCTTGAGTCCACGGTAGTCCGCGGCCGGATTGCCGGGCAGGTAGCAATCTTCCGCGCCGCCATTGGTGGAAGTAGCCGGAGCGGTCGCACCTTGACGTGCAGCCGGAGCTGCCCCACGCGGTAGTCCGCCACCAAATGTCGGACCCTTTTCAGGAATTGCAGCTCCGTCTTCGTCCCGTTCCTTATCCTGCCATTGCGGCACTCCCATTTTCGTGTTGGGGTTGTGCGGCATATAAGCGACGCAGATGTGATGTGTGACTTCGGGATGTTCGGGCTTGATCTGCACCGACGTAACCCACGTGTCCTTGGTAAATCCGGTCGGCATGGTCACCGAGATCCACTCAACGACGTTGTTCTTAGGCCGCGCCGGAATCTCCATCACGGGTCCTGGCACGATTACATCCGGTTGGATCATCCAGCCTTCCGGCCATTGGAGAGCCACCGGTGCCTCCTTGGGATTACCTTCGGGTGCGCCGCTGTCGGCCCATTTCGCGATCGTTTCGATCTCGCTCTGTTTGAGCGACCGGTCATTGGTGTAGTGGCCATATTGCGGGTCCGCAAACCAGGGCGGCATTTTGCGGGAAACGACGGCCGCCTTCATCGCCTTTGCCCAAGGGCGCGTGCTCTGGTAGGTAAGGAACGACATCGGCGCGATTTGGCCGGGCCTATGGCACGTCTGGCAATTTCTCTGCAAGATCGGCAGGACATCCTCGCCAAAGGTGACCGCTGTGGAACTGGCACCAGTATCGGCAGCCCACATGGCCGTCGCAAGTCCTAAACAGACAAACACACCGCGCATAGACGAATCTCCTTTCGAAATGCAGCCCATTTACAACCTAGCCTGGAGAGCGCTCACGGTCAAATCAAAAGACTCTATGAATTGATAAACAACGCAGGTATGCAGATCTGACCCGCAATCCCTTTCATCGAGGATTTTCGTTATCTTCCTCGTCCGCAGGAGCCGTGGCTGGCTTCTCAATGCCGTGTTTCTCCATCCGGTACATCAGCGCCTTGCGACTAATGTCCAGGTACTTAGCTGCATGGGTTTGGTTCCAGTTGAATTTTTGTAGCGCGCGCAGCATAAGTTCCCTCTCCACGGCTTCCAGGCTAATGCCTTGCGGTGGCATCTCCAAGCTCAACATATCCACCGACGGATGTTCCCGCCGAAGATGCTCGGGAAGATCCGCTACGCCGATTTCGTCGCCCTCGGTGAGCACGACCAAGCGCTCAATAATGTTCTCCAATTCCCGAATATTCCCCGGCCAGCGGTAATTGCTGAAGCGCGACAGCAGGGCGTCGGGCATGGTGAGTTGCTCGCGCTCATGCTTGCGTTTTGCTTTTGTGAAGAAGTGCTGGACCAGTTCGGGCACGTCGTCGATACGCTCGCGCAATGGGGGCAGATCCAACGGGATGACAGAAAGGCGGTAATAGAGGTCCTCGCGGAATGTGCCATCTTCGATCATCGCCGGGAGATTGCGATGCGTCGCGGCGATGACGCGCACGTCCACCGTGCTAGCGGCGGGCGCGCCCACTTTCTCGATTTCACCCTGCTGGATGAGGCGCAGGAGCTTGACTTGGAGCTCCATGGGCATCTCCCCGATCTCGTCTAAAAACAGCGTTCCCCCATCCGCTGATTCAACTTTGCCCTTTTTGTGGGCCATAGCCCCGGTGAAGGATCCTTTTACATGACCGAACAATTCGGACTCCAGCAAATCCCGCGGTATGGCGCCGCAATTGATGGTTACAAACAGCTTCTCCCGCCGAGAGCTGCTTACATGTACCGCCTTGGCCAGCAATTCCTTGCCTGTTCCCGTCTCACCGCGGATTAGTACCGTCGCGTCCGTCCGCGCGGCCCGCGCTGACATCGCCAGCACTTGGAGCAGCGATTTCGAATGCCCAATGATGTTCTCGAAACCATACTTGCCATCCAAGCTGCTCCGCAGAAGCCGGTTCTCTTCCAGAAGATCCAGGTGCTCGAGAGACCGCCGTACGACAAATTCAAGTTCATCGGCATGAACCGGCTTCGTGATATAATCATACGCGCCGGCCTTCATCGCCTCCACCGCAGTGCTGACGGCGCCAAACGCGGTGATCATGACCACCACGGTGTCCGGGTATTCCACATGAATCCGGCGGAGCAACTCAAGGCCAGACATCTCCGGCATTCGTAAATCAGTGATCACGAGATCCTGCGGAGACTTCTGCAGAAGGCTCATGGCCTCGCTGCCATCCGCGGCCACTTTCGTTTCGTAACCGGCTTGTTCCAGTTGTACTTGTGTAACTCGTCGAAGACTCTCGTCATCATCCACTACCAGGACCCGCCGGCGATTCATCTTGTCCTCTTCCGATCCAGGGGCAATTGCACGGAGAAGGTCATACCCCGATCATGGTTTCTCTTTGCGGCCAATACACCGGATTGCTGAAGAACAATCTGATACGCGACTGACAACCCCAGACCGCTGCCGGTTTCCTTGGTGGTAAAGAAGGGGTCGAATATACGTTCCATGGTCTGTTCGCTCACCCCGGATCCCTCATCTCGCACCTCTATTATCATGGTGCGATCGCTCCGGCCGGCGAAAAACACGATCTGGCCTCCTTGCGGCATCGCCTGAATGGCGTTAATAGTCAGGTTGAGGAGTACCTGAGTGAGTTGTTCAGGATCGCATTCGACCGGAGGCAGGTTCTCGGCGAGTTCTTTGCGAAACCGAATTTGGTCGTGGCGAGTGGCCGGTTCGGCTAGCGCGATGACGGAATCGAATAGCTTTTCCACTACAGTACTCCGATATTCGGGCACCGGTGGTTTTGCAAAATTCAGAAAAGTAGTCAGGAGCCGGTTCAACCTGCGGCACTCCTTCTGAATGATCTCTAAGAATTCCACGCGCCGTTCTTCCGATCGTGGCTCGCGCAGCAGCACGGCGGTGGCGCCGTCGATACTCGCCAAGGGATTCCTGATCTCGTGAGCCAGACCCGCTGACAATTGTCCCAGCGCATACAATCGCTCAGCCCGTTTCATCCGCTCGAAATTGTCTTGCAACTCGGCGTAGAGACGCGCCAGTTTTGCGGCGGTTTCCTGCAGCGTTTTTTTTCCCCGGCGCTCTCGATCAGCAATGAAACCTGTCAGCGCGCCCACGATGCAGAACAGTACCACTTCGGTGTATTGGTTGAGCGTGTATCTGGGGCGGATGGTCCAGATCGCAAGGATTTGAGGCAGGTAGGCCAACCCCGCGAAGATGCCCGCTGCCAAGCCCCCTCCCCAACCGAAGTAAAAGCCGGCATACACTACCGGCAGATAATACAGGCGCTGCGAAAGATAGTAGATATCGATCAACGCCAAGTCATTCGGTATGAAGTAGTGCAGCGTACTGATCCCACACGTGAGACCGATCACTGCAAGCGCGCGGGTTAAGGAACGATTCGGCAGATCAGTCCGTTCCCCCATAATCTTTGAAAAGCGCACGAGCCTTTAGAGTACGCCGTCTCTTGCCGTGCAACAAGGATAAGCCTACGGCGCATTGGAGGCGAATGAGAGGGACGGGGCTCACGCCACGTCTGGCCGATCGAATGCTGCGGAGCGGCCGTCGCCCCGGTCGGCCCGTTCCTCGGCATCGCGAGCCCGTTCCGCCACCTTCCCCAGAGTGCCAAGGAGTTGATCCTGTATTCGTGTCAAGGGGATTCTCACTCCTATGGGAAAATCACGCAGTTGACTGTGCTGAGGGCCTAACACGTGAATCAACGTGCGTGCGCCACTACCCGACACGACCAAGTGTAAGGGGATAAATACCGCCGACGACCGATCGATAGCCGTGGCCTCCAACATAAAGAGCGGGTTCTCAACAAACAGAATCCGGCAGGGAGAGACGACGATATCGAGGGCGTGCCGGATCCTCTTGGCGGCATCCAGTTCGACTACGATACAGAGTTGTTCTTCCGCCAAAGCCCGGCGAAGAGTCTTCAGCGCAGGCTCAAAAGGCTCTTCCAGAACAAAAGTCACTGTTGGTCGCGAGCGGAGCGTAACATCACTGCTATCCATTTCACACAAATGATTGCAAGTAGGAGGCCACTCGCGGTTTCGCGGGGCTAGCCGGCCGCACTCCGGCCAGGGGCGTGCTGGAAAGCCCAGTCGGGTTTTGCGCCTTTTCTTTCCAGGACGGATAGGACCCGATGAGTCTCTCCCAAATCGCTCCAGCCGAGGTTTTCGCAGCGCAGCACCGCAAATTCCCAGGGGCGCCAGGACAGAACCTCATCTGAAAAGCTGCTCACTGGGATACGGGAGTAGAGATCGGCCAGAGTAGTTGCCTCCATTGGCGTCAGAAACGTCGGGCGCATTGCCTCGAACGCCTCTACTAGGTCCGGGTTCGCCCGCCGGATCAGGTTGAGGAAAGCGTCCACGCGGCCGACCATCACGAAGCTGTTCCAAAGGCAACCACGCGCCATCAGCGCCGACGCGAGCAAGAGAGAGGGCTTCTCCCAGAAACAACGAACACAGAAGACTGGACGGGATGTGTGGGCCTTCAAGGGCGTGCCCGGCTCGATCCAGCCATAACCTACCTCTGGTCCTCCTGGGACGACGCCCAGCAAGACGACCGGCCCAAGCCGGGACTCCGCCGCTTCGAAAGCAGACTCGACATGAGCAATAAAGGCCTCGTCATCCGCGTAATAGTGGTCCGAAGGAAAGAAGCCCCCGAGGGCCCTGGGATCCAACTCCTGCAGCCGCATGAGGCTGTATACGATCGCGGGCGTCGTGCCTTTGTTATCTGGCTGGATCAGCAGTGTCTCTCCATCTACGCCGCTCGAGTAGAAACGCTCATGGGTTTTGGTCACGACGACCAGCGTCTGTTCCGGGCGGATCATCCGCCCAACTCTGCGGCGCGTCTTATCGAGTAAGGTTTCGCCGTCGACGATGGCACAGAATTGCTTGGGCCGATGGTCGCCGGCGATCTTTCTCCTTAGTGTAAGCAAGCGCTTTCCGTCGCCTCCCGCGAGAATCACGCCCCAGCGGTGATTGGATGGGTCCGTCCTTTGCGACGTCAAAGGCAGCGGCTTTAAGATCGGTGCTAACTGGGATGTCACTCTTTCCTCCTAGTGCTGTGTTCCGAGTTTTGGGAGAGCGTCAAGATCGCATTTGGCCAACGGTAGCGGCTCTCGCTGCGGAACACCATGCGAGTTCGGAGCGTGGGAAAGCACGTCCGTTACCAAGTGCTCACGCTTGAGTTCAATAAACCGTCAGCGGCCATCTGCGGTTCCTGCTGTCCTAAAATGGGCAGGGCTGTGCGTTCTCAGTCCCTGGATCCCGCGTGTTGCAGGGCTTTCTTGGGGAATGCCAGAGACAAACCGATCGAAGCCCCGATGATGCCTCCGATTACCGCGAGTGAGATCCCTATCGGGAAATGGCCCTCCCAATACTGGTTCAGCCATGACATCTTCAGTCCGACAAAAATCAGGATCAGCGCAAGGCCATGCCGCAGTAGATGGAATCGCTCCACCGCGCCCGCCAACAGAAAGTACATCGAACGGAGACCGAGAATGGCAAATATATTCGAGGTGTAGACGATCAGCGGCTCCTGGGTGATGGCAAAGATCGCCGGAACGGAATCGATCGCGAAAAGGATATCGCTCGCTTCGACCACCGCCAGCGTCAGCAGCAGCGGCGTCGCGTGAAGTTTCCCGTCCATGCGGACAAAGAATCGCGACTCTTGGAGTCCCGGCGTGACCGGCATGACCTTTCGCACCAGCCGGACTAACAGGCTCTCTTCCGGCTGCATCTCGCGAGCTGGCGCCCACATCATCCGGATGCCGGTGAGAATCAAAAAACCGCCGAAGAGAATGACCGCCCAGGCGTATTGCAGCAGCGCCGACCCCAACGCGATAAAAACGGCGCGAAACAGCAGCGCGCCCAGAATGCCATAAAAAAGCACTCGATGGTGATGCCGGGCAGGAATGGCGAAGTGCTGGAATATCAGCACGAATACGAACATGTTGTCGAGCGAAAGCGACTCTTCAACGATATATCCGGTCAGGAACTCCAGCGCCACCTGCTTGGCCTGGCCGTCCCCGAACCTCCAGCTGGCGTATTGATGGAGTCCGAAACAAAAGACCAGGGCGAGAGAGGCCCACACACACGTCCAGATAAGAGCCTCGCGAAAACCCACCGCGTGCGCCCGCCGGTGAAACAGCCCGAGATCGGCCGCAAGCAGCACCAGCACGAGTGCTGTGAACGCTACGTAAAACCACCAGAATTCGGTCAGTGGGAATAAGGATGCCGGCATTAGATGCGTCAACCATCACTCGATGAGGGTTGCGGGTGGATCCGTGACGAGATGGTCAGGCCACAGCAAGGTCAGAATCAGGTTCAAGGTTTCGGCGCCTCATGATGCTCTTTCTTCTCTTTGCCAAAGGCAATTGCAGGGCCAATAAAGAAGTGCGAGGCCGGCCACGCTTCTTTTTCAAGGCGCGGCCGGCGCTGCCGCCTAACCTATGCGATTCAGAACTGGAAGCGTCCGACCAGTTGAATGGTGCGGGCGTTGCTGTCGTAGGCGAGATCCGGCCGGTTGAAGATCGCGTTACCGGGGATCAAGTTGTTGTTGGTGTCGCGGCTCTCGTGGAACTGGACGTTGTTAATGTAGCCCGGCACATATTGCGGATGGTTGAACGCATTGTAAAGCTGTGCCGCGAATTCCAGCCGCAGGCCTTCCCGGATAGAGAAGACCTTCTTGATTGCCAGATCGAAGTTGTTGATGGGACGCGTCGGCATGGTCATCCGGCCGACATTGGTCAGCGCGCCCAATCCCGCGACAACGTACTGAGCGTTCGGGTTCTGGGCGACGTAGGCCACGATGGCGGGGCTTCCGGGCTCCACGATATTGCCACTGCGGTTGATTGGGTTCACGTCGCTCCCAGTATTCGGGACGCCGTTGATATTAAGGATCGCGCGGTCTCCGGCCGAATCGCCGTTCATATTCGAGTCCAGACCGCTCTGCACGGTGGCGAACTGCGGGGATTCGTAAGTGTAAGTCCCGCTCAGCGTGAAGTTCCCGATGATATTCCTCATCATCCAGTTGTCGTTCGTTTTGAGCCAGGGCGTATCCCACACCCAAGTCAGCGTCAAGCGGTGGCGGCGATCCAGAAATGAGGTGGACCGTTCACTCCTCATATTCTGGAAATCCTCAGGACGCCGCGGGGCGAGCAGCGTGGAGAATAAGTCCGCCGTGCTGTCGTCGATATTATGGCTCCATGTGTACGCGCCACGGAACAACATTCCGCGCGCGAAACGGCGCGTCAGCTCGACCGCCAGCCCGTGGTAGCTGGAGTTGCCGCGATAAGGGAACGAGGTGATGTTGCTGTTATCGAAGAACGGTGCCCATTGCGGGAGCACAGGGTCGATCGCCTGCAAGTTGCCCAGAGTAAGCGGCAAGCTCGCCAGTGTGGCCTGGCTCGGCGTCTGGAAATACGTGGGCAGGAAGCGCGTGGGAGTCACGACGGACCCGATGTTGATGCGGCTTTGCGTAGGCAGGTGAACCCCCCGCGTTCCCAAATACCGCACCTCCAACGTATAGTCCTCTTTGAGCACTTGCTGGACGCCAAAGTTCCACTGAATCGAGTACGGCAGCTCTTGATCCACGATGAACGCCGAGGTGGCGTCGCGCGCTGCCTGCGCGTTGGCGAAGCTCTGCGCCCGGGCATCCGGCCGGATTCCGCCGTTCGCCAGGAAATTCGAGGAGGTCAGCGATGGATTCACGTCCACGGTGCTCTCCAGTTGCGGCGGCTTGGCGTTCAAGCCCAGATTGTCAAAGTACTTGTCGTAACTCATGCCGAAACCGGCGCGAATCGAGGTGCGGCCGGACGTGCCCGGTGAATAAGCCAGCCCGATTCGCGGAACGAAATTGGTGGTCTGCGCCGTGGGCTCGCGGAACTCGATCAGACCGGGAACATTCGAAATCGCGTTCAGGGCCTGGAGCTTGTCGCCCTCCGGCACGCCTTTGTACTCATAGCGCACGCCGAGTGTCAGCGTGAGATTCGAACGTACCCGGATTTCATCGGTGAAGAATGCGGACATGTTGATCTGGTTGCCGGAGTAGGGCGCTGCTCCAACGTTCCGCTCTCCCAGAACGTCGGGGCTCAAATCGAGCGCATAGCGTTCGAGGGTCTTGTAGTTGTAGTCGCCGCGCACTCGCTGCGTAAAGAACTGCGGCGCAATATATTTCCGCCCTTCCCAGCCGAACTTCATGGAATGCGCGCCCTTGGTCCAGGCGATATTGTCGATCAACTGGTAAGTGTTGATGATGGTCGATTGGGGAGCGCCGTCATAGGGTCCCAACTGCACATTCAAGTCGTCTTCGATAGTGATATTTGGAAATACATCCAGGCCCGGGAACGCGAAGGTGCCGGCGGGAATGTCGTCGTTATAGCGGTTATAGCCGAAGCGAAACTCGTTCAACAGTGTCGGCGAAAAGTTGTGAACTTCCGAAAACGTGAACAGATGCTGGCGGGTAGCGCGTCCCAGGAAGAACGCCGGCAGGTCCGGCAGCGTGGTTTCACTAAAGCCGGAGGTGCGCACGTTGACGTAGCGCCCGCGGATTTGATCGGTATCGGAGATGATGTAGTCCGCGCTCGCCAGCCACGAATGGGTGTCGGTAAAGCTGGGCTTAGTGATCGGCGTAGTGCCGATGGGGATCGCCACGCCGGATACCGTAGTGGTGCTGCTGGCTGTCGGCGCCGGAGCCAGGTACTGTTTGAGAATATTCACATTGGTCTGCGAAACGCCTGGAATCGCCGCGAGCTGGCTATAGCCTGCCGCCGTCGGCGAAAGAATCGCGCTAGAGGGCGTGCCCGCCTGGCCCAGCGGATTGTATTGGTACAGCCCGTAATAGAACAGCTTGTTCTTTATGATCGGCCCGCCGATCGAGCCGCCGAGCGTGTTCTGATCGTATCGCGGATTCGACCGGATGCCCTGTCTTGCAGCGGACTCATCCACCGCGTCCAGATTCCGGTTCCGGAAATATTCAAAGAGCGAGCCGTGGACGGTGTTCCCGCCGCCCCGAATCACGGTGTTGAACTGCCCGCCGCTGCCGTTGCCGAACTCGGCCGAATATTGGTTCTGCAGCATCGAAAACTCCGCCACCGCCTCGTTCGGGATGTCCAGGTTATGGCCGGTAACGTCTTTGCGGTTATTGTCCACGCCTTCAACATTGAAATTGTTGTTGCGCGGACGCTGGCCCCCGACGGACGGACCGTCGCCCAGTCCGATTCCGCCCGAGCTGGCTACGCCTGCGCTCATCAGCGACAGATTAAGCACTCCGAGCGGCAACGCCGATGCAGGTGTGTCGATCGCCTCGCGCTCTTTATAAGTCGACGCAATCTGTGACGTGGTGGTATCGATCAGCGCTCCCGCCTCCCGCACGTCAACCTGGGTTGCGACGACGCCCAGTTGGAGCGTTACATTGGCCGTCGCGGTTTTGTTCAGCTCCACCAAAATGTTTTGCAGCGAGGCGACGGTGAATCCCGGTGCCGTCACCTTCAAGTGGTACTGGCCGGGAAGAAGATTGTTAAATCGATACTGGCCTACGCCGTTGGCCGGCGTGCCCAGCTTTACGCCGGTTGCGGCGTTTTCGATCTCCAGGTTCGCGTTTGGAACCGCCGCGCCCGACTGATCGCTCACCGTGCCGGTCAGATTCCCATCCATCGCTTGCGAAAAAGCGACTCTTGAACCACAGGAAAACGCAATCAATGCGAGAACCAGGGTTGTCCTTCGCATAATTCTACCCCCTTTGAAGCTCACTCAGGCCCTGAGCGGTTCTGGAGGCCCTCACGCGGCGGAAGCACTTGCCGTTTCGGCCACTCCATCGCGATCAAGACACAAAGTATTTATCGGAGTTGAGTGGTGCAATCAACCGGCCATCTGGATTCTGCGTCTCGTTCCTTGCAGATACACGATACACAAGGCACTTGGCGTAGGCCGAGTTGGCAGTACACGGCGAGTGCTGCGCCTTTTTGGACAGTGGGAAAGCTTCCGCCGGGTTCCATGTCCGAAACCGTGATGAGTCTCGAACGGGCGGACGGATCCGTGCGCGTCAATAGTTTGCCGAGCGGCAGAGGTTTTGTTATCCTGTTATACAGGTTGGAGTGGATGAAACCAGCATGCGGCGTACGCAAGATTGAGATTGTTAGGCAAATCGTCAACGGCGGTCTTGTGGCAGTCATCCGTGCTGCTAGTCCCCATCAGGCAATCCAGATCGCAGACGCCTGCGTAGCTGGCGGCGTGACGGCGCTGGAAATCGCCTTCACCACGCCCGCGGCCGCTGACGCGATCAGCTGCCTCACTGAAAAATACCGTGACCGCGAATTTATCATTGGCGCGGGTACCGTAATTGACCCGGAAACTGCCCGGATAGCGATTCTCGCGGGCGCTCAATTCATCGTAAGTCCGGCGATTAGTTTTAGTACGGCGCGGCTTTGCAATCGTTATCAAATCCCTTATTTGCCGGGTGCGTCGACAATTAAGGAAATCATCAAGGCCCTGGAAGTGGGAGCGTCGATCGTGAAAATCTTTCCCGGCGAAATACTGGGACCCGCCTTCGTGAAGGCCGTCCACGGACCTCTGCCACACGCTCCTCTGATGCCTACAGGCGGTGTGACCCTGGAAAACGCCAAGGATTGGATGGACGCTGGCTGCGTCGCGCTGGGCGTGGGCGGCAGCCTCACGCAAACGGCCAATACGGGCGATTTCGAATCCATCACTCGTCTGGCACAGGAATTTATACGAACCATTCATAACGCCCGCCATGTCTAAAGATTCTCAGATGCAGACCATCGTCACTTTCGGCGAAATCATGTTGCGCTTGGCCCCGCCAGCCTTCGAAAGAATTCTGCAAACGCCGTCATTTCGTGCGTCCTTCGGAGGAGGCGAGGCTAACGTCGCCGTCTCGCTCGCCGCTTTCGGCCTCCCCTCGGCGTTGGTAACCGTGCTCCCGGAGGACAACCCGATCGCCGACGCCACCGTCGCGGAAATGCGCAAGCTGGGCGTGGACACCAGCCGTATCATCCGTGCAAAAGGCCGGATGGGCATCTATTATTTAGAGCCGGGCGTGAATCAGCGCCCGTCGAAAGTGGTTTACGATCGTGACTGCAGCGCCTTCGCATTGGCTGCGCCGGATTGCATAGACTGGAACGCCATGCTTGAGGGCGCCGGCTGGTTTCACGTGACGGGAGTCACCCCGGGCATCAGCAAGGCTGCGACCTGCCTGACTGTCGAAGCTGTCCGTGCTGCGCGACAAAGAGGAATGGTGGTTTCCTGTGACCTGAATCACCGCAATAACCTCTGGCGCTGGGGGAAAACGGCATCTTGTGTCATGCCCGAGATTGTGAGCGGTGTGGACATATTGATCGCCAACGAAGAAGATATACAGTTGTCGCTCGGCATCGGAAAAAACATCGATGTCCACGCGGGCATGCTGGATGCCGCGAAGTATGAAGACCTGACCGCAACTGTGTTGTCTCAGTACCCGTCTCTTAAGACCGTTGCGGTGACACTGCGGGAATCGCATAGTGCATCCTGCAATGGCTGGTCAGCGTGCATGAAAACCCGCACACATTTTCTGACCAGCCGTAAATACGAAATTACCAATATTGTGGACCGCGTCGGCGCGGGGGACAGCTTCAGCGCTGGCTTGATCTATGGCCTGCAACAACTGCCGGATCAACCGAAAGCCCTGGAGTTTGCGGTGGCGGCAAGTTGCCTGAAACACTCCATTCCGGGGGACTTTAATCGCCTCACGGTGGCGGAAGTATTCTCCTTGTTGAATAATGGCGGTTCCGGGCGCGTACAGCGCTGACCTAGAGGCGGCGCGCTCCTAAGGAAGGGACGGGACGTGAAACGTCGAGATCTCTTGCGGTCGATAGGAATCACAGGCGTCCTAGGATTCGCGTCCGCCCGCGGCCAGCGCGCACAGGAAACGTTAGCGCGCGCAACTCGCGGTTTGCCCACGCCGAAAATCAAAGACATCAGCGTCATTGAAGTTCAGCCTGCTGGTACCAGGCTGACGGTAGTAAAAGTGACCACCGATCAAGATGGGCTCTATGGATACGGCTGCGCTACCTTCACGCAACGCGCGGACCTGGTGAAACCGGCGGTAGAGAAATATCTGAAGCCATTGCTCGTCGGCAGACCGGCGGATCGCATCGAGGATACCTGGCGGGTGGCCTACGACAGCTCCTACTGGAAAAATGGACCGGTTCTAAATAATGCGATCAGCGGCGTGGACGAGGCCCTGTGGGATATTAAAGGCCGCCAAGCCGGATTGCCGGTATATCAATTGGTGGGCGGCAAGGTTCGAGAGGCGGCAGAATGCTTTGCTTCGATCCGAGGTGACGCCCGCACCATTGTCGCGCGAGCGAAGGAGCTGCACGGCCAGGGTTTCCGAAAATTCCGCATCGCGGCTGGAGGACCGGACGGCGAGGGCTCGCGGAAAGCCTCCGTCAAGATTTTGCACGATCGAGCGTTATTGGACCGCGAAACTTATTTCCGCACTACCTTGAAGCTCTTCGAAGATGTGAGCCGCGATCTTCCGGAGGGGTTGACACTCGCAACAGACGTCCATTCCCGGCTAGCAGGCCATCAAGCCGTCGAATTTTGCAAACGGTGCGAGAAGTTTCCCATTTTCTTTATTGAAGATCCACTCGCTCCAGAAGACCTCGGCTACTTCAAACAGATCCGCGATCAGTGCACGACTCCCATCGCCATGGGCGAGTTGTTTAACAGTCCGCACGAATGGCAACCTCTGCTGGAAGGCCGGCTCATGGACTACATTCGCTGCCATGTCTCGCAAACCGGCGGATTCACGCCAGCCCGCAAGATTGCGCTGCTGGCGGAAAACTATGGCGTGATGACGGCGTGGCATGCCCCCGGTGACCTGTCTCCGATCGGGCATATGGCGAACGTCACCCTGGACGTAGTTAGCTACAACTTTGGCATTCAGGAATACGGAACCTTTAGTCCGGCTGTCCTGGAGGTGTTCCACGGATGCGCGGAGATGAAGGACGCGTACCTGTGGGTCAGCGAGAAACCAGGTTGGGGGATTGAGATCGATGAAAGGGCGGCGGCGAAATACCCGTTCAACGATAACGCCCGCGGCCAGCGCCAAGGTCTGAACGGCGGGTGGACGGACGAACGGCTGCCTGACGGAACTGTTGTCGCCCAGTAAATCCCGCTAGAAGCGCTTGCGGCCGCCCCTTACGGGACGGCCGCATCCTGTCCGCGGGTACTCGTTAGAAGCTCAGCCGGAGCCCGAACTGAATCAGGCGGGGCTGATTATACTGCGCGGTCACTTGGCCGAATGTCGCCGAACCCGGCTGCGTGTTCGGCGGGCTGAACTGAACCCGGTTAAACAGGTTAAACGCCTCGGCTCTGAACGACAGAGAAATACGCTCAGTGATTGAGGTCGCTTTAGAGAGCGAGAAATCATAGTTCGCAATCCCTTGCGAGCGGAGGTTCGGATCGACGCGTGGCTCGTTTCCGAATTCCCATGGTCCCGCAGGAGTGAAGCATGAAGTATTGAACCACTTGTTGAGCCGCGATTGTGCCGAACCTGAGATTCCGCTGGCGCAACCAGCGATGTAATCGGGACGGCTCACACCCGCTCCCGGAGGTCCGGGGCCACCGTTGCCGATCGCGAAGTCAGTTTCCAGCAGATTGGGATTCGCGTCGATCATCGCCAAAGGAAAGCCGGATTGAAACGTCGTGATTCCGTTCACTGCCCAACCCGATACCAGCTTATCTGTGACGCCATGAACGCTACCCAGGAAACGGTGGCCTTTGCCCACCGGCAAGTCCACTACGTAACTTAGGACCAGCCGGTTGGGAACGTCAAAGCTCGATATCGACTTTTCGCCGCCCGCGATATTGGTGTTGTCCTGCACGCCTTGCGAGCCACCTACGTTATTGCGGTTGGCTTCGAGCCACGGACTCAGTACATCCACGGTTCCGACCATATGGGACCGAGCATAGGACGCTAGAAACACGCCTCCCGCTCCCATGCGCTCCTGAAATTTTACCTGCAGCGAATTATAGGTCGAGTCCCCGATCGAAGGAGCGTCGACGCTGGTGTAGAGATATTGCGGGTAGGGCTTGTAGAGGTAACCCTGGGCGACAGAGGGCTGTCCCAGGATGCCTGCGCTGGCCGGGATGACCCCAAAGAAGGGATTCGGCACCGGATTCAGCAGCGCGTTACCCATCGATAGATATTGGTCGGGGATCTGGTCAAGATTGATATCGTAAACCGGCAAATGCACTCCGCGCGAGCCAACATAGCCTACATCGACAAGGGCCTTGCCGAACTGGCGTTGCACATCGAAATTGTATTGCTGCGTGTAGGACGCCGGTTGGCTCGCCAACGGAGACTGAATGCCCTGACCAATCAAACCGTCGACGAACGCTTGCGTATGGCTGGGAGGGGCGATCCCGTTGGGGAAGGGATTGCTGAGTGTCGTATTCAGATCGGGCTTAAGTCCGCCGTCGAGTGAAGTGAGCATATTCGTAACGGAATTATTCACCGGCGAATTATAGGGTCCGAGACTGAAGGCCACCACGTTTGGCAAGAAAGCAATTCCGTAGCCTGCGCGGATGACCAGACTTCCTTTAGGACTATAGGCAACTCCGACGCGCGGAGAAAACAGAAGATAGTGAGGATCCTGCCAGCTTCGATTCGGCCGCTGCGCAGAACCGTCAAGAACCAGCCCGCCCTGAATGGGCAAGCCGCTTGCTTTGGCCAGCGCGGGCTGCGGAAGAGTGAGATCCAGCGTGGTCAGGCTGTTATAGCGCTCCTGAAATGATCCCGGCGATTCCCAGCGGAGGCCAGCGGTGATGGTCAGCTTGTTGTTCAAGCGGAATGAATCATTGAAGTAGAGGCCGGAATAGTGCATCAAACCAGCAGACAGACCCGGCTCCGTCGCCGACCCGGCCGATGGAAATCCCAGCAGGAAGGATGCGGTCCCATAACCGGTTTTGGCGGGCGATCCTGCAGCCGACGAAGCGGCCAAGGGCAATTGCGACGTGAATCCGGAATCGAAGGTATAGGTTGTGCCCGCGCTATTGCTCTGCGCGTAATACCATTCAATGCGGCGCGCCTCGCCCCCGAAGAGGAAGGTATGCCGGCCTTTCACTTTTGTCAGGCTGCCGGAGAGGTTATAGC
>Ga0163163_10000874_pt1 | contig 25673 bp, 28 predicted proteins | sample S65metaG_FD_119766 | JGI IMG/M metagenome (GOLD analysis project Ga0163163, IMG submission 119766) | Switchgrass rhizosphere microbial communities from Kellogg Biological Station, Michigan, USA - S6-5 metaG | ecosystem: Host-associated > Plants > Roots > Rhizosphere > Soil | place: USA...
ATCGTTATGCCGGGAAGTTTTGATTGGATAGATATTGGTTCGTTTAAAGATCTTCATGACATAAGTCGCCAAGACGATTCAGGTAACCACATAAAAGGTGATCCGGTACAGCTCGAGAGCACAACCAACAGCTATATTCATAATGACGGCAGTGTACCACTGGCAGTAATTGGCCTAGATAATATCGTAGTTGTTAGCACACCAAACGGAATTTTGGTTACAAACAAAAATTATGCCCAAAAAGTTGGTGATGTTGCTAAGCGTTTTCAGGCTTAACTTTATCGATAAAATTAACAAAATTTTTACGAAATGATTCTTGGCTGAATGGTTCGGCGGAGGCTTTAATTTTAGCTTCCAAATAGTTATTAGGGTCAAACTTTTGCAGTGCCGCGCATAAAGAAGGTACACTTTGAACTTCAAAAAAATCACCATTTAGACCTGGTTTTATGTAATCAAGCGCGCCTCCATTTTTATAAGCTAAGACAGGTGTTCCGGCGGCCAAAGCCTCAACTGGCGTAATACCAAAATCTTCATAAGCCGCAAACAAAAATGCTTCCGAACTAGCGAAATAGTTTGCTACTGTGTCGTTTTCTGCCCAGCCAGTGAAAGTAACTGTCTCCCCTGCTAGGGACTTTAATTTTTCTAGGTCTGGCCCACTGCCAATAACAGTCAAGGGGAGTTTAAGTTCTTTGGCGGCACCCACTACAATGTCGTTACGCTTTTGGGGGACTAAACGTGAGGCAGCTACAAAGCCGCTGCGCTTCAGCGACTTGTCTTTTTGAAACCGTTTTGTATCAACCGGCGGATAAATTACTACTGCATCACGGCCATAAAACTGCTTAATCTCATTTTTAATGTGGCCAGAATTGGCAATAAAAAAATCGGGGCGCTGAGCGGCTTTATAATCCCAGGCGCGCAAGGGCTTAACCAGCAATTTTAATCCTAGACGAGCTAATGGATTAAAAAAACCAAAACCAGGATTACGTAGGTATTGATCATAAAAGCGCCAATAAAAATGAGTTGGCGTGTGACAATAGTTAACATGTAAAGTATTGCCAGTTGTTTTAACGCCAAAAGCCTCGCCGTTACCGGAACTGGTAATTACCAGGTCGTACCCGCTTAGATCAATATGCGTAAACCACCAAATTCTTAAAACTGGAATAAATTTACGAATTTTGCCGAGAGATTGCAGCCAGCCGGTAACAACTTTACCGTCTAACTTTTTACGCCACTCAGGCGTGCAGTATGATGTATAAATCGGGGCATCGGGGTAGAGTTTGTGTAATTCTTCGACGACGCGCTCCGCTCCCCCGCCAACTAGCCAGTCGTGAACAATCGCTACTTTCATAATTATCTCAGCGGGCTCCGCGGTGGAATACTATAACCGAAAAAGTTCGAGCCAAAATTACTATGTCTCCCCAGAAGCTCCAATTTTGTACGTAGTAAAGGTCAAGTTTTCGGCGTTCTTCAAATGGGATATCGCGTCGGCCTGAAATAACGGCTAGCCCCGTTAGGCCAGTCTTGACGCTTAAAATCAGATTCTTTTTTGAGTATTGATCAAGTTCGAATGGTTCCAAGGCCCGCGGTCCAACGAGGCTCAAGTCACCTTTGACTACATTAAACAACTGGGGTAGTTCATCCAATGATGTTTTACGCAGAAAGCGCCCGAGAGGACTTATACGAGGATCGTTATCTAGAAAGTCGCCATTTTCCCTAAATTTCTTGGCAAGTTCTGGTTTGCCCAGTTTTGCAAAGCCTTCTTCTGGAGACATGCGGTTGTAGGCGTGTTTATAAGTACGAAATTTATATATCTTAAACTTATTGCCAAAGCGCCCAAGCCTAGTTTGGGTGAAGACTGGGTCTCCGTGGTCAAATATTATTTGGACTAGGCAAATCAAGAACATAAAAGGCAGAGCGATGATAAGAAAAATTAAACCAAAAACAATATCAAAGAGTCGTTTAACAATTCTCCCCCATCCAACCAGTGCTGTTTGGTGAACGGCGATCACTGGAATAGAGCGAAATAAGTCGACCTCAATGTTGCCAACAAACAGCTCGCTGTTGCCGGGTACAAATCTATAGGCTATATGATTTTCCTGAGCGAAAGTTAAAATTTCGCTATTCTGCCCAGCCATGACGTAAAGCTCGGTTTGGATAATGCTATGCAGCGAAGTATTTTTTAGTTTATTTACGGCTTCCTCAAACGAGTCGAAAATATGCTGGTCATGTTCACGGCCACGATGCTTAGTGTTAGTGCTAACGATGCCGACGATTTTGTAGCCTGTGACCTCGGTGCTATCGAGCATGCTGATAAGCTCGTCAGTGATTTCTGTATTCCCAACGATCAGAACATTATTTATACCGTAACCATAGCTAAACATCGCCCGTCTTATCGCCCGGGCAATTGTACGAAATAGCACTATAAAACAGAGCGCCAGCAGGAATCCGTATAGCGTTACCAAACGTGCCGGGAAGACGGCCGTATTGGTAATGTATCCGTAACTAATGACAAACAATATGCCAATAAAAGAGCCAATTATTAAGCGACCAAATTCGGAGAAGCGATTTTCGTAAGTATTTTTGTTATAAAGTCCAAGCAGTCCAAAAATAATCAGCCAAAAAGGTAAAAGAAACAGAAATATTTTAAGGTACTGAATAGAAGTGATATGAGCTGTCGTTGGACGACTATCTAGGCTAACGCGTAAGATAAAAGCTACTGTAAAAGCGCCGACTAACGCCAAGAAGTCACCGATTAAAAGAAAAAAGCCGTATAACAGAGACGCATTATTTTTCATTTGGTGCCTTTATTATAGCGCTGTTTGCTGGTTTTACGGCCAAGGCCAAGCAGGATGCCAATAAATAGCCAGATGTAGGTCACGTTAATATAACTGCCAAAAAAGCAGTATTGAACCAAAAACGCCACACCTAAGGCAAACAAGGCCGTATAAATAGCCGCGTCTTTATTCCTCCAAAATCTTCCCAAAAAGCCGGCAAGCGCGCTGGCGAATAAGCCAAAGAAGGCAGCGACGCCAATAAGGCCGAGCTCACTTAAAAGCAACGAATAGAATATGTAAACAGTCAGGTTATCGGGCGTGCTGGCATCAATGTGTTTATCGACGAATGGCCCGAGGTTGCCGCTGCCGACGCCGATTAAACGCGTAATGGGGCTATAGCCCCAAGCCCTAAGACTAAGTTGGGCGGCAGTTAGTCTTTCGTTGGCCGAAGCCTGAATCAAGCCAGCAGGCTGAAAGCCACTGGTCTTTGAGCTGCGCGGTAATTTGACGACTCCTAAACTGGCCTGCTCAATAAGGCTCCGGAAAGTTTTATAAGCTATATCTGGCGTTCCACGATAACGATAACTTGCCGCAGTGACCAACAGACCGGAAACTGCCACCGCCGTAATGATCACAACTACAAAGTGCAGTAGTAAAGTTCTAATACGCAAGCGGCCCTGAATTCTTAAAAGTACATAAAACAAAACTACACCGACAATTACTGCTAAAAAGGCCCCGCGTGAAAAAGTTAGACCAATACCAATTAGGCTTAACAAGCAACTACCAAGAGCCAGCTTGGAATGTGAATAATAGAAGGCACCAAGACCAGCAAAGAAATAAATCAATAGGGCGTTAGCGTAAAATTGCGGTTCGGCCGCAAAGCCGTTGATACGCGGAAACCCAAACACCTGGCTGCCACAGTTCTTGCAGAGCAAACCAAATGTCTCGTGTCCAAAACCGGCAAACAAAAACTGCAGTATACTTACTACCCCAAAGACACAGCCAGCGCTTAAAATGGCCTTAAACAAAAAGGTGTAGCGGTCTTTTGGCAGCTCTTTGGCTACGTACCACCAGGCCGCAAGCACGCTTAATAAAAGTAGTAATATCGATGCTACCAGTAGCGCCGAGCGCGGCCTATCAATAGCTGTAAAGAGGCTCAAAATACAAACGGCAGCTAAAGCCGCAACACTTATCAGCGCCAATTTTTGTTGAGCGTAAAGAGTTTTGAGAGATCTAATCAAGCCAGGCAAGCAGCTTAAAACAAAAAGTAACATCAGTAGTTGGTATAGACCAATGCGGAAAGAGGTGAAATTGTACAGGGGCGTGGCTACGGACGGGAACTTAGATAATGGCGCCGAAACCAGCAGCGCGGTAAAGAGCCCAAAACGAACTTTCAATAATGTTAGTCGCTGCATAGACTAACAGCTATTGTAGCTCAACAGATAGCAGATGTGCTACCATTACAACCATTAGGGCTTTATTTAAATATCTAAAATGCTAAAACGTAAACGTCGTCTTTTAATCCAATTTGTCGAATATATGATCAGTGGCGGCGCCTATTTTTGGACCGGCTATTTAATATTTTTTGGTGCCGATAAGGGCTTGCATCTTAGTTTGTGGTGGGCCAAGCTGGCCAGCAATGTTTTTGGCTGGACTATCAACTACTTGTTGCAGCGCTTTTGGGTATTTAAAAATCCTAAACTGCGCGGCCACATGGCCGAAACCAGCGGCCGCTATATTTTTATTACCTTGGTAGACTTTTTGCTTGATTATATAATTGTAGCTAGCCTAAAGAGCGTCGGGCTAACACCTTACCTAGGCCAATTTGTGTCTAGCGGCTTCTTTACTGGCTGGAACTATTTCTGGTATCGCTTTTGGGTATTCCCAGAGCATTATAAAAAGGGCAAAGCGCCAAGAAAGCGAAGATAAAGTATGGCTGAGAGTAATGCCGTAAGGCCAACCAAAAAGCAGCGCGAACTTCTAAGTTTTATAGAGGCGTTTATTAAAGAAAATGGCTACAGCCCCAGTTACCGCGAAATTATGAATGGCCAAGGCTACACCTCTGTCGCTACAGTTGCTTTACATGTTAACAATCTGATCAAACGCGGGCATTTACGCAAGCGGGATAGGTCCGCTAGGTCGCTGGAGGTGGTTAATGTGGATATGGGCGCCTTTGAAAAAGCTGGCGAAATTTTAGAAAACGAAGCCAAATGGTTGGTTGAGCAAGTCCATCAGGTACTTAAGGAACTAGAGGAATCCACTGCCCCAGCGATGAAGCGGTTGGACGATGCCTATGTCTTGGTTGGAGCGCTGCATGTACTTGGTTTAGACGACGCTGTCCGTTCGTTAGTGCCGCGCCTGAGTGCCGTAAAAGAACGAGCCGACATAAATCCAAGCACAAGCAATTGACCCTAACAGATACGTGAAGTATAATTCACATCTGTAACTATGAACATATTCCGGGGTAGCTCAGTGGTAGAGCGGGACGCTGTTAACGTCTAGGTCGCTGGTTCGAGCCCAGTCCCCGGAGCCATTTTGATTGAACAGCCGTTAAAGCGGCTGTTTTCTCTTTAAAAGGCATAGTTTTATTGGTTCTAACCTTGTTGAATACCCGTTCAATCTGCGGATATTTTTCTTTTATAGGGGCAAACCAGGGGTGAAGTTCAACTTTGAGTTTGCCGTCTTGCATCACAATGCCTCCACCCATCGAAGCAAACACATCGCGCCTTTGTGCATCTGTTCCTGTGGTGAATAGCTGACGTGCATTAGTAGCAAAATCGAAAGCTCGTTCTGTTAGTTCTAACCATTTGTCAGCACGTTCTTCAGTATCTCGTTGCGACTCTTTCAATAGTTTAAGTTCGCTTGTTAGTTGCTCTCGTTTATCTATGTACTCAGTATCAGTCACCTGCTCACGTAATCGCATGTTGGTCAGGTTATCAACTTCACGTTGTTTGCTAAGTATAGCTTTGGCTTGTGCCGCCTGAATTTCACTACGTGACTCTACTTCGTGCGAGTGATTGGATTTAAGTACTTCTAATGCCCAATCTTTAAACTCTGGAAGTATGGTAATGCCGCTGAGTATGTCGCTGACTTGTTCGTTAAGGGAAGCTTCACTAACCGACTGTCGTTGGCTGCACGGCCTTTTGCGTGTGCAGTGGTAATACGTGTATTCTTTCGTCTCGCCTGTGGACTTGATGTACTTAGTCTTCTTCTCGGCAGTAATAGTACAGCCACACTCACCACACGTCATAAGCCCCCTAAAGGCGAATAGGTGAGTCTTGGGACGCGGCCTACCTTTACGGCCAAGTATGGATTGCACGCGGTCATATTCAGCCTCTGTAATCATTGGTTTATGGCTTCCTTGAATAAGCTGTCCATTGTGCAAGAAGCTGCCGTAGTAAAACGGGTTTGTGAAGATGGCATACAAAGCGGAGCGTGACAGTGGAGTTCCGCCGTGCTTACCATTGCGTGTTGTGCGGGTAGTAAATCCCCATTCACTATTGGCCGTATTTAATATCTCTGGGACACTGTATATTCCCGTAAGCACTAGTCGCCACATACGCTGCACAAGCAAGAAGCGGTCTGGGTCTGGTTCAATGGTTTTCTCACCCTTATAATCACCAACATTTAAGTAGCCACTTGGCGCTACGCCAGGCTTCCAACCAAGACTCAGTTTCTTTTCATACCCACGCTTAACATCCTTGCTAAGTTTTGCAGACGAGTACTGAGACTGTGACATAGTCATCTGCAGCATCATCATGCCCTCTGGTGAGTTATCGAACGTGTAGGAGCAGAATTTTAGTTCTAGTATAGCGCCTGTGCGTACACGATAAGTAATAGCAGCAGCATCTAATTCATTCCTAGAAAGACGGTCTGGATGCCATGCAATAACGCCATGCGCTTCACCGTCATCAAGTCTACGTAACATGTCATTAAAGACTGGCCTGTTATTGGGTTTAAACGCACTAGCCGCTTCTGGTGGTAGCTCTACAATATCTAAGTCTGGAAAAATTTCATGTGCTTTATCTACCTGTGATGATAACGACAATACTTGCCGTTCTTCCTCTTCCGTAGATTTTCGTGTGTACAAAAAGTACTTCATTTACCCTCCTTAAAATTCAAGGGCGGCTCGGTTATTCACACGGTTGACAGCAACGAAGCTATTTTTCCGATACCAAGCCGCCCTTTAAAGACGGAAATAAAAAAATCGCTGCCATTTAATCAATCGTGTGAATGCTTTCAGTCTATTCCAATAATGGTTATTTTTAAAGCCTCCATATCATCCTTTCCCCGAAAGCATTAATGCGGAAACCAGCAATAGTACTTTGTTTGCCTCAATCTCAGCGTCACTTAAAGATAGGTCTTTATTAAAGTGTTTAAGGTATAGTTTCCTAAACTTGTTTATCTGCCCAGGAGTTAGCTTCATGTTGATAGCTCCCTGGAGGCTTTATTGTATTTTTTCGCATCCGTAACGTAGCTCGAGAAAAGTCTCCCTGCATTATCGCCACTACTTGCACGCTGTCGCCACTCAAGTACCTGAGCCGTTCCGTACTGGTAAATGATGCTGCAGTACCACTTTCTGAATGCAGGATTGCTATATTCAGCTACTAGCTCATCAGCAAGTTTGTCTACGGCCTCAATTGGCAATTGCTCTTTAACCGGTTTATCCAACTGCCTATTGGCTATTGGGTGTTTATCGAATTGATAGTTCATTTCCCAATTAGCGTAGACCCTAACACTTAATCAAAGTTTTAAGCACGCCCTAACTCGTCCTCTAAGTGGATTTTCTCAGATGCACATCACGCCTTATCACGATGCATAGGTCGGAGGTTTTTAACCACTTTAGCTAGTTCGGTTTGGTTTACATTGCAGCTCTTCTGGATACGGACTTCGGACTTACTCCTGACGGGCATGAACCATTCCTTAAGCTTTAGGTCAAAATTAGCTATGCGCGCCATATCTGAAAAGCTACTACGGTAATCAACACAGTCGGCTTCAAGTTTTATAGTTTTGAACTTCAGAAGCTCACCTTCATGGTTCATCAGGTAGTCAAATATTTTGCCTGGGTCTGAGCCTGGCTTGAATGAATTAATGAGGTAATTGCCGTGGGGTGTTTCTAGGATAAGCTCATTGCCGACCTTACCGAGTTTAACCTCAACATCTTTTCGCGCCCTCTGTTTCTTTATTTCTGGGTCGAACTTCTCTTTTATAGTAATTGCGATTGTTGCGGGCATTGTGGCAGGAAGCATAAATCCTAAAATTCCAGGTGTCTCAATTGCGATAACATATTGCTCGTGAAGAACCTTTAAAAGTTTTATGTCATCGAATGATTTAACCTCAACCTCGTACAGTGGTTTCTCACCTGACTGTAAGGGATGATTCGAGGGCGGCAAAAGCAAGGCCTTATCAATTCTTTCAAGAATTAGACCTAAATCACCCTCTATGAGGCTCATGTCCATAAGGCGATTATAGAGCAATATTTTGTTCAAAATATAAAAATTTCTCTACATTGACACAAAGAGAGATAAACCTACCCCTGTTGGCTTTCCCCAAAATATCCCCTAAAGTCGCCAAAAACCGTTATTTTAGACACAGAAAACAGTCATTTTTTGCGCAAAAAACAGCATAAAATTAACGTTTTTTCACAAAAAATTACTATAAAATTTTTTTGCGCACTGAACATGAATAACATTAACCACGTCCAATAAAGTCCTGGATGTAACTACTTGGGGTGCTATGGGGGTAAAACTATATGTCTTTGAAGAAGTCGCGGATATTTACGTTCAACGCCTTAGCAAGCGTTTGTAGCGTTGAGAGACGAGGCCAGCGCCTACCGTTCTCTATTAGGGCAATTGTCATGCGGTCAAGGCCAGACTTACTAGCAAGCTGTTCTTGGGTAAGGGACTTGGAGCTGCGTATTGCAGCAATGCTCACGCCAAACTTCTTGAGGTTTGCCTGCTCTTTGTCTTTAAACATGCACTAACCATAGAAGTTAAACCTCTCTAGTAACATGTACAGATTGTAAACAAATAGAGGTGGTGTTATTCTTTCTTCGTGAAGAGAAGCTACATCATAATCGCCATCGTCTTACTAGTCGTAGTAGCAGGACTATCTTCGCTAGTGGTTGTTCTTGCTCTAGGTAAAAAGAATACCTCTCAACAATCAACACTTTCCACTGCCGCGTCTGCTGTAAGCACTATAAACGCTTACCAATTCGATTATATGCGAGCCAAATGCCAGCAAGGTATAGATAACTACAATGCGTTGTTACCTCAAGCCCAGGAGTCCTTAACGGCCATCAGAAGCGGTTATAACAACGCCCTTAATCATGCTGACGAGGCCGGCGAGGAAGATTACAATAAACAGCTCGATAACCTGCATAAGTCTGTTGAGACAATCACGACACGCATAGCAAAGCTTAAGTCGTGTATAGATTCGATAAATCAAAAGCTCACATTCAGCCCTACAGAGTTAGGTGAGCTGAACTCCTATATTGATACATCGACTATCTTGCCCTCAGGCCTCTAGGATGGATGACTTAATAATATCTGTTGAAGAAGCTAGAGAGCTTCTGGGCAAGCCTGCAGAAGATATGGATGACATAGAAATAATTAAGCTCATAAAGCTTCTGGATGATATGGCCGTACAGGCTCTAAAGCTTCCACATAAAGACAAGTTAGCAGGAGAAACCTAGTCGTTATTTTGTGGTTTTTCCTTACGCTTTTTATCTTGATAAATATCGTATAGAAGCTCGGCCATCTTGCGAGCATCTTCTTTTACGCGCTTATCGTAGTCTTCGCGGTTAGCGAATTTAATACCATTAATCGTGAACGACTTTTCTGGGTCTTTGGGTAACTCTGTCATCGCTTGTCTATTATACCGGCTAGCCTCTGTGTGCTGCTTTCTCCTATTGTGGTAAGCTTTGTGTGTGGAGGATAAACAAAACCATTATCCAATTTGCAGTATGCAAACTAAAAATCAAAAACACTCTTTTAATACAAACGATAAGATAATAAGAGCAGCCCTAAAAACTAAGCTAACCAAGCTTTATGAGGCTGACCCTGAGCATAGGCTTATTGAAGAACTAGGCATTAATCACGGCTCTGTACGTGCCGATATTGCTGTGGTTAATGGTATTCTTGAATGCTTTGAAATTAAAAGTGACCGAGATACCCTTTTAAGACTTCCAGGCCAAGTTAAAGGCTACAATGCTGTATTCGATAAAGTGACCATTGTTGTAGGACTAACACATATATTCGAGGCAATGGAGTTAATTCCTGACTGGTGGGGCATTAGTGTGGCGAAACAAGACAGCAAAGGTCTAGTTGTATTTAGTGAGATAAGAGAAGCTCAATTTAATACTGCAAGAGAAGGCGTATCTATAGCTAGATTGCTTTGGCGCGAGGAAGCTCTAAGAATCTTAGATGAGATGGAAGAGGCTGATGGGTATTGGTCTAAGCCAAGAAGTGTCATATACAATAAGCTTGCCACTGTTCTCGAAGTAAGCGACTTAGCAGATAAAGTGCGTGAGGCTATTTGTCTTCGGGGTTCTTGGCGTTCTGCTGAACAACCATCGTAAGATGGTGATTAATGCCTGCTTTTAGCCAAGTTTGTGGGTTGCCTGTTTTTGTATTCCCAGGCTGTGCGCGTTCGTGTATGTACAAATCTCCAAAACAACAGTCTTTACCTTTGAAGAAGTTACGTTTAATTAATGTCTGAGCATGAGCAATGTATTGCTGATGTCCTGCGCCCTTGTCGTTATTCAGGCCTTCGCCTCGCAGTACGTCCCACTGTGTGTCGTTGGTATATCGTATGCTTGCGCTCACATTAGTACTTGTTACGTTACCGAAGTGGATGGGGTGTTGGATTGTATAGTCAGAGTAGGTTGGAATTCTAACTAGTGTTCCTAGTGTTGATAAATCATTCCAAAGCTTCCAGTCATAACGCGGTAATTCAGGATGAGTATGCTTTTCAAAGTTCGATAAATCTCTAGGAAATGCTCCACCGGTGACTATAAAACTACGCCACTGCTCTAGGTTTGGGAGCTTAGACAACTTACCTGCAATAGTTGCGGCCTCATCATCGGCATTAATAACACCGAGGTCTATCAATAGGTCTGTATTCTCTAGCTTTAAATTATTAGTTTTAACGAAGTCATTTATATCTGATGCTAAGTTGTTGTCATCAAGGCTTATTCGGTCGATACGAATACAAAGGCCGGCCACGTTCTTATTTGCATAGCTAACCGCTGTTGCTCGGAGCTGTTTATCCGCTTCTGTGCTGTTAACCGGAAATATATGTACAACCGGTACGATAACTGCTCTACAGGTTTTTGCAGAGTTGAGTATGTACTCCAATGTGCTTACCCGCATATCCCAGTCCACCAGGTGGACATCAACAAACACTGAGCCGTCCAGGCTACACTTATTAATATCACCTATGGTTTTTGGAAGACGGTTAGTGAACAGAGTCCTTGAATCTACAGCTATTCTCTTAAATTCATTTTTATCGCGTAAAGGCGAAGGCATAATGAATTCGAATAGAGGGGTGATTTGTTTACGAATTTTAGGCTCAAGTGTCGCTAAAGCATCTCTTTCGGCCTTTTTCCATCTAAGTATTGGTACATATGTGCGGGGTTTCATTACTTTGTCCTCTTAATCGTTTAATTGTGTCTCAAACAAATGACGTAACTTAGTTGTGTCACCGTTAACTAGCTTTCTTAAATAAAAGTAGTTTTGGTTTTTATGGCGGACATAACCAGCTACAACGGCTGCGCTAATTCCTAGCTCATCGGCTAAGTCCTCAGCAGCCATAACCGATGGGGTAATTTTTGCTGGACTAATCTCCCACTTGCTTGCAGGAATTATTGACTCTTGAGCCATCGAGTCTGCTTCGGCTTCTTTCTCGCTAATCTCAATGCCCTGAGCGTCCTCTAGTTCATCAAAGATGATAGTCTCCGAAGCGTCATTTAAATGAAGGGCAATGTGAGCGAGTTCGTGTAGAAGTGTAAACCAGAAGTTATCGACACGGTCAAAGCGCAAGGATAGTCCGATAACTGGCTTATCTTTATTTTCTAAAATTGCTACACCATCGACTCTAGTCTTGGGTAAATGATTGGCTACCACTAAGATGATGCCGTGCTTCTTTAGGAAATCTTGAACTAGTAGTGGGCCTTCATCTTTTGAGCTAAGTCTTATTACTTCCTGCATTAAAGCAAGATTTATAGTGCCGTCTTTGTAAGTTTGCGGCGCTGTTATAGAAGCAGCTTTGTGCTTTATATGTTCAGCCCACGCAAGTAGGGCATTGTTGTCGGTTCTTACTGATAGACGGGGGCTTGTTCTCTTCCACGCAAGTTGTGCAGTAGAAAGGTTACTTTTAAAGAACTGCGTCAGCACAGACTCTTTGTTCTTGCCGTCATAGCGTTCGTGGGTAAAGTACCCGCGTTTATCCATTTCACGTACCAACGCCTCACCCCACGAGTGGAAGTCTCCGCTGGCCGCCGGCTTTTGTATTAGGACTTTAGCGGGAATTCCTAGTCCGGCATCAAGTGCGCGAATCATTTCGAGGCTAAGCGGGCGTTTGCCACCGAGGACTTCAGAAACTTTGCTTCTGCTACCAATGTATGGGACTAGGTCTGCGGGCTTTAAGTTGGCTTGTTCCATGCGGAATTTAATTGCATCAATTGGGCTGGGGAGTGTTTCTGGATAGCGTGTTGCTTCATATTCTTCAACCAGTGTTGATAAAATGCTGAGCTTATCACCGTCTTCAGATTCTGGCTCAGGGTCTTTTGCGACTAAAGCTTCAAGCAGAAGAAGAGCTTCTTCGTAATCCTGGTCATTTCTAATTGGTTTTATATTCATAATTTCCCTACCTCATTTCCCAGCCGTCATATTCCTTATGAGTGCCAATGGCCTTCACGTAAACTATGCCCAACTTATAGCTTATTTGTACCAAGAGCCGATACTTATTACCGCTGATATTGAAGACAACCTTCCTGTCTTTCATTATGCTAGCGTTGCCATACTGCTACTTGAGCTGGTTTGGCGTTTGCCATTCAGCACTAGCGGCTTCGGCCAGCCACGCATCGATTGATTTCTCCGCGTCTGGATGGGACTCTTTAAAGTCGGCCAACGCTTTTTTGTTGTTTATTATCATTACCGTGCGTCTACCTATTTAAATGTTCCCATGAGGGGAATACTATTCCTTGTACCTAACTTTGTCAAGGCTCACAAGCCTTTAAGGGCGTTTTAGGCCATAATCATGGTTCTGACATCGTTCACTACGGAGAGCCATTTTTTAGAACTACAGAAAACAGAGGTACTATGCCTCTGTTTTTTATTGGTTATCTCGGTAGATGATGTTAGAACGAGGGATAAAGTATAACAGAGTGAGTTATATCACATACAATAGTGTGAAATAGTATTACACTTCCATCACGAGTCGTTATAAAAACTCAGCTTTTGGTTTTTTATAAGCCAGCATCCTCTTCATTTTATCTGTTACAAGAAACGAAATTACTATGGTTTCTAGTGAAAAAACAATTAAAAATCAGAAAAGTTTACACGATAAAGATAAGCGTATAAGCGCGCTCAGAAAATTGATGGTCTACTATAAAGAGATTACTGAAACGGTCAGAGAGCCATTTATTATTTTGAACGACATGCTCTGCGTTGTTACTGCAAATGCGGCTTTTTATCATACTTTTAAGGTACGTAAAGGGGAAACCGAGGGGAAACTTATCTACAAATTGGGCGACAATCAGTGGGATGCTCCAGGGTTACGAACGTTATTAGAACATATCCTTCCGAAGCACAGGATTATGAGTGGTTATGAAGTGTCCCATAATTTTCCTGCGCTTGGGCATAAAATAATGCTTTTAAACGCAAGACAAGTTGACAACAAGCAGTTAATTCTACTAGCAATAGAAGATGTAACTTTGCAAAGAAAACTTAAATCGGATTCAGATGAAGTGACTGCGAATTTAACGAAGCAGCGCGACCTTTTGCAAGGCCTAAATGACACGAAGGATGAATTCGTTTCAATGGCTTCCCATCAGTTACGTACTCCCGCAACAGCTGTAAAACAATATGTGAGTATGATGGCCGATGGGTATGCTGGAGACTTAACGAAAGAACAAAAAGTCCTGCTTGATGTGGCTTATAAAAATAATGAACGGCAGCTCGAGATTATAGAAGACCTCCTAAGAGTTGCCAGAGTTGATGGTGGAAAAGTTTTTTTAGATAAATACTCATGTGATGTTGTTCTGCAGGTTAAAAAGGCGGTGCGCGGGCAAGCTATATTATTTGAAAACCGAGGCCAAAGTGTTGTTGTCAACATCGCTCAAAGGGAAGTTTTCGCACTAATCGACCCTAAGCTCATGCTTATGGTGATAGAAAATTTACTAGATAACGCTGGTAAGTATTCGCCAAGAGGTTCAGTTGTAACGATTACTATTAGTCAGAAGGACAATAATACTATTATTGCTTTTATGGATACCGGCGTTGGCATCCGTAAGACAGATATGGAAAAACTGTTTAAAAAGTTTTCAAGAATTGACAATAAACTTTCCGACGAAGCCAGGGGCACTGGTCTTGGTCTTTACTGGGTCAAAAAAATAGTAGGTTTGCACGGAGGTAGCGTTGGAGTAGTCTCAAAAATAGACAAAGGCTCAACCTTTACAATAAATATACCCCTTGCAGCCACAATTTAAGTTAAGTGGGTTAATAGACTAACCCTCTACAAGTTGTTCATCACGGTTGACAATATTATTTCTAACTTCATCCACTACCAAGAGCCAAACTAAGGCCCACTCGAAAGAGGTGGTTTTTCTTTGGCTCTTGGTCTGTGGTTTAAAACTGTATCATTCAGGCCTTGGCTTTAGTAAGAAGTCTACGCCTTGTAGGTAAGCAACAAAGCGCCAATAAACGTAAAAGCAACGCCCAGTACCTTAATTGCATCAAAACTCTCTTTTAGAATAAGCCAAGAAAGTATGATAACAACGCCAACATACGTTGCCGCCAAAACAGATGCCACACTGGCTGTGAGCTTGTTGATTGCTAAAACAAATAGAATTGAGCCTACTGCCATCATAATGCCAATAACAATGCCCGCAGGGATTTCTTTTACTGGCATCTTGAAGGATTTATGAGCGATTAATAATGCCGGAAGCCCAGTAATAAGCATGCCAATTCCCATTAGAAAATTTAGCTGGTATGGACTCAGGCTTTTTAAACTAACTTTCATCAAAAACGTTGCTACCCCGACGAGTAATATATAGCCAATAATAAAAACGTATCCCATTATTGAATTCTCTTAAATACAAACCACTTTTTATGAAAACCCGTCCAAATTTCTTCTTGCGAATGAATAAGCTGGGTAGTGCTAAACAATATGAAATATCCGTATGGAGTCATTACTTGCTCCGAATATTATTGAGTTCGTACAGGTTAAGTAACTCTTCAATTGCATCTTGAGATTCTTTGTCTAAGCCAGAAGCAAACTTCTCCGCGATATGAGTCTTTAAATGATTCTCTAAGACTAGCTTATTTAGTGAGCTAAGTGACTTTTGAATTGCTAAACTTTGGGTGAGTATATCCATGCAATACTCTTCTTCGGCAATCATTTTCTCCAAGCCTCTAAGTTGACCTTGTAGAATTTTAGAACGATGGAGTGCACGTTGTTTTATGTCTGCTATCATATCTAGATCATATACCCCCTGGGGGTATTAGTCAACTACACGCTAGCTGTTAAGATTACGGGTCTAACTTCATTTACTATTAATAACCAGCTTAGCCTAAATTAGCAGGCGGTTCTTGCTGATCTGTAGCCTGCGCTTTAATCTGCCCTAATTCAGTTTCCGCGGCAACTACTTTACCAACAACTTCTGGTGAAAAAATCCTTCTAATCTTCGTCTCTGTTCGCCTAAATCCTACGTCTGATGAGGAGTGTTTTTTGACAAAATTGCCTAGCTCTATATCTCGCTTTTTTACTTCTTCACTGTCATATTTTGCCGACACTTCGGCATAGGCCCTTTCCCAATCCTCGAGGCTAATTGTGTGATCAGCCAGATCTTCCTCTGTTAGCCCTATGGTTCTGCCTTTGGCTTTAGATACCCTATCAATTAGAAACGACTTGGCAATAGTTGCGATGTTCGCAAGGTAACGAGGTGTAAAACCGTCTGTGTGAGCGGCAACCTCAGCCAGGATGATGTCTCTGACTTCTTCTGAAATAAAAAGCGGCATTCCAAGCCTCTTGCTGGCTGAATTAGCGTGTATCTTTAGTATCTCAAAACGCGCTTGCTCATTTTGTAGACCACAATGTATAAGTACGCTGAATCGCTGGGGCTGTATCAACGATGGATTGATTTTTTCCGGGAAGTTAGTCGAGGCGATTATGTAAAATCCGCTTTCCTGTACGCCCGCCATAAGATTCAGCATCGTTGAGTTCGTACTGAGGCTTTGGTCCACCATGTTTTCTATGTCGTCAACATGCAACACAACCCGCTTGCCGGTAACCCTACCAACTTCCGCGATTCTGGGCATCAAATATTGTTTCTCCTTGGGTTTGGCTAACTCTTTTTGAAGTTCGAAAGGGTCAATAGGCAATACGAATAATCCGGTTTCGTCTTGTAATAGTCTCTCTGCCAGAAGTGTCTTACCGGTGCCAGGTACACCAATCATCAGCACTGATTGAGGGTCTTCGCCCACGCCTGAGCTGATCTCTGGGCTTGCAAGTGGGATGATCAGTTCTCTTCTGATCATATCTATAGCTTCATCCATTCCATAAACTGACTCTTCTCCTGCCTCTTTTAGGCCGAGGCGGATTAAGTCATAATAAGTTTCATACAGCAGCTGGCCTCTATCCGGGAGTTTTTCTTGCCCCAAAACAGATGCGATTTGTGTGACAAAGGTAACAAGATCTGTTTGATACTGCGTGGCTTCTCGAATCTCAACAATATACCTGCCAGAGGATTCGTGGCTTTCAAGGAAGTTTCCTTTATTTATCTGACCCAGATCCCTAAATACGAATAGCCCCTGGTGAAGACTTGTGGTTGGGGAAAGATCGGGGCCCATGTACCATCCCCCTGTTTTTGACTTCATTTCTTCGCCTATTTGGATTGGCGGGTAGCTTTCGAGGTGTATATCATTTCCTTTGCTGTCGGCTCGGGTTCTAACAGTAACGCCGTATGTTTGCCTGACAACCTCCTCAAGCATTAAGAGTTGCTGTTCGGTTAAACTTGGAACTTCAAACCGGGCAATAAAACGAAGCTCAGATTTCCCAGAAACTGGTTCAAATACAACGCTTGACTCTAATACCTCTGGCAGGAACCCATCATTTTCTTGAATTTTTCGTACGGTCGTGTGCCTTACGCCATCAATTGATTCTCTTCGAGTTAAATCTACCGTATGAATAAGCGGGTTCAAGTCACCAAGTTTAAAAGCGTCCTTATCAAGGATCTTAATCGCTTCGATTCGTTCGGCATCTACAGTGGCCTTCAGCTTATCGCTTTCAGTCTGTTGGCCAACCGCATATCCCCAAGAACTACCCATCGGCAATATAATTTCCGCTGGAGTCCCCGCCATAACACCATAGTCCACAACTGCTTCGCCTAGCCCTGGCTGATGTATCTCTTGTTCGTGGGAATTATCTAATGACATAGTTTTTCTGGCTCTCGCTGATAAAAACACTATACTCTCAACTGATTGATATATTACACTATACTTTTATTAAAACACCAAATATAGTAAATTATCACTTTAATTACGCTATAACTTACTTCGTTGGTAAAATATAGTTATGACTAAGAAAATTGCTACTGGTGTGGTACATGATGTGCCAGCAGATCTAAAAAAAGCTTTGTTAGCAGACGAGGATGCCCTTGAGCGTTGGGAAGATCTGACACCACTGGCTCGTAACGAATGGATTTGCTGGACAATTAGCAACAAAAAGCCGGAAACCAGAGCCAACCACGTCGAACGTACCATTACAGAGCTTTTGGAAGGCGTTCGTCGCCCCTGCTGCTGGGTTGGCTGCTTACACCGGACGGATAAGATCTTGGCAGCTATGAGTTATAACCTAAAGAAAAACCAAAGTCTAAAAACCTAGTAAATAACTCCGTGCCGTGATTACCCTAGTCATAGCAAAGCGAATTTTTCTAGAGAGCTGTAATAATACACTTTTTCAGGAGAAAAGCGACGCTATCTATGCCCAACGGCTTCTAAGCCTGCGAGACATACGAACAAAGTAGAGATGCATGATATCTCTCTCTTCAACTTCTTTGGCGCTAAACTTTAGCTTTGAATCTTTAGATACCTTTTCTTCTGGTTCGCCGGGGTAAAAAAGGTATTTCGGTAAATTTGTTTTAGGATGCTTTTGGTGTCTGTCCTCCCTTGTTAAATATGTTCGTGACATATAATCCTCTCGTTAGAACATTTGTAAAATAAAGTTGATCGGCTTATCTATGCCCCTCCTTTCTATATATTGTGCGTAAAAATATTACTAACCACTCTGAATAATAGCGGTAATGCTTACAGGAGTATGTGCGCTGTATCACAGGAAAAAATTGAAAAAAGCATACAATGAGGTTATGACCATGGGTTCAATAGCTGGTATGCCAAACAACGAGACTACCGACGAAAGCATTATCGCTCACTTTAGCGATGGGCTGTTGATAGAGTTTTCTAAAGAGGAAACGATCATAAATGGCCTCGAAGAGCCAAAAGGCATTTATCTTATCAAAAAAGGATTCGTAAAAGCCTATTCAGTATCGCAGGCTGGCCAAGGCAACCTGTTGCTAGTCCATCAGGCGGGGGAATTCATACCCTTACCTTGGGCACTTGATGGGGCTTATACCACAGGATTATTTTATGAGGCAATGACTAGTGTTACAGTGCTTAGGGCTTCTAAGGATAGGCTACGTGCCGCCATGGGCAGCAATACTTGGCTATCTCAAGAAGTGCTTAAACAAACCGTTAATATCATTACCGCCTACACGCAACGGATTCAAACCCTGGAGTTCCGGTCGGCTAGGGGTAGGATTATTTCTGAGCTGCTTAGTCTGGGCGAAAGGTTTGGCAAGCATATAGGACATGAGATAGTGATTGACGCACCTGTAAACCACCAAGATATAGCCGATTCCATCAACATGAACCGTGAGACAGCCAGTAGAGCCCTGGAACTGCTTTTTGAAGAGAAATTGGTAGGTCGAAAAGAGCACCTTTTTACAATATTAGATTTGCCTAGGCTACAAAAAGCGCTTGTTTAATTCGGAAAAAGCTATGAGATAATAAAGCTATGCAGCCAGTTCAAGATTATCTAGAAACCTTAAATTCAGACGACAAAGCTGCAATTAAACGGATTTACGATATTGCTAAGAAACTTGTGCCAGAAGCAGAAGAGGGTATGAGCTATGGCATGGCGGCACTTAAATATAAAGGCAAAGGCCTTGTTAGCGCCGTTGTTTTTAAAAATCACATGAGTTACTTCCCCTACAGTGGCACGATACCTGGTCAAATTAGCGAAGAGCTTAAAGGTTTTGAATTTTCCAAAGGCACAATTTATTTTTCGCTCGATCATCAGTTATCAGACAAAGCTATTGAAGCGGCCGTAGTTGCACGAAAAGAAATGATCGATCAAAAAACTAAAATCTAACCCTTAAGCAGTTTATTTAGAACCCTCAAACCTGTACACTATAGCGTGACATAGGTATCCTAAATCAGCTGCATATCAGCTTCTGCCTGATACTATGTAAGAATTATTTAATAAAACCGCTTTACTTTTTTAAGGAATTTAATGGAACATTTGTCTACGTTTGCGTATTTAGATCCCGGAACTGGTAGCATGATTATTCAAGCTTTAGTAGGTGCTGTCGCTGGAGTTGCCCTGTTTGGCCGCAAAGCCGTGCGAGCAGTTAGCGCTAAATTGGGTAGTAAAAAGGTGAGAACTTTAGAAAAAAGTGTAGCTAAACCTAAAAAATAATGAAAGACGGCCCGCTAACTAGCTCTTATCGTGATCCAGCGGGCTTTGTTTTTCTACAAGATAATATTGTTTATAGACAGATCAACAAAGTTGCCGAAGCAGATTATAAGATGCTGCACGATTCTGGCCTTTACAGTGCGTTGGTAAGCGAAGAACTACTTGTTTCGCATAAAGAAGTAACCCTAAAAAATCTACCAGTCGACAAAAACCGTTTAACAGTAATTAAGCCTGACGCTATCCCATTTATTTCTTATCCGTACGAATGGTCTTTCCCGCAGCTGAGAGACGCCGGTCTTTTGACCTTAAAGATCCAGCAAATAGCACTTAAGCACGGAATGATTTTAAAGGATTCAAGCGCTTTCAATATTCAGTTTGTCGGTAAAAAACCGGTTTTAATTGATACTTTATCTTTTGCTATATATGAAGAGGGCAAGCCTTGGGAAGGCTACCGCCAATTTTGCGAACATTTCTTAATTCCGCTTGCCATAGCTCATTTTTCTACCGAGCAAGCCCTGACAATGCTTCAGACTTACCTAGAAGGAATCCCACTAAGCCTAGCCGTTGGCCTATTACCAAAAGGCGCTAAGTGGCATAAGAAAGGGGTGATGGCACATATCTATTTGCACGAACGTTTGCAGCGTAAACACCAAGGCAGCGGCACTAAGAGCGCATCGGCGCCAACCCGTAAAGTCAGCCGCTTTTCTATGGAGGGCTTAATTGCCAGTCTAGAATCTTCACTTAAAGCTATGACCGCACCCAAAAACCAAACTGAATGGGGAGAATATTATGACTTTACTAACTACGATCAAAAAGCCTTTAAAGATAAGGCCAAGTTAGTTGAGGAATATTTAAATAGCTTAAAGCAAAAGCCAAAAATGGTATGGGATCTTGGAGCTAATAATGGCGAATTTAGTGAACTGGCTGCCAAACTTGGTGCCTACACAGTTGCCTGGGATATTGATCCTAAAGCTGTAGCCGCCAATTATTTAAAGCACGACGATACTGATAGCTTGATGTTGCCCCTAGTTCAGGATATTGCCGCACCAAGCCCTAGTGTTGGCTGGGAATTAGACGAGAGAAGTTCGTTGTTTGATCGTGGACCTGCTGACGTGGTTTTGGCATTGGCTATCATTCACCACCTAAGTATTGGCCGAAACGTACCATTCCCTAAAGTTGCCAGCACACTGGCCAAAATTGGCAAAAATATTATTATTGAATTTGTACCGAAAGAAGATAGCAAAGTGCAACAACTTTTAGCTTCACGGACTGATATTTTCCCCGAATATGATGAAGAGCACTTTGAAGCAGCTATGGCCACACACTTTAAGCTTGTAAAAAAAACAGCCATAAAAAATTCTAAGCGCAAGCTTTATCTGTATACTGTTAGGTAGTGAAACAAGCAAAGAAAAAACTGTCGCGCTTTTTTAAGCAGTGGCGACCTAAAGTAGTTAAACTTGTCCGGCTAATGACTCATTCTAGCCTGCCGGAAATAGCTTTTGTTAGTGGTCTAATTTTTGGTAAATATCTAGCCAACGCTGACTTCCAATATCCTGGCGAAGTCGTTATCCCAATCATAATTTTTGCTGTTATTGCCACGGTGGTCGTTTGTTTATTCCGCCTAATTTTAAAGAACTGGTTTGCGGCTAGAGTGGCCAGTTTGTCATTAATTTACGCGCTGTACAGCTTTAATTATTTGCCAAATTGGCTAAAAAATTCTGGAAAATTATTACTACCAAAACACTTTGAAACGGTATTTTCCGGAGCCACTTTAACAGTGCTTATTATCGCGATTTTAGCCGGCATGCTTGGTCTGGGTTGTAAATGGGCAGTGCATCACGTTAAGCTCGTGAAAGAACTACAGCCCTACCGAATTCTACTATTTATAATTTTTTTAATTTTTTCTTTTCAGTCACTCAAAGTCGTCCATAAATGGCTTATTATCCACCGCGAGCTAACCTATCACTACCCGGCGCCGTCTTACCCGCGAGCCGCCAACACGAAGGTTGAAAAGCCCGATATATATTACTTTGTGTTTGAAGACTATGCCAACGATGAAACGTTAAAAAATATGTACGGGTACGACAATAGCAGCCTCAATAACTATTTGAGCGGACAAGGTTTTGTATATAAGCAAAACGCTATGGCTAATTATCCTTTTACCATGCAGTCGGTTTCGTCTACCTTTGCAATGCAATACCATACTGATCTTGGAAAGCTTTTTAGTAAAGATAAACTAGGGACCGCCTTCCCCTACCGTAGCATTTTTGAAAATCCACCTGTTGCGCAATTACTGAAACAAAATGGCTATATATATAATCAGCTAAGTTCATGGTGGGATTTTACGCGCGTAAGCATTAAGGCTGACAACCAGCCGACAATTTCATTTCGCTTACGTTTTTTGGGACTAAAATTCTATATGACAGACCTAAGCCGGGACATCATTAACAAGAGTATTCTGTCGCAGTGGCTGAAAAAGGGCGTAACTTTTGGTAACCATAGCGTCATTAAATACGATCTAGACAATAACCCGCGTGAAAACTTCTTCGCTCAAAAAGAAGCCGTTAAAAGCTTAGCGGGTAGTGTTCACGCCCAACCGCAATTCACTTTTGCGCACTTTCTGGCGCCGCACAACCCATACGTATTCGACGCCGATGGCTCCTATCCGCCCTACGACGGCGGACGCAATGATGACGGAGTGCCCGAAAAAGAAAAATATACTCGAGAAATTACTTATGTAAATACGCAAATTGAAGACATGATGGGGTATATACGTGAACATTCCCCTAATGCGGTCATAATAATTCAATCAGACGAGGGCTCTTATCCCGACGAGTTTCATTACGAACTAGACCCTAAGCATTATTATGACCCAAGTACCCTACCTATTGAAAAAGAGAAGCAAAAATTTGGCATTTCAGCGAGCTACTTTATGCCAGGAGTAGACGCAAAAACTGTAACTACTCAAATAACCTCTTCGGTTAACGCCTTTCGCTTTGTCTTGCAACATTATTTAGGCTATAACTTAGATATGTTACCGGAATGTTATTTTTCTGCGGGAGATAAATTTAGCGTTTACAATTTCCATAACGAGACGCCAAAGTTACTAAAAAATGCCTCGCCGGCCTGTGATTCCCTCTAAACTATGCAAAAAGTAAACGACCAATTTAATAATCAAGAACTCACGGTCTTATTGCGTGAACTAGGGCAGGTTCTGGTTATGGATGTACTAGGCGATATTGTGGAGCTGGGTTGCTACAAGGGTCTTACGTCAATTCAAATTGGCAAGGCATTAAAGCTAGCCGGTTCTAGCAAGAAATTGTATCTGTACGACTCTTTTGATGGGCTGCCAGAAAAAGTAAAGCAAGATGAGAGCCCGGCAGGGCTACAGTTTAAAGCCGGGGAATTGCCTGCTAGTAAGCAAGAAGTTGTTACTTTGTTTAAAAAATCCAATCTGCCACCTCCAGTTATAAAAAAAGCCTGGTTTAGGGACTTAAAAGTTAAGGATTTGCCAGAAAAAGTAGCTTTCGCGTTTTTAGATGGAGATTTTTACGAATCAATCAAAGATAGCCTAGAGCTTGTTTGGCCGCTCTTAAGCCCAGGTTCGGTAGTAGTTGTCGATGATTACCAAAACGAAGCTCTGCCGGGTGCACAGAAGGCCGTAGACGAATGGCTCAAGAGCCATCCAGGAGTTCTGAGGACAGAAGCGAGCCTGGCAGTTATTAGCGTCTAATAGAGAAGCCTTCAAACGGAAGTAGTTAGGCGAGGTCGTCAATAAATAGACTGTCGACTTGGCTTGTTGGCTGTTAAGAGTTGATGATAAAGTATAAGCACTATGCATGACGAACAACCCGCTACAAAGCACCCTAATGCTACCAAGGTTTGGATAGAAGATGGGGTTCTTTATAGTAAGTTTAGTGGTGAGCTTTCGCTCGAAACAATTCTTGATGCCCAAAAGCAAACCTTGGAACTTTTGAAGCAGAATAAGATTAATGTGATACCCACTATTATCGATATCACCGAAATGGATGAAGCGTCAATGAAACTGCATCTGTCAGATTTAGGGAAAATATTTATGTCAGCCAATGATGTCACAAAGCATGAATCAGGCATATGGATCGTAGGCACAAAGGAAAGCGGGCGTAAACTTAGTAGTATTGTAAGCAAGCTGTTTTTGAATAATCGACTACAGCAAGCAGAAAACATGGCCGTAGCACAGGCTGCAGCCAAGGCCAGTATTGGTCAATCAGACCCTATTCTAGAACAAGGCAACTAAAGGCGCTTTGGTGAAAGGTGTTCTCACAAGGAAAGATCTACCTATTTGCTTGCTGGAGTGGTCGTGGTGCTACCGTCGGCATCGTCAGGGTCGGCGGCAGAAGCTGGGGTGACTGGATCGGCTACCGCTACAGGAGTAGTTGCGCCGACGGAGCTGGCAGGTGAGGCGCCAGGGACTTCGTTACGGGTGTAACCAGCAATGACTTCATTAACCATATCAGCTACTTCTTTAGGTTCGTGCTCGCTCTTGATGATGTATTTGACTGCGCCCTTGGCTAAAGCTGTTTCAGCATCTTGCTGACCAGCAAGATTAGTTAGCATTATAACGGGGATCGCTTTGGTTGCGGGGTCGGCTTTGAGCTTTTCAAGAACCTGGAGACCGTTCATTTTGGGCATCATGACATCACAGAGGATGACAGTAGGGCTAACAGCGCTGGCTTTAGTAAGCCCTTCTTCGCCGTCGGCGGCCATTTCTACTTCGTATTTTTCAAAAGTAAATATTTTTTGGTACATTCGACTCATCAACGGGTCGTCTTCGATGATTAAAACTTTGGCCATGGTTTACCCTTCTTAAATTGCTACTGCTAATTATACACCTAAGTAAATATCTTAAAGAGTTATTTTTTTATTTCTGACCCCCGTTCCAAATATCCCAAGTCAAACATAATTTGTTGAAAATTCAAGCTTTTCCCAATTGTAGTATTTTTGTCAGCAACGTCGGTGATTTTGTCGGCATTATACAAACTTGTACAGGGACTTTAGAGAAATATATCGGAATTCATAAAAAACCGATTATTTTAATTTCTCCACAGAGGTCGAGATCCAAACTTTTTTGGTGTGTAAGTTAGGAAAGTCAAAACGTTTTGATGCTATCAATGCACTAAAAAGACGGTTTAAAATCTATTTTGCAGCCTTAGTACTGAGCCCCGACACCGTGTTTGTCTCGTTGGTGTTTTGCTTGGCTTGTTTGGACTTTAGCTCATTGGTGGCAGTTGGCAGTGTGAAGCTAAAAGTAGAGCCTTTGTCTAATTCGGAGTTTTCTAAGTTAATTTTACCGCCCATATTTTCTATAAGCATCTTTGAGATGTAGAGGCCAAGCCCGGTGCCGCGCGTAGTGTCGCGCGTTAAAATACTGTTACTCGCTTGTTGGAACTTACGAAATAGCAGTTTTTGGCCATCTTCGGGGATTCCTCGGCCAGTGTCAGTTATAAGGACCTTGATGTGGTCGCCTTCGTGGGCTGCATTTATGCTTATGCCGCCCTTCTCGGTAAATTTGCTGGCATTGCCCACCAGGTTATAAACAATCTGCTTGACGCGGTTTTTGTCAGCCCAGACTTTGGGCATACTATCCAGAGTCATCCTATCAAAAGTTAAGTGTAAATTTTTCTGGGCCAATACTGCCTTCATCTCATAGACAACACTTTCTACAACCTCTTCCAAAGAAAATTCTTCGGGCTTAAACATTATCTTACCTTGCTCGAGCCGTGATAGATCCAAAAAGTCATTCACAATTTCTATCAAACGTTCGGAAGAGAGCTTAATGTCGCCAATCATCTCCTTAAGACTAGGGTCTTTGAGCTGTTCAGAATAGTAGTCCATAATCATAGCGGCATTGCCCTTAATGGATGTTAGTGGAGTTCGTAGTTCATG
>Ga0163163_10000875_pt1 | contig 25667 bp, 17 predicted proteins | sample S65metaG_FD_119766 | JGI IMG/M metagenome (GOLD analysis project Ga0163163, IMG submission 119766) | Switchgrass rhizosphere microbial communities from Kellogg Biological Station, Michigan, USA - S6-5 metaG | ecosystem: Host-associated > Plants > Roots > Rhizosphere > Soil | place: USA...
GACCCTACCGCATCGCGCGCGGTCGGTGCGGCGAACGGCCAGAACCCGCTCGCGATCGTCGTGCCGTGCCACCGCGTGATCGGCGCGGATGGCAGTCTGACCGGCTACGGTGGCGGTTTGCCTACGAAGCGTTTTCTGCTGGACCTGGAGCAGCAGAATTCGGCGTTCGCGCTTGCTCCGTAAGCGTTAAGCGAGTTCCGCCTGCTCGACAAACGACGGGTCCGCGAGCTCGCGCTGCAACTGCGCGCTGTCGAGTTCCTTCTCCCATTTCGACACGACGATCGTGGCGATGCCGTTGCCAATGAAGTTCGTCAGCGCGCGGCATTCGCTCATGAACCTGTCGACGCCGAGGATCAGTGCCATGCCGGCGACCGGCACGCTCGGCACAACGGCGAGCGTCGCGGCGAGCGTGATGAATCCCGCACCGGTGACGCCGGAAGCGCCTTTGCTCGTCAGCATCGCCACGGCGAGCAGGGACAGCTGCTGGCCAAGCGTGAGATCGATGTTCAGAGCCTGCGCGATGAACAGCGACGCCATCGTCATGTAGAGGTTTGTGCCGTCGAGGTTGAACGAATAACCGGACGGCACAACGAGGCCGACGACCTGCTTGGAGCAGCCCAGGCGCTCGAGTTTTTCCATCAGCGGCACGAGCGCGGATTCCGACGAACTCGTGCCGAGCACGATCAGCAGTTCCGACTTGATGTAGTTGAGGAAGCGAAAAATCGAAAAGCCGTTGAGGTAGGCGATCGCGCCAAGCACGAGCACGACGAACAGCGCCGCCGTGACGTAGAACGTGCCGACAAGGCCGGCGAGCTTGGCGATGCTGGCGACGCCGTACTTGCCGATCGTGAACGCCATCGCGCCGAACGCGCCGATCGGCGCGGCCTTCATGACGATATTGACCATGCCGAACAGCACTTTCGACACCTGCTCGGCCCAGCCGAGCACCACTTTGCCTTTCTCGCCGAGCCGCGCCAGCGCGAAGCCGAACAGGATCGCTATCAGCAGCACTTGCAGCAGGTCGCCGTTCGCCGTGAACGCGTCGCCGAATGTCTTCGGGATGATGTGCATGATGAAGTCGACGGTCGACTGCTCGCCGGCCTTCTTCGCATAGTCCGCAACGGCTGTCTGGTCGAGCGTGGCCGGATCGATGTTGAAACCGCGGCCGGGGCCGACGACATTCATCACGACGAGGCCCATGATCAGCGCGATCGTCGAAACGACCTCGAAATAGACGAGTGCCTTGACGCCCACGCGTCCGGTCTTCTTCATGTCGCTCATGCCGGCGATGCCGAGCACGACGGTGAGGAAGATCACTGGCGAGATCAGCATCTTGACGAGGTTGATGAAACCGTCGCCGAGTGGTTTGAGCGAGGACGCCTTGAAGGCGTCCGGCGCGGCGCTCTGATCGGGCCAGATCCAGCCGGCGACGCCGCCGAGCAGAATGCCGACGAGCACCCAGAAATACAGATGACGCGTCAAACCTTTCGTGATCATCCCTCCCAATGGGTTCGCCGAAGTCTAGCCCATGCCCCGCGTACGCGAGTAGTCGCTTTGCAGCAACGCAGGGGGACTTGCCCTAACAGTTGTCGAGCTGCGCTTGCAGCTCACGTTCGCGCGGCTCGAGTACCGCGCGCTCGTCCTTGAACGCGCGCTTGAGCTTGTGTTCGACGTCGTCGTACTGCTTGCGCAGGTAACCGCAGGTTTGCCCGGGCGAAGCCGGCGCGCAGGCATCTTGCAGTGCCGTGAGCTGTGTCGCGATCGCATCGCGCGGCGAGGTGCTGATCGGAATCTTGTTCACACCGGGCGCTGAAATACCGCTGCCGCCACCGGGTCCGTACGCCTGACCGATGCTCTTGCCCGGATAACCCAGGGTTCCCAACGGCACGTAGCGCACGGGCGGCGAACCGTTCTCGCTGAAATAAGTCGAACCGTCCTCGGCATTCTGGCAGACGAACATTGCCGGCAACGGCGCACGCGGCGGTAGCGGGTCTGATGGTGGCTGCGACGTCTGCGCGGAAGGCGTTGTGTCAATCGGCGGCGCCACTGTTGCCGGTTGTTCCGGCGGAGGATCCGGCAAATGCATCTGCGTCGCGGTCGTGCTCGCGGGACAAGCATGATCCTGATAGGCGACATCGCCTTGCGCATTCGTGCACTTGTATACCTGCGCCGCCGATGCGTGCGCGGCGAACAGTGCGAATGCGACGAACCGAGTTTGCGAGCCGATCATGGCATGGATTGTAGCGCGCGCTATTGTTGTCGGCGCTGACTCTTGCGATGCTTTACATCCCGCCGTTCCCGAGCCCGCCATGATCGAATTGTTCAGCGATACGAAGACGAAACCGACCGCGGCGATGCGCCAGGTCATGGCGAGTGCGGAAGTCGGCGATGAGCGCGCCGGCGAGGATCCAACCGTAAACCGTCTCGTCGAACGCTGCGCTGATCTGCTCGGCAAGGAGGCGGCGCTCTACCTGCCGTCCGGCACAATGTGCAACGAAATTGCGCTGGCCGTGCATTGTCGTCCGGGAGACGAGGTACTCTGCGACGTCACCTCGCATGTGATCGGCTTCGAAGGCGGGGGCCCGGCCGCCCTGGCCGGCGTGATGCTCAATCCGATCGCGGGAACGCGCGGCATTTTCACGGCTGCGCAGCTCAAGCAAAAATTGCATGCGGACCGTCCGTATGCGCCGCGCCAACGCCTGGTCGAAGTCGAGCAGACCGCAAATCTGGGCGGCGGCGCGATCTGGCCGCTCGCCACGCTGCGCGAGGTTGCCGATGGCGCGCGCGCCGCGGGACTCGCGACGCACATGGACGGCGCGCGCCTGCTCAACGCTTGCGTGGCAAGCGGCGTCAGTGCAGCGGATTTTGCGCAGGGATTCGATTCAGTGTGGATCGATTTTTCCAAGGGCCTTGGCGCACCCGGCGGTGCGGTGCTGGCGGGATCGCGCGCGTTTATCGCCGAAGCGCAGCGCTGGCAGTTCCGTATCGGCGGCGCGATGCGCCAGAGCGGCATCATCGCGGCCGCGTGCGAGTACGCGCTCGATCATCACGTCACGCGGCTCGCCGATGATCACGTCCATGCGCGGCGCTTCGCCGAAGGCATTGCGGACATCGCTGGTCTGCACGTCGACGCGGCTTTGGTCGAAACGAACCTCGTCTACTTCGACGTCGTTGCTCCCGGATGGGACGCCGAGAAATTGTGCGACGCGTTGCGGGCCCGCGGCGTGCGCATGGGGGCGATGGGTGCGCGCACGATCCGCGCGGTGACGCATCTGGATGTGGACGCGCGCGGCATCGATGCGGCTCTGGTGGCGTTGCGCGGTGTGTTGGCTGCTTAGCGCGGACGCTCGACGCCAACCGGCAACGCCGCGATGCGCTGGTATTCCGCGCTGGCGAAACGATCGGGAGCCGCAAGCCAATCCTCGACCATCGCTGAAGCGTCGTTGCCCCAGAACAGCTCATCGCCGATGTGCAGCGTCGGCACGCCGAACACGCCGGCAGCGAGCGCGTTCTGCGTGTTTGTGCGCAGTTGCGCTTTGACCTCGGCAGCGTTAATCGCCGCTTCTACATCGACGATGCCAAGCGCGTGCCCGACATCGACAAGGTCCGCCGCATTCGTGGCGGCACGGCCATCGCGCCAAATGTGGTTGAAAATCGCCGTAACCGAGCCCCACGTCGCGCCGGCCGCAATGCACAGGCGCAGTGCGGCAAGCGGATTGAACGGATGCGCCGGAGGAAACCGTAGCGTGGTTCCGGCGCAGTCGGCCTGCCATTGCACGAAGCGGTATGTGAATGCGCGTTTGCCGGGAATTTCCGCCGGGCCGAGCTGGCCGTGATGCTTGAGGACCGCGCCGAACGCGATCGGCACCGGTGCGATGTCGAGGCGCTGGCGCCACTCATGCACCCTGCCCAGTTGCAGGTACGAGAACGGCGAGATGAAGTCGAAGTACCAGTGTGCGTGCATCAGTGCAAGGTCTTGAATGTCTCGGGATCAAACGCATCCACCGCGACCACTTCATTGCGTGCCGCTTCGGCGTCCTGCAGCGTCTGGTATTCGTCCTGCGTGATCACGCCGGCTTTCAGTCCCAGTTCGTCGAGCATGTAGCCCGGCGCGCGATCGAGCTGACCGGCGCGCACGGCATCGCGCAGCTTGGTTTCGACCGGAATCGCGCGCACGGCCTTGTCGAGCGCGGCTTCGAGTGCGCCCAGGCCGACTTCTCCCGGCGGCGGCACGAAGATGTCGCCGGTGAGATTCAATCGCGCTTCGCGGTCTTCGAGGATGTCGCGCGCGACGCGCGAGCCGAGCTTGTCCGACGGCGGACGGAAGCGTGCGCCGAGCGGGAAAATGGACCACGACAGCAGCCACGCCGCAGGTCGCGTCGGCAGACTTTCGATGACGCCGAGCAGCGCCTCCTGTACGCGGTACAGGCAATGTTCGGTGCTCCAGCGCACGAGATTGTAGTTCGCCGTGGTCTTGGCCTCGTCGTGGTAGCGTTTGAGCGAAGCGGAGGCGAGATACATGTAGGCGAGTGCATCGGCGAGGCGGCCGGAAATCTTCTCGCGTCGCTTGAGCGATCCGCCGAGCGTGCCCATCGCCACGTCGGACAGCAGTTCGAACGCGGCCGAGAAGCGCGACAGATGCTGGTAGTAGCGCGCCGTGTCCTCGGTGCGCGGCGCTTTAGCGAATCGGCTGCCGCTCCATGCGAGTAGTTTTGCGCGCGTGGCGTTGCGCGCGAGCAGATTGATGTGTCCGAACAGCGCCTGGTCGAACTTCTTCAGATCATTCTCGGCGATCGACGTGATCTCGTGCTGCACGAACGGATGGCAGCGGATCGCGCCTTGTCCGTAGATGATCATCGAGCGCGTGAGGATGTTCGCGCCTTCGACCGTGATGCCGATCGGCACCGCATCCCACATGCGGGCGAGCGAATTGCGGGGGCCGCGCTGGATCGCCGCGCCGGCGCGGATATCCATCGCGTCGGTGACGACTTCGCGCATGCCTTCGGTCAGATACGCTTTCGCGATCGCCGACAGCACGGCCGGTTTCTCGCCGGCGTCGAGCGCGCCGCAGGTCAGCGTGCGCGTCGCCGTCATCATGTAAGTCTTGCCGGCGATGCGCGCGAGCGGTTCCTCAATGCCCTCGAAGCGCCCGATCGGCGTGTCGAACTGCTCGCGCACGGTCGCATAGGCGCCGCTGATGCGCGTAGCCATCTGCGCCGCGCCGACGCTGAGTGCGGGCAGCGAAATCGAGCGCCCCGCGGCGAGGCACTCCATGAGCATGCGCCAGCCCTGGCCGATGCCGGCGCGGCCGCCGATGATGCAGTCCAGCGGTGCGAACACGTCCTTGCCGACGATCGGGCCGTTCATGAACGGCACGCCCATTGGATCATGACGTTCGCCGATGTCGACGCCAGGCAGATCGCTCGAAATCAGCGCACAGGAAATTCCCAAGTCTTCCTTGTCGCCGAGCAGGTGTTCCGGATCCTTGATGCGGAACGCGAGTCCGACCAGCGTCGCGACGGGTGCCAGCGTGATGTAGCGCTTCTTCCAGTTCAGGCGCAGGCCGAGGACTTCCTTGTCGCCGATCGTGCGTTTCTCGACGATGCCTTCGGATTGCGTCGCGGCGGCGTCGGAGCCGGCTTCCGGGCCGGTCAGGCCGAAACAGGGGATCTCGTCGCCTTTTGCCAGGCGCGGCAGGTAATACTTCTTCTGATCGTCGGTGCCGTAATGCAGCAGCAGTTCGCCGGGGCCGAGCGAGTTCGGCACCATCACGGTGACTGCGGCGGCGACCGAACGCGTCGAAATCTTCGTCACCACGCGCGAATGCGCGATCGCCGAGAACCCGTGGCCGCCGTATTCCTTCGGGATGATCATGCCGAAGAAGCCGTTCACTTTGAGGAATGCCCAGATGCTGGCCGGCAGGTCGCGCTGCTGCTGGATCTGCCAGTCGTCGAGGCGCGCGCACAGCTCGGTCACCGGACCGTCCATGAACGCTTGCTCTTCCGGCGTAAGTTTCTGTGGCGCGAAGTCGAGTAGCCGGTTCCAATTCGGACGCCCGGAAAACAGTTCCGCGTCCCACCACACCGTGCCGGCTTCCAGCGCAATGCGCTCGGTGTCGCCGAGTCGAGGTAGCACCGGCGCCATCGCTTTCATCGCAAAGCGCGAGATCAGCAGCCGGCGCAGCGGCGGCAGGCCGAAGATCAGCGCGAGTGCGATCAGCGCGATCGCGGTCGTCTCGAACAGCAACGGCGAAGCGACGCCGACGATGCGCCAGCCGATCAGCCATACGGCGGCCGCGCCGGTCCAGGCGAAGAATCCGTAACCCAGGAACAGCAACGCGCTCAGCACGATCAGCGCGAGAACGAGAGTGATCAGCATGGACTGCCTTGGATCAGCGGCGAGACGCCTATCATCCGCCGCGAATGCGGAAAAGCAAAGCTACTGCTGCGACTGTTTCAGACCGGCATTGTCCCAATCAAATTGCATGAATAGCACGCTGGCGCCGGATTTGTCGACGCGAGCGCGGCACTGGCAGGTCTGCTTGTATTCGGTCGCCAGGCCTTTGTCGAACGTAACGGGCGCTTTGAGCAGGAAGGTGTCGGCGGATTCGGATTGCGCGTTGCTCGCGAAATCCTTGACGTTGACTTCGTAGGTCTTGCCGGCCATGCGATTGGCGACTTCGGCGGCGCAGGCTTTGGCAGCGACATCATTCGGGCCGCCGCCGCACGCCGAAAACGTGAGGCAGCTTGCCAGAACCAGCAACATGCATGCACGCATAAACGCCCTCCGAATTCCCCGCAGCCCGTATTTCGCGGCTACTACGTTGCACGTGCAACATATATACCAGAATCGCGCAAAAAGCGTGCTGCAATGCGGCGCCTCCGGCTCAGACGCTCAATACCGCGGCACGGTCGCATCGATCTCGCGCGCCCAAGCATCGATGCCGCCGTCGATGTTGTATACATTGCGGAAGCCCAAAGACCGGAAATGCTCGGCGGCACGCGCGCTGCGCCCGCCCGTGTGGCAAACAAATGCGAGCGCAGTGTCTTTCGGAAGCTCGTTCAGCGTCTCGACGCCGTCGTCGAACGTAAGGAATTCCGTTCGGATCGCAGCTTGCGCGCGCTCCTCGGGCGGGCGCACGTCCACGAGTGTGATGGCGCCGCTGTCCAGCCGTGTTTTCAACTCCCGCACCGACAGCGATTTGGCCGGCTCCGGCGCATTCGGATTGTCGATCGCCAGACCCTCGCCCTGTGGCGTCGTCACCCAGTCGATGCGGATCCCGCGCGCGCGTCGCGCACTGGCGAGGTCCATGTGGATCGCGATGCCGTTCGACTCGCTGCGGATCGTGCCGTCCGCCGGTTCGGCCAGGTGAAACTGCGCGTGGTAGCGCGGATCGATCGCCAAGTGCAGCGCGAGGCCGGGTTCCGCATCGGCCATTGCGCCACGGATGGACTGCGCGGCGGCATCCGTGATCGTGATCGCCGGCGGCGTGCGGTCCGGCTCCGGCAGGCCGAACAATTTCTGCAGTTCTCCACTCGTATACATCGACTGCACGATGTCCGCGCCGCCGATCAGCTCACCCTTGACGTAGAGCTGCGGAATCGTCGGCCAGTTGCCGTAGGCCTTGATGCCTTCGCGGATTTCCGCGTCCTCGAGCACATCGACGCTGGCGTAGTCGCCGAGCAGTTCGTTGAGCACCCCGGCGGTGGCTGCGGAGAAGCCACAGCGCGGCGCCTGCGGCGAGCCTTTCATGAACAGCACGACGGGGTTTTTGCGCAGCAGCGCTTCGATGCGCGAATGCAGAGCGGGATCAAGCGACATGATGGGCCTCGGTGGCAGCGAAGCTGCATTTTACGCGGCTTGGCGTTACGCATGTGAATTGGCGCTGCCGTTGCGCGGGAGCCATAGGGTCTGGCTGGCGGCCCGTGGTCGCGGTGGCGAGCGTCGGGCGGGTGTGCTATTCAGCCCCGATGCCAATGTTGACCGACGAGCCTACCCTGGCGCTGCTGCAACGCGTGCGTGCCGGCGACGCCGCGGCGCGCGAGCGCCTGGTGGCGCGCTACCTGCCGCGTCTTACGCGCTGGGCGCATGGACGCCTGCCGATCGGCGCGCGCGATCTGAGCGATACACAGGACCTTGTTCAGATCACGCTCATTCGAGTGTTATCCCATCTGGAGGGATTCGAACCGGGGGGGCCGGGCAGTTTGCTGGGTTACCTGCAACAGGCGTTGTTGAATGTGTTGCGCAATGAAATCAGGCGCTCGCGCCGCCGCGGCGAACATGGCGAACTGCCCGATGGGCTGGCGGATGACGAAACCGGTTCGCCGCTGCTGCAGGCCGTCGGCCGCGAACGCCTGGAGCGCTACGAACGCGCGCTCGCGCAATTGCCACGGCGTCAGCAGGAACTGGTGGTCATGCGAGTGGAGCTGGATTTGGACTATGCGGAAATCGCAACTGAACTGGGCAGCACGCCCGACGGCGCGCGCATGGCGTTGCGCCGCGCCGTGGCGCGATTGGTCGAGGTGATTGGCGATGACGCCTGCTGAGTCGGATATTGAATCGGCGCTCGAGCCTGCGATCGGGCGGTTGCTCGACGGCGACGCCGATGCGCGCGACTGGTCGATGGCGACGGGCTTGATGGTGTCCCGGCCGCGCGAGCTTGAAGCGTTGCGTGTCGTCGCCGACGTGGCCGCGGTGTGCCGGCGCCTGCAGTCCGCGACGAGCGCGCCGGCACCGATGCTGTTTCGCTGGGGCGACTTCGAAGTGCGCGAGCAGATCGCTAGCGGTGGCACCGCGCAGGTATACCGCGCCTACGATCCGGCGCTCGGCATCGACGTTGCGCTCAAGTTGCACAGTGATGCGCCGCAAAGCCCGCCGGCCGGCCGATTTCTGGCCGAAGCGCGCCATTTGGCACGCGTGCGTCAGCGCAATGTCGTCGGTGTCTATGGCGCGGCGGTGCATGACGAACGCGCGGGATTGTGGTGCGAATGGATCGACGGCTGCTCGCTGACGCAGCTGCTGCGTGAACGCGGACGCTTTGCGCCGGCCGAAACGGCTTACATCGGCATCGAGCTGTGCCACGCGCTCGGCGCGTTGCACGCCGCCGGCATTCTGCACGGGGACGTGAAGCCGGCCAACGTGATGCGCGAGCGCGGCGGGCGCATCGTGCTGCTGGATCTGGGCGCTGGCGGCGCGCCGCAAGCCGTCAACACGGCGACCACGGACTATGCAACGCCGGCGTACGCGGCGCCAGAGATCATGACCGGTGCGCTGCGGCGCCCCGAGCACGATCTTTATGCACTCGGTCGTCTGCTCGAAACCCTGCTGTCCGGCGCACCGGACGTGAAACCGCCGGACACCACCGCGCCGGCGTTGTTGCGCGTGCTCGCGCGCGCCACCGACGGCGATGCCGCAAAGCGTTACCAGGTCGCCGCGCAATTACGCGCGGACCTGGTCGCCGCACTGGCCCAGATCGTCGACGCGCGCGAGCCGCCGACGCGATCTACGCGGCGCGCATTCCTGATCGGCATTGGCCTCGTCGGCATTGCGTTGCTGCTCGCGCTCGTTGCACAGCGCTTGCTGCCTGGCGCATGGCAAACCGACGTGCAGTTGTTGCGGCGCTCGGATGCCGGCACGACGCCGCTGGCCAACGGTGCCGCGCTCGGCCCCGGCGAGCGCCTGGTACTGGAGCTGCAAAGCAACAAACCGCTGCATGCCTACGTGCTCAACGAAGACGCCGATGGCGCGTTGCATGTCCTGTTTCCGCTGCACGGCCTGGCGCAAGCCAACCCGCTGCCCGCGCAGACTCGCGTGCGCCTGCCCGGTCGCGCCGACAAACGCGACCTGTCGTGGGAAATCACCGGCAGCGGACGCCGCGAGGAATTTCTCATCGTGCTCGCCGTCGCACCGCTGCCGGCGCTCGAACAGCGCATCGCGCAGATGGCGAGCGTCCCGATCGAATCCGTCGAACGCGGCGTAACAAAAATTCATGCAGAACCGCCCGGCGATGTCGTGCTGCTCGGCGCGCACCTGACCGCGTTGCTGACGGAACTCGGCCCGGATCTGGCCGCTCCCGATCGCGTGCGTATTCAGGCCTACCGCTTCAACGATACGCCGACCGACAAGCGCTGAACCTGTCCGCCGATAACTATTCTGCGCTCGGCCGGCTAGAATCATCGTCGGGAGGGCGATGCGAATGGCGCGGCGGGGTCGGCAACACAAGCGCATTGGTTGCTGGTCGGCAGCGCTCGCCTTGGCGCTCGCCGCGGCAGTGCACGCGAGCGGTACTGCGGATTCCGCCGCAGCTTTGCTCGAAAGCGGTCAGTGCAGCGCGGCGTTGCAGGCGGCACGCAACGCCATCGAGCGTGCGGACCGAGTGCACGGCGTCGCCGCATCCGCAGCCGCGGCGCTTGCGCAGTTCAGCCACATCGCGCTCGAATGCCGTCGGCCGGACGCAGCGGGGCTCGACGAAGCACTCGCGCGCGAACTGTCCTTGCGCGAAAACGTCTCCGGCACAGACAGCGCCGCCGCGGCACAAGTGAAGCTCGCGCGCGCGCGCCGCGCATTGCAGCTTAACCGCATCGATGAGGCGATCGCGCAGACCCAGGCGTTGCGCGAGTCACCGCGCTACGCGGCGTGGCCTCTGCCGCTGCGCGCGAGCGTGTTGGCTCAGCTTGCCTCGCTGTACAACCTGCGCGCGGATGCGCGGCGCGCGCTCGAGAACGCCGAGGCGGCGCTCGCGCTCGCGCGTGTCGGCAGCGCGGACCCGGCGTTGCTGCTCGCGGCACTGCAGGAGCAAGGGTTCGCATTGACGCGCATGCGCCAGGGCGCGAAGGCGTTGCAACCGCTGAACGAGGCGCAGCAGGTCGCGCGTGCGCGGTTCGGCCCGAACAGCCGGCAACTTGCCGATGCCTTGCGCTTCGCCGCCTACGCGAAACGCGACGCGGGCGATTTTGGCGGCGCGATCGGCGCGTTCGAGCAGGCCGTGGCGATCCAGCGGGCGCAAGCTGAGGTCGACGAGCGCCAGATTGCATTGCTGCTGCTCAATCTTGCCCAGACGCTGAAGATATCCGGCGATGGCGATCGCGCGCTGGCGCGCTACGAAGAAGCGCTGGCCATCGACGCGCGGGCTCCCGATCCGGCCGGGCGGACGCGGCCGGCGGTCTTGCATGGGCTCGCCAACCTGTATCGGGATCGGGACGACAACCAACGCGCGCTGACCTTGTATGCGCAGGCGGTGCCGCTGTTTGGCGCCACGTTCGGCGAGCATTCGGTACAGCTCGCGCAAGTGCTCAACAACTATGCGAACGCGCAGGGCAATCTGGGCGACTACGACGCCGCGATTGCGTTGTACGAGCGCGCGCTGGGGATCGCACGCGAGCGCCAGAGCGCCGATCCGGGCGATTATGTGCCGCTGACCAACATCGCCATGATGCGCGTGTGGCAGGGCCGCTACGCCGAAGCCGAATCCGGTTTCCGCGACATGCTCGCGCGCGTGAGCGGCGTATCGGCCGGTAGCGAAGCCAGCGCGCTGTTCTCGCAGCTGGGCCTGGCAGCGAGCTTGTGGGGTCAGGGACGCCTCGACGACGCGTTCAACGCGGCGATCACGGCCGAACAGATGCGGCAGACTGGATTGCGCCTGGCGTTGAGCCATCTGGGCGAAGCGCACGCGATCGGTTTTCAGGAATACCAGCGACCGAGCCTGGATTTCGTGTTGGCGATCGCCGCGGCCAGCGGCAAATCCGCACATCTGGTACGAGCCTGGGAGCTCAGCATGGCGGCGCGTGATCAGGTCACCGCTCGGTTCGCACAGCGCATCGCTGCAGCGCGCGCCGCGCGCGATCCGAAACTCGCGGCGGCGTGGCAAGCATGGCGCGCGGCCAGCGCCGAAGTCGCGCGCACGGAACTGCAGCCGGCCCGGGACGATGCCGCGCGCCATGCCGCGCAGGATGCGATGGACCACGCCGATCGCGACCTCGCCGATGCCGCCAACCCATTCGTGGCCGCGGCATTGGACGCCAAGCGCAGCGCGCTCGCCGACCTGCGCGGGGTCACGCCTCCGGAAAGTTCACTGGTGCTGTTCGTCGTGGTGCAGCCGCATGTTGCGAGCGACTTTGCCAAGCCCGACGCCGCGCAAGGCGCACCGGATCTGTACGCGCTCGTGCTGCCGACTGCAGGCGGCCAGCCGCGCGCGATCAAGCTCGGTTCGGCTGCGCAAGCGGCGCAGAGGATCGAAGCATGGAGCGCCGCGCTCAGTGATCCGGGCACCGCGCTCGCTGCCGTCAATGCGCGCGGAACCGCGGTGCGCGAAATGCTGTGGGATCCATTGCGAACGGCGTTGCCCGGCAAGCGCGTGCTGATCGTTCCGAGCGGCGCGCTGTTCCGCGTCGCCTGGTCCGCGCTGCCGGAAGGCAACGGATTTCTGATCGATCGCGGGTGGAGCATCCACGTGCTCAATCACGAACGCGAATTGTTGGCCCCAGCGTTGCCGCCGATGCAGCGTCTGCTCGCGATCGCCGATCCGGCGCCGCCGCTCGCACTGCCGCAGAACAATGCGTGTCCCGACACCGACCGTCTGCCCGCGCTGCCGGGCGCGCGACGCGAGGCGCAGGAATTGGGCGAGTTCTGGCGCAGCCGGTTCGCGCAAGCAGACGCGTTGCAGTTGCTGGTCGGCGAAAATGCCACGAAAGCGCGCGTGCGCGAGGCCAGTCCGCGTGCCGATGTGCTGCATTTCGCCACGCATAGCGTCGGCGCCATTGGCGCCGGATGCGCGAATGTCGCCACGCGCGGCTTCGCGCTCGTGGGCGACACGCCCGCGGCGGAAGCCGAGGCCGCGCTGTTTGTGCCCGCGGCGCTCGCACTCGCACCGGTGCAACAGGCCGGCAGCGAGATCGACGGCTTGCTCAGCGCGGAGGAAATCGCCGCCCTGGATCTGTCGCACGTGCATTGGGCGGTGCTTGCAGCGTGCGCGACCGCTGCCGGCGCGACGCGGCACTATGAAGGATTGTTCGGCCTGGCGCGCGCGTTTCGGATAGCCGGTGCGCGCACGGTGCTGATGAGCCTGTGGCCGGTCGACGACACAGCCACCGCGCAATGGAGCAAGGCGTTGTATCAGGCGCGCTTCGGGCGCGGGCTCGACACCGCCGCCGCACTGACCTACGCGCAGCGCAGCGTGCTGGATGCGCGCCGCCGGCACGGCGATTCGCAACATCCGTATTACTGGGCCGCGTTCGTCGCGGTCGGCGATTGGCGTTAACTCCCGCGATCGACCGCTTGCAATAGGCTTCCAGGCCGCGCCTTCGCGGCGCGGCGGTTTGCGCGCGTTCGCTTGTGCCCGGAGCGGTGTTCTTTAGCGGTAAGCCTCACGGGATCAGCCCATGTTGCGTACCGTATTCGCGCTGTTGTTTCTCGCCGGCCCGCTTGCCGCGAGCGCCGCCACGTGTACCTGGAATGCCGCCAGCGGCAATTGGAGCGGCGCCGCGAACTGGAGCAACTGCGCCGACGCGCCGGGACCGTCGACGCGCTCGCCCGGCGCGGGCGACGTCGCCGTGCTTGTCAACGGCACGGCCAACCTCGACGCGTCGCCGACCGTCGCCGAATTCGAGCTCGGCAGCAGTGGCATTCTGGCGGTCGTCGGCAGCACCAAGACGTTCGACGTGACCTCCAAGCTGCGCTTGTCTGGCGGCAAGGCGACGACGATCCTCGGCACCAACCAGCTGCTGCTCAAGCTGCATGCCGGCGCCAGCGGTTCGTTGCTGGCCGCGACGACGCTGGAGAACGCGGTGTTCTTCGAGAATTCCGGCGCGCTCGCGCTCGGTTCCGCCAGTGGTGTCGCGTTGACGCTGGTGTGCTGCGCAGAAGTGCGCAACATGCCGGGCGGCACGATCGCGTTCGCTGGCGGCAATTCGCGCCTGTATCTGAAGTCCGGCGCGAAGCTCGTCAACAACCTCGGCGCGACGCTGACGATCAACGGCAACGCACTGATCGGACGCGCGGACGCGACCTCGAACGTTTCGACCCTGACCAATCTCGGCGCGATGGTGGTCAACGGACCGGGCACGTTGAATATGCCGATGGGCGTCGGAACGTTCGAGCAATTCGGCGATCTGACCGTGAATAACGCGACGATCTACTGCAGCATGGCGGCGTCGAATCCGGACAAATGCTCCTACCAGGACAACAACGGCGGTAGCATCCCGAGCGGATCGATCACGCGCCTGAACAATGCCACGCTCGACATCGGCGGTCCCGGCGTGAACCACAACCTGTTTGCGGGCTCCACGATCACCGGGAACGGGACGATCAACATCGATTTGTCGGTGCTCGGCAAGCTGGCGCCTGGTGCGCCCAGCGGTCTGCCGTACGGCACGTTGATCGTCACCGGCAAGCTGACGCTGCAAGCGAGCGCCATCATCGATCTCGACATCGGCGGCAGCGGGGCCGGCAGCCACGACAGTATCCAGGCCGGCGGCGCGCTGCAGGATGGCGGCGATTTGACGCCCGCCGGCTACGGGCGGCTGAACCTGCGCCTGGCGCCGGGATATGCGCCGACGCTCGGCGCCACCGTCGCGGTGATGACTTATCCGAACGTGCTGGCGCACGCCGCGTTGAACCGCATCGACGCCAATTACGCGCTCGATTACGCCGCGCGCTACGACGCGACCGCATTACAGGTATTTCCGGCGCCGCGCGTCAGCATCGACAATCCGAGCGTGGTCGAGGGCGCGAGCGGAACGACGGCGCTGGTATTCCATATCACGCTGTCGCAGCCGTCGGCACAAATGATCAGCGTCGTGACGATTCCACGCGACGGCACGGCGGTCTACGGACTGTCGCCGTCCGGCGATTACATCTTTCCCGGCAATTCGCTCGTGACGTTCGCGCCGGGCGAGACGCACAAGACGCAGCAGTTCGACGTCAACGGCGATAGCGTCGTCGAAGGCGATGAAGCATTCGGCCTGGAGATCGTGCGCAACAAGCTCGTCAACGCGGCGATCGGTAACGGCGTGCCGGGCGATCCAGTCGCTACCGGCACGATCCTGACCGACGAGTTCGCGGCGGGCACGCGTTTCGTCCTGGTCGGCAAGGACGAAGGCATGAACGGACCGAAGATCCGGCGCTTCACGACGACCGGCACATTCGTCGATTCGTGGGGGCCGGATACCGGCAATTTCATGGGCTACATCGCTACCGGCATGTGCTTCGCGCCGAACGGCAATGTCCTGACCACGCGCTACGCGTATCCCAATCCAATCTACTACAGCCGCTTCGGTGCCGTGCTCGACGCGGACTTCGGCAATCCGAACAACGGTGCCGTGTTCAACAACAACGAGTCGTGCGTGTTCGATCTGGCCGGGAACGTCTATATCGGGCAGGCCGGTGTTTCCGCGTCGACCGATGCCGAAGTCCCGGTCAAGAAATTCGACCGCTACGGCGCGCCACTGGATACGTTCGTGCTGCCGACCGGCACGCGCGGCACCGACTGGATCGAACTCGCCGGCGACCAGTGCACGCTCTATTACACCTCGGAGGACACCAGGGTGCGCCGCTACAACGTCTGCACGCATACGGCGTTGCCGGTATTCGCGACCGGCCTGACCGGACCGTACTGCTATGCGTTGCGCCTGCGGCCAAACCGCGAACTCATGGTTGCCTGCCAGGACGCGGTGCATCGTTTGAGCGCGCAAGGCACGAATCTGCACACCTATACGCGTGCGAGCATCGGCGAGACCGACGCCAACGGTCTGTTCGCGATGAATCTGGATCCGGACGGCACGTCGTTCTGGACCGCCGGGATCAAGAGCGGCAACGTTTTTCACGTGGACATCGCCAGCGGCGCGGTGCTCGGCCATTTCAACAGTGGCTCGGGCGGCGTAGCGGGCCTGGCGGTTTACGACGAATTGCACGACGACGTGATCTACACCGACGGCTTCGAATCGCCGCCGACCGTTGCGGTCGCGTTCGATCCGGACGCGCAGGCCGCCAGCGAAATGGAATTCTGGCCCGAAGATGTCCGCGACATGCCGCCGTTCGTGCCCACATGGATGTCCGTCATCGCGCGCGAGCCGCGCGAGCGGGAACGCTAGTTGTTGATCGCAGGAAGGAGTCCGTCATGCGCCGCATTCGATTCGTCGTGCCGATCCTGCTGTTGGCCGCTGCGCCTGCGCTTGCGGTCGAGGTTCGCTGCGTGGATACCGTGGAAAAGCTCGACGCCGCCGTGCGCGTGGCGACGGACGACGATGTGGAAATCCATCTGGTGCAAGGCACCTACGACATCGACCATACGGTCCTGACCGATTTCGGCCTCACCGATCCCGAACCCGACGACGACATTACCGTTATCGGCGGCTACACGAGCGGATGCGGATCGCGCGCGCTCGAACCGTTCTCGACGATCCTGACGAGCAGCGGCGGCCGCTGGATCGATATCGAAGGCCACGACGACAGCGGCAACGTGACGTTCGAGTCGGTTGAGTTCAAGGATCTGCCCAGCCTGATCATACTCGGCGGTCCGTTCAGCGGCGGTTATACGGTGCGCTACTCGCGTGTAGCCTTCGTACGTTCGCCGCTGTTGACGATTACGGCGCACACGCAGATCAGCCAGAGCCTGTTTGTCGCCGCACCTAACCTGCCGCAAATGCGCGACTGCGCACTGTACGTTGCCGATCCAGATTCGGTCAGCATCGTGCATTCGGTGTTCACCGGCAACCACACCAAGGGCTTCTGCATCGACGACAACACGCCGTCGGGTGGCTGGCACGTGGATGCCTACAACAACATTTTTTGGGGCAATGCCGGAACCGACATCTACCTGCGTTCGAGCGATTCGCAAACGGGCGCGGTGCTCGCGAGCAACATCATCGAGTCCGCGAGCATCGTGCCGGCACCGGCGACGGCCCCGAGCGGCAGTCTGAATCAGGATCCGAAGTTCGTTGATCCCGCCAGCGACAATTACCGGCTCCAGATCGGCTCGCCGGCGATCAACAGCGGTTCGACTGCATCCCTGGGCATCAGCGAGGATATTGACGGGGGCTTGCGTCAGATCGGGTCGGCGCCGGATCGGGGCGCCTACGAAAGCAACGTCGACGATACGCAGATCATCACCGTCACGAACACGTCCGATCAGCTCACGCCACCGCTGCTCGCAGGTTCGCTGCGCTGGGCGATCGACAAGGCGAACCACGACGCCGGGCTGAACTATATCCACTTCAACATTCCGGGCGGTTGTCCGCACATCATTGATCTCAACGGACCGCTGCCGGACATCACCGACCGTGTAATTATCGACGGCTATACCCAGGCCGGCAGTGCGCCGAACACGAGCGGCGTCGGCTTCAACGCGACGATCTGTATCGGTATCCGCGGCGATCTGTCGGACAACTACGCGTTCCGCATTCCTGCCGGTGTCGGCGCCGCGTATTATCTGCAACTCAGCGGCGTCGCGGTCGGCGGGTTCGACGTCGCCGCGATCGATCTGCAGGGCGGTGGCGACTCGTGGATCCACGGCGTGCAGTTTGCCGGGCAACTCGGCGCCACCGCGATCGGCAACAGTGCCGTCAACGTGCGCATCGGCGGCGCTTCGTACTACAACCTGATCGGCGGTGACGACAACGCCGACCGCAACGTGATTCCGTTCGCCTACAGCGCCGGCGTGCAATTGCTCGCGACCGGTGCAGACAGCCATCAGAACTACGTCACCAACAATCTGATCGGCACGACGAGGGGCGGCACCGGCGCGGCGCCGAACCAGACCGGCGTCTACGTCACGAGCCGCAACAACCAGATCCGCGACAACGTCATTTCCGGCAACACCAAGTACGGCATCGAACTGAGCGGCGTGTCGGCGCATGACAACTTCATAGCCGGCAATCGCATCGGCCTGACGGTGCCGCCGACGCTCGCGTGCTTTCCGCCGCCGTGCGACAACAACGAGGATCTGGCGAACGGCGCCAGTGGCATCATCGGCCACAACGATGCGAGCGATAATACGATCAACAACAATCGTATCGCTTACAACGGCGGTTCCGGCATTCGCCTGATCAGCGGTCAGCACAACTCGCTGCTCACCAACATCACCTATGCGAACGGCGGCATGGGCATCGATCTGGGCGCGGGCGGTCCGGAGCCGGTCGACAACGACGGCGATCCCAGTCAGGCCGTCGAGCCCAACCGCGGCATCAACTATCCAGCGTTGACCTTGGCGCAGGGTGGCATGCAGCACGGTACCGTCAGCAGCCTGCTCGTATCCACGAACGGCAGCTACGTCGTGCAGCTGTACTCGGATTCGACGTGCGACACGCAAGGTCATGGCGAAGGGCGTGTGTACCACGGCGGCGTCGGCGTCACGATCGCGAATGCGACGGCCGGCAACAATGGCAGTGCGTTGTTCGAAATACCCATCACCTCCAGCACCACGCTGGTCGGCCGCGTGTTCTCGCTGACTGCGCGCGACAGCCTGGGCAACAGCTCGGAGTACTCCCAGTGCGCGCTTTACCAGTGCGATCAGATATTCGCCAACGCGTTCGACAACGGCCTCGCGCTGACCTGCCCGGCACCGTGAATCGCGGCGCGCACTCAAGCGGCCACGGGCAGCGGCTGCGGCAGCGGTTCCGACAGCAATTCGGGCAGCGCCGCCGATGTTGCCAGGGTTTCGCGCGCCTCCGTCCAGTGCAGCAGTTCCATGCGCCCGTCGTGGTGCTCCACGAGCGCCGTGCAATGCTCGACCCAGTCCCCGTCGTTGAGGTAAAGCACGCCGTCCTGATCCTCGATGCGGCCATAGTGAATATGACCGCAGATATGCCCGTCATAGCCGTGCTCGCGCGCGTTCGTGCCGACGCGGGTCTCGAAGTCGCGGATGAACTTGCGCGCTGCGCCGATCGCCATCTTGATCTGCAGCGAGAACGGGCGGTAGGGCAGGCCGAATGCGCGGCGCAAGCGGTTGCCGACGCGGTTCGCGCCACAGATGAAGCCTTGCAGCACGTCCGCAAGTCGCACGAGCCAGCGCGGCGTGTCGTGATCGCCATCGAACTCGTCGCCGTGGCTGACGCGGTAGCGGCGCCCGTCCGCACCGATGTGCATTGCATTCAGCGCGATGTCGATGCCCGCGAAGCGTTGTCCGGCATAGCGGCGCAGTGTGGCATCGTGGTTGCCGGGAATGTAGGTTACGCGCGTACCCCGCGCGGCTATGGCGAGCAGTTCCGCCAGCACTTCGCTGTGCAACGCATGCCAGTAGGGCGTGCGTTCGATGTTTTCGAAATCGACGATGTCGCCGACGAGGTACATGTGCTCGCAGCGCGTCGCGCGCAGGAAATCGAGCAGGTATGCGGCCTGGCAGTCGCGCAGGCCCAGATGGACGTCGGAGATGAAGATGCTGCGGTAGTGCAGTCGCGACATGGCGGCGGCGCTCGGTAGTCAGCCCGGCGCAGCCTAGTCGCTTTGTATAAAATTCCCGTTACGCCAAAACTTCAGGGCGATGACAGCGCAGCTCTGGCGAGCGGTGCAATCACCTCGAGCCAGCGCGTGTACATCGCCGCAGACGGATGCAACCCGTCATCGACGAGCATATCGGGTCGATCGCCGCCGTTGCGCGAGATCGCCGTCACGTCGGCGTAGCGGACCTGCAGCATTGTTGCAATTTGTGCATTTGCGGCATTGTATGCATCGATCTCGCGTGCCGTTTTGACGAGGTCGCGACCGCTGGCGTGGCCGAAGCGGGTCACGCCCCAGTCCGGAATCGACACGACGATGACGTGTTGCGGTCTGCCGCCCGCCAGTTCGATCGCGCGTTGCAGCAGGCGCGTGAATTCAGTGCGATAGTTTGCCAGATCCCTGCCGCGGTATTGATTGTTGACGCCGATCAGCAGCGTCACGAGCGCGTACGGCGGATGGAACGTGTGTGCGTCCATAGCGGCGGACAACTCGTCCGTGGTCCAGCCGGTGCGCGCGACGATCCCGGGCGCATCGAGCTGCAGGGCTGCCGCAAGCTGGTTTGGCCAGCGCCCGTCGGCGGAAACACCCTCGCCGATCGTGTACGAATCGCCAAGCGCTAGAAAACGCGGTTTGGCCTCGGCCGTCGCCGCTCCGGCGGCCAGCATGACCGCGGCAAGGCTAAGCGACATTCAGCGCGGCAGTGCGCTGGTCCGCGTGCGGCGCATTGCGCTCGAGCACGCGCTCGATACGAGCGAACACTTCGCGCAACTGAGCAGGCTGTGGCAGCAGGGTGATGCGGAAATGATTGTTCGCCGAAAAATTGAATCCGGAACCTGGCACCACCAGCACGCTTTCGCGCTCGAGCAGTTCCAGCGCAAACTTGGCGTCGTTGAATGCCGGCATGGTGTCGCGGCGCACCGACGGAAACGCGTACAGCGCACCTTGCGGAGCGACGAGATCGAGAAAACGGCTCTGTGCGCAGGCTTCGATCACCGTGCGGCGCGCCTCGTGCAGGCGCCCGCCCGCAGCCGTCAACGCCGAAATCGTGTCCGGTCCGTTGAGCGAGGGCTCGATCGCCCATTGTCCGGGCACGTTCGCGCACAGGCGCAGCGCGGCGAGCAGGTCAAACGCATGCTCCAGTTCGGTCAAGGCCCCGGCCGCACCGGATAGCGACACCCAGCCGACGCGATAACCGCAGGCGCGCTGCACCTTCGACAGGCCGCCGAACGTGATCACGGCTAGGTCCGGATTCAGGCTTGCGAACGGCACGAACAGCGCGTCGTCGTAGCGGATGCTGTCGTAGATCTCGTCGCTGAGCACGATCAGGCGATGACGTTCGGCCACGCGCGCCAGCGCCAGCAGCAGTTCGCGCGGATACACCGCGCCGGTCGGATTGTTCGGATTGATCAGCGCGAGTGCGCGCGTGCGCGGCGTGATCAGCGCTTCGATCTCGTCCGGGTCGGGCAGATGCGCGCGCTCCGCCGGGCACGGGTAATACACGGCGCGGCCGTCGTTGAGCACGGTCGCCGCGCTCCACAGCGGATAGTCGGGGCTCGGCAGCAGCACTTCGTCGCCGACGTCGAGCAGCGCACGCAGGCTCATGTCGATCAATTCGCTGACGCCGTTGCCGATGAACACGCGCCGCGCATTCGCGCTCGCGACACCACGTTCGTGCTGCTGGTTCGCGATCGCCGCGCGCGCCGCAGCGAGGCCTTGTTGATGGCAGTACGCGCCGCTGCGCAGTACGTTCTGCGCGACCGCATCGCGCACATGCGCCGGAACTTCGAAACCGAACAGTCCGGGATTGCCGATGTTGAGCTTGATGATTTCGCGGCCGGCCGCTTCCAGTTCCAGTGCACGTCGCGTCAATTCACCGCGGATTTCGTAGTGAACGTCGTTCAGGCGCGCGCTCGCGCGCACGGGGGTCGAATTGCTTGCTGGCATGGTCAGGCCGCGGCGTGTTGTATTGCAGCATGCTAACGGAATGAGCCGGAAATTCAAGGTTTGCAGGGTAAAATAGCCCGATGCAGACCCCCGACGACGATCACGAGCGCCGCCTGCGCGCCATCGGTTGGCGCGCCTCCGAGGCGGCGCCGACCCTGGATGCCGGGCAGCGTCTGGCACGCGTAATCGCCCAACATCGCAACGGCTATCGCCTGCACGACGGAACGGAGGAGTTTTCGGCGCAGCCGGCGCCGCGCTTCCTGCGCCGCAGCACGCCGCACGACGAACGCCCCGCGGTCGGCGATTTCGTGGTCGCGGCCGGCACGTCGAGCGCGATCATCGAACGCGTGCTGGAACGCCGGACCCTGCTCAGCCGCGCCGCCGCCGGCGAACGCCATCAGCGCCAGATCATCGCGGCGAACATCGACACGGTGTTCGTGCTGATGGGGCTCGATGGCGATTTCAATCCGCGCCGTGTCGAACGTTACCTCGTGCTGATCGAAGGCAGCGGCGCAAAACCGATTGTCGTGCTCACCAAGATCGACAAAGTGGAAAACGCCGCATCTGCGGCGATGCACGACGAACTGGCCGCGGCGGTGCCCGGCGTGGAAACGCACGCGATCAACGCCAAGGACGCGGCCAGTGTCGCAGCGTTGCTCACGCACCTGCGATTCGGCGACACCGCCGTGCTGGTCGGGTCTTCCGGCGCGGGCAAGTCAACGCTGACCAATACTCTGCTCGGCGTCGAACGCCAGGCGACAGCCACGGTGCGCGATCACGACAGCCGCGGCCGCCACACGACGACGCACCGCGCGCTGATCCAGCTGCCGAGCGGTGGTTGCCTGATCGACACGCCGGGCATGCGCGAACTCAAGCTCACGGGCGATGAAACCCTGGGCGGCGCCAGTTTCGCCGACGTCGAAGAATTGGCGCTGCAATGCCGCTTCGGCGACTGCACGCACGGCAACGAGCCAGGCTGCGCGGTGCGCGCGGCATTGGAATCGGGTGTGCTCGATCCCGAACGCTGGCAAGCCTATCTGAAATTGCGCGATGAGCTGGCCGCGGCCAGCGACACGCTCGAAGCGCAGCTCAAGCGCAAGGCGCATGCGCGCGTGGCGAACAAGGCGCTGGGCAAGCGCCTCGTGGACAAATACGGAAGACGATGAACATGCTGCAAGCCGACCAGGTCGCCCGGGATGCGCGTTACGCGGCGATTGAAGATTCCTTGCGCGGACGCGCGTTCGAACAAGCACGCATCCGCGCGCAGGATCTGCTGCGGCTGGCACCAGATGATCCCGACGCGCTGCGCCTACTCGGCGCCGCGCTGAATGGCGCCGGCCGCCACGGCGAAGGCGAAGCGGCGATCCGACGCGCGCTGGCGCTGCGCCCGGACGATCCGCGCATGCACAACAGCCTGGGCGCCGCGCTGCATGCATCGGGCGATCGCGCGAGGGCGATCGCGGCGTTTCGCCGCGCGACCGAGGTGGCGCCGACGTTCGCGCCGTCGTGGCAAAACCTGGCCACGCTGCTGATCGAAGAGGAAGACAACGCGGGGGCGTTGCACGCGCTCGATCGGTTGCTCGCGTTGCAACCGCAGCTGCTGCGCGCGCGCATCCTGCGCAGCGACGTTCTGCGCCGCACCGGCGGCGGCGCGGAAACCGCCGCGGAATACCGGCGCATCATCGCCGACCATCCCGAATCCGCTTGGGCCTGGTATGGCCTGGCGAACCTCAAGAGCGTGCCGTTCTCGAGCGACGACATCGCACAGATGCAACAGTTGCATGCGGCCAGCGCCGATCCGCGCGAGCGTATGGCACTCGGCTTCGCCCTGGCCAAGGCGCTGGAGGATGATGGCCGTTACGCCGACGCGTTCGCGCATCTGACCGAAGCGAATGCGGCGGCGCGCCGCGAAATGCCGTGGAACGCGACCGCGTTCAGCGCTGCGATCGACGCGATCCTCGCCGCCTTTCCTGCGGCCGCCGCGGCGCCGCCGAACAGCGGCGGTGGGGCGATCTTCATCGTCAGCCTGCCGCGCTCGGGTTCGACCCTGGTCGAGCAGATTCTCTCGTCACACTCGCAGGTCGGCGGCGGCGGTGAACTGCCATGCCTGGACGACGTCATCCAGGCGGAATCGCGTCAGCGCGGGCAGCGCGAAGCCGCATGGACGCGCGCTGCAACCACGGCCGACTGGGAACGCCTGGGCGCGGATTACCTGCAGCGGACGACGAAATGGCGCGATCCCCAGCGTTCATTTCTGACCGACAAGACTCCGGCGAACTGGATGCGTGCCGGCGCCGCGCTGGCGATGTTGCCGCAGGCGCGCATCGTCAACTGCCGCCGCAATCGGCTCGAAGCCGGATTCTCCTGCTACAAGCAGCTGTTCACCGGCGGCAGCACGGGTTTCAGCTACGCAATCGAGGACATCGGCGCCTATTGGCGCGATTACGACCGTGCCTGCCGGCACTGGCAGGCGCATTTCCCGCAGCGTTTTTTCGACCTGTCCTATGAAGGCTTGCAGGCCGAACCGGAGCCGACGATCCGCGCCCTGCTGGATTTCTGCGGGCTCGATTTCGAGCCGGCGTGCCTGACCTTCCACGAGAACCGCCGCGCCGTGAGCACGCTCAGCGCAGCGCAGGTGCGCGAACCGCTGCGGCGCGATACCGCACGCACGCACAAATACGGTGCCTTGCTCGATCCGTTGCGCAGCGCGTTGGGATTGCCGCCGTTCGCGGCGCCTGCCGCGACGGAGGAATACTGAGCATGCTGACGCAACAGCAACGCGTGGTCGGCTTGCCTGCCGACCTGGCGCAGCGTGCGGCAGCGATCGAGCAGGCACTGCGCCAGCAGCGCCTGGACGAGGCCGAGAACGGCGTCGTCCAGGCGCTGGCACAGGCGCCGCACCACCCGGAAATCCTGCGCTTGTGCGGCGTCATTCAATACCGGCGGGGGCGTTTCGCCGCCGCGATCGGCACGCTGTTGCAAGCACGCGAGCGCCGCCCGGACGATGCGATGATCCACAATGCCTTGGGCGGCGCCTACGAAAAAGTCCGTGACCAACCCAACGCGCGCGCAGCGTTGCGACGCGCCTGCGAGCTGGCGCCGGAGGTCGGAGCGTTCTGGTTCAACTATGCGCGGCTGCTGTTTGCCGATGGCGACGTTGCGCAGACGATTCCCGCGCTCGAACGCGCCGTCGCGCTGCACCCGCAGCACGCCAATGCGCGCTCGATGCTGGCAAACATTCTGCGCAACGAGGGCCGCTTCGCTGAAGCTGCGCAGCAATTTCGTGGCATCGTCGCTGCGAATCCTGCCGCGGGCGAGGCATGGTGGAATCTCGCCATGCTCAAGCCGATGCCGCTCGACGCCGCGGACATCGCCATCATGCGGGATATCCTGCGTCGCGGCGACATGGGCGACAGCGACCGCATTGCCATCACGTTCGCGCTGGCGATGGCGCTGGAACATACCGGTGATTTTTCCGCAGCGTTTGCCGCGATGCACACAGGGCACACACTGGCGGCGCGCAAGGAGCCTTATGCGGCGGCCGAATTCAGCAAGCAGGTCGGCGATATCCTCGACGCGTTCCCGGCGCGCCACGCCAGTCCCGTGCAGGGGGACGAGGTCATTTTCATCGCGAGCCTGCCGCGCTCCGGTTCCACGCTTACCGAACAGATTCTCGGCTCGCATTCCCAGGTCGAGGGCACCAGCGAACTGCATGACCTCGGGCAGGTGCTGATGGGCGAATGCGAGCGCTTGCGCCAGCCGTTCACGCAGTGGGCGCGTACGCATACGCCGGAACAATGGCAGGCACTGGGGCAGGCGTATCTGGCGCGCACGCAACGCTGGCGCGAGCGCCGGCCGCGCTTTACCGACAAGATGCCGGCCAACTGGATGTATGTGGGCGCCATCCTGGCGATGCTGCCGGATGCGCACGTCGTCATCTGCCGGCGCGATCCGCTGGAGACCTGCCTGGGCTGTTATCGGTACGTCTTTGCCCGGCATCCGTACACGCACACGTTCGCGGATCTGGCCAGCCATTGGCGCGACTTCGATCGCGCGGCCCAGCACTGGAAAGCCTTGTATCCGGAGCGCGTGCGCGAGCAGGTTTACGAGGAACTCGTCGCCGATCCGGACACGCAGATCCGCGCGCTGCTGGATTTCTGCGGCCTGCCGTTCGAGCCGGCCTGCGCGAATTTCCATGAGACTCGCCGCACAGTGACGACGCTAAGCGCGGCGCAGGTGCGCGAGCCGTTGCGGCGCGACACGGCGCGTGCCCATCGCTACGGTGCGCTGCTGGA
>Ga0163163_10000876_pt1 | contig 25650 bp, 23 predicted proteins | sample S65metaG_FD_119766 | JGI IMG/M metagenome (GOLD analysis project Ga0163163, IMG submission 119766) | Switchgrass rhizosphere microbial communities from Kellogg Biological Station, Michigan, USA - S6-5 metaG | ecosystem: Host-associated > Plants > Roots > Rhizosphere > Soil | place: USA...
GCTCGTCGATGCCGGCAATTGGGGCGCGATCGAAGAGCTCGCTCTCGACGCGTCATCACTGCGCGCCGGCTAGGCGAGGCAATAGCGTGGCGAAGGTTCCGCCCGGGGTCGGGCCAAAATACAGCCAGGTGGTCGTGCTCGTCGGCGCGACGGGCGACCTCGCGCGCCGCAAGCTGCTGCCGGGCCTCTATCATCTGACCAGCGCGGGATTCATTCCGCATTGCCGCATCGTCGCCGTTTCTCTCGACGCGCTCGACGCGGAGAGCTTCCGCAAGCACGCGCGCGAGGCGCTCGACGAATCGTTCACGCGCAAAGTCAACGCGAGCGACTGGGCTACGTTCGCCGCGGGCCTCGACTACGTGTCGCTGGAGGCGGGGCCCGAAGCATTGCACGCGGCCGTCTACAAGGCGCAACAGAGTCTCGCGGGCGAGAGCCGCGTTCTGCATTACTTGAGCGTGCCGCCGAGCGCCGCGCTTGCGGCCGTGCATCTGATCCGCGACGCGCGCCTCGTCGAGCGCTCGCGCGTCGTGATGGAGAAGCCGTTCGGCACCGATCTCAAGAGCGCGGTCGAGCTCAACGCGCGCCTGCATGAGGTGTTCACGGAAGAACAGATCTTTCGGATCGATCATTTCCTCGGCAAGGAGCCTGCACAGAACATCCTCGCGTTCCGGTTCGCGAACGGGCTGTTCGAGCCGATCTGGAACCGCAACTTCATCGACCACGTGCAGATCGACGTGCCCGAGAAGATCGGGCTCGGCAAACGCGCCGCGTTCTACGAGGCCACCGGCGCATACCGCGACATGGTCGTCACGCACCTGTTCCAAATTCTCGCGTTCATGGCAATGGAGCCGCCGACGTCACTCGAGCCGAAGCCGATCGGCGAAGAGAAGCACAAGGTGTTCCGCAGCATGCGGCCGATCGAACCGGCCGACGTCGTACGCGGCCAATACACGGGCTACCGCACGGAGGAGGGGGTGAACCCGGAGTCGGACACCGAGACGTTCATTGCGCTGAAATGCTCGATCGACAATTGGCGCTGGGCCGGAGTGCCGTTTTACCTGCGGACCGGCAAGTGCATGGCCGAGGGCCAGCGGATCATCTCGATCGCGTTCCGCGAGCCGCCGAAAAGCATGTTTCCGCCGGGCTCGGGCGTCGGCGCGCATGGGCCGGATCACCTCACGTTCGATCTCGCGGATCAATCGAAAGTATCGTTGTCGTTCTATGGCAAGCGGCCGGGCCCCGGCATGCGGCTCGACAAGCTGAGCCTGCAATTCGCGATGCACGACACGGCGCTCGTCGGCGACGTGCTCGAGGCGTACGAGCGTTTGATCCTCGATGCGATGCGTGGCGATCACACGCTGTTCACGACGGCCGAGGGCATCGAGCGGCTATGGGAAGTGTCGATGCCGCTGCTCGAGTCGCCGCCGCCGGTGCGAGTTTATGCCACGGGCTCGTGGGGGCCGAACGCGATTCATCAGCTCGTCGCGCCGCATGGGTGGCGGTTGCCGTTCGAGCGAGTCTGGAGGGATCCGAATCCTGTCGGCGCGTGAGGCGCGCCTGCGTCGAAGCGCTGTCAGCCGGGCGGAGCGCCGCCCGAGCTCGGGCCGCCGCCACGCCGTCCGCGGCCGCCATGACGGCCGCCGCCGCCCCCACCGCGATGACCTCCACTGCTGCCACCGCGATGCCCTCCGCCGCCACCGCCGCGATGGCCACCGCCTTGCGGGCGATGGTGGCGCGGGCCGCCGCCGTGCGCGTGGCGATGGCGCGGCTCGGGCGCCGTGAATGGCATGAGCGCGTTGTGATCGAACGTCGCGACCGGGATCTTGCGGCCGATGAACGCCTCGATCTCGGGCAAGGAGATCGCGTACGTCTCGCAGCCGAAGCTGATCGCGTCGCCGGCGGCGCCCGCGCGCGCGGTGCGTCCGATCCGGTGCACGTAATCCTCGGGGTCTTGCGGCAAGTCGTAGTTGAAAACGTGGCTCACGCCCGGAACGTGTAGGCCGCGCGACGCGACGTCGGTGCCGATCAGCACCGCCAGCTTGCCGGCCTGAAAGTCCTTGAGCATCCGGAGGCGCTTGCGCTGCGGGACGTCGCCCGACAACGCTTCGGCCACGATCCCGTTTCGCTGGAGCGCGTCGCTCAGCCTGTCCGCCTCGCGCCGCGTATTGACGAACACCATCGTCCGCGTCGGATCGCGGTCGCGCAGCAGTGTGAGCAACAGCGGGATCTTCTCCTCCATCGAGGGGAAGTAAATGCTCTGCGTGACGCGGTCGACCGTCATCTTGTCGGGCTCGATCCGCACGAGCTCGGGATCGTTCATGTGCTCGTACGCGAGCTCGAGCACGCGGTACGACAGCGTCGCGGAAAACAACATGTTCAGCCGATGGCTGCGCTCGGGCAGACGCCGCAACACGAAGCGGATGTCCTTGATGAAGCCGAGGTCGAACATCCGATCGGCTTCGTCGAGCACGAGCACTTGCACTCGGCGAAGGCCGAACACATGTTGCTTGAAGAAATCGATCGTTCGCCCCGGCGTGCCGATCAGAACGTCGACTCCGGCCGCGAGCTCTTCGCGCTGCTTGTCGTAATCCGTGCCGCCGAACGCGAGCCCCAGCTTGTACGGCAGATAGCGGCCGAGCACCTGCGCGTCGGCGTGAATCTGGACCGCAAGCTCGCGCGTAGGCGCGAGCACGAGGGCGCGCGGTCCCGCCTCGCCCTTCGGGGGCTCAGTTGTCTCGAGCCGGTTGAACAATGCGACTAAATACGCCGCGGTTTTACCGGTGCCGGTCTGCGCCTGGCCCGCCGTGTCTTGTCCGTCGAGCGCGAGCGGCAGCGCTTCGCTTTGAATCGGCGTGCAGTATTCGAACCCGGCTTCGGCGATTCCGCGCTGCAATCCGGGAGATAACGATAGGTCGGAAAAGCGCAGCGTCGTGAGGTGGTGGCTCGATTGAGAGGCGGTGTCTATTGCGGTCCCCGATACTTGCAAATTGTCGTTCCGACGGTTAAAAATAAGGTCTAGCCCTCCCAGAGCCCCACGAATTCCCGCGACGCCTCAAGGAAGCAAGCTTCGACATTGTGCCTGACCCGCCAGGCCGCGTCACTTTCGGCTCTTCCAGCAAAGGCGTCTTACGCTTAGATCTTCCGCCCGCGGGATCCACGGGCTGGGCAACTCACAGAAGGATCGTCACCGTGAATGATCAAATCGTACACACGACCGATGCGGCCTTCGACACGGACGTCGTGAAGTCGCAGCAACCCGTTCTTCTCGATTTCTGGGCGGAATGGTGCACGCCCTGCAAGATGATTGCACCGACACTCGATGTGATAGCCGACGAGTACAAGGATCGGCTCCGCGTCGTGAAGCTCAACATCGACGAGAACCCGAGGACGCCGGCGAAATACAACGTTCGCGGCATCCCAACTCTACTGCTGTTTCGCGACGGCACCGTCGCGGCGCAGCAAGTCGGCGCGGTTTCGAAGGCACAGCTCGAATCGTTTCTAAACGCGCATTTGAACCGCGCGTCCACCAAAACGGGCTAATAGCCCACGGAAGTACTCGTGAGAGGATATCTCGGTAATTCAGCACGCGCCCGGGTCAAAGACGGCCCGCGGCAACCTCGCGACAACAACAACAACAATCCAAACAACAACGGGAAGCGCTCCCGCCGCAACAAGGGACCTGGAGGTCCCGGTGGCATGGGAATGGGCATGGGCGGCATGCGCGACGAATTCCCGGACGACGAGGAGTTCGACGTGATTCCGGCCGCTGAGCTCGAGAATTCAAAGAACGCGATGAATCTCTCCGAGCTCAAGACGCGGCCGCCGGCCGAGCTCGTCCAGCTCGGCGAGTCGATGGGCCTCGAGAACCTGGCCCGCTCCCGCAAGCAAGACATCATCTTCTCGATCCTCAAAGCCCACGCGAAGAACGGCGAGAACATCTTCGGCGAGGGTGTGCTCGAGATCCTCCAGGACGGCTTCGGCTTCCTGCGCTCCGCGGACAGCTCTTATCTCGCGGGGCCCGACGACATCTACGTGAGCCCGAGCCAGATCCGCCGCTTCAACCTGCGTACCGGCGACACGGTCTCCGGGTTGATCCGCCCGCCGAAGGACGGCGAGCGCTATTTCGCGCTGCTCAAGGTCGGCGACATCAACGGCGACGCGCCCGAGAGCTCGAAGAGCAAGGTGCTGTTCGAGAACCTGACGCCGCTCTTTCCGAAGAAGCGGCTGAAGCTCGAGCAGGGCAACGGCAGCACCGAGGACCTCACCGCGCGCGTCATCGACATGGTCGCGCCGATCGGCAAAGGCCAGCGCGGTCTCATCGTCTCGCCGCCGAAGGCCGGCAAGACGATGCTGCTGCAGAACATCGCGGCCTCGATCTCGCACAACCATCCCGACGTGACGTTGATCGTGCTGCTCATCGACGAGCGGCCGGAAGAGGTCACGGAGATGGAGCGCACGGTGCGCGGCGAGGTCGTTTCGAGCACGTTCGACGAGCCCGCGACGCGCCACGTGCAGGTGGCCGAGATGGTCATCGAGAAGGCGAAGCGCCTCACCGAGCACAAGCAGGACGTCGTGATCTTGCTCGACTCGATCACGCGCCTCGCGCGCGCGTACAACACGGTCGTGCCGTCGTCGGGCAAGGTGCTCACGGGCGGCGTCGACGCGAACGCGCTGCAGCGGCCGAAGCGCTTCTTCGGCGCCGCGCGCAACATCGAAGAAGGCGGCAGCCTCACGATCATCGCGACCGCGCTGATCGACACGGGCTCGAAGATGGACGACGTGATCTACGAGGAATTCAAGGGCACCGGCAACATGGAGATCCACCTGGATCGCCGTATCTCCGAGAAGCGCGTGTTCCCGTCGATCAACATCAACCGCTCGGGCACGCGCAAAGAGGAGCTGCTCACGCAGCCGGACGAGCTCCAAAAGATGTGGATCCTGCGCAAGGTTCTGCACCCGATGGACGAGCTCGCGGCAGTGGAGTTCTTGATCAGCAAGCTTCAGGACACGAAGACGAACGCCGAGTTCTTCGACGCGATGAAGCGCTGATGCGCGCACCGCCAGCCGCCTACCGGCGCGCCGTGGCGGAAATTATGAACGTCTGCCAAGCCGCGGGCGGTCGATAACCGCCCGCCCTCCGTGGGTGATCGGCTCGCAACGGTTCGGCTCGTCGCCATCTACGGCGCGATTCTCGCTGCGGCGTCACTCGGCCTGCGCTGGCTCGAGTACCGGTATCTCGTGCGCGCGTACTCGGTCGAGGTCTATGTCGCGCTGGTCGCGCTCGCTTTCTTGGCTCTTGGCGTCTGGGCCGGCACACGGCTATTCCGGCACGCACCCCCGGCGCCGTTCGTGCCGAACACGCGGGTCGTCGAGACGCTCGGCATCAGCCCGCGCGAGCTCGAAGTGCTCGATCTGCTCGCCGCGGGCCGGTCCAACAAGGAGATCGCGCGCCGGCTCGACGTGTCGCCGAACACGGTCAAGACTCACCTGGCGAATCTCTACGAGAAGCTCGAGGTCAGGCGCCGGACCGAGGCGATCCTGCGCGCGCGAGAGCTCGGGATGATCCGCTAACCGACGCGACATTCGGGCGATTCGGCCCGAACCACCCGTTCGGGTGATTGTTCGAGTGTCGCGGCGCGGCTCTGATGGCGCCCCCAACAACCACGAGGAGAGCCGTCCATGACTACCACCGCACCCAAAATCGTCCTGATCTACGGCATCGTCGCCGGGCTGATCGTCGCCGTGCCGATGGTCGCGCTGATGCTCACGCTGACCGCGTCGACGGCGCCCGACGACGGCGCGCTATTCGGCTACCTGACGATGATCGTCGCATTGACCGCGGTGTTTCTCGGTGTCAAGCACTATCGCGACAAGGTCCTCGGCGGCGCCGTCAGGTTCGTGCCGGCGCTGCTCGTGGGCCTCGGCATCAGCGCCGTCGCGAGCGCGATCTACGCAGTAGGCTGGGAGATTTCGATCGCGCTCACGGGCTTCGACTTCGGCGCGGTGTCGTCGCAGGCGATGCTCGACGCGGCGCGGGCGAAGGGGGCGTCCGCCGAGGAGCTCGCCCGCGTCACCGAGCAGGCGGCGGCGTTCGCGCGGATGTACGCGAATCCGCTGTACCGTTTGCCGATTACGTTCGTGGAGATGTTCCCGATCGGCGTCGTAATCTCGGTGCTCTCGGCAGCGCTCTTGCGCAACAGCGGCTTCCTCGCGGCCAGAGCCGGCCGCTCGACGGTCAATGGCTGACGGTCAATGGCTAGGGGATCTCGCGGCCTCGCGCTCGACGGCGCGGTAACCGATATCCTTTCGGTAGAACGCTCCGTCCCAGCCGACCTTCGACGCCGCGTCGTACGCGCGCCGCTGCGCTGCGCCGACGGTCGCACCGATGCCGACCGCGCACAGCACGCGGCCGCCGTCGGTCACGACTTCGCCGTTTACGAGCCGCGTGCCGGCGTGGAAGATCTTTTGGTCGTCGCCGATGACGCGCTCGAGGCCGGTTACCGCCACGCCCTTCTCATAGGCGTCGGGGTAGCCGCGGCTCGCGATCACGACGCCGACGGTTGCGCGCGGATCCCAGTCGATCGGCTCTAGGCCAAGCGTGCCGTCGAAGCTCGCGAGGCAGAGCCTCACGAGGTCCGAGCGCAGGCGAAACAGGATCGGCTGCGTCTCGGGATCGCCGAGCCGGCAGTTGAACTCGACCACCTTCGCGTTGCCGCGCTCGTCGATCATGAGACCGGCGTAGAGGAATCCGCGATAGCGAATGCCGTCGGCGAGCAGGCCGCGCACGGTCGGCAGCATGATGTCACGCATCACGTGCTCGTGGACGGCGTCGGTGACGACCGGGGCAGGCGAGTACGCGCCCATCCCTCCGGTGTTCGGACCGCGGTCGCCGTCGTCGCGCGTCTTGTGATCTTGCGAGCTCGCGAGCGGCACGACGCGCTCGCCGTCGACGAGCGCGATGAAGCTCGCTTCCTCTCCCGCGAGGAAGTCCTCGATCACGACCTTCGTGCCGGCCGCGCCGAACTGGCGCTGCTCGAGCATGCGCGTGAGAGTGGCTTGCGCTTCGGCGACGGTTTGCGCGATCACGACGCCTTTGCCGGCCGCGAGGCCGTCTGCCTTGATCACGATCGGCGGCTTGCGCGTCGCCGCATATGCGCGCGCGTCCGCGGCGTTCGTGAACGTGCGGTAGCCCGCGGTCGGGATGCGATGGCGGGCGAGGAACTCCTTCGTGAACGCTTTCGAGCCTTCGAGCTGGGCGCCCGCGGCGCGCGGCCCGAAGCACTTCAACCCGCGCTGCTCGAAGCGGTCGACGAGGCCGCCGACGAGCGGCGTCTCGGGTCCGACGATCGTGAGCCCGACGCCCTCCGAAACCGCGAGCTCGAGCAGGCCGTCGAAGTCATCGGCCGCAACCGTGACGTTGCGGACCTTCGGCTCGCGCGCGGTGCCCGCATTGCCGGGCGCGACGAGCACCTCGCTCGCGAGCGGCGAGCGCGACGCAGCCCAAGCGATCGCGTGCTCGCGGCCGCCGCCGCCGATCACGAGCACTTTCATTTTCGACGTCGGGGCGCTCAATGCCGGAAGTGCCGCATGCCGGTGAAGACCATCGCGATGCCGTGCTCATCGGCCGCCTGCACGACCTCGTCGTCGCGGATCGAGCCGCCGGGCTGGACGATCGCGCGCACGCCGTTCGCGGCCGCCGCGTCGACGCCGTCGCGGAACGGAAAGAACGCGTCCGATGCGAGCGCGGCTCCTTGAATCTGCAGCCCCGCTTCGGCGGCCTTCAGCGCGCCGATGCGTGCGCTCATTACGCGGCTCGGCTGGCCCGCGCCGATCCCGAGCGTCGCGCCCCCTCGCGCGTAGACGATCGCGTTCGATTTCACGAACTTCACGACGGTCCAAGCGAAGGCGAGATCGGCGAGCTCCTCTGCGCCTGGCTCACGGCGCGTGACGACCTTCGCCGCCGCGACGTCTACGCGTCCGTCGTCCCGCTGTTGCAACAGCACGCCGCCGTCGATCGTCTTGATCTCGAGCTCGGTGCCGCCCGTGCCCCGGGCCGGTGTGCCCGCCTCGAGCACGCGGATGCTGGGCTTGCTCGCCAACGCGGCAAGCACGCGCGCGTCGATCTCGGGAGCCACGATCACCTCGGCGAACTGCCGACCGAGGATCGCGGCGACCGTAGCCTCGTCGAGCGGCCGGTTGAACGCGATCACGCCGCCATAGGCGGACGTCGGATCTGTCCGATACGCGAGCTCGTAGGCGAGCGCGGGACTTGTATCGACTGCGACGCCGCACGGGTTTGCGTGCTTCACGATCACGCAGGCCGGCGCGTCGAACGCGTTCACGGCTTGGAACGCCGCGTCCGCGTCGACGATATTGTTGAACGACAGTTGCTTGCCTTGCCGTTGGCGCGCGTTAGCGACGGTGCCTCCGCGGGCAGTGGCCGTCCGGTAGAGCGCCGCGCTCTGGTGCGGGTTCTCGCCGTAGCGTAAGGGTTCGGCTAGCTGCCAGCGAAGCTCGAGCGGATCGGGCCACGCGTCGGCAGCGGCGCCGTGCGAGCGCAGGTAGCGGCTGATCGCTGCGTCGTAACGAGACGTGTGCTCGAATGCCTTCACCGCGAGCGTGCGTCGCAATTCAGCAGGCGGCTCGCCGTCGGCGAGCGCCGCGAGCACGGCCGGATAGTCGGCGGGATCGACGACGACGGTGACGCGGTCGTGGTTCTTCGCGGCGGCCCGCAGCATTGCCGGTCCGCCGACATCGATGTTCTCGATGGCTTCGTCGTCGGTGCAGCCGGGGCGCGAGATCGTGGCCTCGAACGGATAGAGATTCACGACGAGCAGGTCGATGAGGTCTATTCCGTGCGCACTGCGCGCCGCGTCGTCGACGCCGCGGCGCGCGAGCAAGCCGCCGTGGATCCGCGGATGCAGCGTCTTCACGCGGCCGTCCATGATCTCGGGGAATTCGGTGATCGCGGCGACGTCGACGACCACGACACCCGCGTCGCGCAAGGCTTTCGCGGTGCCGCCCGTCGAGATGATCTCGAAGCCCGCCGCGGCGAGCGCGGTCGCGAAGGCCACGAGCCCCTGCTTGTCGGAGACGCTTAGCAAGGCGCGCCGCTGGGGGCGCGCCGCGGCGCTGCTCGGATCCTTGGGCTCGCGCCGGGTCGTCGTGGAGCGGGGCCGGCTCGGGCTCATCGGCCCTGGAGGTGATATGCCTTGAGCTTGGTGCGGAGCGTGCCGCGATTGATGCCGAGGATTTCGGCTGCCTCGCTTTGGTTGCCCTTCGTGTACGCCAACACGGCCGACAGCAACGGCCTTTCCACCTCGCCGATCACGAGTTGGTAAAGGTCGCCGGGCTTGTGGCCGTTCAGGTTCTCGAAGTAGCTGCGCAAACATTCGTCGGTGAGGCTGCTCAACGGTTTGCTCTTGATTCCGAAGTGTCCATTGCCGTTCGACGAGCGCTTGGTCCTTTTGCGCGTCGTTTTTTTTGTGCTGGTCGCAGTCACACTACGTTCCCCCTGAAGAACGCAAAGCAACGAAAAGTCAGAGCGAGTGCCTCGAGTTGCCGGTCGCTAGCTACTTAACGTCGCGAGCGCCTCGCGAAAGAAACTTGAGACCCGGCTTTTGACCGGATATCTGCTCGCCGACATTAACCCCGTTTTTCTAGCAGTGAGTACCGACTCGAGGTGCGCGGAATCATAGCACGGGCTCGCGCGGAATTTTTGCGCGCTCCGCGAGAAAAATTTTCGCGCGCGCAGTCGTCAAAGAAATACTTTGTCATTCCGGCAGCTTAGTACGTGTGTCTCGATTTCGACGCAAACGTCGAGATCGAATCCATATGCATCGGGACCCGGATCGACGAGCTCGAGTTGCGCGCGCGCGGTTTCGCCGGGTGCCATCAACTTGCGCGGCGTCGCGGCGAGATACTCCGCGGGCGCGAACACGCGACCACCGACTGCAGCTTCCCAACGATCCTTGAGTCGCAAATTGACGTCAGGGTAAGGCTGATACTCCGGTCCGAGATTCTTGATGCGCGCTGTAATTCGGAGACTGCCGATCCCACCGGAGCTCGGCTCTGCAGTCGCAACCCAATCGAGTATCTGGTATTGCCGAACGTCCCAACGCGGCAACACGACGACGCCGACCGCTGCGTACGCGCTTTGCACGAGCGAGCCGACGGAAGGAAACTTGACGAGCTCGGCGCGATAGTGGTTGACGAGTTGCACCGCGAGCATTGCGACTGTCACGGCGACGCCGACGCCCCAGTAGTTACTGCTGCTGCTGCTGCGCGCGGGCTCTTTCGGCAAGTGTCGCCAGTCGCCGATCGGCTCGGTCTCGAGCACGGCCTCGACCTGCGAGGGCGGTATCGCGGCGTCCTGCGCCGCATCGAGGTCGAGCAGGGCGCTGTCGTCGGCGCCCCCGTTGATCGTGCCCTGCTCGAGCTGCGCGACGACCGATTCCACCGACAGGCCGGCGAGTAGGTCGGCGTCCGGATCGAGGAGGGCTTCGGGCGCCTCTTCGCGAGCGCTGGGCGCCACGATCCGGATCGGCGGGTCCTGCTTGGCCAATTCGACCGGCACGGCCGCCTCTGCCGGCGTAGGTTGCGGCGCGGCCGCTGCGCTCGGTTGTGCCGCTGCCTCGGAGACCGGCGGCGCGGCGGGTGCGCTCGGTTGTGCCGCTGCTGCGGAGAGCGGCGGCGCGGCGGCTGCGCTCGGTGGTGTCGCTGCAGCGGGGACCGGCGGCGTGGCGGCTGCGCTCGGTTGTGTCGCTGCAGCGGGGACCGGTGCAGCGGCGGCGACGGGGTGCGGCCCTGTCGCTGGCGTGTCGGCTTCGGACCTCTCTGAGGGCGCATTGGCGATCGGCGCGCCTGGCTCGTCGCGCCGCTCCGCGTATGCGTTGAACACGCTCGCGCAGCGCCCGCATCGGACTTGACCGTTCGCTCTTTTCAGCGCGTCGTCGGTGACGCGAAACGTCGTGTCACAGTCGGGGCAGCGCGTGAACAGCATGTGTCTGCAGTGGCTCCTCGCGCGGCAGTCTAACCGTTCCGCACCTCGATCACCCGCTCCGGCGCCGCGCGTCGATCCGCGTCCAGCCATCGCGCTCGTGCGTCGCAATTCGCTCGAACCACGGCTCGTACGCGGCTGCGACTGTCGGCGCCTGGCGCGCGAGTATCCCGCTCAACACGATCGCTCCGCCGGGGACCACGATGCGCGCGAGCTCGGCGGCGAGCGACACCAACGGCCCTGCGAGAATGTTCGCGACCACGACGTCGACGCGCTGCTTCGGCAACGAGTCCGGCGCGCTGATCGCGATGCGCGCCTCGCAGCCGTTCAAGCGCGCATTGTCGCGCGTGGCGATCAGCGCCTGCTCGTCGTTGTCGATCGCCCACGCGCGGCTCGCGCCGAGCGCGAGCGCGGCGATCGCGAGCACGCCGGAGCCGCAACCATAGTCGAGCACGCTCGTGCCCGGCTCGAGTGCCGCGTCGAGCCATTCGAGACAAAGCGCCGTGGTCGGATGCTCGCCGGTGCCGAACGCGAGCCCCATGTGCAGCTTGACGCCGACGAGGCCTGCAGGAACATGTGCGTCGTCCGCGGGCGCGACCCACAGGCGCTTGCCGAAGAGACGCGCGGGAATGCCTCGCCTTGCGGCAGCGCGCCACTCGTCGTCATCGAGCGAGCCCGTCGCGAACGCATGCGCAGACGCGCACGATCGCTCGAGCAGCGCGCGGACCGCATCGAGATCGGTCGAGATTGGAAACAGAGCGCGAATCTCGACGCCGGGCCAGAGGGGCGTCTCGTCCGGCGCGGGCTCGAGAATCGGGTCGTCGCCTGCATCGCCGAGCGACAGCGAAGCCGCACCGGCGAGCTCGAGCAACGCCTCCGCCTGCGCAACGTCGGTGGCTGCGACGCGAACCGTGAAGCGCCGGTGGCTCAACCGCCGGGCCGACTCATTTGAGCCCGAGCCGGCGCTCTAGGTAGTGAATGTCGGTGCCGCCAGCCTTGAACGCGCCATGCTGGAAGATTTCCTGGTGCAGCGGCACGTTCGTGCTGATGCCGTCGACGACGATCTCCTGCAAGGCGGTCGTCATCCGCGCAATCGCCGCGCGGCGGTGCTCGCCGTGCGCGATCACCTTCGCGATCAACGAGTCGTAATAAGGCGGCACGGCGTACCCGCTGTACATGTGGCTATCGACACGGATGCCGGGGCCGCCAGGCGGATGCCACAGGCTCACGGTGCCCGGCGATGGCACGAAGGTCTTCGGATCCTCGGCGTTGATGCGGCACTCGATCGCGTGCCCGCGCCAACGCACGTCGCCCTGCGCGATGTCGAGCCGCTCACCCGCAGCGATCGCGAGCTGCGCTTTCACGATGTCGATGCCGGTCACGAGCTCGGTAACCGGGTGCTCGACTTGCACGCGCGTGTTCATCTCGATGAAGAAGAACTTGCCGTCCTGGTACAGGAACTCGAACGTGCCGGCGCCGCGATAGCCGATCTGCTTGCACGCATCGACCACGACCTTGCCCATCCGCGTGCGCTCTTCGTCCGAGATCCCGGGCGCCGGCGCCTCCTCGACGACCTTTTGATGCCGGCGCTGCATCGAGCAGTCGCGCTCGCCCAAGTGGATGGCGTTGCCGTGGCCGTCCGCAAGCACCTGGAACTCGATGTGGCGCGGGTGATCGAGGAACTTCTCCATGTAGACCTGCTCGTTCGCGAACGCGGACAGCGCCTCCGCACGAGTGATCGAGACCGCGTTGAAGAGCGCCGCGTCGCTGTGCACGACGCGCATTCCGCGGCCGCCGCCGCCGGCCGAGGCCTTGATGATCACGGGATAGCCGATGTCGCGCGCGAGCCGCGCGTTCTCCGCCGGATCGTCCGTCAGCGGTCCGTCGGAGCCCGGCACGCACGGCACGCCGGCCGCACGCATCGTCTTGATGGCCGAGACCTTGTCGCCCATCAAGCGGATCGTCTCGGCCCGCGGCCCGATGAATATGAATCCGCTCTCCTCGACGCGCTCGGCGAAGTCCGCGTTCTCGGACAGGAATCCGTAGCCGGGATGGATCGCGACCGAGTCCGTGACCTCGGCGGCCGCGATGATCGCGGGCATGTTGAGGTAGCTCTGCTGCGAGCGCGGCGGGCCGATACAGACGGTCTCGTCCGAGAGCAGCACGTGCTTCAGCGTCGTATCGGCGGTCGAGTGGACGGCGACGGTTTTGACGCCGAGCTCTCGGCACGCACGAAAGATGCGTAACGCAATCTCGCCGCGGTTGGCGATCAGGACTTTGTCGAGCATGGCACTGCGCCTCGAGGTCTGACCTTCTTATTAGTGCTCTTCTTCGGGGTTCTCTTCTTAGAGGTCACTCTTCGATGATGAACAGCGCTTGACCGAACTCCACCGGGCTGCCGTTCTCGACGAGGATGCTCACGACGCGCCCCGCGGTCTCCGCCTCGATCGGGTTCATCATCTTCATCGCTTCGATGACGCAGAGCGTGTCGCCCGGCTTCACTTCGGTGCCGATCTCGACGAACGGTTTCGCGCCGGGGGCGGGACCGCTATAGAAGGTGCCGACCATCGGCGCAGTGATTTGCTGGCCCCGGGCGGCCGGTGGCGGTGGGGCGGCTGCGGGCTCGGCGCTGGCCGCGGGTGCTGGCGCCGGCGCCGCGGGCGGCGCGAGCATCGGTGGATGCTGGAGCGTCTGGACGCTGACGGTGCCCGGGTTCGGATAGCGGCTGATCCGCACCGATTCCTCGCCCTCGGAAATTTCGATCTCGGAGATTCCCGACTCTTCGAGCAGCTCGATCAGCTTTTTTACCTTTCTTATGTCCACTATTTGCCTCCCCGTGCCAAGTAGTGCGTCGCGGCGTCGAGCGCGAGGTCGTAGCTAGCGACCCCGAAGCCCGCGATCGTCCCTATCGCGACGTCGGCGAAGAACGAGCGTTGCCGAAAGTCCTCGCGTGCTGCGACGTTGGATAGATGGAGCTCGATGAATGGAATCCGGACGGCGAGCAGCGCGTCGCGCAGAGCAATGCTCGTATGCGTGAACGCGGCCGGATTGAAGAGGATCAATGCAGTTTGATCATCCCGGGCGGCATGTACGCGGCGAATCAGCTCCGCTTCCGCGTCGCTCTGGAAGGTTAGAAGCTCGTGCCCGAGCGACTGGGCGCGGTTCTTGAGCGCATCTTCGATCGCAGTGAGGGTGGTGGTGCCGTAGATACCCGGCTCGCGCGTGCCGAGCAGCCCGAGATTCGGCCCATTTAACAAGAGCAGTCGCGCCATCCGCACCGGCTCGAAAACACGATAGCCGGCGAGTTTACATGTTTTCGACGCAATAGCGGCCTGTTAGACCGATTTTAACGTCAGATTCGACCCGCAATCCTCGCCCGGGCGGTTTGAATGTCGATCTTGCCTGCCTTGAGGTCGTCGAGCACCGCGGTGAGATTGTCCAGGTGCTCCTGGTGCAGCTCCCCCGTATGGACGCCAAGAACGGCGCCGTTTGGAGCGGTGAACACCGTGAACGGCAAGGCGTAGACGTTTACGCCGAACGCCGCGGCCGCGTCCCAGCCGCCGCTTTCACCGATCAGGATCGGATAGTTGAACTGCATCGTCGCGGCGAAGCCGGCGACCGAGTCGCGCTTATCGACCGCGATCCCGACAACCTGCAGGTCCGGGCGACGGGTCTGGTACTGCTTCAGCATCGGAATCTCATGCAGGCACGGCCCGCACCAGGTGGCCCAGAAGTTGATCAAGAGCGGCTTGTCGGGCCAGCTCGCGATCGACTGCTGAGCGCCGGCGAGCGTCTCGAGCGAGAACTCGGGCAGCGTGTCGGCGAGGGGCGCCGGAGAGTCGTCATGCTCCTCCGCAGCGGGATCCTCGCCGAACTGCAGCGTTCGCGGCCCGGAGTCGTCGGGTACCGGACCGACGAACAGCCTGAACGAGATATAGCCGACGAGCGCCGCGCCGCTCAGGAGCGCCGTCAACAAAATCGGGCGCGCCTTACGGGCCACGGCTCAGGCCTTCAGAGGGAGGCGAGCTGGGTGACGTGAGCGCTGAATTCCTGCGGAGGAACGAAGCCCACGAGCTTGAAGTTCTCGCGCTCGATGCCGTGCGCGTCGAAAAACGCGATCGTCGGCGGTCCGAAGCTGTGAAAACGTTTGAGCAGCGCCTGGTCATCGTCGGTATTGTCCGTCACGTCGGCTCGCAGCAGCAGGAAGGGCTTCAGCGCGCCGAGCACGCCCGCGTCGGGGAAAGTGCGTGCCTCCATCTCTTTGCACGACACGCACCAGTTCGCACTGAAGTCTAGCATCACGGGCTTACCCGCCGCGCGTGCTTCGGCGAGCGCGGTGTCGAGCGCCGCGATGGATTGGATCTTGCGGAACTCGAGCTTCGGCGCGGCAGTCGAGCCGAGCGCGCCGCTTCCGACCGGGCCCGTCGCGAGCACGCGCTCCGGGAAAGGCCGCAGCGGATCGTCTCCGCCGAGCGTCGCACCGATCAGGAGCAGCGCTCCGTAGAGGCATGCGAGCATTCCGAACCCTTTCGCGAGACGCAGGCTGGCGCGCGGGCTCTGCGGGAGCGCCTCGAACGCGCCGAGGAAGACGCCGGTCAGAAACACGAGCACGGCCCAGAGCGCGAGCGTAACGGCGCCCGGGAGCACGCGCTGCATCATCCAGATCGCCATTCCGATCATCAGGACGCCGAAGCTCGCTTTCACCGTGCTCATCCACGGGCCGACCTTCGGGAGCAACTGTCCCGCCGAGGCGCCGACGAGCAAGAGCGGCGAACCCATGCCGATGCTCATCGCGAACAACGCCGTCGCTCCGCGCGTGACGTCGCCTTTCTGTCCGATGACGGCTAGCGCGCCGACCAGCGGAGGAGCAACGCAGGTCGTAACGATCAACGATGTCAGCGCGCCCATCAGCGCCGTGCCGATGAATGTGCCGCCCTGCTGCTTGTTCGCGAGATTCGCAAGGCGGCTCTGGATCGCGGTCGGCATCTGCAGCTCGTACAAACCGAACATGCCGAGCGACAGCAGCACGAAGACGCCCGCGAACAGCGTGATGATCCAAGGCTTCTGGAAAATCGCTTGAACCTGACCGCCGACTAACGCGGCGAGTGCGCCGGCGGTCGTGTAAGTCAACGCCATGCCGAGCACGTAGCTCAAGGACAGCAAGAAGCCGCGGCTCGTGGAAACCTTTTCCCCTTGCCCGGCGATGATGCTCGAGAGGATCGGCACCATCGGCAGCACGCACGGCGTGAAAGCAAGCAACAGGCCGGCGACGTAGAACCAGCCGACCATCGCCCAAAGAGAGCCGCCGATGATTCGAGCGGACCATTGATCCTGCTCCGACACCGACCCCGTGCCGGACGTCGAGCTGGCTGCGTCGGCCGCAAACTCCGACGTCGCGGGCAGCACGAGCGCCATCGTCTGCTCGCTCGGCGGATAGCACACGCTATTCTCGCGGCAACCTTGGAACCCCGCCGTCAGCACGATATCGAGCGCATCCGCACTCGCGCGCGCGAACGGAATCTTCGCTTCGACGTAGTCGTAGTACACCTCGACGTCGCCGAAATTCTCGTCCTTGTGCGGCTTGCCCTTCGGCAACGACGCTTTGCCAAGCTCGATCTTGCCGTCGACACGGAACGAGAGCTTGTCGCGATAAAGATAATGGTTCGGCGCGATCTGCCAGCCGACCGTGAGCTCGTTCGGCTTGTCGAAGCGCGCGTTCAACACGAACGCCTGATCGACCGGCAGAAGATCGTCGGTCGCCGCGACGACCTGCGTGGCTGCGAACTGTTTTTGCGCGGGCTTGAACGGGTCCGGCGCGATCGTCGCAACGGACCCCGCCGGTAGCTTGATCTTCGCGGTCCAATTCTGCGGGATGTAGCAGATGCCGTGATCCGCGCAGCCCTGCAGCTTCAAGCTCAGCGCGAGCGCGTCGGCCGCAGCCGTTCGCTGATAGGGAATCGCGATCTCGAACTTGCCGCGATAGATCTCTTGCGACCCGAAGTACTCGTCGGTGTGTGTTTCGCCTTTCGGAAATTCGGCATCACGCAGCGACACGCCGCTCGTCGCGCTCGCGAACCCGAAGCGCGCGCGATAGAGGTAGTAGCCGTCGAGGACCGCGAAGCGCAAATAGACTTTCTGCGCGTCGGCCGTGGTCGTGTAAACGAATACCTGCTGCGGGGGCAGCGGCTCGTCGTCGCGCTGGGCGAGAGCACTCCCGCCGCCGAGCAGGCAGCCAATCCAGAGAAGCGCTGCGAACGCACGCGCGCGGAACATAGATTCGGTCTCCTCAGCCGTCGGCCACGGCCGACTGCACCCAATCGAGGTAGCGTTTCGAGCCGCCCTCGACCGGTATCGCGATCATCTCCGGCAGCTCGTATCCCGACCTCTCGTGAATCACGGCCTCGACGGCGGCGAGCCGCGCCTCGGTCGTTTTGATCACGAGCAGCGTCTCGCGTTCGCGCTGCACGGCTCCGTGCCAGCGATAGGTCGATACGACGTCGGCGACCGCGTTCACGCATGCCGCGAGCCGGCGCTCGACGAGCGCGCTCGCGAGCCCATCGGCCTCCGCCGGAGTCGCGCAGGTGGTCAGCACGACGAGCTTGCGAGGGCTCAAGCGGGGCTCCCGGGACGAAAGACAAGCGCGAAAGCATACCCGTCGTTCTCTCCGGGTGTCATGACTCTTATCTCAATAACTCTTGAAATTGGCGCGTTCGTCACTATCATTAGCACTCGCTTTCATTGAGTGCTAACAGACGAACGTCGTTGCACTCATATTTTCCGTTAAATCATAGACTTCAAGAGGGAGTACCACCATGAAGCTTCGTCCCCTGCATGACCGTGTCGTGATCCGGCGTACCGAAGAGGAACGCAAATCCCCGGGCGGAATCGTGATCCCGGACACGGCCACCGAGAAGCCGATCCGCGGCGAAGTGATCGCCGTCGGTAAGGGCAAGATCCTCGAGAACGGCGAGGTGCGCCCGCTCGACGTCAAGAAGGGCGACAAGATCCTGTTCGGCAAGTACTCCGGTACCGAAGTGAAGGTCGACGGCGAGGATCTGCTCGTGATGCGCGAAGACGACATCATGGCGATCATCGAGAAGTAACTCCCACAAGATTTCCATTCCGATTTAGCAATCCATTTCGAGGAGCAAGAGTCATGGCGACTCCGAAAGAAGTTCGTTTTTCCGATGATGCGCGCGCGCGGATGCTGAAAGGCGTCAACGTTCTCGCAAATGCAGTCAAGGTCACGCTCGGCCCGAAGGGCCGCAACGTCGTGCTCGAGAAGAGCTTCGGCGCCCCGACCGTCACGAAGGACGGCGTCTCGGTCGCGAAAGAGATCGAGCTCGAGGACAAGTTCGAGAACATGGGCGTGCAGATGGTGAAGGAGGTCGCGTCGCAGACTTCCGACCTCGCCGGCGACGGCACCACCACCGCGACCGTGCTCGCGCAAGCGATCCTGCGCGAGGGCCTCAAGGCCGTTGCGGCGGGGTTCAACCCGATGGATCTGAAGCGCGGAATCGACAAGGGCACCGTGGCGCTGATCGAGCAGCTCAAGTCGCTCTCGCAGCCGTGTAAGAACGATACGTCGATCGCGCAGGTCGGCACGATCTCGGCCAACGCGGACGAGGAGATCGGCAAGATCATCGCCGAGTCGATGAGCAAGGTCGGCAAGGAAGGCGTGATCACCGTCGAGGAGGGCTCGGGCCTCTCGAACGAGCTCGACGTCGTCGAGGGCATGCAGTTCGACCGCGGCTATCTCTCGCCGTACTTCATCAACGACCAGGCGAGCCAGTCGGTCACGCTCGAGAACCCGCTGATCCTGATCCACGACAAGAAGATCTCGAACATCCGCGAGCTGCTGCCGCTGCTCGAGGGTGTCGCGAAGTCCGGTCGTCCGCTCCTGATCATCGCGGAGGACTGCGAGGGCGAGGCGCTCGCGACGCTCGTCGTGAACAACATCCGCGGCATCGTGAAGGTCGCCGCCGTCAAGGCGCCGGGCTTCGGCGATCGCCGCAAGGCCATGCTCCAGGACATCGCGATCCTCACGGGCGGCCAGGTGATCTCCGATGAAGTCGGCCTCTCGCTCGAGAAGGCGAGCACCGATGACCTCGGCGAGGCGAAGAAGGTGCAGGTCTCGAAGGAGAACACCACGATCATCGACGGCAAGGGCCGCGCGGCGGACATCAAGGGCCGCATCGAGCAGATCAATAAGGAGATCGAGGAGTCGACCTCCGACTACGACAAGGAGAAGCTCCAGGAGCGCCTCGCGAAGCTGTCCGGCGGCGTCGCCGTGGTCAAGGTCGGCGCGGCCACCGAGATCGAGATGAAGGAGAAGAAGGCGCGCGTGGAAGACGCTCTGCATGCGACTCGCGCTGCCGTCGAAGAGGGTGTCGTGCCGGGCGGCGGCGTCGCGCTGCTGCGTGCGGTCAAGGGCATCGCGTCGCTCGAGGGCGCGAACGAGGACCAGAACGTCGGCATCAATATCCTGCGCAAGGCTGTCGAAGAGCCGCTGCGCCAGATCGTCGGTAACGCGGGCGCGGATGCGTCGGTGGTGCTCAATGCCGTCGTGAACGGCAAGGGCAACTACGGCTACAACGCCGCGAACGGCGAGTACGGCGACATGGTGAAGTTCGGCATCATCGACCCGACGAAGGTCACGCGTCTGGCCCTCCAGAACGCCACCTCCGTCGCGGGCTTGCTGCTGACGACCGAGGCGATGATCGCCGAGGCGCCGAAGAACGATAAGGAGCCGGCGATGCCGCATGGCGGCCACGGCGGCATGGACGGGATGATGTAATCCGGTCCAGTTCCTTTCGCTCTGAACAGAAGCCCCGCCTCGTGCGGGGCTTCTTTTTGCCCGAGATCCGCGGCTCCCGGAGACGACCCGGTCAACGTGGTACCATCCCGTGAAAGCCGGCGGTGAGGTGCGTTCCATGGAAAGAGCGCTTGTAGCAGCAGTGGCCTCACTGCTCGTCACCCTGCCTGCGCTTGCCGACGAGTCGCCGGCGGCCACCGCGAGCGCAGAACGCGTGGTCGCGGCACCTAACGTGAGCGGCGACGCGGCTCCCACCACAACCTCCGCGCGGACCGACAGCAAGGACGAGGTCCGCAAGAGCCGGCGCGCGTCCGCGGATGACGCTGCGAACAAGAGCGAAGCTTCACAAGTGAAGCAGGTGCCGTTGAAAGCGCCGACCGACAGCACGGTGTGCCGCACCGAATATCCAACCGGCTCGCGAATCGGCGTGAAGCGTTGCTCCTCGACTACCGAGACCGCCCGAGACAAAATCCAGAACGACATCATGCGTCGCGATATCGAGGAGATGCGCGACCGCCAAATGTACGAACAGCTCCAACGCGCGAGCGTCGGCATGGGTAGGCCTCCGGCGATGCAGAGCGCCCCGGGTCGTTGACGAAGGCTTGCACGCAGCCGGATAGCGCTCGCGTGGACCGAGCTAATCAGGTTCAAGTCGCCTTCGCTCTGAACTGAAGCCCGCCTCGTGCGGCGACGATAAGGCCCGCCGAGTGAACCTCTCCGCCCCGCCAGACCTGCCCACCTCGCTGCAGGCGCGCTTCGAGCGCGTCGCGGATCTCGGCGAGATCGATCCCGGCTGGTCCGACGACGTCGCCGCGACCGCCGCACGGGTCGTCACGATCAGCGACTTCGTGCTCGGCGTCTTGACGCGCTTCCCGCGCGAGCTCGCCGCGCGGGTCGCGGACCGCGCGCCGCTCACGCGCGAGACACTCGCGGCATCGCTCGATCTTGCGAGCCGCGGCGAGGCGGACGCGATGACGGAGCTGCGCCGCGTGCGTCAAATCGAGCTCGCGCGAATCGCTTGGCGCGACATCGCGGGTTTGGCCGATCTCGACACGACGCTCGCGGAGCTCTCGCTGCTCGCGGACGGCTTGATCGCGGCGGCCACAGCTTACGCCTCAGGCGAGGTCGCGAAGCGCCAGCGCGCGCCGCGCGACCCGGCGGGCAAGCTGTTGCCTCTGCTCGTGCTTGCGATGGGCAAGCTCGGCGGCGGCGAGCTGAACTTCTCGTCCGATATCGATCTCGTGTTCCTCTATCCCGACGCGGCGATGGCCGCGGACTCGGACGAAGGCAGCGACGAGCCGAGCGAGCCCGAGACCTATTACCTCCGCGTCGCGCAGCTCCTGATCAAGCTACTCGATCAAAAGACGTCCGACGGGTTCGTGTACCGCGTCGACGTGCGCTTGCGACCCTTCGGCGCGAGCGGCCCGCTCGTCGTGAGCGTGGCGTCGTTCGAGTCGTACCTCGTGCAGCACGGCCGCGACTGGGAACGCTACGCGTACGTAAAGGCGCGGCTCGTCACGGGCCTCGAATACGAGCGCGACGTGTTCGACTTGGTTCTCACGCCGTTCGTCTATCGCCGCTATCTCGATTACGGCGTGTTCGACGCGCTGCGGCACATGAAGACGCTGATCGCGAAGGAAGTCGCACGCAAGGACATGGCCGAGAACATCAAGCTCGGCCCCGGCGGCATCCGCGAGATCGAGTTCATCACGCAGGCGTTCCAGCTCGTGCGTGGGGGACGCCACTCGGAGCTCAGGACGCGCTCGCTGCTGCAAGCATTGCCGCGGCTCGCGAGTGATCGGCAGCTGCCGAACGATGTGGTCGAGCGGCTCATCGCGGCGTATCGGTACCTCCGCACGCTCGAGAATCGGCTGCAAGCGCTCGAAGACCGGCAGACCCACGCGCTGCCCGAGGACGACGAGCAGCGTGCGCGTCTCGCGTACGCGCTCGGCGAGCGGAGCTGGGACGATCTTTATGCGCGGCTCAAATCCGAGCGCGACTGGGTCGAGACTCAATTCGAACGCGTCGCGTGGGACGCGGAAGGCCGCGGTGCGGCGCGCGCAGGCGCGGACGTCGTGGGCACTGCGTGGGCCGAGGGAGCGCAAGGCGCGGCGCTCGCGGCCACTCCGCTCAAGGACGACGCCGAGATTGCCGCGCTGCTCGCGGAGTTGCGTGGGAGCAGTCTCTACCAGCGCATGGACGAGGTTTCGCGCCAACGTCTCGCGGCGGTCATCGGCCGGACGATCTCGCTGATCACGACGCAAGAGGCGCCTAAGAAGGCGCTCGAGCGCGTGCTGCCGATCTACCGCGCCGTCGGCCGGCGCAGCGCGTATCTATCTCTGCTCAACGAGAACCCCGCGGCGCTCGAACGTCTGCTGAACCTCGTGGCGCAGAGCGCATGGCTCGCGAAACAGATGGCGGAGCAGCCGATGCTGCTCGACGAGCTGCTCGACGCGCGCCTGTTCGACACGCCGCCGACGCGCGGGGAGCTCGAGGACATGCTCGAGCGCACGTTGCGCGGCGTCACGCCCGACGATATCGAGGGACAACTCGAGGCGATCCGGCTCTTCCAGCGCACTGCGATTTTCAGGATAGCGATCGCGGATCGGCTCGGCTCGTTGCCGCTGATGAAAGTGAGTGACCGGCTCACCGACACGGCCGAGCTCGTTCTCGGGCACGCGCTCGGAATGGCGTGGCGCGAGCTCGTCGCGAAGCATGGCACTCCGCTCTCGGGACCACCGCTGCGAGAGGTCGGCTTCGCCGTGATCGGCTACGGCAAGCTCGGAGGGCTCGAGCTCGGCTACGGCTCCGATCTCGACCTCGTGTTCCTGAACGACTCGCGCGGGGCCCAACAGGAGACGAATGGCCAGCCGCCGCTGGACAACGAGCGCTTCTTTACTCGGCTCGTGCAGAGGCTGGTGCATTTCCTCACGATCCAGACGAGCTCGGGCCGGCTCTACGACGTCGACACGCGGTTGCGCCCGAGCGGCCGAGCCGGGCTGCTCGTGAGCGGCATGGACGGGTTCTATCGCTATCAAAAAGAGGACGCGTGGGTCTGGGAGCATCAAGCGTTGCTCAGGAGCCGCGCTCTCGTCGGCTCGCGCAGCGTCTGCGACGAGTTCGAGCGGTTGCGGCGCGACGTGCTCGTCGCGCACGTCCATCGCGACAAGCTAAAAGTCGACGTCGCGAGGATGCGCCGCCGGATGCGCGAAGAGCTCTCGCTCGCGAAGCGCGGCGGTTTCGATCTGAAGCAGGACCGCGGCGGTCTCGCCGACATCGAGTTCTTGATCGACTACTGGGTGCTTGCGAGCTCGCACGAGTATCCGGAGCTCGCCGAGTTTCCCGACAACGTGCGCCAGCTCGAGGCGCTCGAGCGCGTCGGGCTCGTCCCCGCCGAGCGATGCGCGCGCATGAAGGAGTGTTACCTCGCGCTCCGGCGCAGGATCCACGAGCTCGCGCTCGACGAGGGTGGGCGCGTCGTGCCCGGCACGGAGTTCGAGGAGCTTCGCGCCTGGGTCAGCGGGGTCTGGGACGAGGTGTTCGCGGGCGTCGACGACAAGGGTGACCTGGTCGAAGCGGCCGAAGCGGCTGCGGCGCGACCGACCGGCCCGCTATAATCGCTCACCAGAAAAATCGGAGGCCGCGAGAGTGCGCGAACGTCACGGTCGGGTCGAGGAGCATCTCCAGACCCCGAATGCCGAAAAGGTCTACAAGGTCACGCGCGCGGATTTGCCGCTGCACTGTCCGCTGCCGAGCATGTACCTTTGGAACTCGCATCCGAAGGTCTATCTGCCGATCGAGGCGACGGGCGAGGCAAAGTGTCCGTACTGCAGCACGGGTTATAGGTTGGTCGAAGACGCCGCCCGCTGAGGCGCGCCCGGACGATGATCGTAGTCACCGGCGGCGCCGGGTTCATTGGTAGCAACCTCGTTCGCGAGCTGAACGTGCGCGGCCGCGACGACATCGTCGTCGTCGACGATCTGCGCGCCGGCCGCAAGTTCCTGAACCTCGTCGCGTGCGACATCGCCGACTATTGGGATCGCGACGAGTTCCTAGAGCGGCTCGAGAACGGCGCGATTGCGCGTCCCGAAACGATCTTCCACCAAGGCGCGTGCGCGGTGACGACCGAGTGGGACGGCCGCTACATGCTCGACAACAACTACCGCTACTCGGTGCGCCTCTACGAGTACTGCGCGGCGAACGAGGTGCCATTGATCTACGCGTCGTCGGCGGCCGTCTACGGCGCGAGCAAGGTCTTCAAAGAGGACGACCGCGCCGCCGAGCGGCCGCTGAACGTATACGGATATTCCAAGCTGCTCTTCGATCAGTATGTGCGCCGGCACGCGCGACGCGCGCGCGCGCAGGTCGCGGGTTTGCGCTACTTCAACGTCTACGGACCCGGCGAGGCGCACAAAGGCTCGATGGCGAGCGTCGCGTTCCATCTGCAGCGACAAGTCGCGGAGCACGGCGAGGCGCGGCTCTTCGAAGGCAGCGGAGGTTACTCAGCCGGCGAGCAGCGCCGCGACTTCGTGTACGTCGGCGACGTCGCGAGCGTGAACCTTTGGCTGCTGGAGCACCCCGACGTGTCCGGCATCTTCAACGTCGGCACGGGAGCGAGCGCATCGTTCAACGACGTCGCGCGCGCGATCATCGCCGGCATGCACAAGGGCGCCATCCGCTACATCCCATTCCCGCCCGAGCTCGCAGCGAGCTATCAGAGCTTCACACAGGCCGACATCTCGGCGTTGCGTGCTGCGGGCTATACCGCGCCGTTCGAGGATGTGCGCGCAGGCATCGCGAGCTATCTCGACGCGCTTCGCTCCTGGCCGTGAGCGCACGCGCCAAGATGCTCGTCGTCGGCCCGTCCTGGGTCGGCGACATGGTGATGGCGCAGGCTCTGTATCGCGTGCTTGTGGCGCGGACCCCGGCTCCGGAGATCCACGTGCTCGCTCCGCCGTGGTCACAACCCTTGCTCGCGCGAATGCCCGAGGTAGCGAGGTCGATCGAGCTCGCGGCGGGCCACGGCGAGCTCAAGCTGCGACTCCGCCGCTCGCTTGGGCGTAGGTTGCGCGCGGAGCAGTACAGCGAAGCGATCGTGCTGCCGCGCTCGCTGAAGGCCGCGCTCGTGCCCTGGTTCGCGCGGATCCCGAAGCGCACGGGCTTTCGCGGCGAGTGGCGCTATGGCCTCTTGAACGACGTGCGCGACCTCGACCGCACGCGGCTCGATCAAACCGTCAAGCGTTTCGTCGCGCTCGGCTTGGACGCGAACGCGGAGCTGCCGAGCGAGTTGCCAGCCGAATGGCGGCCACGGCTGTTCCTCGACGATGCGAACCTCGCGCGCCTGCGAGAGCAGCACGGACTCGGCGGCGAGCCGGTCGTCGCGCTGATGCCCGGTGCCGAGTACGGGCCGGCGAAGCGCTGGCCCGCGCCGGGCTTCGCGGCGCTCGCTCGCTCGCTCGCGCAAGCGGGTCGTTCCGTGCTGCTGCTCGGCTCGGCGAAGGAGCGCGACCTCGGCGAGGAAATTCGCGTGCCCGCTGCCAGCGCGCGCGTGCGCAATCTCTGCGGCGAGACGACGCTCGGCGACGTCGTCGATTTGCTCGCCGCGGCGGATGCCGCCGTGAGCAATGATTCCGGGCTGCTGCACGTAGCAGCCGCGGCCGGCACGCCGGTGGTCGCGATCTACGGGTCCTCGTCGCCCACCTTCACGCCGCCGCTCACGGCGCGCGCGACGATCCTCTATCGCGGAATCGAATGCAGCCCGTGCTTCGCCCGTGAGTGCCCGCTCGACCACCTGCGTTGCCTGCGCGAGATCGAGCCGAACGACGTGCTCCAGGCC
>Ga0163163_10000877_pt1 | contig 25623 bp, 21 predicted proteins | sample S65metaG_FD_119766 | JGI IMG/M metagenome (GOLD analysis project Ga0163163, IMG submission 119766) | Switchgrass rhizosphere microbial communities from Kellogg Biological Station, Michigan, USA - S6-5 metaG | ecosystem: Host-associated > Plants > Roots > Rhizosphere > Soil | place: USA...
CAACAGCGGTCTTGTGATAGTGACCCTACATCCACGAGCACAAGCACAAGTGGGTTCGGGACTCAGCCTTAAGCGGCTAGAGCGTAGTTGTCGTCGTTGGCAACTAAAGTTTTGCAGCTGGATTAACGAGGAAAGCTACCCCCTCGGCATGCACCAGGCGATTTCGTGACCCCCGTCGAAGCCGATCGCCCCCGGAAGTGAAAACGCCATCGTCAGTATACATGGGGCTGTGCCGACCTGTTTCAACCGTTTATGAATGCGGGTTCTTCGCCCGCATGGCGCGTTGTTTTTCGCGGTTCCAGTCGCGGTCCTTTTCTGCTGCGCGCTTGTCGTGATCCTGTTTGCCCTTGGCCAGGCCCACTTCGACCTTGACGCGGTTGTGTTTCCAGTACATCGCGGTCGGAATGATCGTATAGCCCTTGCGTTCCACGGCGCCGATCAGCTTGTCGATTTCTTCTCGATGCAGCAGCAGCTTGCGCGTCCGCCTGTCATCGGCGACAACGTGCGTGGACGCCGAGATCAACGGCGGAATCGAGGCGCCGAATAGATAGATCTCGCCGTTTTTGACGAGTGCATAGCTGTCGCCGAAATTGATGCGGCCAGCGCGCAGGCTCTTTACTTCCCAGCCCTGCAGGGAGAGTCCGGCTTCGAAGCGCTCGTCGATATGGTATTCGTGGCGCGCGCGTTTGTTCAGCGCGATCGTCGAATCCCTGTCCTTTTTTTCTTTCGGCTTGTTCATAATGCTGCTGGCGCCGCTAATCTATAGCTGAAAGCCCCCTTAAGTTAAGGGGGCGATCATTCATTCCTTGCGCAGCAAGGGATGATGGGGTCGTGGTGGAAAACGCGGTGGGTAGAAGAACGCATGCGCACAGGCTTGTTTCGACCTCCATTCTGACGGAAACCGTCTGTGATTCATATTCGACGCAGCGCGATCGTGGGCTACACCCCGGCGCAGATGTTCGACCTCGTCAACGATGTCGAGGCCTATCCGCAGCGCTTTGCCTGGTGCTCGGCCGCGCGCGTGATTGCGCGCGAGGATTCTGCATTGACAGCCCGACTGCAGTTGCGAATTGCCGGCATCACGCAGGCTTTCACAACACGCAACACGATGACGCCGCCCAATCGTATTGAATTGCAACTCGTCGAAGGACCATTCCGGCATTTGGCTGGCGCCTGGGAATTCATCGCGCTCGGCGGGACCGGTTGCAAGGTTGCGCTGGCGCTGGACTTTGATTATTCCGGCAGTCTGATGGCGCCGCTGCTGCGTGCCGGGTTTCAGAAACTAGCCGATCGTCTAGTCGATGAATTCTGCGCCGAAGCGCGGCGCGCCTATGCTTGAGCGCATCCGCATCAGCGTCGTCTACGCCGACGCGCAGCGGCAACTCGTGCGTGAGATCGAAATTGCGGCCGACGCAACAATCAATGACGCGATTGCCGCCAGCGGCATTCTGTATGAATGCCCGGCGGACTTCACGCCGGCCGGATTCGGCATCTTCGGACGTCGCGTCGCAGCGGACGCGCAACTGCGCGACGGTGACCGCATCGAATTGTACCGACCGCTGAAGATCGATCCGAAAGAAGCGCGGCGCCTGCGGGCGAAAAAGCGCTAGCCGCCGCCCTGCTGTTTCTTTTCCTTGTCGTCGTCCGGGCGCTTGTCGTCCGGGTACTGACGTTTGTACTTCGTCGCTTCCTTGACCAGTTCCTGCGGGTTCTCGGCGAAATAATCGCCTTCGATGCGCGCGAGCGAATCGTTTTCGAAGTACAGCACGAGGTCTTTCGTGTCCATGCGCCCGTTGCCGCGGCGCCAGGTCGAAACGTAATCCCAGCGATTCTGGTTGAACGGGTTGACGATCGATGGCGAGCCCATCACCAGCGTGACCTGGCGCTTGTTCATGCCGGGCTTGAGCGAATCCACCAGATTCTTGTTGAACAGATTGCCTTGTTGGATGTCGAGCTTGTAGACCGGGTTGCACGCGGCGACTGCGATGCCGCAGAGTGCGAGGCCGGCGAGGCGAGAAAACTGGATCATGCTCAAGCACCGTCGAGGAAAGCGGCGGATGATACACTAGCCACCATTCTCCGCGTGTTAGGGAACTTGGAACAAGCGTCGCGAGCGAAGACAGGTTTGCGCGACGCCGGAGCGCAGGAACCGGAGTTTACTTGAATGTAAATGAGGATTCCGAGCACCGCCGGCGCGCAAGATGTCGAGCGCCGCAGCTTGTTAAACAGTTCCCTTAGCGCGTTTAGCGAGCGCTCAGGACACCGGTATGGAAACCCAGGATCTACGCAAGGCCGGCCTGAAGGTCACGCATCCCCGCCTGCGCATACTCGAAATCCTCGAGACTGCGCCCGGCAGGCATTTCAGCGCCGAGGATATCTACCGGCGCCTGCTCGAGCATCACGATGACATCGGCCTCGCCACCGTATATCGCGTGTTGACGCAATTCGAAGCCGCAGGTCTCGTGCTCAAGCATAATTTCGAAGGTGGGCAGGCGGTGTACGAGATCGACCGCGGCAAGCACCACGATCACATGGTCGACGTCGACACCGGCAAGGTGATCGAATTCACCAGCGAAGAAATCGAGAAGCTGCAGCGCGAAGTTGCCGACAAGCACGGCTACCAGATCGAAGATCACAGCCTGGTGCTATACGTGCGCGCGAAGAAAAAGAAATCGTAGGGGCCCGATTCATCGGGCCCGGTTTTTCTTCGGATTCGCGATTTCGGGCGTGCTGGATCCCGTTCCGAGCATTTGCTGCGCGTGCGCCAGCGTCTCGCGCGTGATCTGGATACCGCCGAGCATGCGCGCGATTTCATCGCGACGCGCCGTTCCGTCCAGTGTTTCGAGCGTGATCTGCGTTGTGCTGCCGTCGCTGGATTTCACCACGCGCAGGTGCGCGTGGCCTTGCGCGGCAACCTGCGGCAGGTGCGTCACGCACAACACCTGGCGCTGGTCACCGAGCCGGCGCAGTTTCTGCCCGACGACTTCGGCGACGGCGCCACCGATGCCGGAATCGACTTCATCGAACACCATGCAGCCGACGTCATCGAGGCCGAGTGCCGCGACTTCAATCGCCAGGCTGATACGCGACAATTCACCGCCCGATGCGACTTTGCGCAGCGCGCGCTCGGGCTGCCCCGGATTGGCGCTGACCAGGAATTCCGCGCGCTCGGCTCCCAGTGGGCTCGGCAGCACCGTTTCGGTTTTTTCCAGCGACGGCTCGAAACGTCCGCCGCGCATGCCGAGTTCAGCCATGAGCGCGGTCACCTCACTACCGAGCTTTTTCGCGGCCAGGATGCGCGCAGCCGACAGCTTCGCCGCGCCGGCGGCATAGCGCTGCGCGATGCTCTGGCGTTCGCCGCCGAGTGCGCGCAAGCGTTCGCCGGCGCCGCGCAGCGAGTCTATTTCGGCGCGCAACGCTTCCGCGTGGTTTTTCAGCTCGCCGACCGGCATCCGGTGCTTGCGCGAAAGTTCGTGCAGCTTCGCGATCTGCGCTTCGGCGTCGGCAAGGCGCTCCGGGTCCAGATCCAGCTCATCGCGATAGCGCGCAATGAGGTCGTTCGCTTCGCCGAGCTGGATCGCTGCAGCGTCGAGCAATTCGCGCGCTGCTTGCAGGCGCGGATCGAACTCCGCGAGCCGCACCAATTCGTTTTGCGCGCGGCCGATCATGCGCAAAGCAGTGAATTCGCTCTCGCCATCGAGTAGATCGGCGAGCGCGCCGCTGCCTTGCAGCAGTTGCCCGGCATTGGCCAGGCGTTTGTGGTTTTCGTTCAGCGCCTCGAGTTCCGCCGGCAGCAGAGCGTGGCGGTCCAGTTCGGCGAGCTGGTGATCGAGCAGCGCAATGTGCTCGCTGTGATCCTGTTCGCCGGTGAGCGCGCGGATTTCGGCGTCGATATCGCGCCAGCGCCGGGCGTTCGCGGCGACTTCTTCGCGCAACGCGGCATGCGCGCCGAATGCATCGAGCAGATCGAGCTGGCGGGTTTTGTCGAGCAACGCCTGATGTTCATGCTGACCATGAATTTCGAGCAGCCGTTCGCCAAGCGCCTGCAATTGCGCGAGCGTTGCTGGGCGGCCGTTGATCCATGCGCGCGACGCACCTTCGCTGCGGATGACGCGACGCAGCTGGCAGGAATCGCCGTCGTCGAATTCCTCGGCGCGCAGCCAGTCGCGCGCGGCCAGCGCGTCGTCGAGCGAGAATGTCGCGCCGAGTTCGGCGCGCTCGCAGCCGTGCCGTACCACCCCGGCGTCTGCGCGCTGCCCGGACAGCAGCAGCAGGGCGTCGACGAGCAACGACTTGCCCGCGCCGGTTTCGCCGGTGACGACGGTGAGCCCTGCAGCGAACGTGATTTCCGCTTCGCCGACAATGGCGAAGTCCTTGACGTAGAGTGTTTGCAACATGCGCGCGCAAGCTAGCATGCTGGAACGACCTCGCCAATAGGCTAGAATCCGCCGTTTTCGGCCGCTCGAAATCTGTATGTGGTATGTGATCTACGCACTGGACAATCCCGACAGTCTGGACAAACGCTTGTCGGTGCGACCCGCACATCTCGCGCGTTTGCACGCACTGCGCGATGCGGGCCGCATTTTGCTCGCCGGGCCGATGCCGAACATCGATGCCGAGGATCCGGGCCCGGCGGGATTTGCCGGGAGCCTGATCGTCGCAGAATTTAGCGACCTTGGCGCGGCACGCGCGTGGGTCGATGCCGATCCATATCTCGCCGCCGGCGTTTATCGCGATGTGCAGGTACGGCCGCTGCGCAAGATACTGCCGTGAGCGAGGCTGATCCCGGCGGACGTATTGAGCGTATCCGTGCGCGCCTGCAGCAGTTGTCGCCGAGTGAACTCGATATTACCGATGAAAGCCACAAACACGCCGGCCATGCCGGCGCGCGCGACGGCCGCGGCCATTTTCGCGTGCGCGTCGTGGCTGTCGCGTTCAGCGGGGAATCCTTGCTGGCGCGGCATCGGCGCGTTTACGCTGCGCTGGGCGATCTGATGCAGACCGACATTCACGCGCTCGCGCTAGATGCGCGCGCACCCGAGGAACTTTAGGAGACCCATGATGAGAAAAACCGTTTTTGCAGTGTGTACCCTCGTGCTCGCCGGCTGCGGCGGCAGCGCCACGCCGGACACGCGTGTGATCCAGATGCCGGCTGGCGGCGCGCTTGCCGAAACCGTGAACGGCACGGCAGTGCCGCAGAGCCTGCTCGAAGCTGTTGCGCGCTCGCACAACTGGAAGCTCGATCAGCCGCAGCAGCGCACCCAGGCCTTGCGCATGCTCACCGACATGGTGCTCGTCAACCAGGAAGCGCACAGCCAAAACTATTTTGCTGACCCGCAGTTCCAGGCGGATATCGAAGTGGCGCGCCTGAAAAGCATCGCCGAAGCGAGTGTGGCGGTATTCGAGAAGCGCTCGGCGGTCAGCGATGCAGTGCTGAAGTCCGAGTACGATGCGCAGATCGAGCACACCGGCAAGTCGGCCTACGATTTCACCCAGTTGCTGTTCGCCAGCGAGGACGAAGCCATGAAGGCCGAGGCTGATGTGCTGGCTGGTAAACCGTTTCAGCAGATTTATGACGCTTGGCATGGCAAGGCCAAGCAGGCACGCGCATTCACGCGCGTGCGTCTGGATCAGGTGCCTCAGGACCTTGCCAAGGTCATCGCCGCCATGCAGAACGGGGAGACGACGAAGGTACCGGTGAAAACCCAGTTCGGCTGGCACGTCGTGCACCTGGACATTGTCAACCCGTATTCGCCGCCCGCGTTCGACGAGGTCAAGGAAGGCATCCGCCGCAATCTGCAGATGAAAATCAATCGCGAGCGCCTGGACAAATTGCGCGAAGCGGCAAAGATTGAATATCCGCCGGGCGTGGCGCCACCTGCGGCCAGCGCGGCTCCTGCACCGCCGACCGGCGAGGCACCGAAGGTTGCGGTTCCCCCGCCAGCCGCGGCGGAGAAGAAAGATTAAGGAAGTTCGACTTTTCCGGGCGCCTGCCAGTTCGGCGCCCGGTGTTCCGCGATCACGGACGTATAGATGCCGCCGCGCACGCCGAATTCGGCAGTCAGGCGCATGAAGCGCGGCTGCGTCGCGGCGACCAGATCATCGAGGATGCGGTTCGTTACCGCCTCGTGGAACGCGCCTTCGTTGCGGAAGCTCCAGACGTAGAGCTTGAGGGATTTCAGCTCGACGCAGCTGGCGTCCGGCACATACTCCAGATGCAGCGTGGCGAAGTCCGGCTGCCCGGTCTTCGGACACAAGCAGGTGAACTCGGGAATGCGCATGCGGATGGTATACTGGCGCTCTGGCTGTGGGTTCGGAAACGTTTCGAGATTCTTGCTCGGGGCGGACGCCATGGCCGGTACTCCTGCTTCTGATTTTCTGCGAGGGCGCGCACCTTAGCGCAAGCCTGCTTGCTTCACAAACGCGACGCGCCTGCGTCCGCGAACGGAACCTGCGTACAACAATGCGATTGACCACGATCAAGCTGTCCGGATTCAAGTCCTTCGTCGATCCGACCATCCTGCACCTGCCGACGAACATGACCGGCGTGGTCGGTCCGAACGGCTGCGGCAAGTCCAACATCATCGATGCGATCCGTTGGGTCATGGGCGAAAGCGCGCCGACCCGCCTGCGCGGTGATTCGCTCGCCGATGTGATCTTTTCCGGCTCCGGCGGGCGCAAGCCGGTCGGCGCCGCAGCGGTGGAACTGATCTTCGACAACTCCGACGGCCTGGTCGTAGGCGAATACGCCAAGTACAACGAGATCTCGGTCAAGCGCACCGCCAGCCGCGACGGCCAGTCGCAATATTTCCTCAATGGCGGCCGCTGCCGCCGGCGCGACATCACCGATCTGTTCCTCGGCACGGGCCTGGGCGCGCGCAGCTACTCGATCATCGAACAAGGCATGATCTCGGAGATCATCTCGGCGCATCCGGACGAACTGCGCGGACATTTGGAAGAAGCCGCCGGCATTTCCAAGTACAAGGAACGGCGCAAGGAAACCGAAAGCCGCATCAAGGCCACGCGCGAAAACCTCGATCGTCTGAATGACGTGCGCGAGGAAGTCGACAAGCAGCTCGACCACCTGAACCGCCAGGCCAAGGCCGCGGCGCGCTGGCAGGAACTCAAAACCGAGCAGACTCGCCGTGAAGCGGAGATGCGCGGCCTGCATTACCGAGCGATCGCGAGCGAGGTCGACGAACATCACCACGCGCTGAGTCAGGCCGACACCGCGATCGAGGGTTTCGTCGCCGAGCAGCGCCAGATCGAGGCGCAGATCGAAGCGCATCGCGAGAAGCATCAGGTTGCCGGCGAACACCTGAACAAGGTGCAGGGCGAGGTTTACCGCATCGGCGGCGAAATCGCGCGCGTCGAACAGCAGATTCAGCACGGCAAGGACCTGCGCGAACGCCTCGAGCGCGCGCGTGCGGAAACCGAGAAAGCGTACGCCGAGCTCGGCGAACACATTGGTGCCGACCGCAGCCAGATCGAGGCGTTGCGTGGCGCGCTTGCGGAAGGCGAGCCGAAACTGGCGACGCTCAACGCCACGGCGACGCAGACCACCGACGCGTTGCGCGACGCCGAAAGCCGGCTCGCCGAATGGCAGAGTCAATGGGATGCGTACGCGAAATTTTCCAGCGAGGCCTCGAAGGAAGCCGAAGTCGAGCGCACGCGCCTGGATTATCTTGACCGCCAAGCCATGGACACGGCGCGGCGTCTGGAAATGCTGCATGCGGAAAAGAAGGCGGCCGATTTCGATGCGCTGAACGAGCAGGTGCGAACGTTGGGTGCCGAGCACGACACGCACCGGGAAAAAGTGGAAACGTATACGAAGTTGCTCGACGAGCGTCGCGCGGTGCACGGGCAGGTGCTCGAAACCGAACGCTCGAACGCCGCGGCGCTGAATGAAGCACGTACCGAGCTGCAGCGCCTGCGCGGGCGCCTGGCATCGCTGGAAGCGCTGCAACATGCGGCGCTCGGCCAGGAGAAGTCTGCCGCTGGCGCCTGGCTGGCCCAGCTTGGCTTGGACAAGGCGCGCCGCCTCGGCGAAGTGCTGCAGGTCGAGGCGGGCTGGGAAACCGCCGTGGAAACCGTGCTCGGCGGATTGCTCGAAGGCGTGCTCGCCGACGCTCCGCACGACCATCTGCGCGAGCTGGCTGCATTGCACGACGCGGACGTGGCACTGATCGCCAGCGGCGAAGGCGCCACCGCGCCCGCCGGTACGCTGGCGGCGCAGGTGCGCGGCCCGCAAGCGGCGCTCGCCGTCCTCGCCCAGGTGCGTACTGCCGAGTCGCCGGACGAGGCACGGCGCATTGCGAGCGGCCTGGCCAATCATGAATCGGTCATCGCCCGCAGCGGCGAGTGGCTCGGCGCGGGCTATGCGCGCGTGCTGCGCCGCGGCGGCGCGCAGGCGGGTTTGCTGGCGCGCGAACGCGAAATTCAGACATTGCGCGAAGATGTCGGCAAGCTGCAGACGCGCGTTGAGTCGCTCGGCAGTGAAATCGACGTGATCAAGGCGCGCAAGGCGGAAGCTGAAAGTGTGCGCGACGATGCCCAGCGCGAACTGTATGTCGCTCATCGGCGTGTCGCTGAATTGGCCGGACAGGTGCAGAGCCACAAGGGTCGCATCGAAAGTGCGCAGGCGCGGCTGGCCAAGATCGATGCAGAAATCGCCGAGCTCGATGCACTCACCGCGACGGTGCAGGAACAGACTCGGGAAGCACGTGCACGCCTGGAACAGGCTGTCGCGAAGATGAGCGAGCAGGAACAGCGGCGCCAGCAGCTCGATGGCGAACGCCGCCAGTTTCTCGAAGCGCGCGAGGAAGCGCGCATGAACGCGCGCGAAGCCGGCGAACAGGCGCATCAGCTCGCGCTGAGCCTCGAAGCCAAGCGCGCCGCGGTGACTTCGCTGGAGCAGGCGCTGCTGCGCATGAGCAGCCAGCTCGCGCAGTTGGAAACACGCAAGGCCGAGATCGCTCAGCAGCTGGAATCCGGCCACTCACCGCTCGCCGACATGGAAGCCGAGCGCCAGACGTATCTGAATCAACGTCTGCTGGTCGACAAACAACTCGTCGAAGCGCGCAACGCGGTCGAAGAGCGCGACAGCGAATTCCGCGGCTACGAGCAGGAGCGCCATCGCGTCGAACACGTGCTCGGTCAGCATCGCGAAGCGCACGCAGAGCGGCGCCTCGCGCACCAGAGCTTGCAGCTGCGCGCGCAACAACTGCACGAGGCGATCACGGCGGCCGGTCACGAGCTGCAATCGGTGCTCGAAGCCTTGCCGGCCGGCGCCGATCCGGCCGAAATGCAGCTGCAGCTCGAAGCGCTGGATGCGAAGATCAAGCGTCTGGAACCGGTCAATCTTGCGGCGATTTCCGAGTTCGAGGAACAATCGCAGCGCAAGAACTATCTGGATGCGCAGCTCACGGATCTGAACACTGCGCTGGACACGCTCGAAGGCGCGATCAAGAAGATCGATCGCGAAACGCGCCAGCGTTTCAAGGAAACGTTCGACCGCGTCAACACCGGGTTGCAGGAATTGTTTCCGCGCCTGTTCGGCGGCGGCCACGCCTACCTGGAATTGACCGGCGAAGACGTGCTCGATGCCGGCGTGTCGATCATGGCGCGTCCGCCCGGCAAGCGCGTGACCAACATCTCGCTATTGTCCGGTGGTGAAAAGGCGCTCAGCGCCGTCGCGCTCGTGTTCGCGATCTTCCGCCTGAATCCGGCGCCATTCTGTCTGCTCGACGAGGTGGACGCACCACTGGATGAAGCGAATGTCGGCCGCTTCTCGCAGCTCGTCACTGAAATGAGCGAACGCGTGCAGTTCCTGTTCGTCACCCACAACAAGGCGACGATGGAAGCCGCGCACCAGCTTTGCGGCGTGACGATGCGCGAACCGGGTGTCTCGCGGCTGGTGCAGGTCGACCTCGCCGAAGCCGCGAAATTGGCGGGCGCGGCCTAACGGTCGCTTGCGACCACCTCGTGTACTATTCGCGGGCATGAGTACGAACGAACTGCGCGTCATCATTGCCGTCATCGGCGCGATCATATTTGCGCTGATTTATTTTTTTGGCCGTCCGAAGAAGCCGGGGCAGGGTCGGCGTACGCCGTGGGCACGCGACAACACCGATCGCGTAGAGCCGACGTTCGGCGACGAACCGACGCAGCCTGCACAAGGCGAACTGGACGTGCAGCTGCACGAGGAACTGGAGCGGCTCGGCTCGGCGATCGCCGCCAAGCGCAACGAGAGTCAGCCGGAGCAGGCGACGCCGAAGGCACCGGCAGCAGGGGTGCGTCCGGCTGACCTGCCGATTGAGCGCATCGTCACACTGTTCGTCGCCGCGCGCGACGGCGAGCGCATCCACGGTCCCGATCTCGTCGTGGCTGCGGAAAAGGCAGGACTCGCGTTCGGCGATATGGGCATTTTCCACCGCCTGATTTCCGGCCGGCCCGACGCCGGTCCGGTGTTCAGCATGGCGAACATGATCAGGCCTGGCAGCTTCGATATGCGCGGCATTGAGGAACTGCATACGCCCGGCGTGAGTTTCTTCATGACCTTACCCGGACCGCTGTCGGCACTGGATGCCTGGGACGCGATGCTGCCGACCGCGCAGCGCCTCGCTGAACTGCTCGATGCCAATGTGCTCGACGAGGAGCGCAACGGGCTTGGCCGCCAGCGCATTGCGCACCTGCGCGATGAGTTGCGGGCATGGGACCGCAAGCAGGAGCGGCAGAATATTCGCTTGCGCTAGGCGGGAACGACGCGCAACTAGTGTGAAAGTTCTAGCCGTCTGAACTACGTTCGCGTCGGCGCCGCACTCGCGGCAGCAATTCGACACGAGAGGTTCAAGGACATGGCAAGCAAACGAATCAAGAAAACCCCCGCGGTGCACACTCCGGCCGACAAGGCCCATGCGCTTTGGCTGGCCACCCTCGGCGCTGTGTCGATCGCGCAGAAACGCGGCGGCACCATCCTCTCCGGCCTGGTCGCCGAAGGCCAGGATTTCCGAACGCGCGTGCAGAAGGTGACGCGGCGGGTCAGTTCCGAGACGACCACGAAGGTGCGCGCGGCGATCGCCCCGTTCCGGGCCGGTTTCAAGCGCAAGACGAAGAAGCTAGGCGTGGTCGCGCAAGACGGTCTAGCTGGCGCATTGGCCAAGCTCGGCATCCCGTCGAAGCGCGACATCGACGAGTTGACCCAGCGTGTGGCCGCCCTGAGCAAGCAGCTCAAGCTCAAGACTGCACGCTAGAAGTCTCGTACGCGCAAATCAAACGGCCGCCTTGTGCGGCCGTTTTGCTTTTTAGAACCTCGAAAAAGCGTCGCGAGCGAGTGCAGCAGCGTTTTCGAGGTTCTACCGGCGGTATGCCTGCGCCAGCGTATTCAGATGCATGCGCTCTGCATCGCGCAGGAACGGTGCGATCAGCAGCATCACCTGGTAAATGCCTTGCGTCAGGTCTTCCTGGGTGGGATCGGGCTTGGCGCCGCGCACGGCGTGATAGGGCAGCCAGAAGGTGGCCACGAGCAGCACGTTTTCCGCCGTGGCGCGGATTTCATCCGTCGTCGCGCGCAGGATCTCCGCTTCCGCCAGCCCCTTGAGCACGCCGGTCGCGCTGTGCGAAGCGCGCGTGAGTATGCGTGAGTAACGCTGCTTGAGCTTGCGGTTGCGCGATAGGATGTCGACGAGGTCGCGATACAGGAAGCGGAAGGCCCACATGCACTCGAACACCATGTGCAGCTGCAACCAGACGTCTTCGAGATTCGGCAGGCGTCCTTCCGGAACGAGCAGCGCCTGGTCCATGCGCGCCTCGTAGCGCGCGAACAGCTGCTCGACGATGTCGTCCTTGTTGCGGTAGTGGTAGTAGAGGTTGCCCGGACTGATGCCGAGCTCGTCGGCGATGTGATTGGTGGTGACGTTAGGCTCGCCCTGGGCGTTGAACATCGCCAGACTCGTATCGAGAATACGTTCCGGCGTCTGGCGCGGAGACATGTCGCGTAGCTGCCCGCGTCAGGCGCGCAGCTTCTTCACCAGGTCGATGTATTTCTGCTGGGCGTCTTCGGCCTTGGTGCCCTTGAGTTTGGCCCAGGCCTCATATTTTGCGGTACCGACGAAATCAAAGAAGCCGGGTTTGGGTCCGGACACGTCGCCTTCCGAGCCCTGCTTGTACAACGCGTAAAGCTTGAGCAACGTGTCGTTGTCGGGACGTTCCTCGAGTTTCTTCACGTCCTCGGCGGCGGCTTCGAATTTCGTTTTTTGGTCGGCCATAACGATTCCCCGGATTCTGCTCACCCTGGCGGCGCATCATGGACGATGCGAAAACGCGGTGTCAACGCGGGCGCGCTTTGCTATCTTAAGACGACATCACACCGGATCGGGGAAATCCATGACGTATTTCGTGACCGGCGCCACCGGCTTCATCGGTCGACATCTGTTGACACATTTGCTGGCGCGCAAGGGCGATATCTATTGCCTGGTGCGCAAAGGCTCGCTGCAGAAATTCGAGAATCTGCGCGAACGCCTCGGCGACGACGACGGACGCTTGATTGCGGTGCAAGGCGATCTCGCCAAGCCGCTGCTTGGTGTGGCTCCTGCGCAGCGCAAGGCGCTCATGGGCAAGATCAAGCACTTCTTCCATCTCGCCGCGATCTACGATCTGGCCGGCGATGCGACGAGTCAGACACTCGCGAATGTGGAAGGCACCCGCCATGCGCTCGAACTCGCCGATGCGCTCAGGGCCGGCTGCTTCCACCACACCAGCTCGATCGCCGCCGCGGGCATGTATCCGGGCGTCTTCCGCGAGGACATGTTCGCGGAAGCCGAAGGGCTGGATCATCCGTATTTCAAGACCAAGCACGATTCCGAAGGTCTGGTGCGCAAGGAATACAAACGCGCCTATCGCATTTACCGCCCCGGCGTGGTTATCGGCAATTCCAAAACCGGTGAAATCGACAAGATCGACGGTCCGTACTATTTTTTTCGCACGCTCAAGAAGCTGCGCGAAATGCTGCCGCCATGGATGCCGACGATCGGGCTGGAGGGTGGCCGCATCAATCTGGTGCCGGTGGATTTCGTCGCCGCGGCCATGGACCACATCGCCCACAAGCCGGGGCTCGACGGCGGCTGTTTCCATCTCACCGATCCGGCGCCACGGCGCATTGGCGAAGTGTTGAACATCTTCGCGCGCGCCGGGCATGCGCCGCAGATGACGATGCGCCTGGACGCACGCATGTTCGGCTTTGTGCCCGCTTCGGTTAAGCACGCGCTCGCCAGCCTGCCGCCGGTCAAGCGCTTCACCAACGTCGTGTTGCGCGATCTCGGCATCCCCGCCGAAGTGATGCAGCTGATCAACTACCCGACGCGCTTTGACACGCGCGAGGCCGAACGTGCGCTCAAGGGCAGCAAGATCAAGGTTCCGAATATCGACGATTACGCGTGGCGCCTGTGGGATTACTGGGAGCGCCATCTCGACCCGGACCTGTTCGTCGACCATTCGCTCGCCGGCAAGGTTAAAGGCCGCGTCGTGCTGATCACCGGCGGTTCGTCCGGCATCGGCAAGGCGGTCGCGCTGAAAGTCGCCGCCGCCGGCGCGAAAGTGCTTGTCTGCGCGCGCGGCGAGGAGGAACTCGCCGCCACGTGCAAGGAAATCACCGATGCGGGCGGCAACTGCCATGCCTATGTCACGGATCTGGCCGACCTGAAATCCTGCGACGAGCTTGTGCAGAAGGTGCTCGCCGAACACAAGCAGGTGGACGTGCTGATCAACAATGCCGGACGTTCGATCCGGCGCGCGATCGCCTCCAGCTACGATCGTTTCCACGATTTCGAGCGCACGATGCAGCTCAATTACTTCGGTTCGCTGCGGCTGATCATGGGTCTGTTGCCGGGCATGAGCGCGCGCCATCGCGGCCATATCATCAATATCTCATCGATCGGCGTGCTGACGAACGCGCCGCGTTTTTCCGCGTATGTCGCTTCGAAAGCCGCGCTCGATGCGTTCTCGCGCTGCGCACAGGCCGAATTTTCCGACAACGGCATCAATTTCACGACGATCAACATGCCGCTGGTGAAGACGCCGATGATCGCGCCGACGAAGATGTACGATTCGGTGCCTACATGGACGCCGGAGGAAGCCGCGGATTTCGTTGTGCAGGGGATCATCGAACGCCCGGTGCGACTGGCCACCCGCCTGGGAACGTTCGGCCAGATCTTCTATGCGCTCGCGCCGCGCGCTTACGAAATCATGATGAACACGGCGTTCCGCCTGTTCCCCGATTCGCCTGCGGCGAAAGGCATGAAGGGACGCGCCGAGGCGCAGGCACAACCGTCGAGCGAACAGATCGCGTTTGCGTCGCTGATGCGCGGGGTGCATTGGTAGAGCGCCAAACGCTCACGCGATGCGTTGAAGCGCATCGCGTGTTTGGCGCGATGGTGAGGCATGGATGCCGAACGGCAACGCACCAAGGACGGTTGTCTCAAGTGCCTAATTCCCGTCCAGCTTGATCTCGGCTTTCCCCGCCGCTTTCAACTTTGCATTCAGCGCCGCCATATCGCGCGTCTTCAGCTGCTCCCAATTTGCGAGCGTCCCATCTACCAGCGGCAGCACGGCGTCGAAGCCGTGCTGTGCATCCGGCGACGGCGCCGCATCGGAGCCGTCGACGGCGAGCAGCAGGTTGTCGAGTTCGGCACTGAGGAATAGCAGACTATTCGTGTCGTTCGCCGGAAACGCCCAGGCATTGTGCGGATTCGCCGCTGCATGCGCGCCCGACAGCACTTGCACGCGGGCGGTGGTCCCGTCGACATCCCCCGCAAGATGCGACGCACTGGAGCGCGTCTTGCCCAGCGACTCGAGTGCGGCCTTCACTTCCCGCGACGCGTTCGCGACGCGTTCGCGCTGTTCCTCCACGCGCTTCGCCAGCGCAAACTGCTGCGCATACGCTGATGCCGGCAGGTCCACGCGTGGGTCGGCGCGCACCGTCAGCGGTTGCTCGAGTTTCTGGCCAGCGGCATTCAAAACCACTTTATAAGTTCCCGGTGGTACCCAGACGCCATCGTTGTAGGCGTCGGCTCCCTCGCCGGTCGGCAGGCCGCGATAGCGCAGCGACCAGAGAAAACGATGCATGCCCGCCGTCGTCGACAGGGTGGTCGGGTGTTGCACCCATTCCAGCGCAATATCGCTCTTTTTCGGGTCCGGAGCGGGCGGCTGATCGGCACTCGAATAGTGCCGGACGAGCGCACCGTCGGCATCGAAAATATCCAATGTAATCGGCTGCTTGTCTGCTACTTTTAATGTGTAATCGATATAAGCGCCTGAAGCCGGATTCGGCGCCAGTGGCTCGTCTTTCGGCAGCGGCGTGCCGGTGAACGCCGGCACATGCGCGCGGTACGCCGGTGCCGGCGCAAACAGCCAGGCGCCAGCGGTTTCGTTTTTCGCGTCGAGCTGACGCAGCACGCTGATGTCATCGAGTATCCAGATGCCACGGCCATGCGTCGCAATGACGACGTCGTTATCGTGGATGGTGATGTCGCGTACCGAGGTGGCCGGCAGATTTTGCTGCAGCGGCTGCCAGTACTCGCCGTCATCGAACGAGAAATACATGCCGCGCTCGCTACCGGCGAACAACAGGCCTTTGCGCACCGGGTCGGCGCGCACGACGTTGATTGCCTGCTCCGGCAGGCCGTTCACAATTTCTTGCCAGCTCTTGCCGCCGTCGCGTGTGCGATAGACGTAGGGCTTTTGGTCATCCAGACGATGCCGGTCGATCGCGACGTACGCGCTGCCCGCATCGAACGGCGACGCGTCGATGATGCCCACTTTCGACCAGGAGTTGAGTTCTTTCGGTGTGACATTTTGCCAATGACCGCCGCCGTCCTGCGTGCGCCAGATCAGGCCGTCGTCCGTGCCGGTCCAGATCACGCCGTCGGCGACGGGCGAGGGCGCGATCGCATAGATCACCCCGCGGCGCTTGCCCTGGTCCTGGTTGTCAGCCGCTGTGACCGCGTCCACATTCGCCGGCACGCCGGGATCTTCGCGGGTGAGATCGGGACTGATCGGCTCCCAGTGCTCGCCGTGATCGGCGGTGCGATACAGGCGCTCGTTGGCGAAATACAGCACGTGCGGCTGGCGCGGCGAAAACACCAGCGGCAACGTCCAGGTGAAACGCGAGATGCCCGGCTGCGCCAGCGTCGGATCGACATGACGCACCTGTTCGGTGCGCAGATCGAGCTTGTCCACGCGGCCGCCGAACACAGTCTGCGGGTCGTCTGGATCCGCTGCGATGTTGTCGGCCTCGCCGCCGACTGCCGTCTCGCGGAACTGCATCATGCTGATGCCGTTGTGGTCGCGGCTGCGGCTCGGCAGGCCGACGGAACCCGAGTCCTGCTGCGAGCCGTAGACCCAATACGGAAACCGATTGTCGGTGCTGACGTGGTAAATCTGTGCCGTCGGCTGGTTGTGCCATGAGCTCCAGGTCTTGCCGTCGTTGAGCGTGACGATCGCGCCCTGGTCGACGCCGAGCATCTGCCGTTGCGGATTCTTGGGGTCGATCCACATCGCGTGGAAATCGTCCCCGGTCTGATCGCCCTTGAGCGCGTCGAACGTGGCGCCGCCATCGTCGGAGCGCAGCATGATCGTGTTCGGCACGTAGACGCGATCGGCATTGAGCGGGTCGGCGGCGAGTTCGCCGAAATACCAGTCGCGCTGCCAGATGCGCACGTCGGAATTCTTGCGCGTCCAGTTCGCGCCGGCGTCGTCCGAGCGATACAAACCGCCGGCGTCGCCGTCGACGAGTGCATACACGCGCTGCGGTGCGGCAGCGGAAATCGCAATGCCAATGCGCCCTACCTGTTGCGGGAAGCCGTGGCCGCTGACGTGCGTCCAGTGCGCGCCGCCGTCGCCGGATTTGTACAGTCCACTGCCGGGCCCGTTCGCGGGCGGATAGACATGCCACGGCGGCCGCCGCGTCTGCCAGAGCGCGGCGTAGATCACGTCCGGATTGCCGGGTTCGAAGGCGAGATCGACCGCGCCGGTATCGGCATTGGGGCCGAGGATTTTCTGCCAGTTCCTGCCGCCATCCTGCGAGCGGAATACGCCGCGTTCGGGATTCGCTCCGTACGGATGGCCAAGCACCGCGAGATAGACCCGGTTCACGTCGCGCGGGTCGACGAGGATGCGCGCGATCTGCTGCGAATCGCGCAGACCGGAAAAATTCCAGCTCTTGCCGCCGTCGGTGGATTTGTATACTCCGGCGCCTTGCGAGATGTCCGAACGCATGTCCGACTCGCCGGTGCCAACGTAGATCGTCTTCGCGTCTGAAGGCGCCAGCGCGATCGCGCCGATCGATCCGACCGGTTGGGAATCGAAAATCGGTTGCCAGGTGCGGCCGGCGTCGAGCGTTTCCCAGACGCCGCCATTGACCGCGCCGAAATAGAAATGCTGCGGTTCATCAGGTACGCCCGCAACGGCGAGCACGCGCCCGCCGCGGAACGGCCCGATCAGGCGCCAGTGCAAGTCCTGGAACAGCGCCGGATCGGCCGCGTTGGCGACGAAACTTGCAAGAACACCCAGCGCAACGGCAGCGCAGCGAAGCAGCATGCGGATTTCCTCGATCGAACGAAGGCGCGGGGCGCGCTTGAGCTATGTTCGACTACTACGGGAAATCAGGCAACCTGACGGAAGTAATGTTGAATTTGTTTCAAGGAGAAAGCCCGCCAGCCGGAAAGCCCAAGGGGGAGGGATCCTTCGGCATCGTGTGGCTGGCGGGCTTTGAACGTCGGCGCCTTCAGCGGCTGCCGGATTTGACCGATTTCCTGACCTTGGCGACGGTGCGCTTGACCGACTGCTTCGCCGCGAGTTGCGCTTCCTCGAGTTCGCGGGCGAGGTCGCTCAGGTCGTCGCGGGCGCGGCGCACGGTGCTCGTCATCACCTGACCAAGCGACTTCACGGTGCCGCCGTTGAGTTTGCGCACTTCGCGGTTGAGCTCGTCCACGCGTTTGAGCAGCTCGTCCAGATCCTTGCGGCCGGGCACGCCGAGCTTGCTCAGCGCGCGCGAAACCCGGTTCTCGAATACCTGTTCAAGACGATCCCAGGTTTCCTGGGTGCGTTCACGCACCTGGGTCACGCCGGTCTCGACGGCGTCGCGCACGCCGTCGACCTTGCCGGTGGCGAGCTTGCGTGTTTTTTGTTCGAGGCTGGAGCCTTCCTGCAACAGCGTCTCGAACAGGTGGCCGCCCTGTTCCTGGGCCTTGGCGAAGGCACCCAGGCCGGCGAGCCAGATCTGTTGTGCGGATTCCATGATCGATTTCGACGATACGGAGCTGCCGTGTGCTTTGCTCGGTTTCGCTGCCAGCTTCGGCGCCGGTTTCGCTGCCGGTTTCACCTTGAGTTTCGGTTTCTTTGTCGGTTTGGCCTTGCTCATTTTTCCCCTCCTCCAATTTGTGTGGCAGGCAATCTAGGTCTCGACCTTAGAATATTCACACTAGCTTGAGTTCCAATTGTGGATTCTTGCACATCAAGGGAACCTCTGAATAAGCGTCGCGAGCGAAGGCAGGTTGCGCGACGCCGGAGCGCAGGAACCGGAGTGTACAGTCGAGTACATGCGGATTACTCGCCGCATCCGCGGCTCGCCCTCCGGGCCATTCGCTGCGCGAATGTTCGCTCCGGCATCCTGCCTGCGCAGTCCGGGCACCGCCGGCGCGCAAGATGTCGAGCGCAGTAGCTTGTTTGGAGGTTCCCAAGTGCGCGCTCGCCTTGCAAGCGCATGTACCTGCGCGTAGCCTCGCCAGCATGCGGGGAAGGGGCATTCGGGTGTGTGCGGGCGTGGCGCTGGTTGCCGCGCTGATCGTGTGCGCGCCGCTGCGCGCTGAAACCGATGTGCCCGGCGTGTTCCACGTGCGCTTCCGCAACTACGGCGTCGATGAGGGGCTGTCGCAGTCCACCGCGATGCAGATGGCGCGGGACAAGACCGGTTTTCTGTGGATCGGCACGCAAGACGGTCTGGACCGTTTCGACGGCTACGGCTTCAAGGTCTACAAACACGTGCGTGGCGACGCGCATTCGCTGTCTGACAACCACGTGCGCACGCTGGTTGCCGACAGCGATGGCGCGCTGTGGGTCGGCACCCAGGCCGGTGGTCTGAACCGCTATGACGCGACGCTCGACCGCTTCGATGCGTATCTCGCCGATCCTGCGCACAACAACGCGCTGGCGAACAACCTGGTCACCGCGCTGCTGCTCGACCGTCGCGGCTGGCTGTGGGTGGCCAGTGCCGGCGGCAAGCTGCAATGGTTCGATCGCACCACGCATGCTTTTCTGGATACACCGCTCGGCACGCGCGCGCCGCTGACCGGCGTGCGCGCGATGGTCGAGCAGGCCGATGGTTCGGTGCTGCTCGGCACGCGCGCGGGCCTGTGGGTTTGCGATGCGAATGCCGCGAGCATGCGCGAACTGCACCTGGACCCGACGCAGTCGCTGGATATCCAGGCACTGACGATCGCAGCCAACGGCGAAATCTGGACTGCGGCGACCGGCGCGGGTGTCTATCGCCTCACGGCAGACGGGCGCATCCTCGCGCGCTATCGCTCCGCCGGTACCGAACACTTGTTGCCGGACGACGACGTGCGCGACATGAAATTCGATGGCACGGGGCGCTTGTGGCTGGCTACGAAGTCCGGCGGCCTGCTCCGGGTCGATCCCGCGACGGGCAGTGCGCGCCAGTTCCAGCATGATCCCACCGACCGACACAGTCTGGCCGGCAACCGCCAGCAGAGCGTGCTGATCGATCGCGACGGCCTGGTCTGGTCCGGCTCCTGGAATGACGGAGTGAGCGTGCATGATCCGCGCACCGAGGCGTTCGCGAGCGTGCGTCCGGTCGCCGGCGACACGCGGACGCTGCCGGTGCGGCCGATGCCGGGAATGTGGCGCGATGCCGACGACACGCTCTGGTTCGGCATGGCCGAGCGCGGCGGTCTCGTGCACTTCGACCCGGACGCCGGCGTCATCGCGCACTTCGCGACGGGCAGCGGCCCCGGCGAGCTGCCGTCGAACGTGATCGAATGGGTTGCGCGTACGCACGATGGCAGCTTGTGGGTGGCGACCGCCGGCGGCGGGCTGCAGCGCCTGCCGCGTGGCGAAACGAAATTCGTCGCCTATCGTCACGACCGCGCCAATCCCGACAGTCTCGCCAGCGACGATGTGCTCTCGCTGGCGGAGGATCGCAATGGCACACTGTGGGTCGGCACCGTCGATGCCGGACTCGACGAACTGTGCGCTGGCTGCGCGCAATTTCGGCATCACCGCCATGACGGCAAGCGCGCGGACAGCATCGGCGACGGCCCGGTCGCAAAGGTCTTCGAAAGCACTGACGGCGCGCTGTGGATTGCGTTGCGTCCCGGCGGACTGGACCGCTACGACCGCGCGACCGACCGTTTCGACCATTTCCGCGCCAATGCGCAGGACCCCACCGCACTGGGCAACGACACCATCACGACGCTGATGCAGGACAGCCGCGGCGAACTGTGGATCGGCACGCAAGGTGGCGGGCTGCACCACCTGCTGCCGGCTTCTGCCGTGCCGCGCTTTGAAAGTATTTCTACGGCCGATGGACTTGCCGCCGACGCGATCGGCTGCGTAATCGAGGATGCCGCGCACACGCTGTGGGTAAGTACCACGGTGGGTGTCAGCCGTTACGATCCGGTCGCGCGCCACGTCACGAACTTCGGCGCGCAGGCCGGCGCATTCGCGCAAGGCTACTTTCTGAACTCGTGTGCACAGCTCGGTGACGGTCGCATCGTGTTCGGCGGGCCGGCCGGAGCGACGATCGTCGACACTGCCGCCGTGCAGCAGCTGCCGCCACCGCGGCCGGTGTTGCTCGGCGTGCTGCTCGACAACCAGCCGGCGCCGCTGCGCTGGCGCGACGACAACTCGCCACTGCAAAGCGCGCCGTGGACTGGCGGACAGGCCGTTTTCAGCCATCGGCAGACCAATGTCGGCTTCGAGTTCAGCGCGCTGGACTTCGCCGATCCCGAATCGATCGAGTACGCATACCGGCTGGATGGACACGACGCCGGCTGGATTCCTGCGAGCGCGTCGCGTCGCTATGCGACGTACACCAACCTCGCTGCGGGCGACTACACGCTGCGCGTGCGCGCGCGGCGCGACGGCAGCAGCTGGAACGAGGAGGAAGCGAAGCTGCAGGTGCGCGTGCGGCCGCTGCCGTGGCTTTCCCCGCTTGCGTTGCTCGGTTATTGCGCGGCATTGCTGTCGATCGGCAGCTGGATCGGCTGGCGCATGCGCGCGGACCTGCAGCGCCAGCGCTTGGCCCAACGCGCGGTTCGCGCCAGCGCCGAACGTTTGAAGCTTGCGCTATGGGGCAATGGCGGCGAGATGTGGGACATCAACATGCAGGACGGCACTTTTCTCCAGGAAAATCGCATCCCGGGCCTCGCTGTCGGTGGCGCGAACGGGCCGCGCACCGTGCACGAATATCGCAAATACATCCATCAGGATGATCTGGCCGGGTTCGAAGAAGCGCTGACAGCGCATCTGAAAGGCCACGCCGATTTCTTCGAATCGAGCTACCGCACGCCGGATCTCGGCGGCGAGTGGCGTTGGCTGCTCACGCGCGGGCGCGTGGTCGAGCGCGACGCGAACGCGCGCGCGCTGCGCCTGGTCGGCACGACGCAGGACATCTCCGTGCTCAAGCGCACCGAGGAGTCGCTGCGCAAGCTCAACGAGGAACTCGAATCGCGCGTGGAGCTGCGCACTGGCGATCTGCGCCGCGCGAACGAGGAGTTGCGCCGCACTCTGGATGAACTCAAGGCGATGCAGCGGCAATTGCTGGAGTCGGAAAAGATGGCAGCGCTCGGCGGCCTCGTCGCGGGCGTCGCGCACGAGATCAACACGCCGCTCGGCGTCACCGTCACCGCCGCGTCGCACCTGCAGGACGAGGCGCGCCGCATCGGCGATCTGGCCGCGGCGAACGCGCTGACCGCCGAGGCCGTGGAACAGTTTCAGACTGCCGCCACCGAAAGTTCGGAGATCATCCTGCGCAATCTCAATCGCGCCGACCGCCTGATCCGCAGCTTCAAGCAGGTGGCGGTCGACCAGAGCAGCGAGGAGCGCCGCACGATCGAGCTCGGCGCCTACCTCAATGAAATCCTGATCTCGCTCGGCCCAGCGCTAAAAAAGACACCGCATCGCGTGCATATCGATTGTCCGGAGCCGGTTTCACTCGACACATTTCCGGGTGCGATTTACCAGATCGTCAGCAACCTGCTGATGAATTCCGTGCACCACGCGTTCGCACCCGGGCAGGTCGGCGACATCGCGATCACGGTCAAGCGCAACGGCCGCGACGTGGAACTGACCTGTCGGGACAACGGCAGCGGCATGGACGAGCAGGTGCGCGCGCGTATTTTCGAGCCGTTCTTCACGACGCGGCGCGGCGAAGGCGGCTCAGGCCTGGGGATGCACGTGGTCTATAACCTGGTCACGCAACTGCTCGGCGGCAGAATCCACGTCAGCAGCGCGCCGGGAGCCGGCGCCACGTTCGAAATCGTGCTGCCGCTGAGTTGAGCGGCAAGGGCTCTGAATAAATATTGCGAGCGAAGACAGGTTGCGTGACGCCGAGCGCAGCAGGTTATTTAGAGGTTCCCGTCGGGGAGCTGGGCACGCACCGCGTGGATGCGATCCCAGTTCTCGAACAGCAGTTCGACCAGGCGCGGTTCGAACTTGACGCCGTTCTGCTCGATGATGAAGGCGCGGATGTCTTCCGCTGCCCACGGCTGCTTGTAACAGCGCCGACTGCCGAGCGCGTCGAACACGTCAGCGAGCATGGTGATGCGGCCGCCGATCGGAATCGCTTCGCCGGCCAGGCCTCGCGGATAGCCGCTGCCGTCCCAGTTCTCGTGATGGGTCTCGGCAATCTCCGCAGCGAGGCGCAGCAGCGGCCGCTTGGAGACTGCCAGCAATTTGGCGCCGAGCTCGGCATGCGTGCGCATCAGCACGCTTTCCTCCGGCGTATGCGTGCCGGGCTTGTTGAGGACGGCATCGGGGATGCCGATCTTGCCGATGTCATGCAGCGGCGAGGCCAGGCGCAGGTCTGACGTGGTGCGTTCGTCCAGGCCGTACAACTGGCCGAGCAACTCGGCGATCATGCCGACGCGCTTGACGTGATTTGCGGTTTCGTACGAGCGCGTCTCGGCCGCGCCAGCGAGCAGGTGCACCATCTCGAGCTGGCTGTCGAGCAGTTCGCGGTTCAGGTGCAGATTCTCGTAGGCGATCGAGACGTTCGTGCTGAACACTTCGACGAGGCGATTGCCCAGTCCACTCGGGTGCCGGCTTTCGCCGACGTAGATCAGCGCTTCCGGCGAGCGGGTGTCGCCGACGTAAAGCACGTAATGCTCATCCGTGAACACGTTCTCGCGATTGGCGGCTGCGCTGCGCAGCGACGCCGCGAGCGCCATCGGCAGGTGCTGCCCGGCGTTGAGTCCGACCAGATTGCGGTATGCGCCGAGCGCGGAGGTGACAATGAAGTTATCCGGCGCCGATCCGGAACTGGCGACGCGGCAGCACAGTGCACCGCGTTCGCCGCCGAACAGATCGGCGAGCTGCTCGAGCACGGCCGTGGCGAAGTGCTGCGAATGTTCGTGCGAGAAGATGTAAGTCGAGGCATCGATCACGCGTTCCAGCCCGCGCCGGCTCGACTCGATCGCGCGCATGTCGCGGTAGCTGCGCAGTGCAGCAAACATTGTCGTGGTGAGCTTCTGCGCGGTGAGTTCGGTTTTTTCCTTGTAGTCGTTGATGTCGTACGTCGAAATGACGTGCTGCTCCGGTGCCTGGCCCGGCTGGCCGGTGCGCAGCACGATGCGTACGAAATGGTTGCCCATGCGTTCGCGTACGTGCTGGACGAGATCGAGCCCGGCGCGATCGGTTTCCATGACCACGTCGAGCAGCATCACGGCGACGTCGGGGTGTTCGCGCAGCAAGGCTTCGGCCTGTGTTGCCGAATGCGCGTTGAGGAACTTGAGGGGGCGGTCGGCGAACTGGAAGTTGCCGAGCACCAGGCGCGTGACGGCGTGCACTTCGGGCTCGTCGTCGACGATCAGCACCTTCCAAGGCGGCACCCGCGGGGCTTCCGCGGCATGGCGCACCGAATTGCTGAGCGCATTCATGGCGAACCCCCGGTTACCACGATTTGAGTGTAGCGCAAAGTCGCCGCCGCGCGGGTTTTTCGGACCGGCGAGCGAGATCAATCCCTGGACGGCACCGACAGGCGCTGCCAGTCGGCATAGATGTGATCGTAATACCAGGCATACGTGCGTTCGATCTCGCTCTGGATGCGCGCGGGAACTGTGTGCCGCACTGGCGGCTCGATGCTCGCGTACTGCCGATGCGGATACTTGTGACGGTAATGGCTGTCGCTTTCGTGGCGGTGCACGCTGAGTCGGTTGGGGTCGATGCGCTGCGCGGCCAAGCCGAGCCAGGCGAACGTTTCGGCCATGCTCGTCTGGGGGTCGCGCACGAGCTGTTCGAACTTGACGATGCGGATGCGCTGTTGCACGTCGACGCCGAGATCCTGGATCGCCTCGATCGCGCGCAGCGGGTTGCCGATTACGCCGTCTTTGGCGAACAGCACGTCGGCGCGGTTGTAGCGGTCATGGCTCGCGGTGTGGTCGGGAAAGTCGATCAGGATCGTGCGCTGATGCTGGGCTTCGACGGAGCCGTAGATCTGGCCGAGTTCGCGCACGCACACGAGCAGGCGCGCATCGGGCTCCAACGCGAGCAGGTATTCGAAATTGCGCAGCCAGGCGCGGTTCTTGTCGATGACAATCGGTTTGTCGCAATCGTGATACCAGCCGCGCACGAACGCGCGCGTCGCCGACTGCAGGTGCCCATACGTGCGCTCGAAATCGACGTCGAGCTGGGCGAGGAAGAAATCATCGTCGCTGATGCCGTGGCGCATGCGCAGCAGCGCTGAACACAGCGGCGAGCTGTGGCCTTCGCTGTGGATCTGCGCATGCTCGCCGAGCAGCTGACAGAGCAGGGTGGAGCCGGATCGTGGCAGGCCGGCTACACCCACGAAATGCGCCGGCATTCCCTAGTCCACGTCGAAGGACTGCAGGCGCACCGGCGTGCCGTTGTTGACGTGGAACATTAACGCGTTGCCATTGATCGCCGGCGCCTTGCCGCCATTTGGACTGTAAATAGCGGGAACGATCGAGAACGTGCCGGTGATGCTGCCGCCGCTGCCGGTGTAGCTGAACTTGAAACCCGACAACGGGATATCCGTCGTGGTGAAATTGGCCAGCACGTAGTCGGCGCCCGGCGTCGGCGCACCAGTGCCATCGCTGAAGTGGAAATTGAAATTGGGGCCGCTGGCCGGCGCCTGGGTCATCGTCGTGGCCATCTGCATCAGGTCCGAGCCGCCCTGATTCGTGCCCAGCTGGAACCTGACGCCGGTATGGCCGGGACTCGCCGCGCCTCTCCACCTGAGGCTGTGCGCGCGCAGCGTGCCCGGTGAATCGCCGGGGCCGATCGAGCCGCCGTCAGTACTCGTCGTGCCGGCGCCAGTATTCAGGGTTACGTCGCCGACATCACCGGTGCCCCCGAGCGTGCCGCCGTCGA
>Ga0163163_10000881_pt1 | contig 25519 bp, 34 predicted proteins | sample S65metaG_FD_119766 | JGI IMG/M metagenome (GOLD analysis project Ga0163163, IMG submission 119766) | Switchgrass rhizosphere microbial communities from Kellogg Biological Station, Michigan, USA - S6-5 metaG | ecosystem: Host-associated > Plants > Roots > Rhizosphere > Soil | place: USA...
AGAGTGGTATCGGCAGCGCAAACGGATAAAAGTTACGCTAGGGATAACAGGCTTATCGCCCCCAATAGTTCACATAGACGGGGCGGTTTGGCACCTCGATGTCGGCTCATCACATCCTGGAGGGGGAGCACCTTCCAAGGGTCCGGCTGTTCGCCGGTTAAAGTGGTACGTGAGCTGGGTTCAGAACGTCGTGAGACAGTTCGGTTTATATCCGCTGTGGACGATAGGAAATTTGAGGAGATTTGACTCTAGTACGAGAGGACCGAGTTGAACGCACCTCTGGTGTATCAGTTGTTCTACCAAGAGCATTGCTGAGTAGCTATGTGCGGACTAGATAAGCGCTGAAAGCATATTAAGCGCGAAACTAACTTCAAGATTAGATTTCCCTATGACCTCCCTGAAAGATGATCAGGTTGATAGGCGCAAGATGGAAGCACGGTAACGTGTGTAGTCGAAGCGTACTAATAGAGGCAACGACTTTTTATGCTCTTTAGTTTTGTTGGTTTTTCCGCCAAAACTAAAGGGATGTGCAAAGGCAATTGACCCGGCCGTCAGCAATGACAGTTCGGGTTATCCCGGTAGTTAGCAATGACGGCCGGGTTGACTAGTTATTGTTGGTTTTTAGATACCAGCGATGATCTTAGTTCGACATTTACATTTTAGACTTATCTTAATGGCACCGATCATATGGGTGCCGACTTGCGCGCCGCTTCTACGGAAGGGCCCGCGAGTTGGTGCCCATAGAGAGAGGGAAACACCTGTTCCCATCCCGAACACAGAAGTTAAGCCTCCCATCGGTTACTATACTTGGCAAATCAAGGCCTGGGAAAATAGCACGGTGCCATATTAAGCTTTAAAGCCTCCTTACCGGAGGCTTTTTGCTTATAAGGGAACCGGGATAGGTTCCCTTATCGCTCCGGGAAAATGGGATTTTCTCGGGCTATCCTTCCTGAATAAGCAGAGGCAGAAAAGCCGGGCAGAGCCCGGACTTATTCTGCAATATTAAAGACTTACTACAAAGTATGCCTATAAAGTGACATAATATGACTATGAAGTTAAGTGATAAACAAATTGAAAAGCTTGCCCAAAAGTATAAGAAGCTACATACGACTCCATGTCACATATGTGGTAATGTGGAATACAACATTGAAAGACAAATATTTAGCCTAGAACCTTTCAACCCCTCCTTTGTAATACGAGGCGGGTCTGGCTCATTTCCTTGCATAACATTTACGTGCAGTGAGTGTGGCTATGTACATATAATAAGTGCCATTGCTTCAGGAATCATAAATCCTAAAACAGGTGATTTTACGGACGAATGGAAAGCTGCAGATGCCTGATGTAAAACTTAAGGGTTCCGAGAAGAACACTTATGTTCCTAAAAAGAGTGACTTCATTTATGAAATTCCTTTGCGCAGGTGGAACCGTCTAAAAGTCGAAATCGAATCTATTCCTGAAAGACTAGACTGGTGGAACATACTCTGGACTGTATTTTTTGGTTTATTTACAGCCTTTTTGGGAGTGACTATATCTGTAAATACTAATAAATTCTACTATCTTTTAATAACAATATTCCTATCTATCTTATTATTGATTACTCTTTATTTTAAGAAGAATTTAGTAAAATTAGTTGGCTCAAGTAAGAAAAGAGTACTGGACAGGATTGAAGAGATCGAAGAAGATTATGAAGACTTAAATTCTGTTAAATCTTCTCAAGACCAGGCTCAGGAGCCACAACTTAAAGTGCAAGATGCAAGTTATGGTACGACCAGCGACCATACTTTCGACGTAACCGAAAAAGTAAAAACAAAAGTACAGAACAACAGTCTTGTAATGATAGCGGATAACAGCATTGCGGGAGACCCTGATCCAGGAGTGGTAAAATATCTGGAAGTCGAATACCTATTTGGTAATAGATTAGCAAAAAAAAGAGTAAAGGAAGGCGAAGAGCTTAGGCTCCCGTAACTGAGCCATATGTTAGAGTTTTATTTCTTTGTTTTCTCCCATAGGGAATATGAAAAACTTTTTTAGGCCTGTGCTTTTATTGACGTTAAATTGAGCAACGTAGGCTTTGTCGTAGGCATCCGCCGCGGCTCCTTCCAAGTTAGCTGCGTCTAACGGGTTGTCTGACATAATTTTTGCTTGGGAGCGGTCGGTATAAATTCCTAGCCGCGCAAAATCATCCGATCCAAATTTTTTGTTAAGATCTTTACCTATTAATGTCAGTTTTTCTTCAGTTGCATCGGCTGGGTCAATAACGTAGGTTTTACCACCGTTACCGTAGCTGCCAACTAAAGTATATGAAGGTACTATAGGTGCTGGTGTTTGTTCTTTCTGGCTATTTGTCTTGGTCTGCGTGACAGATGGGGTAACTGTGGCTGATTTCACCGGCGTTGATTTTGGCTTCCCTCCGCTTACTCCACCTACAATAAGTACGATTAATATAATACCTATTATGAGAACTATAGCTTGCTTTTTCTTAGATAAATTCATAAAACTCCTCTGCTGAGAATTATACTCTCGGTGGTCCGAATAAAAATTGCTTGAGGTACCTACGGGTGTATTATATAGACCATAAGGAGACCGAGCATGTCAGAGAATATGGGTGAAATTACGGGAGACCAATTACCTCGAGAAATACCGACCGAAGCAGCCGTCGTAGAGCCTGAAGTTGCTAAAAAAGTGGGCGGAAATCTGCTCAAGCCACTATTTTACGGACCCGGAGTTGGCGACTCGCCGCTTTCACTAGACCCTTATAGAGTAGTGAGGCGTCATACGGTAGTGAATCGTCGTAGAGTTTAAAGCTTCGTCAACGCAATAACAGAAAAAAATTCTCACACTTATTCAAACTTGGCACTAGCAGGTAAAGTTGAATAAGTTGCTCCAGCGTACCAATGGTGATAGTTTGCGAAGTTGTAGCGCCTCTGGTTCTCGGCACTAATCTTAACTTCGTAGTAATAACTCATAGTTCAATAATAACAGATAAGAAAATTGCTTGTGTTTATACAAAAGTGCAAAGGTATAATGTTAGCCATGGCAGATACCAATGGAGAATTAAAAGAAATATGGGGATCAGTTCCTGCTCCGTTGGCAGACGAAGTAGACGAAGCATGGAGAATGATGACTACTCGCCATATGACGGACCCAGCCATCGGAGAAGCAGGAAGGACCTCGGCTGCCAATAGGCTTAGGTTGAACGAGTTTATCCAGGCTAGTCCAGCGTTATTCAACCATATGGACTTATTGGGCAGACGTTTTGCTGATGCAACAGGGAATCCGCCAGACGCAAGGGCATATTCTATGGGGGTGGCTGATTTCGTTGAGCTACTTGGTACTATAGCAATGAATCGACAGATTAAGGCAATGGAACTTCAATTACCACCAGTTAATCCAGAGGCTCCATGAGTGACGTCCCCGACAGCCCGAATTTTGAGGTGTTTTTAGAAGAAAGTGCTAAACGTGAAGCACGTCGCGAAGCCTTGGCTCTTACGATTAATAGATTCACATTATTTTTGTCAGAGCGTGGTGTAGTCTTTGAACCAGAAGAGTTTATGGGGTTAGCCTCAGTTGAAGAAAGGTCTGTTGATGGTATTGAAATTCAGGCTATGGCCGCACTAAATAAAATGCATGTATTAGATCTTGCGGTTATAAAAGAGATGGCTAGAGTAGCTGCCGAGCATGGCAAAGATTTGCCCGAAGGATATAAAAAGCATCTTCAGGCACATGAGGTCGCAGCAGGTTCAACTAGCCCTTGGCTGGAGTTGATAGATAAGGAGTTTCCTGGTGAACCACTTAATGACGAAGATGCAGAAATTTTACTAAGTGCCGTACTGGAAAGAAGCGAAACTCACGAGCTAACCCAACAACAACTTGAAGATTCACAAGATTCAATACTAGAATTTCTTGACAGTATAGGCAACACTAAACTAAATCAAGATGAAGCGTACGCGGTCATATATTTCGGTTTGCTTCATTCAGAGATATACCGTCGCGATAGACCAGGAACACGAGCGAGTATGAGGGAAGACGCGCAGCTATTCGCCATTAAAAGAGGGTTTGATATGGGGGTGTGGAGTAGAGTTGTTGAGCACTTCTTTGGTGACGTAGTATTTAGTAGCAGTCAGATTACCGATGTGGTAGCAGAGACTCTATTTTTCTTATACGACACTAATAGACTACCAGTGCTAAGCGAAGTTGTTGGCCATATAGCCGAAATTACGGGATATGAGTTAAGCGACTGCCAAGCTCAAATTAATAAAATGCTTGATAGGCAATATATACTGCGGGTTAATGCCGAAAATGAAGATTCTAGTCTGGCTTTTGGCGCCAATGGTCTTTGGTTGCTCGAAAATAGCTTTATGCATGGTGAAGAAGACATTGATTCTATGGCGCTGGCAGAGCGCATACTTAGACAGTCCAAATTTTTTGATTAAATGAATTATACGCTGAATAACAGAGAAGAAAATTGGTAGTGGTTAAAGCAGAGCTAATTCCACTTAAGCGGCGGGGTGGGTGGTTAGTGCAATATATAAGAGCAGGGCGCCGAACGCTAGAGCCAATAGAAACAAGTGCAGAATTATAATTCTGGCCCAAGAGGTTTTCAGTTTCAGACGGTCGGTAAGTAATTTTGTTGCTACGGGCGGAATGCATAGAAGTGCAAATTGCGCTGGGAGCAAAGGATTGCCAGAGGCAGAACAGCTAAAAGCTATGGTGCCGGTAAGCTTACAGTCGCTCAGTAAATTTACTGCCAGATAAAAAAATAACAGATACGAAATAATTTGTGCGCCTAGTAAAATGCCGGCAATTTTTAGGTATTTCATATCAGAATTATACATTAATTACAGATAAGAAAATTGCTTGTGGTTTGGTTACTTCTCGTAAAGAATAAAATGGGGAAGTTTGTCGAGGCCGGTGTAGTCGAACATTTTTAACCCAGCCCTGACGGCTGTTTCTGGTAATGTACGTTGGCGCAGATTTTTTCGTGGCACAAATGGGTAAAAGCGGATTTGTTGGCGAGTATAGCCGTTCTCGGTCCACTTAAAATTTACAAATAACGGCGGCATAATATAGCCAGCTTTGAGAACTTTTTCGGTTACGTTCCAGGTTGACCCAAAAACGACATTTTTAGGTTTAGAGTTGCTGGTTTTGATTTGGGCTCGAAAATGGCAACCTTCACACTGGACATCTGACATAGGGAAACTCGGCGGCAATAGCATGAGCCGTTTGCCACAATTAGGGCATGGTACTAATAAAATAACCTCTCTTTCACCAAGATCGCCGTTTTCTTTTGTACTCATCTAAGCCTAGTATAACCTAAATAACAGATAACAAAATTACTTGTGCTTATACCCTGGTATTTAGAAATTCAGAAGGTGTAATTATCAGCATTTTCCTGTAAGACTTTAGCGCAAGAAGGTCTTTATCTCCGGTAATAATAAAGTCACACCCACCTGTCATGGCGGCCGCAATGACCGGATCATCACCAGAGTCGCGGCTCACTGTGGGCGGATCGGACGGTTCCACAAGCAGACAAAAGGCTTTTAGGAGTCGTTCTAGTTCATTCCTCCATTTATAAGGTGCTTTGATCAGTTTTAAATTAGCAAACAGCTCGCTAATGATGTAGTCGGAACTTACAATTATATAGTTATGCCTGCAAAGTCTGATGACTTCTTCTGGTGTGCCACCATAAATAATGCCGCTAAACCAGACATTCGTATCTATAAGAACTCTAAGGCTTCCAGTTGCGGTTTCTTCTGCGCTGTTCTGTAATAGTGTTTGCCACTTCTTCCTCTGTTTGGTCACCGGCTTTATTGCCAATTTGCTTGCCATAGGACATTAGTTCCTCAAATTCCTGCTCTTCCCGTAAGTATTTTAGCGCAGCATAGCGCAAGAAGTCACTGCGACTGCCAAACTGCTCCTTAGCTTTTTCGTCTATTTGATCGGCTAAGGCCGCGGGGAAGGATATATTAAATGTTTTTACACTCATTTTCGTGCCATTTCTTTAGCTTAACTAAACTCGACTATCTTACATTATAATGCAAGATAAATTGTATGTAAATTGTATATATCAACCGTTTTACCTAGAGTCTTTTGGGGTGACGTGAAAATTGCTTGTGGTTGGCAGGGGGCTTTGGAGTATTATTACTCACATATGGCTACAGGCATTGAAACCAGCGTAGACGCAGCTTTGGCAGAGTTACTTGATGGCTGCGGGATTGGGCCTTTACATGCACCAATAGATATCCAAACGCTGGCAGCTAAATCGGTTAGACTCAGGCTAAAAATGGCCGAAGTTAGGATGGGCATAGACGACCAGACACTCGGGGGCATCCAGGCTAACCTAGAAAAATTACGAGCCGACTTGGAGGCCAAGCACGACTCAATCACCGCCTACAATATGTTTTGTCGGCTAGGATACGAAGCGCTTGAAGCTGGACGACCCAAACCTACCATCGCAGAGTAAATCTTTTTAGTAGCTGCAAAAAAACCGCTTGTGGTTTATAAAAACATGCAGGCACTAATATTGACAAAAAAGCATAAGCATGATAATATTAAAGAGTTAATCAAATACAAAAATGAACTTATTACTTGCCACTAATCCAATGCCAACTGCAGCCGAAGTAGCGCCTGTTGGCGAACAAGCAAAAGCTCACGCTCTTAATGTAGGCCGTGTGGCGATTCCGGCTGTTGTCGAGAGCGCCTCAGCAACAGATACATTCGCGCGTAATTATGCCTTACATCGAATTGCTTTAAATAACACCATGGGCCATGCCTTGTATAGGCAACATTCAAGCAAGTAGCAGGGTTCTGTTTTTGACAGACTAGATCATTAGTATTATAATATTAAGTATTAATGAGCAGATCGTATTTTGGTTATGGTGAGCGAACTCCCGAAGTAATGACGGCTATTATTGGCCGTACACCCGCATATGACACAGCAATTTTAGCGGGCTTTAAGTTGTTTGTTCAAAGAGCTGTTGATATGACTCCAGCCGTGCGCGATATCATGGCTATTAACCGAACGCCGCAAGAGGTAGAAGATCTTAAAATCTTTGCTGCGCAACAAGATGGGAAATCTCAGATACCAGGTTTGGTATATAGAGATATAACCGACGGTGAGTCTGCTTTGCTAGATAATTTTGACATCGAAGGACTTTGGTTTAGTTCTTTTAGGAATCTATTTATACATATAGTCAACGAAGATGGTATCACGGCCAGACTGGGCGATGCCGACTACCATGCCAACCCTACGGGTGAGCTTGTTGTTCCAGCCGATCCATTCGAAGGCATATTTCCGCCAGCGCTTACACCCCCATCGCGCGCCGTAGAGATTGCTACTGCTACTCGCCAAAACTTCTTATCAAGATAAAGCCATTGCTGAGGGCTTCTTATTAGCCGCGACTAAGCACTTTATATACGAAAGCTTATGTTTTAATTCTCAATACAGACTACGGTTGCTCGGTTTGAGGCAGGGCTTCTGGGGCTATGGCGGCTTCTTGAGCGGCGAATGTTTGAGCTACCAATGAAACTCCTGGCATACTAACCTGAAGGGCATCAAAAGCTATCTTGGTTGGTGGGGTATGATAGGAATTATAATTGTTTTGCAAAGTGTTTAAGGCAGTTTTGGGTTCCAGCCATTTCGTCTCACGCGCTTGTTGTGGGTCGGCAGCTCCAACTCTAACTGGCACAATTACCGGCATAGAAAATTTCCCCAAGGCGTTTGGCCATAATTCTACTTCAAACCGATCAAGCTGCATCCTAGCCTGGTACTTATATGGCACTAATGTGACTAGTTCAGGAATAACCGTAGCGGCCGAACCAAGCGCAGCCCGAGTTCTTGTTCGGATAGTTGTATCCACTTTGCTGAGGATGGTTTCTCCTTCTTGATGCCTCGGGCGGTAAACCGTACCTTCTATTAGGCGTAGAGAAACGCCGTCGCGACAACTACTGAGGGCAAGTAAGCCTGCTTGATTGACAAATAAAAAGCTAAGAGAAGGAACGTAGAATGAATCTTCCTTTGCTGCTCTTTCCAACACCCCTAGAGCTGTATTGTTGGGTGGAATCGGTGCAAAAGCCATAATTACTTAATTATACTTTATTTAACAGGGGAGAAAATTGCTTGTGGCTTACTCTACTTAGGGTGATTAAAAGGTGGTGAATACCTTTGCATTGGCTTTAGTATAGCTACTTCACTTTCTGTATCTGTAGTATTGCTTGGAGGTACTAACCTTAAGTCTGTTACAGAGTCTATACCAAACCCAAAAGCATCCATTGCCGCACATACAATGTCTGTGGATTGTTGTTTTATCTTTACATCATCTGCACCCAAGAGTTCGCAGCCAACCAAGTATGCTTTAGGCCGTCTTTCGGAACCTTCTGACTCAATAGCTGGTATACGTCCGTTACCCAAAGCCTTGCCGATTCGCAAAGCCAAATACACTCGTGAGGTTTTATGAAAACTGATACCTTCTGGTGGGGCAAATCTAAATTCGACTCCCCATTCTGAGCTAGGCATGGGTGGTAGAAAAGGCATAAGCGAATTATATACTCTTTTTCTGCTTTAGTCATATTCAGAGGGGAAGCGGGTTTTTTGTAGCGCTTCCGCATGGGTAGCTATTGACATTTTGTTACGCTTATGCTAAAATTGTATTGTTAAGTAAAAACATAAATATGAAAACTTCAATTCACGAAACATTAGCGGAACTACATGACTTTGTTGTCATCCAGGCCGAAGAAGATGCTGTTTTAGACCCTGAAGAAAGACGTTACCAAGCAGATCTTGTGGCCGACGTTTTGACGCAAGAGCCTCTAAAACCTGAAATAATCAAAAGCCTAGTCAGCGAATATAAAGATGGCGTTGCTCGCCAGCTTGAAGCTATAGAAGTAGCCGCTTAAAACAATGCCTAATTTTAGGCTTGTTTTTGCATGATTTAACACGAAGATTATTTTGAGATTATGAAACTGGAGCGGCTGGTCTTAAGGCAGCGGCAGCTAAGGCGACGGTGGCAATATCGGGCCCAGCTACTTCTAGGGCATCTAAAGCTAGTCGGGTGTATCCAGTGCCTAAGTCGTTAAAGTCGGCTTGTAGGTCCCTTTGGGTTTTTGAAGGGTCGGCCCAAGTTATTTCGTATCTGTGATCGGGATCTTCACCGAATTGGTTTACTGGTACTACCATCGGCAGAAAAAGGTCTCCTACGGCCCTTTCCCATTTTTTTGCATTGCTAACCACACTGCCATCGGTGACCTTACTGGCATAAGGGCTAATTACCATATGCTCAAAGTCTATTTGAGTTGCTGGCCCGGTTACGGCATTTATGCAAGAGCCTAGCATAGTATTAATCTTTTGAGTAAGCGTTTGCTGCAATTTGGGGTTTGCCTTGCGGATAAAACCGCACGGAAAGCCTAACGATCCATCTTTTGTACTGCCCGAAGAAGCTATTTCTCCTACGTGATTGACAATTATTATGCAAGGCACCAGGAGCAAGCGGTGAGTTTTTTCTCATCGCAGCGTCTAGTATGTCCAAAGGACTGAATCTGTCCGGTATTCTCTCAAAAGCCATCAGTAGTAACATTATACCGTATAAGCTAATCAGAGAAATTGCTTATGGTTTGGAATCTCATATCTCTCAGGTATGATGATTTAAAAGGAGTTTTATATGGGTACACCAGATTCGTCAGTATGGCCACACGAACCTACACCGGGCTTATTTCAAGGGGCTGTTGAACTGGGCGCCGGTTATGGGGTATTAAAAGGTGGACGAAGCATGGCACGCATGGCACTGAGACTTTTAAATGATGGCCATAGAGTTGAAAGCGCTGGATTAGCATTAGCTTCTATTCCGGTAGTCGCTGTTGGTGGCTTTTTGGCTTGCGCAGGGGTTTGTGATGTTGGAAGAGAAGCCTGGAATGGCATTAAAAACATGATGCAGCCGCGAGTTAACCCGGAAATTTAAAGGGAATTTTTTAGATGGATGTTGAAGCCAAAGTTAATGCTATCGCCGAAGGTAAGTGGAACGATCTAAAGGATAAATTACGTCAAACGCCTAAGAGAGTCATTGGTTTGCTTGGCAAAATTTCCGTATTAAATCTCTTTGGCAAAGAGGCCAGCGCCAGACGCCCAGGTAAACAACTTTTTGAAGATTTAAACGAGGCAACTGACGGCTCGCTGTCACCAAATTCAGAGGCTTTGCAAATAATCCATCTTATGACCGCGGTGGATGTGCGGACGGGCAATATTGGCAAACACGTGCAGGCAAAAATTGAACCACTTGATAGGAATATTGATCGAGTCGGCGCCTATACATGGTTTATGAAATTTGGTGATGATACCGCTAAAACACAAGCTGGCGACCCCGTTACGGTACCAATGGAAGAATTTGGACTATTGGTTGCAGGAAAAAGTGCAATAAGAGTACGCAATGTTCAGCTACGCAGCAGGTTTGATGTAGCGACCAATCACGGCCGACCAGATGCCACTACCGAGATATTTGTCGATGGTGTTGACCCAAGCCAGCCTGATGATGCCAATAATCCGTCAAACGTAAGATATAGTTTTCGGGTTAATCACACAGGCAAACTGATCGAGACATTTAGCCGAGGTATTGGGTTAGAGGATTATATTAAACATGGCATAGCGGTTGATCCTAAGGTGGCCATGAATAATGTCGATACAATTTTGGTTAATATTGATCAAAGTGCCAGATACACCGAAGCTTCGAGTGGTGTTTATTAATTATTAGTTTGCTGATTATGGGTGTTGGTATTAGAATCGGGGGTATGAATACACCATATCTCGGATCATTATTAATCGCTGCGTTGCTTGGCTACGTAGTGTATAAAAACGCTAAGGAAAGAGAATTGAGCTCGGCAGTTGGCTGGGGAGTCTTAACTTTCTTCTTTGGTCTTATTAGTGTTGCGGCTTACTACTTTGCGGTTTTAAGACCTAACAAAAAAGGCTAAAGCTGTAGCAACCAGCCCAATGCCGACAATCAGCAAGGTTAGTTTTTTGGTACGATTTAAGGCTTCTTTCATGCGAGGATTATAGCTTAAAAATTACAAGTCTAGGTGTAAAATAGTAAGTATGGCATTAAAAAGTATTTCAGCATTAGGCTACAAAGTTAAGGACTTAGACAAAACGGCGGCGTTTTATGAACTTTTAGGTATGCGCGCCGGCAAGCGAACTGATGATACTTATACGGTGTATGTAAACTGGTTTTCTATAGAATTCCAACTAGGTAAGCCAGAGCCGGGAAATGGCCAAATAACACTTATAAACGTTGATGGCGTCGATGATTTTTATAAAGAACTGACGAGCAAGGGCATTAAAGCACAGGGCGAGCCGGCCGAAGGCAACAACAAACGCCGCGAATTCACCGTGAGTGACCCAGACGGCTACAAACTTGTATTTTTTGAAAAGAAGTAGCCACCCCTGATTTAGCTATTGATTATTTATACTTAAAGTGCTATAATTAGTGTTTATGAATAGTAATGTCAGGTTTAAGAAATACGACGGCCCTTCGCAAGTATGGGTAGCCGAAGCACGTGGTTTTAAGGAAGGTCGCGATAGCACTTTAGCCATTTTTGGTGGCGTACATGGTAGCGAACGCACCGGTGTTAATGTCGTTAAGCAACTGGTTGATGGCAGACATCCAGTAAACCTAGACGCCGGACGCATATTTGTAGTCCAGGGTAATCCAAAAGCTGTTAGGATGAACGAGCGTGCCAGTATAAAAGGCCTTAATCTGAACCGCGAATTTATGTATGGTGGTAACCCAAAGCACGCGCATTTGGACCCGAAAGACCGGCCATATGAGGCCATGCGCGCCCAGGCGCTTATTCCTATATTAGAACAGTCCGACGCGCTTTTGGATTTACATGACTTTACTAACCCAAAAAACCCACGTTTTTTGATTGCTGATCCTAATTACGCGCCAGGTACCGACCGTAGCAAAGATGACGGCTACAGAGTTGCAAGGGCTATTACGGCGCATATGCCTCGCACAATTATATCTTCTGGCTGGACAGAGGCCGACCCCGGCGGTTCTGATGGCTTTATGGCAAATCTTGGCAAGCTGGGGCTCTGTTTTGAGCTAGGCGACAAAACCAAACCAAGACAAAACCTGGAAAATGCTTTTGGGGCAGTTGATAGGTTTATTATTGCTCACGCTATGTTTGAAGGTAATCTACCAGAGATATTCACCGAACCTGCTGAACCACGATTCATCTGGAATGAAGGCGCATTTGTGCGTCAAACAGACAGCGAGTACGAGTTACTATTGCCAGAACATTTACAGCCCGCCTTTACCCCATTACCTGAAGGTACGCCAATTGTCAGAATGGATGGCAAAATTCATACCGCTCCAGCTGGCAAACTGATTATCTTCCCAGAAGAAAATGCTCCTGTTGGAACCGAAGCTTACTACTTAGCGCACGAATTTACGCTGGCTGCTTAAAAAATATCATGGATGAAATAGAAAACCCGCTGCGTTTTTACGAAGGTCCACCCAAGCCAATGAGCGATAGATGGGCTTGGATTGTTAGCACTTATACCAACGAAGCCAGAGAGCTTTCTAGACTTGGCATGGCACAACGGCACAGAGCCAATGAAGTTTACTTGACCGCTGAAGGGGACAGAGGCAACGGCAGAATGGACCAGGCCGACTTTAAAGCTTTGGCCGGCGCTCTTAGGCCATACCTAGCTCTTGGGCAAAGTGAAACGCCATACAGAGAAGTGTTAGTTACGGGCGAAGAACTTGAAGCCCAACGAGCTTTTTTGGCGGGCGTTGTGCCCAGTCATCTTTAAAGTTACTTTTGGTTTAATTCAATCGCTGAATTTATTAGCCTTTGAATAGCCGATTTATCTAAAATGTCAGATTCCGCCCAGTTGATCGAACGGTGATCTTTGGAATCTAGACCGGAGTTAAACGGGCCTTGATCGGCCAGTTTAGCGCCTTTAAAAAAGTTCATTTTAACGTGGTCTTTAAAGCCAGAAATAGCACAAACCAAACCGTTTTGTGACCAAACTGGCACACCCCATTTAAACTCAACTTTGAGCTCTGGGCCGGCTTCCTGAATTATTGCTACTAGTTCTTTTAGGCGTTGGCCGCGCCAATCGGTGTAGTCGTTGACAAATTCTTCAAGCTCTTGGTTTGAGTTCATAGCTTAAATTAAAGCTCTTTCGACCCGTTCTTCAGCAGCCACAACTCTTTTACTGAATAGGTAACCTTTATTAACTTTGCCACCTTTTATTAAAACACCGGGATCTAACCTGTCGACAAGCTTAGACATTATGCGGTAGGCGTAAAAAATCTCTGGGCGAAAAGTCGAAAGGGGCATGCCGCTGCTTATATCGGTTACTAAATTGACTGTAAAGCCCGGATCTAAGACTCCCATTCTCCAGAAGGCTGGGCGGGCTCGATGATCACGCTGGTGAGTAATGTATCTAAGGTCAACCGGCCTAGAAAATAGTTCTTCCAGGGAAGGTATGTCCATGGGCAAGGGTTTGCCACCCTCATTGCCATTCTCTTTATTGGCGGCCGTATAACCATTAATCATATAAAAACCATGAGCAAAGCTGCCGTAGCGACTCTGGTCGGTCGGATTAGGCATGTCGTCCATGCGCGTCATGCCAGCTGGGTCTTTGAGCCTTAGTTCTGGGTGCCCGCGGTGGTCTAGCTCTCTGTTAACCCACTCTAAATCTACAAGGTGAGGGATGAGGGTGGTACCTAGCTCGCGTAACATGCCGCTGCGTTGAGCTTCGGCCTTGTCGTAAGCCTCGTGAATTTCTAATACATCTGCCATGTCTATAAAATTGTACTCCCTGAGAAGCGGTTTAGTAGCTGTTAAAAAATCAACAAGTATTTATTGACATGAGCGCAATGTAGTACGATCGTAAGCGTATTCGCTAGGAAATAACAGAGCTGTTTGAGGATAATCCTGTTAATTGCTTGGTGACAAAGAAGATGATTGACAAAACGTTATATTTATGCTAATATTTAATTTAGGTTATTTAACAAAAAATATGAACCAAAAACAAGAAGCTTTCATAACAGATACAGGCGGCCAGCCAGAACTGGCTCCAAAGATTGACGCACCCAGCACTCAGGAACTTCTTGCTCGTTTTGAGGCTACGAGTGATAATTTTATAGATCCACACCCTGAAAGGCCGCGTCCTGGTACTCCCGAATGGCAAGAATGGCTTGCTACTTCTACTGACGCTGCAATTGCTCAGCATAACGCCAACGAAGTAGTGGCCGACAACTTTCGCCCGTTAAGCGGTGAAGGCAATGATAATTTGGGTGGTTTTACACGAAGCCCAGAGTCGGTTGCTATTCATGTTGATACTGACAAAGAGCTTGCTGAAGCTCAGGTAAAGCGGGAACAGCATATTGAAGCAGAGCGTACTGCTGCGGTTGTTGCCGCTGAACTTGCTATTAAAAAAGCACGAAGTAAAGGTTATGCAGAACCACAACCTCAGGTAAAACAAACTCATTACACACCACACTATTTAGGTAAGGGCTGGGAACTAAAGTAGTCTTTATTATTTATTGACATGAGCGCAATGAGGTGCTATCATAAGCTTAATCAATAGGAAATAACAGAGGGTCTCACGCATTAGCGTGGGGCCTTTTTCTTTTCCTGGAGAGGTTTTTAACTAAACCCTAAACATAAGATGTTAAGCGGTTTTGTGGGCGAGCGCAGCTGGGGATGGAGAGCGAGGACTTCGGCGGAAACGTACAGGAAAGTACGTAGCAGCCAAGCCCGGAGCTATCCGCCCCAGATGTGCCGACCACAAAGGCGCGCGCATCAAGGAGAATTCAATGGCTGGAACAAAAACTGGCGGCAAAGCTGCTGCCTCAACCAACAAAGCAAAATACGGCAAAGATTTCTATGCTCGTATTGGCGCTATCGGTGGCCGCAAAGGTCATACCGGTGGTTTTGCTGCTAACCGTGAACTAGCCCGCATCGCTGGTGCTGCTGGTGGCCGTGTTAGCCGTCGCACTAAGAAATCAGCCTAAGCTGAGTTCACGTATATAGTATTTCGTATACCGTATTACGTATAAAAACCGCTTCCGTTTTAGGAGGCGGTTTTTAAATTTGGTTGGCTACAGGTGTCCTATGCATAGCCGGTAACGAATCGACTAGAGCTTTAATATGTTCGGGATCACAAGGGGGTTCTTGGCATAGCCTGATCCGAACGCAAGGTATGGTCGTGTACGATTCTCTTTTTATGTGCTTTGTAACCGAGTCAAAGGCTTCAATAGAAGAAATGCTGTCTTCTAGAGCCAAGATATTCCTAATATGTTCCCCCCACTCCTGAATATCAATAGGCGGCTCGGTATCGGGTAGATCGTACTTTTCATATATAGCTTTACCGTTGTTCCAGCCGCTAAGTTCGTAATACATATTTGATTACCTTACTACAAGAGAGCTAGAAAGAAAAAAGCATATGTTTTTAGCTTATTTTTTGGCGGCTTTGCGGCGGTAGGGGCGGCAAAAGCGCGAGTTGCTAACATGCCAGCTAGTGCGGCAGTTAAAACATTCATAAGTGTTAGGGTCTTTTTGGGTACTTACCATGCCGCAAGTGGGGCAGGTGGCGCGCATGTGTAGCCAATCGCGGTAGGTGTCCAGGCAGTCCTGGATGTGCTCAGCGTCAATTTTAACATCGTATTTTTTGGCCAAACCGCGGGCGTATTGCCAAGCGGCAACTTCTAGCTGCATTAGCTCAAAATCACTGTAGTACTGGTTGTGGCCCAAAATAGCGTGCGAAACTTCGTGCAGCAGTGACCATTTGCTGACTTCGGGTTGGGTAGAACCAGCGGCATAAGTTACCGCTTTATCACGAGGTGACCAGAAAAATGTATCGCCCTGAATAAAGCTTATGTCTGGGTAATCGGCCGAAAGATTCAGTAAAAGTTCCTGCATGTTAATTTTTAGCCCGTCTTAAATTATCTTTCATTAGCTGGTAGCAACCATAAATTACGGCCTCTTCGGCATGCTTGGCGCCCACCACTTTAGGGATGCTTACAAGAGGCGACTCGTATTTTTCTAATTCTTCGTATAATGGTTCTTTAAACTTACTAAAATGAGCACCTACACCACCGCCTATGATAATAATGTCTGGCATTAATGCAGAATATTCATCCATAACCCCCAAAGCTATATCATGACTGATAAGTTTCCAAACATGAGGATCAGTAATTTCGCTAGCTCTTTTGTTAAAGCGTTTTACGATGGCTTTGCCGCTCGCAATCGACTCCCAGTCGACAAGCTTGCCGCCACGTTCAAAAAACAGAGCTTTACCGCCAGCATCTCCATACACGCTGTTAATTTTGCCGTTTTCGATGAGCGCTAAGCCAATTCCGGTACTTATGGTTATGTATAAAACCTTTTTTGGCACCGGCTTTAATAGGCGAGCTTCGCTTAGGCCGGCCAATTTGGCGTCATTTTCAATCAATACATCAACTTTTAAGAAGGCGCCAATATCTTTGATTAAATCAATGTTTTTCCAACCGATGTTACCAAGGCCTAAAACTATGCCTGTTTTGCGGTCGATTCTTCCGGGCGCCGCGACGCATACCAAAGACCAAGGTTTTGTTGTAATTCTAGCAACATTATTATTTAACTCTGTCAAAAATTCTAGATAGTCGTTGGGGGTGGGGAACTTTAGGGATTCCTGCAGTTCGCCGTCTTTAGTAAAACGGCCAAGTAGCGTCTTAGTACCCCCGATATCAATCCCCAAATACATATAAACAGTTTACCATTTACCATTCACCGTTTACTATGTGGTTTCAATTTACTCATAAACCTTTCTAGAGTATGCTGGTACCAAATTAATAGGGAGAGTCGACATGGCTATAGAACTTGATCCTGAACGCTGCACGCTCCACTGTAAAAATATGAACGAATGGGAGGCTAATCCTGCAGGCTTTACCCAAACTGAAGGTGGCTGGAAACCGAACGGAGAAATAGCAGAAAAAGCCCGGCAAATTTGCCCAGGTGTGGAAGTTTCTATAACGAACAGAGAACCTAAGAATTTTACCGAGAACCCAGATGGTACAGTTACCGCTGCCGCTGGAGTTATTGCCTTTGCTTGCCAATTTTTCCAGGCCGACCATGGTCCATGGAAGTGACATGGGCGCATAAGCTTCGCTTGCTTACAGATACGTAACAGAGTATAATTATTCTTAAGTCTGATCGGATAAGGCTTTAGATGTTTTAGTGCAGTTTGGTTGAAAAAGCGAGCACCGCCAATGAGGCGTATGAAAAATACGGTGAATGCGGAGCGCAGATTTTTCGGCCAAAATGTGCAAAACAACAAAGCCGCCTACGCCCTACGGGGTGCCGAGAGATACATAAGGAGGCATATTTATATGTCTAAAAGTTCTATTACTATGGACGAGCTGCTAGCTTCGTCCGAAATCGCTCAGCTTAAAACTGGCGATGTTGTTGAAGGTACAGTTACTAACGTTCGTAAGCACGAGGTCTGGATCGACCTTGGTGCCGCTGGCGTCGGTGTTATTATGCGCCGCGAAATTGCCCACGGCCAAGTTCTAGAAGAGGGTGCAAAGGTCACTGTGAGTGTGGTTGACCCCGAACTAGACGAAGGCTATGCGCTCTTATCTATGAAACGAGCCGCTAAGGACCGTGGCTGGGACGAACTCCAGCGCGTGTTTGACGCCCAAGAAATTATTGAAGTTATGGCCTATGATGCCAACCGTGGCGGACTATTGGTTGAACTAGAAGGTATCCGCGGCTTCTTGCCGGTTTCCCAGCTAGCTGCCGATCACTATCCACGCGTTTCTGGCGCTGACAAAGACGAAATTTTGCAGAAGCTAAACGCGATCGTAAATATACCTTTGCGCGTGCGAATTCTTGATGCTAACCGCAAGGAAAACAAGCTAATCTTCTCTGAGAAGGAAGCCGTTAAGGATGACATGCAGTCACGCTTAACCGAGCTAAAAGTTGGCGATGTTGTAGAAGGCGTTGTTACCGGCGTGATCGACTTTGGAGCCTTTGTTAATGTAAAAGGTATTGAAGGTTTGATTCACATTTCTGAAATCTCATGGGAGCGTGTTGAAGACCCGCGTGATTACGTTAAAACAGGCGAGAATGTAACGGCCAAGATCATTGCTATCGACAAAGATCGTCTTAGCTTGAGCCTTAAGCAAATGAGTGATGACCCTTGGGTTAACGAAGTTAAAGCTTTCAAAAAGGGCGACACCGTAGAAGGTAAGATTACTCGTATTACACCTTTCGGCGCCTTTGTTCAGCTTTCTCCAGCCGTTGAAGCCCTAGTACACGTTAGCGAAATGGGCGGTGAAGCTGATGCTACCGACCCAACCGAAATCTTTAAGCTCAATGAGAAAAAAGAGTTTAAGATCCTCGAAATTGATACTGAAGCTCGCAAAATTGCCTTAAGTCTTAAGAAATAATCTGGGAGGCCCGCACACAATGCGCATTTTGACCGAAACCCTCCGTTCCGCTGCTCGTCGTACTGACGTGTACGCCTGTGCTGCGGTACTCGGTTTTCGGCCAAACTGCATCATTGTGAGCGACCCTTTCGTCGGCTGTAAGTTAAATCAGAAAGTTGGGGCATAAGATGGCCACAGTTATAGAAGTTGAAGACATGATCACTGTCGGCGCCTTGGCGGACAAACTTTCTTTGCCCGTAACCCAGGTTATTACCGTTTTGATGAAAAACGGGGTGCTGGCAACCGTTAACGAAAAAATTGATTTTGACACCGCTCAGATCATTACCGGCGAACTGGGTCTAGAAGATATTGAACTAGTTAGAAAAACTGCCGCCCAGGCCGATGTACCACTGCGTGTTAAACGCATGGTAGACGATGCCAACGCCGAGCCGCGCCCACCAGTTGTGGCGGTAATGGGCCATGTTGACCACGGCAAAACATCCTTACTAGACGCCATTAGAAGTGCCAATGTAGTAAAAGGCGAAGCTGGTGGTATTACTCAGCACATTTCGGCCTATAAAATCGAGCACCCAACCGAAGACGGCAAGACCCGCGGCATTACTTTTCTAGACACTCCTGGCCACGAAGCTTTCGCGGCCTTGCGTGAGCACGGCGCTATGCTAACAGATCTAGTTATTATCGTAGTTGCAGCCGATGACGGCATTAAGCCTCAAACGCTTGAAGCTATCCGTTTTGCTCGCAAAGCCGGCGTTAAAATGCTGGTGGCAATCACCAAAATTGATAAAGAAGGTGCCGACCAAAACCGGGTTAAACAGCAGCTAGCCGAAGCCGAGCTAATGCCCGAAGAATGGGGCGGTGACACAGTTATTTTGGGCGTATCGGCCAAGACTGGCGCTGGCATTAAAGAACTGCTTGATATGGTACTTTTGATTGCCGATGTTGAAGATTTGAAGGCCGTTTATAAAGCCCCGGCAACCGGGCTAATTATTGAATCGCATATGGAAACTGGCCGCGGCGCCGTGGCTGAAGCTTTGATTGAAGAGGGGACTTTGAAACCTGGTGACTTTGTGGTGGCCGGTGGTACTTATGCCAAAGTACGTAACTTGGAATCTACCAGTGGCACGGCTCTAAAAGACGCTACGCCATCAACTCCTGTAGTTATCACTGGTTTTAAAGCTTTGCCGGAATTTGGTGATACTTTCCAGGCTGTGTCTAACGAAAAAGAAGCCCGGGCCATGGCTGGCTCGGAAGCGACAGGGCGCAAGAGCGCCAGCGGCACCTTGGAAATGAGCAGCAACGAATTGATCCGTATGATCAACCGATCTAACCAATTACAAGAATTAAACGTGATTGTAAAAGCCGATGTCCAAGGCTCATTGACCTCTGTTATCGACAGCTTAAAAACTCTGGATAACGAAGAAGTCGCAATCCGCGTAGTTGGCAGCGGCGTCGGTTCTATTACCGAAAATGACTTGCATATGGCCCACACTTCTAAAGCGATTGTTTACGGCTTCCACGTTGATTTTCCTAGCAACATCAAGCAAATTGCCTCACGCGATAAGATATCGATCCGCATGTATAAAGTTATTTACGAGTTGATTGATGACGCCAAAGAAGAATTAACCAAACTGTTGGCTCCAGAAATTGTCGAAACACCGCTTGGACGCTTGGTAGTAAAGGGTATATTCAAGACCACCAAAACCGAAGTTATTTGTGGCGGTGAAGTAACCAAAGGCAAGTTAACCGTTCCAGCCTTGGCCCGCGTTATGCGTGACAAAGAAGAGCTGGCCGAAGTCGAAGTTACTATGCTAAAGCGCGGCCCGGTTGAAGCCAAAGAGGTGATTGAGGGCGAAATGTGTGGTATGACTTTTGTTAGCAAGGCCCGCGTGGACATTCAAGAGGGCGACCATATTGAACTGTTCACCCGCGAGCTTAAAACCAGGAGCCTATAAGGCGTATGTCGTATAACGTATTACGTATAGCGTATAAAACCGGAGAAAATCAGTGGAATAAAAATACGATCTACGTAATACGTTATACTAAATACGAGGAGCATTTATGTTCAAATTAGATAACGATTTTTTGACTTCTATGGGCCTGGGCACCTTGCCGGTTGACGAGAAAAACCGTCTGCTCCAGATGATTTATGAGCGGCTGGAAATGAACGTTGGCATGCGTTTAGCCGAAAAAATGACCGATCAGCAGCTTGATGAATTTGAAGGTTTTATAGATAGAAATGATGAACCAGGGGCTCTAAAATGGCTAGAAACCAACTTCCCAAATTATAAAGATGTCGTAGCCGAAGAACTAGAAAAACTAAAGGGCGAAGTCCAGGCGGCAGTGCCACAAATTATGGCCGCAAGCCAGGTTACTAACATGCAGCCTCAAGGCCAACAGCCGATGGTGGGTGGGCAACCACAAATGCCACCGATGGGCCAAACACCAGTTATGCCCGGTACTGGCCAAATGCAGCCACCAGCGCCGCAGCAACAATTCCAGCAGCCAATGAGCTCACCATCAGCACCGGCGCCTAACTATAGCCAGCCAATGCCTCAGCAACCTTATAACACAGCTCCACCAGCGCCTCAACAGCCAGCCTATGGCCCGGCTCCAGCGGCCCAACCCGCTCAACAGCCACCAGCACAGCAGCCTTATAATCCAGCTCCCCAGCCAAATCCTGGTTTTCAGCCAATGCCTGATCCTTCTCAGCCACCAGCCGGCCAGCAGCCACAACCGGGCCAGCCAAACCCACAGCAATTTGGTCCACCACCCCCAGGCTTCACACCTAACTAAAGATGCTTATGCTTGCTCCTCTGGGGCCTAGCAGTATATCCTGTGAAGAACTAAAAGAGGTGACTCATGGCAGACTTTATACTTGATGGCAAAGAAGCACTCGCGCAATCTAGCAGAGCTTTTGAAGATTACCAAACGGCCCAAAGAAAAATCTCACAAGCCGCCGGCTCGGCCATAATTAGAGGCGGCTGTGTCACCGAAGATACTGGTCTTTTTTTAGCGCTGGGCTTTCCTTATATATCACCCGATTTTAAAGGTACACCCGAGAACGATGCCTATAGACAACTTCACGAAAGAATAGAGGGAGTTCGCAATGGGCTAGGTAAGGTCGCGGCTTTTGTGGCTGGTAGATCCGCTGAGCCTCAATCTTTTGGTATCATTCGCGCAGCAAAAAGTGGAAGAGAAAGATGGGGCATGATGCGAACTAATACGGAACCTTCTCTAGACGGCTTGCAATTTCCGCATTTGGCAATGAGCGTCACGTCCTTTGTTGAAGCCGGCTATGGCTCAAATCGGGAGGAAGACTGGTATGACGCTAAAGCGGTAGTTTTGCTTGATCAGCTTCAGGCCTCCAGATGGGTGACGAAATCTGTTACGATTGTGGAATTTAGAGCAGCTAGAGCCTATAATCACGCTCTAAATCCAACTCTTTTGATAGGTGTTCCGGAGATTTTGGCATCCGCTACTCTGAGTAATAACTGGAAAGCCAACCTGAGCGGCCTTCAAGACGCTGAACTCGCTCGTTTAAACGGTGAGGTTATCGGGCTTCAGAGCCCGGTCGAAAACGTTGGTGTCGCTTAAATCTTATAACCGCGGATAAATTCTGCACTAGTCATTTCATTTTAGCCTTACCCCACAAAGCAGGCTTTGTGGGGACCCCATTAGACCATTGAGAAAAACTGAATCGAAGTAAATTCGGATTCAGTTTTTCATTATTCTATCTTTGTAACCCGCAAGAAACTCTTTTGACGACATATCTTTCTTTCCAGCTGGCTTAACACGATCAATCATCAATAATCCATCTATTGTGATCAAGAATAATTCATTATTGACTGTAAAATCGAGTCGACCAATCTTCCCTGGATTTTTGCCGGGAACTGCCCTTGCTTTTGTAATCACCAAGTCTAGGCCATCATAATTAATGTAGCTTTTTGGCCATTCCACGTAAGCCCTTACTTCACGCTCCAATTGTTCGGCTGACTTGGAAAAATCCAGTTTTCCATCCTCTTTAGTAAGTTTGCGGGAATAGGTTGGTTCGTATGGTTTGTCTACCATTTTGCAAACAGCTTCCTGGCTTTGCGGTTTAATAATAATGCCGGTTTTTGGCTGCGGCTCACCACTGACGTAGCTAGGAAGGGCGTCAACCAAAAGTGCGTCACTTAGCTTTATTAAGTAATCTGTTAGGGTCGGAGTAGTCTCATCTGGTTGAATGTCGTACACACCCTGAGCTAGCAGTGGGCCTTCGTCCATTTTTTCTACCAACAGCATCAGGCCGACGCCAGTTTGTTTTTGGCCGGATAAAATACTGAAGGTTATTGGGTCGGCACCGCGCCACTCAGGCAAAAGGCTAAAATGGCTGTTTACGATGCCCTTAGGGAAATAATCTATGGCTTTTTGGCTGACAATGATGCCAAAATCTATAAGCACACCTACCTGACTTTTGAATGGACTAGTAGCAATTAAATCGTCTAACTCAGCTTTATTAGAAACAGTTTTAACAGGGATTTTTAACGCTTCAGCGATATCTAGAACAGGGAAGTTACCGCGGTGATGCTCCGGCTTTGGCTTGGTAACAACGGCTTCAATTTCAAAGTTTTTGGCCAGTAATTCTAAAGATTTAGCAGCGACAGGACCGCTGCCAAAAAACACCACGCTCGGTTTACTGGGCCCTGAGACCTGGGCCCTGAGCCCTTGGTTTAATCGTTCCATAAGTTTTTAGTCGCCTCGTCGTAGTCGGCTGCTTCTAGTTTGCCGTTTTCTAGCAGTTTAAAGAAAGCTTCTTTTTGGCCTTTGATGTGATCTATAAATAAGACGCCGTTGGTGTGATCGATTTCGTGTTGGAGGACGCGGGCCAAAAAGCCCTCAGCGGTTAAGCGGATTTCTTTACCGTTAATATTCAGGGCCTTAACCCGGACTTTGTTGCGGCGCTTAACCTTGCCGTAGATGTCGGTAACGCTCAAACAGCCTTCAAAATCTTCTTCTAGTTCACCCTCTAGTTTGGTAATTTCTGGGTTAATTAGGGCGGTGAAATTGCGGTTGGTTTTGTCGTCAAAGTTGTCGCGGATCACGACAACGCGCATAGATTTATCAATTTGGATGGCGGCCAGGGCCACGCCAACTTCGTGCTCGCGCGAGTCTTCCCAGTTCAAAGTTGCCGATTCCATATCTGTTATTAACTTTTTTACTTCGTCAGTAATTAAGCCAATTTTCTTGGAGCGCTGCCGCAAATGATCATTTGGCAGTGTAATTATATCTTTTCTTGTTGCCATATAAGACGTAAGTATATCTGAGAGGAGGGTACCTGTACAGATGGAGAAGGGCTCAGGGCCCAGGTGTCAGGACTCAGTAAAGAAGACAAGCTTGAATAGTTTTGGCAGAGCCCTGGGCCCTGAAACCTGAGCCCTACAAAAGATTAGCCGGGTCGAGGTCGTAGGTCCATCCGCCAGCTGGCGGAGCCGTTTGTAAGCTTTTCAGAGCTTTTAAAAGTTCCTTGCGGTCGGTGGCTTTTAGGACCAGTTGCCAGTGATAGAAGCCGTAAGTATGTTCGTAATAACTTGGCGCCGGGTCGCTTAAACGAACCTTTAGTTTGGTTGTTTCCAGCTTATGATGCAGGGCGCGAATAGCTTTTTCGGCGCTTTCGGAACTTTTGCGCGAAGTGGTGATTTTGAGCAAGTAACAAAAGGGTGGAAACAGGAAAGTTTTGCGTTCTATTAATTCGGCTTTATAAAACGCGTCGTAGTCTTTTTGGATGGCGGCCTGGAGCACTGGGTTATCGGGCACATAAGTTTGGACAATAACCGTGCCACTGCGGTGGCCACGACCAACCCGGCCCAAAACTTGATGTAATAGCTGATAACTTCTTTCAGAGGCTGTAAAATCGGGTAAATATAAACTAGTATCGGCCGCCACAACACCTACTAGGCTGAGTTGTGGTAGATCCAAACCTTTGCCCAGCATCTGGGTGCCAACCAATATATCAACATTACCGGCGTGGACATCGGCGTAATGTTTGTCCATTCTATCGGCCACGCCGAGGTCCGTATCAAATCTCTTAATGCGCGCATCCGGGAAAAAGTTCTGCAAAGTATCCACCAAAGCTTTGGTGCCCATGGTGCGGTATTGCAATTCGGCGCTGCTACAAACCGGGCAGTTGAGGGGCGCCGTGGTTTTATAACCGCAAGTATGGCAACGCAAATGATGACCGTCGCCATGGTAAGTTAATGGTAAATCGCAGTTAGGACAAAGTGCCTGCCAGCCACAATTTTGACATAAAACTAGCCGGGCTGTGCCGCGCCGATTTAGGTAAATTAGTACTTGTTCTTTGTTCGTTAGCGTCGTTTCGATGGCCTTAAGCAGTGTGTTGGATAAAAATGGGTGCCGGCTAAAGTCCGTTTTGTCGGCTAGATTCACGATTTTGGTAGTGACGGTGGTTGAATTACCACTGTTATCCAGCGCCATTTTGATAATTGGCATATTTGTTTGTTCGGCCAAGAAATACTCAGCTACAGGCGGTGTAGCGGAGCCATAAATGACCTCGGATTGGTGGAATTTTGCTAATGCGGCGGCCACCCGGACGGCCTGATAACGCGGCGCTTGCTCCTGTTTGTAGGCCGGCTCATGGAACTCATCAACCACAATTAAGCCAATATTTTTTAGTGGCGTAAACATGGCCGAGCGCGGCCCGATAATTATTAATGGTTCGCCAGAATTGGCGATGCGCAGCCAGAATTCGCGGCGCTTTTTGGCGGTTAAATTGGAGTGCATAATTATGACTTGGTTCGGAAACTGGGCGGTTAAATCTTTTTTGAGCTGCGGCGTCAGGCCAATTTCTGGCGTTAAAATTAGTACCGATTTTTTGGCTTCAAGCATAGCTTTGGCGCGCTCAATATATACGCGTGTTTTGCCGCTGCCGGTCTCGCCGTGCAGCAAAAAGTGATGCTGCTTGCTGGATTCTATAACGCTCAAAGCGGCCTTCTGCTCGGCCCTTAAAGCCGGCAAGGGTGCTATTTTAGATTTTTGCGACTTTTCCGCCGTAGTGGCGGACAGGCTTGCAATTACCCCTGTCGCGGCGG
>Ga0163163_10000883_pt1 | contig 25514 bp, 22 predicted proteins | sample S65metaG_FD_119766 | JGI IMG/M metagenome (GOLD analysis project Ga0163163, IMG submission 119766) | Switchgrass rhizosphere microbial communities from Kellogg Biological Station, Michigan, USA - S6-5 metaG | ecosystem: Host-associated > Plants > Roots > Rhizosphere > Soil | place: USA...
TTCTCAGCGATGCTGCTGTTCATGACGTTGTGGTCGCTGGTGGTGTACTTTCCCATGGCGCACATGGTGTGGGGTAAAGGCGGATTCCTGAACGGGACGCTCGGAGGAGTTTTTCCCGCGTGGGATTTTGCCGGCGGAACTGTGGTGCATATCACGTCGGGCGTTTCAGCTCTGGTGTGCGCCTTGTATCTGGGCAAGCGCCACGGTTATCCCAACGAATCCATGCGGCCCCATAGCGTTGTGCTGAGCGTCATCGGGGCGTGCCTGCTGTGGGTCGGCTGGTTCGGCTTCAATGCCGGAAGCGCCGTGAACGCTGGACCCTTGGCCACCAGCGCGTTCGTCGTCACTCATTTCGCCACCGCTGCTGCGGTGCTGGGATGGACGGCTGTCGAGTGGATGATGGTTGGCAAGCCCAGCGTCCTGGGAGCGATCTCGGGCGCGGTCGCTGGCCTGGTTGCGATTACTCCCGCTTCGGGCTTCGTGAAGCCCATGCCGGCCATGTTGATTGGTCTTCTGGCGGGCGTAGTCTGCTATTTGATGGTCAGTAAAGTGAAAAAGATGTTTGGCTATGACGACGCATTGGATGCGTTTGGTGTCCACGGCATCGGTGGAACGCTGGGTGCCATCCTCACCGGTGTCTTCGCCACTAAAGAAGTGAATGATCTGCGCATGGGCAAGGCCATGGGACTGGTAGATGGCGATGCCGGCCAAGTAATGAACCAGCTCATCGCGGTGGGGATTGCCTGGGTTCTGGGGATCGTGGGAACACTCGTCATCCTGAAGGTTTGCGATCTCGTTCTCGGGGTACGCGTCGACCAGCAGCAGGAAATGGACGGTCTCGATCTAAGCATGCACGGCGAAGAAGGGTACAATTTCGAGGCCTGAGGAAGGCGCATCCACCCTAAAGGAAACCATGATGAACAAAATCGAAGCGATCATCCAGCCTCACAAACTCGAAGAAGTAAAGGAAGCGCTGAAGGCCGCGGGCGTAGACGGCATGACGGTCATCGACGCGCGGGGTCACGGACGGCAGAAGGGCCACAAGGAGGTCTACCGCGGACAGGAATACCAGGTAGATCTCTTGCCAAAAATAAAAATCGAGCTGTTCGTTCCCCCGGCCCGAGTGGAGGAAATCATTACGGTGCTCACCACCGCGGCCCGAACGGGAAAAATTGGCGACGGGAAGATCTTCGTCTCTTCCATCAATGAAGCGGTTCGTATCCGCAATGGCGAGCGCGGAGAGAGCGTACTTTAGGAGCGGTTGATCGTGCTCGATTTACAGAAGCTAGAGACTTTCCGCATGGTTGCGGTGACCAGTAACTTCAGCCGCGCCGCAACCGAACTGGGGTATACCCAATCGACCGTAACCTTTCATATCCAATCGCTGGAGCGTGAGTTGGGCGTTCGGCTCCTGGAACGTCAGCGCTTTTCCAAGACGATCGCCATGACCGATATCGGCCGCCGCATCCTAGAATATGCCGAGCGGCTTCTGGCGTTGGCGGCGGAAGCTAACGCCAAGGCCGTAGCTTTTAGGCGGAGCCGAGCGCGCGGCTGTACGCAGTAGCTATCCCGCCAGGCTCAAGTAGCGGAACCCAGCCTTCGACAAACGGGCGCGGTCAAGGAGATTGCGGCCGTCGAGCAGTACCTGGCCGCGCATGCTGTTCTTGATCGATTCCCAGTCGAGTTCGCGATACTCCTGCCACTCGGTGACCAGGACCACGGCGTCACAATCCTGCAGGGTTTCTTCGGCGCTGGCGCACAGGGTGACGTCGAGATCGGGGTACTCCTGCAGGAACCGGCTCATGGCGACCGGATCGTGGGCCTTCACACGCGCGCCGCGTTCGATCAGCTTGCGGGCGATGTCGAGCGCCGGGGCCTCGCGCAGATCGTCGGTGTCGGGCTTAAAGGCCAGACCCAGCAAACCGATGGTGCGGCCTTTCAGGATTTTCAGTTCGTCGAGCAGTTTTTCCACCACGCGCTCGCGCTGCCGCCGGTTCATGTCGCGCGCGGCTTTGACGATTTGCGCATCGAGGCCATACTCGCCGGCGGTAGCGACCAGCGCCGCTGTGTCCTTGCCGAAGCACGACCCGCCCCAGCCGATGCCAGCCTGCAGAAAACGTGTGCCGATGCGGGCGTCGAGTCCTATGCCCTTGGCCACTTGCGTGATATCCGCACCGACCTTTTCGGCAAGCTGGCCGATTTCATTGATGTAGCTGATCTTCAGCGCCAGGAAAGCGTTGGCGGCGTACTTGATAAGCTCGGCCGAAGCCAGATCCGCCGAAATCAGCGGCACAGCGCCCATGCGGTCGGGACGGGGCAGGTAAGACGGCGCGTTGAAGGTTTGTTCCAGCAGGGGCCGGTAAAGCGAATACAGCACCTCCGCGGTGCGCTGGTTGTCGGAACCCACCACCACACGGTCCGGGTAAAGGCTATCGAAAATGGCTGAACCCTCGCGCAGGAATTCGGGGTTGGAGGCCACGGCGAACATGCCTTTGGCCTTCTGGTTGGTGCGCTTCTCGTAGGCATCGCGCACGATGGATTCCACCCAGTTCCCGCTCCCGATGGGCACCGTGGATTTATTCACCACCACTACGAAATCGCCCGCCAGATATTCGCCAATGCCGCGCGCGGCGGCTTCCAGGTACTTCAGGTCGGGCGCGCCATTCTGCCCGGGGGGCGTGCCCACCGCGATAAAAATCACCTGCGATTGCGGGATGGCTTCCGCATACTCGGTGGTGAAGGAAAGATTATGCCGTGCGCCGGCTACCAGTTCCGGCAAGTGAGGCTCATAAAAAGGGATCTTGCCGGCTTGCAGCGCTTTCACTTTGCGTTCGTCGGCATCGATGCAGGTCACCTTGTGCCCCAGAAATGCCAGGCACGCTCCGGTGGTCAGACCTACATATCCAGTTCCAATGATCGAGACATTCATAAATTTTAGAGTCGAATCTCCATGTTAGCGATTTCGCATCAGTGCGCGCTCAATCCCGCATCGACTAACCTGAAAAACATGCGGCGCTTTGCCACCGGACTGGGTCTCACTTTTCGTTATTGGATGCAGACGGAAGTGCACGTCTACGCGTTTTCGGTGGCTGCCAATGTTCTTCTATCGTTCTTTCCCTTCCTGATCGTTATGCTGTCGCTATTGCGCCGAGTTTTTGGCCAGCAGGCAGCCACCGGCGCCATCGACTTGGCGCTGCAGGATTATTTTCCCGACGCGCTGGGTCAATTTCTGCAACGAAACTTGCCCCAAACCGGCTCGGTGGAGTTGGTCTCTATCCTATTGCTGTTGTTCACCGCGAACGGCATCTTCGAGCCCCTGGAGGTCGGACTGAACCACGTTTGGGGCATCCGCAAAAATCGCAGCTTCTTTCGTAATCAGATCGTCAGTTTGGGCTTAATTTTTATTTGCGGCGGCCTGGCGTTGGGCTCCATGCTGCTGACGGCTCTGAATCAACAGTCGTTCCGGGTGGCGTACCCCAATAGCTGGATGCAGAGCCTGGTGGGCGGGAGCGTGGCGTGGGTGTCGCTGCTATTTTTCAAACTAGCGGCGGTGCCGCTGGCGGTGCTGGTGCTGTTCTTGATCTATCGCTATTTGCCGAACGGGCCCACTCCACTCAAACGCGTGCTACCGGCGGCAATATTTGTGGGGCTGCTGATGGAGGTACTCAAATACGTCAACACGCTGGTGTGGCCCGGCTTTCAACGCAAGCTAGCGCGCGAGTACGGCGTGTTCCAGTATTCAGTGACGCTGATATTCCTGGGATTCCTGGCGTCGATGCTGGTGCTGGGCGGCGCAGAGTGGGCCGCGCGCGGACACCGGCTGGATGAGGACGCGGAGGTGGTGCCCCATGACTAATGGGTCGGTGATCGTAGTTGATTGAGATTCGAAATCCTGCGCCGAGGCCGCCACTTGAAGGAAAATAGAGCCATGAGTGGAATCCAGTTTGTCACCGATGAAAAGGGCCGCAAGGTAGGCGTTCTAATCGACCTTAAAAAACACGGAGCCATCTGGGAGGACTTCTGGGACGGCCTCGTGTCGGAATCGCGCCGCAAGGAAAAGGGGATACCGCTTGAAAAGATCAAAGCGGACCTCGTGAAGCGCGGCCGACTGCGTGAATAGTTACACCGTAGAGGTAAAGCCTCCCGCGCGGAGGGAACTCGAAGCGTTGCCAGATCACGTTCTGTCCCGTGTAGTCCGCAAGCTGGAATCTCTCGGACACACACCACGCCCAGCAGGATGCAAAAAACTCAAGGGCTACAAAGATCAGTGGCGTATGCGTGTCGGCGATTGGCGGGTTCTGTACATCGTTGACGACACGGCGAAACGGGTCAGCGTGACGCGGATCGCACATCGTCGCGAGGTCTACGAATAGGACATGAGCCATGGCTAACCGTTTGCTGGCGGTGGTTACCGGCGCGTCGAGTGGCATCGGCGAGGAGTTCGCGCGCAAGCTCGCGGCACGCGGCTACGACCTTCTACTCGTTGCCCGTCGCGAAGACCGGCTCAAGGCGGTGGGCGAAGAGCTCGCGGCCGCGCATCACATCGCAGTGGAGACGATGCCGGCAGATCTGGTGACAGACGAAGGCCGCGCCGCGCTGGTCGAGCGCATCCGCAGCGCGCCCAACTTCGGATTCCTGGTGAACAATGCAGGCTTCGGAGCGTCCGGGATGATTCATAAAGTTGACCTCGACCTGCAGGACCAAATGCATCGTTTGCACGTGCTCACTACGCTTGCCCTGTCACATGCCGCGCTCGAAAACCTCATGGCACGGCCGGATGCGGACGGGCGCTGCGGCATTATCAATGTGTCCTCGGTGGCAGGCTTCGAGCAGGCGCCCACCAGCGTCAGCTACAACGCCACCAAGGCCTGGATGACCAGTTTCACGAACGGCCTCGCGATAGAGCTGACCGTGCAACGATCGCCGGTAAAAGTGCAGGCGCTCTGCCCCGGCTTCACCTATTCGGAATTTCATGACCGCATGGCCATGGATCGCAGTCCGATCCCGAAGCAGTTTTGGCTCGACGCAGGGTTTGTGGTCGGGGAATCGCTGCGTGGTTTCGATCGCGGCCAGGTGATCGTGGTCCCGGGATGGCGCTATAAGATTATCGTCGCGTTCCTGCGCGCGACGCCCGGTGCAGTCATACGCCGGATTTCAGCGGCTTTGGGCCGCCGCTACCGTAAGATAAAAGCCTAGAATGCGCGGGCCTCGCAGTCCAGCGAGCCGTGTCGCCGGTGCTACACTGACAATGTTATGGCCATCAGCAAGGAACTGCTGGAGATTCTTGTGTGCCCCGTGGACAAGGCAGATCTCGAGTTGAAGCAGAATCCGGACGGCCTGAAATGTGTGCAGTGCAAGCGGGTCTATCCCATTCGCGACGACATCCCCGTGATGCTGGTCGACGAAGCCCGCATCGAAGATTAGGGCTACGCGCGAAAAATGGAATCTCTGCTGGCGCGGTTCCCGTCGCGCTCTCGGATTGCCGTGATCCGCTTGCGGTCGATGGGTGACTGCGTGCTCACCACTCCGGCGCTCGCTTTACTCAAGGCCTATCGTCCCGATCTGCAGGTGCGCGTGGTGGTGGAGCCGCGCTTCGCAGGCGTGTTCGAGGATAATCCGGACGTTGACGAAATCTCACCGCGCGTGGGTGGCCGCGTGGACATGACGTTGAACCTGCACGGCGGCACGCGCAGCATGTGGATGACTCTGGCGTCGGGCGCGAAGTTTGGTGTCGGATTCGCGCATCATCGTTTCAGCGGTATCTACTCGCAGCGGATTCCCCGCGCGCAGGAGATCCTGGGCGAAGAACGTCCGGTGCATACGGCGGAACATTTGGCCTCGGCGATGTTCTGGCTGGGAGTGCCACGCTCGGAGATCCCGCGCGCAAAATTGGTTGCGGGAATGCGGCCTTCCTACCCGCCGTATGTAGTGATGCATCCGTTCGCGGCCACGGCCGAAAAAACCTGGCCTCATGAACGCTTTGTCGCGGTCGCGAACCAAATGCAAGCCGCCGGACTGCTGCCGATGATCGTGGCCGGCCCAGCCGACGACGTGACACCGTTCTCCCAATTCCAGGTGCTTCGCAACCCGCCGCTAAGCGCATTGAAGAGCCTGATGTCGGGCGCGGCGCTGTTCATCGGCAACGATAGCGGCCCGGCCCACGTCGCGGCAGCGTTTGGGATTCCAGTTGTAGTACTATTCGGCCCGTCCGACCCGGTGACATGGGCGCCTTGGCGCACCGAAGCGCGGATCCTGACATCGCGGGCCAGCATCGGCGAGATTGCGGTGGAAGACGTGACGGCCGCGGCGGAAGCGTTGCGTCACGGAAATGTGAAGGCTGAAGCATGAGCGAACTAGGCCGGCTTCTGCGCTTCTCACGGCCCTACACGCCGTACCTGGTTTTATCGGTATTGCTAATGGCCTGCGTGGGCGCGGCGCAAGCCCTTACCGCGCTGCTCATCGGACCAATCTTTGACCGCGTGCTCAATCCGGCGTCGGCTGACGCGCCGGTACTGCTAGTAACGCTTCCCATCTTGCGCCATAAGGTCTATCTCTCCGAGTTGATGCCCGCGTCGATCCATAATGTGTGGACCATGGTAGCGGTGGGGATCCTGGCGGTGTTTTTCATCAAAGGTCTGTGCGATTACTGCGCCAACTACTTGATCAACTACGTGGGCTTTTCCGCGGTGACGGATCTGCGCCAGACGGTATTCGACCGCGTGGTGCATCAGGACGCGCATTTCTTCGAAGCCAATTCGACGGCGCGCGTCATGTCGTCGATTATGAATGACCTGGAAAAGATTCAGGTCGCGCTGTCGCAAATTCTGGCGGATTTGCTGCGGCAAAGCTTTACCGCGCTGGGATTGCTGGCGGTCCTGTTGCAGATCGATTGGAAACTGGCCGGCGTGAGTCTGACGATGCTGCCTTTCGTGCTGGTGCCCACGCTGCGCCTCGGCCGCCGCATCCGCCGAACGACGCGCAGCGCCCAGGACAACGCCGCGGAGCTGAATCAGGTACTGCAGGAAACCTTGAGCGGCCACCAGGTGGTGAAGGCTTTCGGCGCGGAAGAAGTGGAGTCCAACCGCTTTCGCGACCGCGCCGAGAAGCTGCGCAACAGTAATCTGCGCTACGTGGCGCAGCAGGCCATCGCCAGTCCTGTGATTGAATTCTTTGGCGCGATCACCATCGTGGGCCTGCTGACCTACGCGCGGCTGCAAATCAAAGCTGGCTCGATGACCACTGGCGAGTTCAGCAGCTTCGTCATCGCGCTGCTGATGCTCTACGAGCCGGTCAAGCGCCTCACCGGAATCCACAATATCTTTCAGCAGGCGCTGGGCGCATCGCAGAAGGTATTCGAATATTTGGACCGCGATCAGCACGTGAAGGAGAAGCCGGGCGCGGTGAGACTGGCGCGCTTCGAGAAGGCCATCCATTTCGATAACGTCAGCTTCCGTTACCCCAGCGTCCCCGACGGCTTCATGCTGGACTCTATTCAGCTGGAAGTGAAGCGTGGACAGGTGGTGGCTCTGGTGGGATCGAGTGGCGCGGGCAAGACTACCTTGGCCAATCTGGTGCCGCGCTTCTATGACGTGACAGGCGGCGCGGTGCGCATCGACGGCCGCGATATTCGCGATCTGCGTCTCGCCTCACTGCGCGACAAAATCAGCATCGTGGCGCAGGATACGTTCCTGTTTAACGACACCGTTGCCGCCAACATCGGCTATGGCTTGCGGCATGCGACGCCGGAGCAGGTCCACGAAGCCGCACGCAACGCCATGGCCGAGGAATTTATTCTGCAGCTTCCGCAACTCTACGACACTATCATCGGCGAGCGCGGGACCAAACTCTCGGGCGGCCAGCGGCAGCGCTTGGCCATCGCGCGCGCGCTGCTGAAGAACGCTCCGATTTTGATTCTCGACGAAGCGACCTCGCATCTCGATACCGAGTCGGAACGCCTAGTGCAGAAGGCTTTGCAGAATCTGATGGCCCACCGCACCGTGATCGTGATCGCCCACCGGCTCTCCACCGTGCGCCGCGCGGACAAGATTGTGGTGCTGGATCAAGGCCGCATCGCTGAGACCGGCACTCACGACAAACTGATCGCACACGGCGGCATTTACCAGCGCCTGCATGACATGCAGTTTCTGGAAGCCGACGCTTAAAACGTTTCCAGGCCACAACGTTGCGGTGTTACCATAGGCGAAGGAAGGGCGAAGAATGAACCTCACCCACTTAGCCGAAAACGCTCTGGCGCAGCAGAATGACCGCATCCTGGCGCGGCGCACCGGGCTGGCCGGAGCTATCGCCCGATTTGAGGAATGGATGGCCGATCCCGAGTCGCCGGTCCGCGCCATCCGACGCCAGCCAGCAAAGCCTGGAGTGTTCGCCGAGTTCCCCGAAGCGCTGGCGCCGCCGCTCAAGCAATCGCTGGTGTCGCGCGGCATTCGCCAACTGTACTCGCACCAAGCGGAGGCGTTCGAGTACGCGGCGGCGGGGAGCAACGTGGTGGTGGTTACGCCTACTGCCAGCGGCAAAACGCTGTGCTACAACCTGCCAGTGCTGCAGCGCTTGATCGCCGATCCTGGCGCACGCGCGATGTACCTGTTCCCCACTAAGGCGCTGGCCGAGGATCAGCTTGCCGAGTTCCAAGGCGCGGTGGATGCGATGGGCTCCGAAATTCGGGCCTTCACGTATGACGGCGACACGCCGCAGGACGCCCGCCGCGCCATTCGCGAACGCGCCAACGTGGTGCTCACTAATCCTGATATGCTGCACGCCGGGATTCTTCCACACCATACTAAATGGGCCAAGGCATTCGAGAATCTGCGCTACATCGTGATCGACGAGCTGCATTCCTATCGCGGCGTCTACGGCAGTCATCTCGCGAATGTGCTGCGGCGTTTGCAGCGCGTGTGCGAGTTTTATGGCTCGTCTCCCCAGTTCATTTGTTGCTCGGCGACGATTGCGAATCCACGCGAACTGGCGCAGGCTCTCACTGGGCAGCAGTTCGAACTGGTATCGGAGAACGGTGCCCCCTCCGGGGAAAAATATGTTGTTTTCTACAATCCGCCGGTGGTGAATAAAGCGCTCGGCATCCGGCGCGGGTATCTCAATGAGACTCGGCGGATCGCACGCGAGTTGCTCGACCGCGGCCAGCAAACGCTGGTGTTCGCCAACTCACGGCTGGCGACAGAAGTTCTGCTCACCTATTTGAAGGACGACCGCCATGGCGGGTCTTCGGGGAGTATTCGTGGTTATCGTGGTGGCTACCTGCCCAAAGAGCGCCGCGAGATCGAACGCCAGCTGCGCGACGGTGAAATTCGCGCCGTGGTCGCGACCAACGCGCTGGAACTGGGTATCGACATCGGATCGCTCGACGCGGTGGTGATGGCGGGCTATCCCGGGACCATCGCTTCCACCTGGCAGCGCGCGGGCCGCGCCGGCCGGCGGCAGAATACAGCGCTGGCGGTGCTGGTGGCGTCGAGCGCGCCGCTGGATCAATACATCATCGAGCACCCTGAGTATTTTTTCGAGCGCCCGCCGGAGCACGCCTATATCAATCCCGACAATCTGGAGATCCTGCTCAATCACATGAAATGCGCGGCCTTCGAGCTGCCGGTGCGCGATGGCGAGAAGTTCGGCACGCACGATGTGGACGAGATGTGCCAGTTTCTGGCCGATCTCAAGCTGCTTCACCATTCAGGAGCGCCGGCGCGCGGCGCGTGGCACTGGACCTCGGACACTTATCCGGCCGATGCGGTTAGCCTGCGCAGTATCTCAAGCGACAACTTCCTGGTGATCGACATCACCGGCGACCATCAGGTGATCGGTGAAGTAGCTTTCACGGCCGCGCTGACGACGCTGCATGAGAAGGCCATTTATCTGCATGACGCGCGGCAATTTCAGGTGGAACGCTTTGATTATGACGGGCGCAAGGCCTACGTCCGCCATGTGGATTCGGATTATTTCACCGACGCAATCGACTACACGCAGGTGAAGGAACTGGAAGCATTCGAATCGGCCGCCGTGAACGGAGCCAGCGCGGCTTACGGCGACGTGCGTTTGAACCGGCAAATCGTGGGCTTCAAGAAGATCAAGTTCTACAGCATGGAGAACGTGGGCGCGGGCAACCTGTCGATGCCTGAGCAGGAGATGCACACTACCGCATTCTGGCTGCATTTCCCGGAGACGTTTCTCGCGCGCTTCGCGGACTTGACGCCGACCGATAAGCAAAGTGGATTAGTAGGGCTGGGCGCGCTGCTGCGCACGGTGGGGTCGCTTCGTGTGATGTGCGATCCGCGCGATCTGGGCATCTCGATCACCGAAGCCATTGCGGCGAGTCCGCAGACTTTCGAACCAAATCTGTATCTCTACGACAACTATCCCGGCGGTATCGGGCAAAGCGCCCCGCTGTTTAAGATGACACGATCGCTGCTCGAAGGAGCGGCGGCGCTGTTGCGGGGTTGCCTGTGTGAGGCTGGCTGCCCGGGTTGCGTGGGGCCGATCGGCGAAGTGGGCGAGCGCGGCAAGGAAACCGCGAGCCGGATTCTAGCGGAGCTATTGGCGCCGTAAACATAGCTATAATAGCTATGTATGGCGTCCGTCCAAATTGCCGACCTCAAGAACAACCTGAGCGCCTACCTGCGTAAGGTCCGCACCGGTGAAGAGGTGATCATTTGCGACCGCAAGTCGCCCATCGCGAAGATCGTACCCTTGGGGGCGACGGATCTTGATCTAGAGGAGCAGGAACTGATCGCCAAAGGAATCCTGCGCCTGCCCAAGAAGCCGTTCGACGCCGATGCCTTTGCCGCAATCGGCCGGGGCGTGCGGATGCCTCACGTGAGCGACGCCGCCCTGCAGCGTGCGATGGATTTCGCGAGAGGGGACATGAATGTTAGCATTCTGGGACACAAGCGCGCTCGTAAAACTGTGCGTTCGCGGTCAATCAAGTCCCCGCGCTAATGAGCTTTTTCGCAACACCGAGGTAATGGCATGGTGGACCACTGCGGTAGAAGGGCACAGCGCTTTGGTCCGCTTGCAACGGGAGGGGCTTCTCTCGGGTACCGCGTTTCGAGCATCCTGCAAGCGTTTATCGGAGCTCCTTGCTTCTTCCAAGGAAGTGGCGCCCTCTGACCATGTCAGAGAAATCGCAATCCAGCAACTCGAACGCTTCCCACTGCGAGCCGGGGACGGGCTGCAATTGGCGGCTGCGCTCGCCTGGTGCCGAGAACGTCCGCGCGGCCGCTGGTTTGTTTCCGCCGACCGCCGACTTGCCGCTGCCGCAAACGCCGCCGGCTTTGAAGTGCAGAGCGTTTAGCGCGCCCAACTAAGACCCAATCCGGTGCTGTACAGAAAGTCATTTTTCTTGTGACCCAGGGCCGGGTTGCTCAAGTAGCGGTCGCTCAGCGAAACATTCCAGTTGAGCCATTTGGTCAGTTGCGTGGTCGCACCGATGTCGGCGTTTATACGGTACTCCCCCGTGTCGGAAAGATTGTCGAACATACGGAAGGTCTGGACAAAGCTGGTGCGAGTGTTGAGCTTGTAATTGAAATCGTCGCCCCAAAACGCCTCCGCCGAATTCCGCGTGAACGCGGGACTGGGGCCAGACGCTCCAAACGCGGCGCGGTTCCAGTCTACGCCTGCCACCACGCTCAATTGACTGGCATCGCGCGACCAGATGTGATAGCCGAGGCCGCCGCCGATCACCACGCGCAGGTCGAGTGCCTGGAACTTGTCGTATTCATAATCGTTGAACGCATTCGCGAATATTTTCTTAACGAGATTGCGATCGTAGGCCCAGCCTCCGCGCACTGCCTTTGCCGTGGATGAATCCACACCGTTGATCTTCGCCGAAGAACTAATCGAGTTGAAGTATGCCGTGGTGCGCGTGGTGTTCGATGCGCGCACGAAATTGACGGGCGTCGTGAGCGTGGACGTCTGCGCATTGCCCTTAGTGCCCGCCAGGTTCAGGCTCCCGCTGATGGTCCACAGGTCCAGCAATCTGGGGTGCAGAAATTTCTGGTAGGTCCTCTCTTCGGCGTCATCGCGCAGCGTCACGAGGTCTTTGGGATCCACCGCCTGCGGCGCTCCCGGCGCGGCGACTTGAATACGATCGCCCTGGGTTTCAATGTTGGCCTTGACGGTTGTTCCTCCGGTGAGCGTTACGTTGAGCGGTTGGTCGCTCTTGATCGCGGCGACGTCCGCCCACTTCAGCGTCACGGTGCCGAAGTTCTTGCTCTTGACCGTGAGGCTATCGCCGTCTTTCTTGACGATGGCGCCGGTGATCCGGTCGCCGTCCTTCATTGTGATCTGGTCCGCGAAAACCGTAGGAATAAAAAGGATGAGGAATGCACCTGCTAGAACCTTCATCACTCCAGGTTACGTCAACGTGTTACGTCAACGTGTCCCGCGTTTCAGAAGGAAGTACACCGGCACGCCAATCAGCACGATCACCAGTCCCGGCACGGTTGTAGAGGTGCGGTACGCAAACAGCAGAATGAGAATCACTGACGCTCCGGCGATGTAGAGCGCGGGCACAAATGGGTAGCCGAATGCGCGGTACGGCCGCTCGTCATTCGGACGGCGTTGGCGCAGCACAAAAACGCCGGCGATGGTCAGGATGTAGAAAATCAGCGCGGCGGAGACCACGTAGTCCAGCAGGTTGCCGTAGAGATTTCCGAATTTGCCGGTGGCCGCGTCGTAAGTGCGCGCCAGCACCAGCAGCGTCGTCCACACCGCTTGCAGGATCAGCGCTACACCCGGAACCCGCGCCTTATTCAGCTTCTTCGCGGCTTTGAAGAACAGGTTGTCCTCCGCCATGGCGAAGCAGGCGCGCGCACCCGCCAGCACCATGCCGTTGATGCAGCCGAACGTCGAGATCATGATGGCGATGGCCATAATCTCCGCACCGGCGCTGGGAAACACCGCGCCCACCATCGCGCTGGCAACACGATCGAGCGGCGCCGTCTGCACTTTGTCCAACGGGAGCACTACCAAATAGGCAGCATTCGCCAGGACGTACAGGCCGATTACAATCGCCGTTCCGAAGGCCAGCGACAGCGGAACGTTGCGGCGCGGCGTCCGCACCTCACCCGCGGTGAACGTAATGTTGTTCCACGCATCGGCGGAAAACAGCGAGCCGGTCTGCGCCACGCACAAGGCCACCAGCAGGCCAAACGATGTCTCGGGCGTCAATCCAGGGGCGATGGGAATGAACCCGCGCGGCGTCCATAAATCTCCGAAATTTCCCGCCACCGCTGCGCGATTCCATCCGAAGAAGATGCCGAGCCCGACCAGCCCCACTAGCGATCCGATCTTCGCCACCGTGAAAACATTCTGCACCCGTTTGCCATACTGAATACCCAGCGTGTTGGTGTAGGTGAGGAACAGAATCACCAGAATCGCCACCAGTTGCGCGGTGGAAAGCGACAACGCGTAACCGCTGGAGACGTGAATCGGAGCAATCACGTAACGGTTTTCCGAGATCACCGGCCACAGAACACCCAGATAGCGCGCGAAGGCGACGCCCACCGCCGCGATGGTCCCGGTCTGGATGACGCCGAACAGAGTCCAGCCGTAGAGGAATCCCCACATGGGTGAGAACGCCTCGCGTAAGTATACGTATTGGCCGCCGGCGCGGGGCATCATCGCCGCCAGCTCGCCATACGAGAGCGCCGCGGTCAGCGTCAGAATACCAGTGATGATCCAGGAAGCCAGCAGCCAACCCGGGCTGCCGAGATTGCGGGACATCTCCGCCGACACGATGAAGATGCCGGAGCCGATCATCGACCCGGCCACCAGCATGGTGGAATCGAATAGGCCAAGAGTACGCGCGAGTTCGCTTTTCGTCGATTGAATGAGCTGCGCGGGTTGCACTGGATTCGCTGGTTGCAAGTAAGGTTCAGTCCTCGAATCCCAAGTGCCAGCCTAGCCTTCCGCTATCGAACCAGGAGATCGGCACGCCGAACCAGCCCGACCTCGTTGCCGTCTGATACGCGGCCCTCCGCGGCGCGCCGTCCTCCCGCTTGCCCAGCACAAACGCGCATGGACCATCGCCGAATCGCTGGATCCGCCGCGCCACCCAGGACTGCGTGTCCAATGGCTCCGCCAGCACCACTGGCGTGCCTCGAAACCAGGCCAGGCGCGCGCCGAAGCTGGCGTCGAGCTGCGTCATCGGTTCGGGCAATCCATAGGCCTGGCGATATCGCGCCACCGAAAGCTTTAGATCGCGCACCGCGATCACCACGCGCTTCACACCGCTGAAATCTCGCGTGGCCGGTCGACCCTTGGGAAACACTCGCGCTTCACGCGCCGTGAAATCGTGAATCAGGAACGGGAAGAACACGCCGTTCGGACCCGGCCCCACCGGCGACGCTTCCCATTCGAGCCGCCTGCCGTCAGGACGCTCGCGTCCGCTGCGCTGTAGTGTTACCTCAATTCCCGCCGCCCGCAGCCGTTTGACTTCCGCCTCGGTGTCGTTCGCCCGCGCCGCCCACGCCGCCGGACCTGCATTGCCCCGGATCTGCCTGGACCAATAATGCGCCGCCACCGCCTTCTCGTCAGGCTTGTCCTGCAGCGCGATCAACTCCAAGTAGGAGCCGTCGGGAAAACTGGTCAACGCCATTTGGGTGGCGTGGTTGCTGTGGGGCCCGCCAAATTCGCTGGGGATTCCCAATGCCGCCAAGCGCGCTTGCATTTGCTTCAGGTCGCGTCCGGCCACGCTGACGTGATCCACCGTCAGTTCCGCCGCGCTAAGAGATGTGCTCAGCAGGAGGGCGGTGATCGCTAGAAGTTTTGCCCGCATCCTATTTCCGCAGAAGCGCGTTCCAGTTTGCGACCACTGTAACAGGAGTCGAACTACGATCCTCCGGCGCGGCGTTCACCAGGAATCGCTGTCCATCGGGAGAAATATCCCAGCGCCAGGAAAGATTCGGCGCTCCACCCGTGCCGCCCGCGACTGGCACATGGAAAAGCGCCTTCGCAACGCCTGCCTGAAACACCGGCTTGGTGGATATTTCCACTGCCGTAAGCACGCCGTCCTGCGTAAGATAAAACAATTCCTTGCCGTCGGGACGCCAGCGAGCCTGCGCTCCACCGCCATTCGAGATCAGCCACTTTCCACCGCTCGCTGCCGGAAATGGCCGCACATAAACCTCACGGGTTCCGGACTCGTTTGAAGTATAGGACACGAATTGTCCGTCCGGTGAAAATCGGGCTTGGCCCTCAAACTGCGGGGTAACCAAGTATGGAATTGGCTTGATATCTCCAGCCGCCTTTCCGGGGTCCGCAAGCACCCACAGATCCGATCCGGTATCCTTCCCCCGCGTTGTATACAAAAGGAACCGCCCGTCACGCGACCAGTCAAGTGGCGTCATTCCCGCGTCCGAACGCAAAACCAACTGTTCCTTGCCCGCACCACTGGCCGGTTTCCGGAAGAGTTCAGGAGAGGTCCCGCCACCGGGCGCGTAGATGATCTGGGTTCCGTCGGGCGACCAGGTGGCGTTGCCCGCTCCGCCCGGTTCAAACGAGAAGCGAGCATTGGTTCCCCGCGCCAAATCCAGTTGCCACACCACCCATGTTCCAGTGGGGTCGGTGCGCCCCTCCATTAAGCGCGTGCCGTCGGGCGAAAGCGCAATCTCATCGCGAGTCGCCACATCCCCGGGATGACTCAAAATCTTGCCCTGGCGGTCGTACCAAGTGAGCTGCCGCTGCGGACTTCCGCCGGCGGAAAGTGCCAGCAGGCCGGTGGTGGAGACGGTGAACAGGCCGGCATAGTTCCCGGTGGCGCCTACGCGGTCCGCAAGGCGCGCGGGTTCTCCGGTGAACTCGCCGCGGACGGGGTCAAACGGCCGCATCATCAGAGCGTCACCGCGCAGATAGAGCATGGAACCCGCATCTGCGGAGCCTGCATAGAGCGCGCTGCTATTGGCTTCGACCAGACGCTTATTATCCTGCTCTTCTGGCTTCAAATCGACAGATCCCAAGAAGATTCCGCTTCCAGTCTCCGTACCAAAAAGGCGGAAATATAGGAAGTGCTTCCCGTCGGGCAGGAAGGCCGGCCAGCCCTGGCCGATTTCCTGGCGCTTCTGATCTAGCACGGTGACGGGCACCGGGTCACCACCGGTAGCCGCCACACGAACTAGCTGACGTTTGGATGAGAACAGAATCGTATCCTGCTGGCTCCAACTCAGGCCAAGGAAGCCGCCATCCACCGGGCAAATGGTTTCCGGAGGGCCGCCCGAAGGATCGATCTTAGACAGCCTTCCCCGCAGCCCGAAAGCAATGTAGCGGCTATCGGGGGACCAAGCCAAAGGAAGGGATGCTCCTTCGGTGCCCGGCAGCTTCTGCATCTCAGTGGCATCCAGAGATCGAACCCACACTGCCTCGCGGCCATCCGATCCAATCACAGTCATCGCCAGCTTCCGCCCATCCGGCGCGAGCGCGATAAATTCGATGGTGCCTTTTTCCGGCGGCGCGATCTCGAAGCGCATCGGGTTCGGCGGAGGCGGCGGCTTCTCGCGCCCATGTACGAACCCCAGCACCACGGTGCTCATAGCGAGTACAGCCGCGGCTCCCCAAGCCCACGGAAAGCGGCGAATCATCGGTTGCGGAGGCGCCGTCGCGACGGCCGACGGTTCCGCCTGTTCCAGCAGCAGCGGCATGTCGCCGATGTCGCGGAGCCGCTTGCGCGGATCTTTCTGCAGGCACTTTTCGAGCAGCCGGCGCACCTGCGGCGGGATGCCGTCCCACTTGGGCTCCGCCTTGATCACCGAGGCGAGCGTTTCACTGACGTCTTCACCCTCAAACAGGCGCCGTGCGGTGAGCATCTCGTACAGCACTACGCCGAAGGCCCAGATGTCGGCTCGCTTATCGACGTTCTCTTTCCCGCGCGCTTGCTCCGGAGACATATAGGCGGCCGTGCCCAGAATCATTCCCGCCGCGGTCATGCCGATGGTGAGCGTAGGCGAATGCGCAGGGTTACCGCTCGAACTGCTATGCACGGCAGGCCCGGTGATCTTCGCCAGGCCGAAGTCCAGTACTTTCACCGAGTGGCCCGAGCCTTCGGGCTTGAGCTTGACGTTCGCCGGTTTCAAATCGCGATGGACGATGCCCTTATCGTGCGCGGCTTCGAGCGCGTCCGCGATCTGGCGCGCGATCGCCAGCGCTTCCTCGAGGGGCAACGGACCTTCGTGGATGCGGTCGGCCAGCGTGGGGCCTTCCACCAGTTCCATCACCAGATAGTCCGGCCCGACATCGTAAACCTGGCAGATATTGGGATGATTCAGCGCGGCGACGGCGCGGGCTTCGCGCTCGAAGCGCTCGGAGAATTGCTGCTTGGAGGTCTTGATGGCGACGATGCGGTCGAGACGCGTATCGCGCGCGCGGTAGACTTCGCCCATGCCGCCCGCGCCGATCGGCGCAAGAATTTCGTACGGCCCCAAACGCGTTCCGCCGGGCAAAGACATAAATAGAATGACCGATTGTACCGTAACCGCTGCTCGTCAGCAGCGCTTCGGAATTATCGCTTGGCCTTGTCGGCGGGCAACCTCAGGAACTCCTCGGGCGGCAGAGCGCGCCGCGTGAAACGTGCCTCGCGAACCGACCCTTTGAAGTAATTCACCTTGTTGATCCGGACGCCGACCGACGAATGTCCCGGCCCTTCCGGCTCAAAGTGGATTGCCGCCTTGCCCTGCAGTTCGCCATCAACGTAACTCCGGAATTCCTGTCCATCGTAGACCATGGCGACACGGTGCCAGACGTCTAGTGAATGCAGCTTGTCGCGGAACAGCAGCGCCTTATCGACCATGGGCGTATGCACGAATGCATCCAGGCACCATTGGTTGTTGATCACGCGGATCTCGAACAAAAACCGGGTATCGGTATCCTTGCCGGTCTTGGGATCCTGCTCGGCCAGATGAAACCAGCGCTGCTCCACCGCGCCGCCGCTCTCCGGGCGGAAAATAGCTTCGAAGGTAAAAGTGGAGGCTCCGGCCAGCGGGTGTTCCGGGATGAACAGCGCGTCATCGGTGCCGTTGAACTGGATGGCCTTCCCGAGCGGCGTCTTGATGACCTTCGGGTGGCCGACAACCGTGATCGGCATGCCGTGGATTTTATCCAGACGCTCGAACTTCCACACCTCCGGAGCGGGTGTTTGGCCCAACGAAGGCTGAACCGCAATCGAACCTGCTGCTAAAACGCAAAGTCCCGCGAACATCGTACGCATGAGTGCTCCCTTATAGTGCCGCATCATTCTTGCAAAATGGCTGCGAGGTTGTCAATCACGCCAGACTTAGGCGCTCTTCGTCTCGAAAACCATAAGCGTCACGCCGGCCTGCGCGAAATTGCTCAGATCCCCGGCGGCTGCCTGGCCCTCTGCCGAGGACAGAGCCGCCTGCAGATCCGCCATGCTGTCGAAAGACAGCTCTGCGATGAAATGGGGCGCGGGACTCCCGGCGATCACGTTCACCGGCCCGTCGTTGACGACGTAGGACCGCAGGCCGGGAATTTTCTTGGCGAGCGGGACATGGGTCTCGAAGTAGTAGCGATCGAACGCCGCCGGATCTGCGGGCTGGTGGTAAAGGGCGAGTAGTTGAGCCATCGGGTAGGGAAAGTATAGCGGAAACGCGGACTGCGCTGCCCCCCCTGGCGAACCATTTTGTTTTTCCGGCCAAGTTTGATATCTTCAAAACGGCCTGCATCGGCGCAGGGCTTGGAATCCCAACGTTTTGGAGTCCGCTCATGAAGATCAACCTCACCATCAACGGAAAAAAGTATTCACCCGATGTAGAGCCCAGGCTGCTTCTGATCCATTACCTGCGCGACGTGGCCGGACTCACCGGGTCGCACATCGGTTGCGAAACCTCGCTCTGCGGAGCGTGCACCGTTGAGCTCGACGGCAAGGCCGTCAAGAGTTGCAGCATGTTTGCGGTGCAGGCGGACGGCGCCAGTCTGACTACCATTGAAGGACTGGCCGAAAACGGGAACCTACATGGCATGCAGGAGGCCTTCTGGAACCAGCACGGCGCGCAGTGCGGTTTCTGTACGCCCGGCATGATCATGGCGTCCAAGCAGATTCTGGACCGCAACGCGAACCCGACCGACGACGAGATCCGTCATGGCATCGAAGGCAATCTGTGCCGATGCACTGGATATCAGCACATCGTCAACGCGGTGAGAGCCGCGGCAGCGGCAGCGAGCAAGTAAGCGAAGCAGCAGGAGACGGATATGGCGAGCACAATTACACAGGTTGAAAAACTGGTTGGCAAGCGCATTCGCAGGCGCGAGGATCCGCGGCTTATCACCGGCACCGCCACCTATGTTGACGACATTCAGATGCCCGGCATGCACTACGCGGCGATTGTTCGCAGCCCCCACGCAGCAGCCCGGATACGTTCGATCGACACCAAAGAAGCAGCGCAAACTCCGAGCGTCGCAGCGATCTACACAGGTAAAGACACGGCCAAAATTGGGCCAGTCCCGTGTGGCGCATCACTGCCGGGACTGCGCGTCCCACATCATTATATCCTGGCGACGGACCGCGTTTACTTCGTCGGCCATCCAGTGGCCGTGGTCGTCGCGACCGACAAGTACCTGGCGCGCGATGCTGCCGAGAAGATTGAAATCGACTGGGACGTGCTGCCGGCCGTCGCAGATCCCGAGAAGGCAATTGCCGCCGGCGCGCCTCCCGTGCATCCGGAGTGGCCCGATAACGTCGCGTTCAACTATCACCAGGAAGGCGGCGACGTGGACAAGGCCTTCGCCGAAGCGGAGGTGGTGGTGAAGCAGCGCATCACCAGCCAGCGCCTGATTCCAGCGGCCATGGAGACGCGCGGCGTAGTGGCCGAGTGGCGTGCGGCGGACCGCCAGTTGAACCTTTATACGTCCACGCAGGTGCCGCATCTGGTGCGCACGTTGGTGGCTGGCATGCTGGGGCTGGAAGAGAATCGCATGCGCGTGATTGCGCCGGAGGTCGGCGGCGGCTTCGGCAGCAAGCTGAACATCTACGCCGAAGAAGCGCTGATGGGCTTCGTGGCGATGCAGATCGGCAAGCCGGTGAAGTGGATCGAATCGCGGCGCGAGAATTTTCTGACGACCATTCACGGGCGCGGGCACGTGGATTATTTCGAGCTCGCGGCGAAGAATGACGGCACGATTCTGGGCATCAAGCTGAAGCTGATCCAGGATCTGGGCGCCTATCACCAGTTACTGACGCCGGCGATTCCCACGCTCAGCGTGCTCATGATGCCGGGCCTTTATCGAACTCAGAACGTGCGCGCCGACATCATTGGCGCGTTCACCAACTGCGTCCCCACCGACGCGTATCGCGGCGCCGGCCGTCCCGAAGCCACCCACGGCATCGAGCGCATGGTAGATATTCTGGCGGCCGAATTAAAAATGGACCCGGCCGAGATTCGCGTCAAGAATTTCGTACAACGCGAAGAATTTCCGTTCCCGACCGCCACCGGCCTGATGTATGACTCGGGCAACTACGCGGCCCCGCTCGATAAGGCGATGGCCACCGTGGATTACAAAAAGCTGCGCGCAGAGCAAGTCGAGGCGCGTAAGCAGGGTAAGTTCATGGGCATCGGCATTTGCACCTACGGCGAGATCTGCGGCTTTGGGCCTTCGCCCGCGACGCCCGCCGGCGGTTGGGAGAGCGCCACGGTGAAGATTGAACCGTCGGGCAAAGTGACGGTGCTGACCGGCACCTGCTCCCACGGCCAGGGCGAGGAAACCACCTTTGCGCAAATCGCCGCGGACGAACTGGGCGTCGACATCGACGACATTCTGGTGCTGCGCGGCGACACCGCTATAGTGCCCTACGGTATCGGCACGTTCGGCAGCCGCGCCACCGCCATCGGCGGGACGGCGCTGTATTTCGCGCTCCAGGAACTGAAGGAGAAGGTGAAAAAATTCGGTGCGATGATGCTCGACTCGGACGACGTCTCGTTCGCGAATGGCTGCGTGACATGTAACAAGTCCGGAAATTCCAAGTCGTGCGCGGAGATCGCGGGGGCGACGTATCGCGCCATGAAACTGCCTCCGAACACTCAGCCGGGGCTGCAAGCCACGCATTTTTGGGAACCGCCGAACTTCGTGTTCGGCTTCGGCGCGCACATTGTGATCACGGATATCGACAAAGATACAGGGCAAATCACCATTCGGCGATACGTCGCGGTGGACGATTGCGGCAACATCCTGAACCCGCTGATCGTCGACGGGCAAGTCCACGGCGGCGTCGCGCAAGGGCTGGGACAGGCGCTGTGGGAACAGGCCGTCTATGACGACAACGGCCAATTGATCACGGGCGAGTACATGGATTACGCCATGCCGCGCGCACACATGATGCCGTGGATCGAAAGCGACCATACCATCACGCCCTCGCCGGTGAATCCGCTGGGCGTGAAAGGCGTCGGCGAGGCTGGCACCATCGGCTGTTCACCGGCCGTGGTGAATTCGGTGGTGGATGCGCTGTCGCCCTTGGGCGTGCGGCATCTCGACATGCCGCTCACGCCGGAGAAGATTTGGAAAGTGATGGCGGGAGGCAAAAACTAAAATGATTCCGCAGACCTTCGAATACACGGCTCCGAAAACGCTCGACGAAGCAGTAGCACTGGCGGAAGGCGGCGCCAAACTGCTGGCCGGCGGCATGAGTCTGATACCCATGATGAAGCTGCGGCTGGCCGCGCCGGAACATCTGGTGGACCTTGGCCGCATCAAAGACCTCAACTACATTCGCGAAGAGGGCGGGGCACTGCATATTGGCGCAACGGCGACACACCATTCCGTCGAGAGTTCCGCACTGGTGCGAGCCAAGTGCCCGCTGCTAGCGGAAACTGCGTCGGCCATCGGAGATGTGCAGGTCCGCAACATGGGCACGATGGGCGGGAGCGTGGCGCATGCCGATCCTTCGGCAGATTATCCAGCGGCCCTGCAGGCGCTGGAGGCAAAGGTCGTGATCCGCGGCGCGAAGGGCGAGCGCACGGTGAGTACGGCAGATTTCTTCGTAGACTCCTTCGCCACGACGCTCGAACCCGGCGAGATCATTCGGGAGATCGTGGTCCCGGTGGAAGAAGCGGGGGTAGGCACCAGCTACCAGAAGAATGTGCAGCCCGCCAGCGGATTTGCGATCGTCGGCGTGGCGGTACGCATCAAGCGCAGCGGTGGGAAGATCACACTGGCGCGTATCGGCATGACCGGCCTGTCCAACATTGGCTATCGCGCAACCGCGGCGGAGAAGGTGCTGGAGGGAACGGAAGGGTCGCTGGCGGATGTTGCGATGGCCGCGGGGCTGGTGTCCCAAGGCGCCGATGCGAATTCCGATCTGCACGCTTCGAGCGATTATCGCAAGCACCTTGCGGCGGTGTACGCTGCGCGCGCGATCAACGCTGCCCTCGCTGCGGGGGGGAAAGCTTAGGGACATAACGGGTGAAGATTTCCGGAACGTACACTCTGCCGCTCCCACAAGAGCGTGCCTATGCGGTAATGCAGGACCCGGAAGTGCTGGCGCGAGCCATTCCTGGTTGCGAGAGCCTCGAGAAAGTCGGCCCCGACGAATACCGGATGAAGATGAAGATGGCGCTGGCGAGCCTGTCGGGCGCGTTTGAAGGCAAGGTGCGGATCACGGAACAGACGCCGCCGAATAGTTTTCGCCTCGTGGTGGAGGGTACCGGTCGCATCGGCTTCGTCAAAGGCGACGGGCTGTTGAAGCTTACACCTGCAGACGGCAACGGTACTGAGGTCGCGTATGAAGGCGACGCACAAGTGGGTGGGACCATCGCGGCTGTGGGGCAGCGCCTGATCGACGGCACCGCCAAGACCATGATCAAGAAGTTCTTCGATAAGCTAGCCGCGGAAGCGGCGAGCTGACTTCGCACGCGCCTATAGCGGAATGTTGCCGTGCTTCTTGCGCGGCATGGTATCCACCTTGGTTTCGAGCATGCGCAGCGCGCGGATCACGCGCGGGCGCGTGAGACGCGCCTCGATCACGTCATCGACAAAGCCGTTTTCCGCGGCGACGAAGGGGCTGGCGAAGCGTTCGCGGAATTCGTCGAGCTTGGCGGTACGCACTGCATCGGGGTTTTCGGCGGACGCAATTTCGCGGCGGTAGACGATGTTCACCGCGCCTTCGGCTCCCATGACGGCGATTTCGGCGCTGGGCCATGCGAGGTTCACATCGGTGCGCAGATGCTTCGATCCCATCACGCAATACGCTCCGCCATAAGCCTTGCGCGTGATGATGGTGATCTTGGGCACGGTGGCTTCGGCATACGCGTACAGCAATTTCGCCCCATGGCGGATGATGCCTCCGAACTCCTGCGCCGTGCCTGGCAAAAAACCAGGTACGTCTTCGAAGGTAAGGATCGGAATGTTGAACGCGTCGCAGAAGCGCACGAAGCGCGCGCCTTTAGTAGACGAATCGATGTCCAAACAGCCGGCCAGATAGGCGGGCTGATTGGCGACCACCCCCACGCTGCGCCCGTCCATGCGCACGAATCCGATCACGATATTGCGCGCCCAGTGCTCGTGGACTTCGAGAAACTCTCCGTGATCTGCCACCCGGCGAATCACAATCTTGATGTCGTACGGTTGATTCGAGGCCGCCGGAACAATGGAGTCGAGCTCAGCGTCCTGACGATCGACGGAGTCATCAGTATCGCCGCGCGGCGCTGCATCGCGATTGTTCTGCGGCAGGTAACTCATCAACTCCCGAATGGTGCGGAGACACTCGGCGTCGTCATGCGATTGGAAATGGGCCACCCCGCTGACGGAGTTATGCGTCGCCGCGCCTCCTAGCGCCTCCTTGGTGACGTCCTCATGCGTCACGGTCTTGATGACGTCGGGGCCAGTGACGAACATGTAACTGGTCTTGTCGACCATAAAGACGAAGTCCGTGAGCGCCGGAGAATAGACCGCACCGCCCGCGCACGGGCCCATGATGGCGGAGATCTGCGGAATCACGCCGCTCGAAAGTGTATTGCGCAGAAAAATGTCGGCGTAGCCCGCCAGCGACAGCACACCTTCTTGAATGCGCGCACCCCCTGAATCGTTCAGGCCGATGACAGGCGCGCCAGTCTTGAGCGCCAGGTCCATAATCTTGACGATCTTCTTGGCATTGGCTTCCGAGAGCGAACCGCCGAAGACCGTGAAATCCTGCGCGAACACGTAGGCGGGACGGCCGTGGATGTGTCCATATCCGGTAACGAAACCATCGCCGTCGATGACTTGTTCCTCCATGCCGAAGTCGTGGCAATGATGACGGACCAGCTTGTCGGTTTCTTCGAAGGTGCCTTCATCGAGCAGCAAATCGATGCGTTCGCGCGCGGCGAGCTTGCCTTCGGCGTGTTGGCGGGCGCGGCGCTCCTCCCCACCACCCGCTTCGGCGGCCGCGTGGCGGCGCTGCAGTTCTTGCATGCGGTCTGACATTACAAGTTGTAGACTAGCAAACTGGCAGCGCCCAAAAGGATAATGGATCAGGGTGACGGTTGCATAAAGTAACGGCGGAGGCGCTCGGGGCGTCCCATAGATACGTGCTGCGTTTGAGTCGTGTTTTTCTCACCGCACTTCTTCTCTTCCCTTTGCTAGCACAGGAGCCGGAGAGCTCCACCACCATTCGCGCCAACGTGCCACTGGTGCTGGCGCCGGTTACGGTGACCGACAAGAAGGGCAACTTCATCGACGGCCTCAGAGTGGAGGACTTCCGTCTGAACGACGAAGGAGTGCCGCAGCAAATTCGCATGGACACGTCGGACACCGTTCTCGCGCCGGTGTCGCTGATGGTTCTGATTCAAGCCAGCGGAATCTCCGCGCCGGTGCTGGCGAGGACCCAGCAAGTGGGCGGCTTGATCAAGCCGTTAGTGATCGGCGAACGCGGCCAGGCGGCGGTAATCGAGTTCGACAGCGAGATTCGGGTGCGCACCGATTTTACGGCGGATTCGAGCGTCATTCGCACTGCGTTTGAGGGAACCCGCAGCCGCAGCGTTCGCACGGCGCGTTTGATCGACGCGGTGGTCGAGGGCGTAAAGATGCTCGATACGCGGTCGCCCAATAACCGTCGCGTGATGCTGATTTTGAGCGAATCGCGCGACCGCGGCAGCCAGGCCAAGCTCAGCGAGGCCATCGAACTCGCGCAACGCGCCGGCGTCGTGGTGTACCCGGCAACCTATTCGGTGCAAGGTTCCTCGTTTCTCTCCAAGCCCTCCGACAGTCCGCCGATGCCGGGCGGCGACAATACCGTGGATCTGCTCGGCGGCGCAATCGAGTTAGGACGCATTGGTAAGGCGAACGCGGCTGCGGCATTGGCGCGCTCCACCGGCGGGCAACATTTGGCTTTCCTTACACTTGCTTCGCTGGAGAAGGCGATCGCACGCGCCGGCGAAGAAATCCACAGCCAATATCTGTTGAGTTTTACGCCTACGCCAAGCAAGAAGGAAAGCTTCCACCAAATTCAGGTAGCGATCCCTTCGCGTCCCGACGCAGTGGTTCGCGTGCGCCCAGGGTATTGGCCGCAGAAA
>Ga0163163_10000884_pt1 | contig 25491 bp, 27 predicted proteins | sample S65metaG_FD_119766 | JGI IMG/M metagenome (GOLD analysis project Ga0163163, IMG submission 119766) | Switchgrass rhizosphere microbial communities from Kellogg Biological Station, Michigan, USA - S6-5 metaG | ecosystem: Host-associated > Plants > Roots > Rhizosphere > Soil | place: USA...
ATTCAGTCGCGCCCGGCAAGCGATGCAGCCCAACTCAAGCGGCGCGAAGTGAATCGGCGAAAGCGCGTGGTCGAGCAAGCTCCGTCAAAGGATCCGCTCGTCCGGCAACTCACTGCCGCTGCGGATCAATTCATCGTGCAGCGCGGTGAGCTGAATACTGTTGTCGCCGGCTATCATTGGTTCGCAGACTGGGGGCGGGACACGATGATCGCCCTGCCCGGTCTGACGCTAGTCACCGGCCATCCAGAAATCGCCAGAAACGTGTTAGAGGCCTTTGCGGCAAGCGCCGACCAGGGCATGCTGCCAAACCGCTTCCCTGACGCGGGTGAGAGTCCCGAATACAATACCGTCGATGCAACTCTGTGGCTCTTCGAAGCCGTTCGGTCGTATCTGCATTACACGGGTGATCAAGAATTTGTGCGTACGCGCCTGTACCCGAAGTTGAAAGACATGATTGACTGGCATTTGTGTGGAACGCGTTACGGAATCCACGTCGATAGCGATGGGCTCCTGGCCTGCGGGGAGCCGGGTGTTCAGCTCACCTGGATGGACGCCAAAATCGGCGACTGGGTGGTGACGCCCCGAACGGGAAAACCCGTTGAAATTCAGGCTCTCTGGTATAACGCGGTGCAAATCTTAAGTGGCCTTGCGCGGGACTTCGGTGATCCTGGCCCGCACAAGTTTCTTCGGGAACTGGCCAAGGAAACCTGCCAGAGTTTCCAGGCCCGCTTCTGGAATTCCGCTGCCAGCTGCCTATATGACGTAGTTAACGGCGAGGCTAGCGATGCGTCGATTCGCCCGAATCAGATCTTTGCCGTGAGCCTGCATCACACCATGCTGCCGGCCGATAAGGAGCGGCAGATTGTAGACGTAGTACAGCGTGAGTTGCTCACGCCCCTCGGCCTGCGTAGTCTATCGGGGAATGACCCACACTACCGGCCGCGCTACGAAGGTGGAGTGAGGGAGCGCGATTCGGCCTACCATCAAGGCACTGTGTGGCCGTGGCTGATGGGTCCCTTTATTTCGGCATATGTCAAAGTCCACGGTCGCGGCGCGGAAGCCAGGAGCCAGGCGGAAGTGTGGTTCAGGGCGTTCGATGAACATTTACGGTCGGCGTGCCTCGGTCAAGTTTCCGAGATCACGGACGCCGAATCACCGCATACTTCTCGCGGATGTGTTGCACAAGCCTGGAGCGTAGCCGAGTTGCTACGCGCGGCTGCAGAAGATATTTATCAGCTGCCGCTTTCCCGGGAGCGGGAACTAGCAGGCACAAGCGTCTAGTCCGCCTGTGATCGACGGCTTCACCTTCCGCCAGGCGGTTTGGCTCTTTCCGCCTGCCTTCATCCTGCACGTCGTCGAAGAGTGGCCGCAATTCACGCGCTGGGTCCAGACCCACGCGTCTGGACAATTCTCGCGGCGCGATTACAATGCCATCCACGTCGCAGGAATCTTTGCATCCGTATTGGGTGCCACTCTCGTGTGGCTATTTCCGAACCCGGCTGTCGTCCTTTTGTTTTTCACTTTCCTCCTCCCAGTGCTTGTTTCAACACCCTATTTCACGCGGGCGCATCCGTGCTCACGCGAACTTATTGCCCGGGCGTCGTAACGGCAGTCTTGATTTATTTGCCTCTATTCATCCTGCTAATCGCGCATGTGTATGCCGAACGTCTGCTCACCCCGTTCGCCCTGGCCGCATCGTTATTACTGGCGGCCTTATTCCATACCTGGGAAGTCGGCCATTACGTATTCAAGGCGTGGTGATTCTGGAATAAACAACTTCTGGTCGGGATTTACACGACGAACAGGAGATCCATATGAACATTTTCAAGACATGCATCAGCGCCGGCGCCCTGCTGAGCCTGGTCACAGTAAGCCCGGCCCAAGTGGTCGACAAGAAGTCTCTCACGATGGATGGCGCGCGTAGAGTGATCGCGGCCTCAGTCGCCGAAGCAACCAACAAAAGGACTACTGGGGTCATCGCGGTGGTGGACGACGGCGGCAACCTGATGGCGCTCGAGCGTATCGATGGCACATTCGCGGCGGGCGCGAATATTTCAATTGGAAAGGCTCGCACCGCATTGTTGTTTCAGAAGCCCACCAAGTTCTTCGAGGACGTCGTGAACAAGGGCCGCACCGCCATGGTGGCGCTGGACGGATTCACTCCGCTACAAGGAGGCGTCCCGATTGTCGTCGATGATCAAATCGTCGGCGCAGTCGGAGTCAGCGGAGCGGCCAGCGCGCAGCAGGACGAGGAACTCGCCATGGCTGGAGCGAAAGCATTCGAATCCGGACTGCCACCAATAAGCTTTTTCCCCAAAGAAACCGTGAAAGCTGGGTTCGCAAAAGGCTCCGTTCTCTTCGACCACAGCGACAAGTACATGGTGCATACCAGTCGCCGTGAAGCGCCTGGCATGGCGGAGATCCACACGAAGGACGCCGACATCGTCTATGTGCTGGATGGCACGGCTACCCTGATCACTGGCGGCACGCCCATCGGCGTCAAGCCGATCGGTGGCGACGAATTGCGCGGCGAGAAGATCGAGGGTGGCGAGATACGGCAGCTTGCTAAAGGCGACGTGATCATCGTGCCGGCCGGAGTCCCGCACTGGTTCAAGGAAGTCACGAATCCATTCCTCTATTACGTCGTGAAAGCCCGGTAACCGGGCCAAGGAGACACGTCATGAAATCGTTATCAGCCACTCTCTTCTCTACGCTGCTTGTGACCATTCCAGCACTTCGAGCTGAACTGCCGGTCAAGAAAGTGATCACGCTAAGCGTTGCGAAAAAGATCGCCGCCGCTGCCGAAGCCGAGGCGAATCGCCGACACCTCACGGCCGTGATTGTAGTAGTGGATGATGGCGGCCATCCTCTATTGCTCCACCGCCTCGACAACACGCAAGTCGCCAGCGTTGAAGTGGGAATCGGAAAAGCACGGACCGCAGCCATTTTCCGCCGGCCCAGCAAAGATTTCGAGGATCAAATCAAGGAAGGGCGGATAGCCGCACTGGCGCTGCCCGGCGCGACACCGTTGCACGGTGGCATTCCGATTATCGTCGACGGAAAGGTCATCGGCGCGATCGGCGTGAGTGGCGAAAGTCCGCAAGAGGATGAAGACGTCGCCAAGGCTGGAGCTGCTGCCGCGCCCGCCTCGATTGCTTCCGAAGGAAGATCCAATGAATAGGACATCTTCTCGACTGATCCAAGGTGCACTGGGCGTTTGCGCTCTAGCCATCCTAACCGCCGCGACCGTTGAGCGCACCGAAGTACCAAATGGCGCACCGGCAGCCACCGTCAATCTGGCAACCGATGCCGGTGTTCGGATGGTAAAGGGACAATGGCGTTATCACGACACAAAAATCGTGGAAACCGATTTTCGTGCGCCCGGCCCCGATGGCCAACCGACGGGCGCGCCCGTGCAAACTTACGACTATACGCCCCACGCCGGCGGCGCGAACTTCGATGACGCGAGCTGGGATATTATCGGCGCCACCACTCTCGAACAACGTCGCGGAAACGGCCGTCTTGGGTTCAATTGGTATCGCATCGGGATAACAATTCCCGATCGCATCGACGGCTTCGACCCGTCCGGCTCGACCGCCGTATTTGAAACCTCCATTGACGACTACGCCGAGATCTGGGTGGACGGCGAACTCACTCGCGCCGTGGGCCAAAGCGGCGGATCCGTCATCAGCGGCTGGAACGCTGGAAATCGCCTGGTGATCGGACGCAACGTGAAACCCGGACAGAAGATTCAACTCGCCGTATTCGGCATCAATGGGCCGATCTCAAACCCGCCCACTAACTATATCTTCATGAGGAGCGCCAAGGTGTCGTTCTTTCGAGAGGCGCCAGGTCCCGTGCCGATCGTGCCTGCCGAGGTCAATGTCGAGGTGATCCGCTTGGACCCAGCGATCGACGCTATCGTTCCGCCCAATCCAAAAATCTTTAAGCTGGCGGAGGGATTCCAATTCACAGAAGGGCCGGTCTGGCCCCGCGACGGCGGGTTCTTGCTGTTCAGCGATCCCAACGCCAATACCATCTACAAGTACAGACCGGAGCCCGGTAACGTGCCCGGAGAACTATCCGTATTCCGCAAGCCGAGCGGTTATTCCGGCGCGGACGTCACCGAGTACGGACAGCCCGGTTCCAACGGTTTGACGCTCGATCCGCAAGGGCGCCTGACGATAAACGAACACGGCAATCATCGAGTGACCCGACTAGAAGCCGATGGCTCGCTCACGGTGCTGGCCGATCGATACCAGGGCAAACGCCTGAACAGCCCCAACGATCTTGTTTACCGCTCCGACGGGGCGCTGTTCTTCACCGATCCACCTTTCGGTCTACCGAAATTCTTCGACGATCCTCGGAAGGAGTTGCCTTATAGCGGGGTATTCTCCATTGTCAAAGGCAAGCTGCAGTTGGCGAGTACGGACTTGCTAGGCCCCAATGGCGTTGCATTTTCTCCCGACGACAAATACCTGTACGTGACCAACTGGGACGACAAGAAAAAGATCATTATGCGCTACGAAGCGCTTGCCGACGGAACCCTGAAAAACGGGGAACTGTTTTTCGACATGACGGGTTCCGTAGGTGAGGACGCACTAGATGGGATGAAAGTTGACCAGCAGGGGAATCTCTATGTGTCCGGTCCCGGCGGGCTGTGGATCTTATCCGCGGAGGGAAAGCACCTTGGAACTATCATCGCGCCGAAGCACCCTCACAACCTGGCTTGGGGCGACGAAGATGGCAAGACGCTGTATCTTTGTGCCGAAACCGGCTTGTACCGAATGCGTTTGAATGTTGCTGGAATCCGGCCATGATGTTGCGGCACTTGAGATTCGTCCCGCTGTTCCAGGCGATGCTTACGGCATCGCCCTGACGTTTCTCGAAAGTGCTGAATATCATGCCGAGCTTGATCCCGAGCGTTATTTGACACCAGCAGTTGAGACGATATCGGCGCGCTACCGCGACGGCAGCATCCGTCGCACCGCGGCATGGAGGTCATAACCCTTGTTGCCGAACTCAGCGGCGAAATCGTCGGATTCATTGACGCCCGCATTGAACAATCGCCCGATCGAATGCACCGAGAGATGATCTATTGCCATATTTCTGAGATCGCGGTAAGCCGCATGCGCCGGAACCAAGGCATCGGGGGACGCCTCCTTTGGGCGGCTGAAGACTGGGGACATCGGCTCGGTGCGAAGTTCGCGTCTTTGGAGTATCACGCTGCAAACACGCGCGCCAACCTCTTTTACCAGGAACGCATGGGCTATAGGATGGCATCAGTCACAGTCATAAAACGGCTCGATCGGTGAAAGAAACTTCCGGTCTACCGTTCCAACCTGCTAGATGCTTCCTGCTATCTGGTCGAGTCGCGACACGATTAAATCCGGGTCAAAGCCCAAGTGATCCATTTCTACTTTCAACCGGTTGCACCAGCAAACCTGATAGCCGAACGCTTTTGCCCCAGCAGCGTCCCATGAGTTCGATGAAACAAAGAGGATCTCATTGACGGGAACCCGAAGGATCTCGGGACCAAGCGCATAGACCCGGGGAGACGGTTTGTATGTCTTCACCCGGTCCACTGAAATGATCTCGGCGAAGCAGGATTCCAATCCGTTGTTTCGCACTGCAGCATCCAGCATTTTCGGCGAACCATTCGAGAGGATTGCCAATGGGATCCCTTTGAAAGCTTCTATTGCAGTCTGTACGTCCGCAAACGCAGCCGGCGCGAGATACGCTTGCATGAGCCGATCAAGCTGTGGAGTTGTCGCTTCAATTGAAAGCTGCCTGACGGCCGAACGCAGGGCCGCCTTGGTCACGTCCCAGAAATCCTCGTAACGCTCCATGAGCGCGCGCAACCAGGTGAACTCCAGTTGCTTCTGCCGCCACAGCCGCGAAAGCTCCTCTACGTCGCCGATGATGCCATTGCCGCCGCTAAGCACCACCGAATGAACATCGAACAATGTTCCGTACGCGTCAAAGACAATCGCTCTCCGCTTCGCATGCACAAGTATCTACTGACCTCCTGGCAACGTTCACTCCCTTACCCAACGGAATTGAACTCGCTGGACATAAAGCCACGGAGCGGCCCTATTTTGCCGGAGGCCGCAGATCTTTGAAGTATCCCAAGATTGAAGCTGCAGTAGTTCGCCCGCTATGGAGACGGGCGCTTTGTGCGTAAAAAACGATTCCACGCTGGTCGAGGAGAAAGGTTGAAGGGTAGGCAGTTTCCCGTGGTTCGTCCCATCGAAGACCGTAGAGATTGGTGAAAGTGTATCCCGGGTCAAGCAACATTTGGAAAGTATTGGGAAAATCCTTTCCGGCCAAGAACTCATTGGCCCTCATGTCCAGATCGGCAGGCGGACCGGGGTACACGAACACCACCTGAATCCCTGCGTCGGCAAAAACTTTCGCACTCTGGATAAAGTCCTGCACCTGACGTTGGCAAAACGGGCATTGGTATCCTGGAAAACCTCGAAGTACGACTAGCGCGACGGGGGCCTTCGAGGCTAGATCGGATAGTCTTACTTGCTTTCCCTGAACCGATGTTAAGGCAAAGTCCGGGGCTTTTTCGCCTACGCTCGGTATAGATGCGCCCAGCAGCGGCAAAGCGGCCAGCGCAGACATAAATATTCGTTTTGGAAGATTCAAACTGAGGTCCCTTCTTGAAGTTTCGCCTGGTCTAACAATTTGAGATCCACTTGCCTGGTCTGCTTATTCCCATTTCTCCGACAAATAACCTCTAATTGCCGGTGGCGGCTATCATATGGCGTCGGCCACAGCCATAAAAGGCCTCTCACGGTGAAGAGAACTCGTAGCGTCAGGTATTGAACGGCAAGCTTGAAGTACTTGAAAGCTCTAGCCGGCCGGCTTCCGCGTATAGCCGCCACTGGTGTGGTCCCGCGTCCGCCCGTTCCACTTCGGAATAAACGGGCCCCTCCCGCGGATAGAGAAGTCGTACGGTCATCATATTGAAGAGAGGAATGAAATCATGTCTACCCGTAGGGCCGTGCTTGCCCTATCTTTCATAGCAGTTTGGTCCGCTTCCGCGGCGGACTCCAAGAAATCAGATCCCGTCAATCACGATCGCGGTGGGATCGCCATTCAGGGATACGACCCCGTTGCTTATTTCACCGACTCCAAACCGGCGAAAGGGGACGCGAAATTCAGCTATACATGGCGGGGTACTGTTTGGCAGTTCGCCTCCGCTCAGCACAGGGACCTCTTCGCAGAAAACCCTGAAAAGTATGCTCCTCAGTACGGTGGCTTCTGCGCCTATGCCGTAAGTGAAAACCACACTGCTGACGTCGATCCCGAGGCTTGGAGGATCATCGAAGGCAAACTCTACTTGAACTACAGCAAAAGCGTTCAGCAAATGTGGCTGAAGGAACCGGAGGCGCGGATTCGGCGCGCAGACCAAAACTGGCCGAACCTTCATAAGTGAGACGCTCTCGGATTCATCCCCCGCCCATCTACCATTGCATGTCGGGAAGGGGTCCCAAACGTGAAACGATAACTGGCGAGAACAGCCCAACTCGTCAACTGACGCTCAATAGGAGAGGCGGCGTAGGAGGCCGCCTTTCTATGAAGCGTTCAAATCAGAGGAAGTCCAGGCGCGCGGAACGGCCCACATTGCCCGAGCTCGACCAGACCAAGAGGTCCGTCCTGAATAGTGTGGCATCCCAGCAGTCGCGCCGATCGTATCAACATGCCATGGAGGAATTCATCGACTGGTATTGCTCGGAACCCCGGCTCGCGCTCAATCGCGGCGTGGTCCTTAGATATAGGATGCAATTGGAAACTCGGCAACTTGCGCCATCGACCATCAACGTGCGACTGGCCGCCGTGCGGCGGCTGGTTTACGAAGCAGCGGATACCGGACTGCTAACTTCCGAACTCGTCGCTGGCATTCGCCGCGTAAAGGGAATTCCTCAGCTAGGCCGTGGAGTGGGAAATTGGCTCACGGCCTCTGAAGGCGAGAAGCTCCTATCAGGCTTTGATCCGCTGAGCCTCCGTGCCAGGCGCGATGCGGCGATAGTCTCTCTGTTGCTCGGCTGCGGTCTACGCCGTTCAGAGGTCGTGGGGCTCAAAGTTCACGCAATTCAACGTCGCGAGAATCACTGGGCAATCGTGGATCTCGTCGGCAAGGGCGGCCGCGTGCGAACAGTTCCCATTCCAGACTGGGTCAAGGCCGCCATTGACAGATAGGCAGAGAGCGTACCCGTCATCAGCGGCAGGCTCTTCCGATCGATACGCAAGAACGGTACCGTTTGGGGCGACGGCATCACGCAAAATGTTGTTTGGTACGTCGTGAAGGCGTGCGCGGGTCGGGCGGAAATAAAGGCGCTCGCCCCTCACGACTTGAGAAGGACGTGCGCCCGCCTGTGCCACGCTGCTGGTGGCGAGTTAGAACAGATCCAGTTTCTTCTCGGCCATGCATCCGTCCAGACGACCGAGCGCTACATCGGGTGCAAACAAGATCTCAGCCGCCCAGTAAACGATCGCTTGCCATTTTTTCCGCGAAACTAGGCTTCGCACAGCACCTATTTTTTCAGCCCAGCCTGCCAATTCGTCACCACCGTGATCGGGAGGTTCGCCGGGCCTTGCTCCACGGGGACCTGGATCAGGAAGCGGCCGTCTTTACTTACATCGAAATGCCCCTGTTCGGCAACCTCAAATAGTGGCTTAGGGAGGCTCGCTGCAAATTTCTTACTATCCCCCTTCACTTCGACAGCCATCAGCTTGCGATCCGCGCCGATGAAGTACAGTTCGCGCCCATCGCGGCTCCACACGGGGAAGTCGCCACCGTTGGTTGAGATTTGCCACTTACCTCCATGTTCGGGGAAGGTCTGAACGTAGATCTCAAAGCGCTTGGACTCATTCGAGACATATGCCAGCCACTGTCCGTTGGGGGAGAGCTTGCCGCCGCGTTCACGGTATTCGGTGGCCATATAAGGAAAGCGTCTCTTGTCGCCGAACTGCGGGATCACCCAGATGTCGCCGAGGGTCTTTAGATCGCTCACACTTTCGATCAAATAGCGTCCATCGCGCGACCAATCCGTGATCCAATTCTCACGCGGGTCTTGATCCAGGACCTCCTCCGCACCGACACCGTTGGCCGCCTTTACGTATGGTTGTCCGGTTCCGTAGCTTTCCGAACTGAATGCAATCCGGCTGCCGTCCGGGGACCACACCGGTGAATTATTCGCCTTGCCGCCGAAGGTGAAGCGTGAGGCCGTGCCCCGCGACAGGTCGTGTAACCAGATATCGGACAAACCGTGGGCATCCATCGGATCGATGGCCACAGTCGAGCCATCCGGCGAAAGCGAGATCCAACTGGTTGCCGCCGGCATTCCAACCGTGCGTATTGATTTGCCACCGCGATCAAACCAAGTGAGTTGTCTCTTCTTCCCGCCGAATGCGCCCCATGTGTAGACCAGGGTGCCATTGCGGGACGAGGAGAAAAAACCCTGACCGACAGATGGTGCATAATCCACTGGTTCGGCAAGGGGCACCGCTTCGCCAGTGGTCTTGGCTTTCGCCGGATCAAAGGGCTGGGCCACCAGAGTATGCTCACGGACAAACAACAGGTAACCCTTCTCAGAAAAACCCGGCGCGTGGAGAATAGCCGGCTCGTAAACCGCGTTGGTATCGCCAGTCAGAACCTCCCGCCGGGTCTGGGTCCACGGCCTGGCGTCGATGCTATCCACGTAAACGCGCGTTTTCCCTGTGTCCAAGTTGCGCGCCGTGTAGATAAAATGTTGTCCGTCGGGCAGGAACCACGGCGCGCGGTGATTGATTTCGCCCGCCGCAGCATCGACCGTGCTCAAGGCTACGGGAGTTCCTCCAGCGGCGGGCACGCGAAACAAGCCGGCCTGCTGCGGAGTGCCGTAGACGATGACATCGTCTTGGCTCCAGGTACCCCCGCGAATACCCCCCGGTATGTCACAGATCGTCCCGGGCGAACGACCCGTCACGTCGATCCTCTTCAGCTTGCCTTCGGCGAGGAAACCCACGGAACCGCTATCGGGCGACCAAAACGGGGAAAACCCGCCCACAGTGCCAGGCAGCATCCGGGTGTCTGACCCATCCAGATCGCGCAGCCACAGAGAGTATTGTCCACGGCTGTAAGCCTCGAAAACCACGCGGCGGCCGTCAGGCGAAATCGCTGGGAGGGTACCCAGTGCATCGAAACTCACCGTCTCCGGTAGGAGTAACGAAAACCGCCCGACGCGCGATGGTTCCTCGCTGAAGTGCCGGTATCCCAGCAACACCGCGGCAAGCGTAGACACCACTGCGACCGCGGGCCAAAGCCATCTCAGGTGCACAGATGGTTGCAAGGTTGGTTGCGTGTTCAAGAGGAAGCGCGCTTCGCCGATGTCGCGGAGGAGGTTCTTCACATCGCGATCCAGGCATCGCGAGAGCAGGTTTCGAAACTTTTCCGGGACCCGGCCGAGGTCGAGTTCCTGTTCCAGGACTTTGCCTAACACCTCCGCCGTCGATTCGCCCTTGAACAAACGCTCGCCGGTGAGCATCTCCCATACCACGACGCCGAAGGCCCAGATGTCGGCGCGCTTGTCGACCGTCTTGCCGCGGGCCTGTTCGGGCGCCATGTACGCGGCGGTGCCCAGGATCAAGCCCGCAACCGTTGCTCCCATGGAAAGGGTCGGGGAGTCGGTAGGGTCGCCCGACGCGGACATCATCGGATCCGCGAAGGCTTTCGCTAATCCGAAGTCCAGGATTTTGACTTTATCCGAGGGATCGATCTTGATGTTGGCGGGCTTGAGGTCGCGGTGGACGACGCCTTTATCGTGCGCGTATTCGACTGCTGCGGCAATCTGCAACAGGATGTCCGCGGCTTCATTGGCGGGGATGGGGCCTTTGGCAATGCGGTCGGCCAAAGTCGGCCGGCGACCAGCTCCATGATGAGGGCCCGGTCTTCGATGCCGTAGATCGCCGCGATTCCAGGATGATTGAGCGAGGCCAATACTTCCGCCTCGCGCCTGAACCGGGCAACCCGCTCACGGTCGCTCGCAAACGCTGCGGGCAGAACCTTAACCGCTACATCGCGTTTGAGCTTGGTGTCGCGGGCGCGATACACCTCGCCCATGCCGCCCGCCCCGATGGGCGCCTCAATCTTATACGGGCCTAACTGCGTGCCAGGCGTCAACTGTGCGCTCGATAGTTCCAGTAAACTCGGCGCGCCGTCGAGCGCGGGACGGTCGAGCACACCTTCATGCGAGCCTTGCGCCAGCAGTAGTTCGACTTTGCTGCGCAGCTCCGGATCGGCTCGCGCCAGCAGCGCCGCACGCTCGCCCGGTTCACAATCCCGCGCCGCGTGGTACAGCTCGTAGACCTGTTGCATGCGTTTCGGATTCATGGCGGCGTTGCGGAGTTTGTCTCCCAATCTTACTCCCGCGCAAAGGCTCGATTCCCGCCATTCCAGCCCGCGTGGTAAATCAAGCTCACATCTAAGTCGGCAGAGCCCAGACGCCCCTGCTTCATTTCGAAATAGTCCGCAGCTTCCCAGTGGGCTTTCATAATGCCACTTGCAGAATGCCGTGCTTGGCATTCCAGGATGTGCGTGATTTCGTGCGCCAGGGTATAGCCCAGCAGGCACGGGACGGCGGAAGGAGCCATCACCGTCTTCACGCGGTCCAGGAACACCACAACGTGTGTCCCTTCGAAAGGGAGCGCGTAGGCAAATGCGCCAGGGAGCTGGTTGACGGGGGTTTCGATGGAGAAGGAGACGTAGAGGGCTTCGGCGGGACACTTATTCGGACCGCGCCACTGGATCTTGACGCCAATACCGGCGAAGATGCCCGATGCGACCGCCTTTGACCCATTTACGATCGCATCGCTGCCCGGGGGGCTTACCATGCAGATGGTCAAATGCCGTACTTCTTCCGGGGTTTTGCCCGCCACTACGGTGGTCGCTGCCACCACCATCATCAAGGTTATGCCCGCCGTTTTCATCGCCTGTTCTCCTTCGCCGCTGCGGGCGGAAGCGGACGGCGAAAGCGGCCACGATCTGTGATATTTTTTTGAGACCGGGTTACGAATCGGTCCACGAGTGAGGAATTAGGGCGGTGCTGCCCCGATCTGCCGAAATCACGAAGTTATTGAGAGCCTGGAGCGGCGGTGACCAGGCTGCCTTGGACCGGCTGGCGGAACAGGTGTATGGCGAGCTGCGCCTAGTGGCCCGCCGCTACATGCGAAATGAGCGTCAGGGAAACACTCTTCAAACCACGGCGTTGGTCAACGAGGTTTACCTCCGCCTCGTGGACGTGACCAACGTGGAATGGCAGCAGCGCGCCCAGTTCTTTGGGATGGCGGCGCAGATGATGCGGCGCATTCTGGTAGACGCGGCGCGTGCCCGGGGGTCGCATAAGCGCGGGGGCGGGGCGCACAAAGTGAACATCGATGAAACGGCCGTCCTCTCGCCGGAGCCGGATCGGTCCGTCGTGGCTCTGGATGAGGCGCTGGCAGCGTTCGCGCTGGTGGCTCCGCGCCAGGCCAAAGTGGTGGAGTTGCGGTATTTCGGCGGCCTGAATGAAGAGGAAATCGTCGCGGTGCTCAAGATCTCTCCGCGGACGGTCCGGCGCGATTGGGAGTTCGCTAGAGCCTGGTTAATGAGTGAATTAAGCTGTTAGGATCGGTCCCCTTTTAAACTACGACCGACACGATTCGAGAATCCTACCTGAGGCAGGAAGACCCTCAGCGCTCCCTTCAGAGCCAGCGATCGGTTATGTCCTGGATGACGGCGCATCCGGATGCTATCCGCCGGGCGCACTCGTTTTTTGGGCCAGGTCAGAATCAAGCCGCTCCGTGAAAACACCCGGTAACGCTGCTAGGCATTGAGTGGGCTGGCGCAGCGCGCGTAGCGATTTGCTTTGTAATCAATATTGAATGTATGGTGCCATGCGTGTTTCTCGAATTGCCAATGAATACTTGCGTACCAGGCCGACTCCGTCAGATGAAATTGAACTACCGCGTGAAGGCGCCGTTGAGTGCCCGCACGAAGATCGATGCCCCAACCAGCCTCAGGATTCCCAGAGGCTCCCTGATTCAATGGCTCCCGCTAGCCAGTAATGGTCTAGGTTTCACAAATGTTCGATGGCTTCAGGATGACTACATCGTAAGCGATGCGGAACTAAACCAAAACTGCGAGCGCGTCCTCGATCAGTAAGCGAATTGCTCCTGAATGACGGCGCAACCGTACACTACTTTTGTAGATTCCGAGTTGCGACAACTTCCAGGTAGCCGGTCACATCCAGTAACCTCCATGCCACACCGTAGGTAAACGAAAAACCCCATACCGTGCGGCAATTGCAACTAATGCTTGGCTGGACCGTAGAGTACCCGGCCTGGACGCTCTCTGGTCAATTGCCCATTGGCGATGATCGGCTTGCCGTTAACAATTACGTCCCTGAAACCGACCGCGTATTGGTGAGGTTTATTGAACTCGGCCTTATCGGCTACCGTGTCGGGATCGAAGATCACGATGTCGGCCTTCATGCCGGGGCGTAACAGTCCGCGATCGAACAGCTTTAAGCGAGCCGCCGTCATACCTGACATGCGGTGCACGGCATCTTCAAGCCTCAGAGTCTTGCGTTCCCGCACATAGTGCCCAAGAACCCGCGCGAAAGTCCCATAACTACGTGGATGTGGTGCGCCAACTCCGAAATGCGTGACCTCGCCGTCCGAGCCGATCATCGTAAACGGGTAGAGAAGGATGCGCTCGACATCGTCCTCGCTAATGGCGTGGTAGACGGCTTGACAGCCACCGGCGTGCTGTATTTCTAGCAGCGTTTCCGCGGCATTTTCGAAGTTCACCGCGCGCCCTCGCTCGCGCGTAATGTCCGCCAAACTCTTGCCAGCGAGTGTCGGGTCGAACCCGCAGGCAGCCATGACCACGTTAGCGGGATCTCCGGCACCCCGGTCGCCCTCAATACCCGCGACGACTGCCGTCTTGATGCGAGTCCGCTGCTCCGGCGCGTCCAGGCGTTCGACTAACGCCTTCTGCCCACCCTCCTGAGCCCACTGCGGAATCAGGGCCGCTGTGCCAGTGCTCGATGCGGTGTAGGGATAGGCATCGATAGTGGCGTCTACACCACGCGCGCGCGCTTCTTCCACCAATTGCAAAGTTTCCTTGCTCAAACCCCAGTTGCCACGGCCGATGATCTTATGATGGGTGATCTCGGTAGGAAGGCCTCCTTCTTCTCCGATGCGAATGGTTTCCTTGACGCTGTCAAGTACATTCGCAGCTTCGTCGCGCATGTGAGAGGTGTGCATGCCGCCCATTGCGCCGGCGACCTTGGCCAACTCCACGACCTCCTCCGTCGGCGTGAAATTGCCAGGCACATAGAAGAGTCCGGTTGATAGGCCGAATGCGCCATCTAGCATCGCCTGACGGGTGACTTGACGCATCTGTTCATTCTCTTCGGGCGTCGCCTTGCGATTCACCAACCCCATCACGCTCTCGCGGATGCTTCCCTGACCGACGAACGTCCCGAAATTTGGAGCCGTGTGCGCTGCCGCGATCTTGTCAAGGAAATCCTTGATGGGCAGCGGCGAACTGCCATCCGGGCCTTCCATCAGTGTTGTTACGCCTTAGCGAATGTAGTTCAGCGCAAAGGGATCGTCGAAAATGCCCCGACGTGAATGGGTATGCGGGTCAATGAATCCAGGAGCAACTACCATGCCGTGAGCATCCAGGCGCCGCACTCCGGCGGCGGGGCTGAGCTTACCCATCGCGACTATAGTGTCGCCCTGAATCGCCACGTCGCCGTAGTACCACGATCCACCTGACCCGTCGACGATCTTTCCACCGGTGATGACCAAGTCGTACTGAATTGTCTGACTAAAAAGCACATGCCCGAAAGCGAGGGCCACGAGTATGACCAGATGCACCGTCCACACAGGTGGTTCTCGCGTCCCGAGTTTGTCGCGCGTACAGAGCAGCATAGAAGCAATTTAGCTCAGTTTAGTCGATTAGAAGTCAGATAGGTTCTGGTTAACAGCGTATCTGGATACTACTTTACGAATTTTGGGGATTCGGGAATTTCCGATGCTCTCGGATGACGGCAAACTGTACGGTTATCACGGTGGTGGAAGCGTGAGCTTGGTGTCTTCAATTCTATCGTCCCGGTAAACCCGCAACAGTAACTGGCCTGCTATAAGGGCTTGCCGGGCGGCGTACGATAGCGCGACCTCGCCACTCGACGCCGGGCTGTAACTGCCAAAGAGTTGGTGAAGGGCTGCGCCCGGATGTTGCGCGTTTTCGCGGTGAATCCAGATTGCGGTGATACGCTCTGTTGCCAACCGTTCAGGGCTAAACCGATACCTGAGAGTTGCCGTGGGCAGGTCGTAGTCAAACTCGCCGATTGCCGTCTGGATTCGTACCGAAGCGGGCGCTTTTTGTCCAACCAGAGCCGGTGTACTGAACGGCAGCCGCCGGAACTTGGCGGCTGCTTCGTACGCGAAACCCATCGATAGAAGCTGGGCATCGCTGAAGTCTTTTCCCAACATTTCCATCCCAACGGGGACACCGTCATCGGTAAAACCCGCTGGCAGGCCGAGTGCGGGTAGACCGGAGTGGGCGCTGAGTTGGCAATTCGATCCGAGTTGAGGTTCCCCAATGCGGGCCGCTTTTCGGCGGAGACTTGGATAGATCATCGCCGATAACCGGTACTCATCGAGAACTGCCAGAATGGCTTGATGCAGCGACGCACGCTTGATCATAGCCCTGCGATATTCCTCGCCATTCCGTTGTTCTGCCGTGTTGCGAGTGCGAAGTATCGTTTCCAGTTCGACGTGATATAAGCCCAGATCCAGAATTTCCCCTAGAGACTTAACCGGCGCTTCCTCGTGCCCAGCGAGGTAATCCGCGAGCGCGAATTTAAACTCCGCGCTGATAATGCTGCTATTGAGCAGCAATTCATCCAGCCCCGGTATGTTGACATCAATCACTTCCGCCCCGCCCTGCTTCATCATTTCGACGGCACGATTAACAATCGTGGTAACCTCCTGATCTTCGGGTGCCGTCCCGAAGTAATTTCGCAGCACTCCGAGGCGCTTCCCCTTGAGTGTGCCGGCCGACAGCGCGGCGCGAAATGATGCTGGGATCCGCCCCTCACTGACGTGCGTTGATGGGTCCATAGGGTCGGCGCCAACTGTCGCATCGAGCATAATCGCTAGATCGGTGACCGTGCGCGCGAGTGGCCCCCCGATGTCCTGCGTGCTCGAGAGCGGAATGATCCCTACGCGGCTTGACAGTCCTTGAGTACCTCGCAGGCCGACAAGGTTGTTGTTGGCTGCGGGAATCCGTATCGAACCGCAAGTATCGCTGCCCATTCCCGCAACCGCAAAATTTGCCGCCACTCCCGCGCCGGTCCCGCCGCTGGAGCCTCCTGGATAACGGGTTAAATTATAGGGATTCTTCGTCTGTCCACCGCTCGTACTAATCGTCGTGATGCCCGAGGCAAGTTCGTGCATATTGGTCTTGCCCAGGATGACAGCCCCCGCTTCTTTCAATCTCCGTACCTGAAAAGCATCGCTATGGGGGTGAAACGTCCTAAGCGCAATCGAGCCTCCAGTAGTCGGCATCTCAATGGTTTCGTAGTTGTCCTTAATCAGAACCGGAATGCCGTGCAGCGGACCTCGAGTTCTCCCAGCTCTACGTTCCGTGTCAAGCGCATCGGCAGCCGCGAGCGCCTCAGGATTAAGCGCTACTAGCGCATTGATGGCCGGACCTTGTTTGTCATATGCGGCAATCCTGGCAAGGTAGATTTGGACGAGCTGACGGGAGGTGATCGCGCCCGCTTCCATCGCAGATTGCAATTCTGGGATGCTCTTGTCCATGACATCGAATTCCGTTTGAGCCGGTTGCGCAGTCGCTCTCGTCGCTGAAAGGATGAGAGAAAAGGTAAAAGCGAAAACGATCGTAACGGTCGCGATGATCCTGTACATGGCTTCTCCTAGATCAGCCTTGCGGATGGCGTCAAGCGAGCAAATTGCCGAGTTTTACCAAGTTTACTCGGTCAGGAAGCAGATAGCTCCTGAATGACGGCGTATCCGGAAGTTTCCATCAGAGAAAAGCGAATACTGGGTCGGCGACGGACCAACTAGGGCCACGCTACTTGACCCGCGCTAGCATCACATGCTCATGGCCAGGGGCGTGGAGCCCATCGCCGCGGCCAGCAAAGTAACGAACGTTCGCGTCGGCGGGACTGAAGTGCTCTGCGCTAGTGAAGCCCAATTCCTTCAGGTGCGAAGCAAGTTCGGCCGGCTCAAAAAAGCTGATCCACGGCTCACTGCGGGTTGCCGCGGCTGCCGCGCTCATCGCAAATATCCGTTGGTCATCGCCGGCCAACAGAGACGGCGTGACTACGAACGTGAATGAGATCTCAGTTCCGGGAGCCAACGCGGCAACCTGCTTCAATGTACTGACAACTATTTCTCTCGTGAGGTACTGCGTGACACCGAGCCAGGAGAAGAACGCCGGCTTGTCCAGCGGATATCCCCCTTCGCGGATTCCATCTGTCAGCGTTTGCTTTTCAAAATCGATTGGCAGGAAGGTCAGGTTGGAGGGTCGATCGATACCAAGCTCTTGCAAACGTTCCAGCTTCCATTGCTGGCTGGCAGGGTGGTCGATTTCAAAAACCTGCACGGCAGTCGTCAAGTCCCGGCGACGGAACGCGAATGTATCGAGACCGGCTCCAAGAATTACGTAACGGCTTATCCCGCGCCCGATGGCCAGACTCAACGCGTCCTCGGTGTACCGGCTTCGCATTACCATGACGGCTCGAAGGGACTGAAAAAATCTTTGCGCGACATCGGGTCCGACTTTGGCTACAACTTCCGCGAGCATCGTATTTGTATCCTCACGGAGCGATGCTTCGTCATCAGAGCCGCTGAACCCCAGGGCAAAATCATCGCGAAAGACCTTGGGGTCCCCGTCGAACAAAAGATGCCCGGCGCGCATCTTTGCGGCTCCGATGGCGGTGAAACTAGCTTCTGCCTTCACGGTTAGCTCCTATCATTCCTATAGAACGTCGCGATGAGCCTTGTCTATGCCGGAATTTCGTACGGGCCGAGTTTGTCACCGACGGAAAGGGGCATGTGCTTGATCTAGCCTAGCTTACTCGATCAAAAAGGACATCGCGCCTGGTTGACGGCGCATCCGGACACTATTTTTTGAAATTCTGGGTTTGGCGAAGAGTTGAGCTTCCGCCAAGAAAGTAGTGGAAGCATGCCCGACCACTCGGAAACAATCGTGTTTTTAAGAGAATTGCGTTACTCGGCCAAGTGACAAAAAGCGGGCGTTCCAGGTGGGATGTTTTGCGCGAACCGTCGGATCATCGTCCAAGCAGCTTCCCCCTCATTTCTTTAACCCAGCGTTCCAGTTCAGAACCACCCTAATGGGCGAGGCAGCGCTGTCCGGTTCCAAATTGAGCAGGAAGCGCTGGCCGTCCGGCGCCACGTCGTACTGCTGCATCCAGCCTGTACTGACGGTCGTGCCCAACTCCATGCGAGCTTCGAACAGAGGCACGCCCGCTCCGAATTCAAGGGTGGAGGCGCCCCGCACCGGCACGGCCATCAGCTTGCGGTCCAGTGCGAGATAGAACAACTCTTTCCCGTCGCGGCGCCAGCGCGGCTGCACGCCCCCGTTGGTCGAGACCTGAAACTTGCCATTTCCGGCGGGAAAGCTCTGCACATACACTTCGTACCTCCCCGACTCGTTGGATGCGTACGCAGTCCATCGGCTGTCGTGAGAGAACTGGGCGTGGTAGTTGTTGGCCTCATTCTCTACGAAAGGAATCAGCTTGCGCTCACCAGACATCGGGAGCACCGACAACTGCCAGTTTCCCTTGGCGTCCACAACCGCGTAGACAAGGAACCGGCCGTCCGCTGACCAGTCCTGTGGGCCAACGCTGACCAGGGACGGGAACAACCCTCCCTCGCTTCCCGCGCCGCTCGAAAGCTTTTGGTAGATGTTGAACGGTCCATCGCGGTTGGATTGGAAGATAATCTGTTTCCCGTCTGGCGACCAGCGCGGAATGGTGTCCACGGCGGGATCGAATGTGAATCTCCGCGGCTCGCCCCGCGTCAGATCAAGCAGCCAGACGTCGAGGTTTCCGGTTTGCTGATCCACTTGTTGGAAGGCGACTTGTTTCCCGTCGGGCGAGAGTTCCGGATTAAAGAACCTGGCTCGAGGCCCGGCGGTTCCCAGGGGTTTCCCACTCCGGTCGAACCATGCCATCTGGTTCAGCGCCGAAGCGCCGCTTCGGTACGCCAAGATTCCGGTCCCGGCGGTGGACCATGCGGTGCGATTCATCTGGTCGAGCATCACTCCTTCCGCGATCCGCACTGGGTCGCCCCGCAGCTCAACCTTGCCGGCGTCGAAAGACTGCGCCATCAGCGACCCGTCGCGCACGAACAGCAAGAAGCCGGGAGGCGCATACCACGCCTGCGCATTCGTGTCGAACAGGTGCCTGGTGTCTTTCGAGTCAAGCGAACCAACAGAGACGCCGCCACCCTTGGCTGCTTGCACGTAAAACAAGAAATGCATGCCGTCTGGAAGAAACTGCGGCCACCGGTGTGAGCTCTCCTTTTTGGGATCGAGGACGGTTACCGGCGTCACGGTTCCTCCCGCGGCGGACACTTGAAACAGTCCGGTGAAGGCGGCTGGCGCAAGCAGAATCACCCCGTCGCGGTTCCACGCGCCGCCCCGGCTGCTTGGAGAATCGGCGATGGTTTGCGGGCGGCCCGCCCGCTGCCTCGACCCTCTTCAGCTTGCCCTCGGCGAAGAATCCGAGGGAGCGGCTGTCCGGGGCCCAAAAGGGTTGGGCGGCGCCGTCGGTCCCGGGGAGCGGCTGCGCGCTGGTCGTATCCAGCCGGGGCACCCACAACAGTTGCTTTCCACCCTCCGCATTGGCCACAAACGCGAGCGTGTGCCCATCCGGCGAAATCGCGAAATCCAAGAGACTCGTCGTCTCCGGTGTCACCACCGAAAGCCGGTAGGTTTCGGCAGGCGCCGTTGCGTTCTGCCGCGACTCGCGCAATCCCAGAGCCATGGCGACCGCCAAGGCCAGTACGAGCACTCCCGCCGCAACCATCCACGGCCAGGGTTTTCCACCGCTGGCACTCGCGGGCTTCTCCTCCAGCAGCTTCCAGGCATCACCGATGTCACGTAATCTATGCTTCGGATCTTTTTCCAGACAGCTCTTGAGGAGCCGCCGCACCTTGTCCGGAATGCGATCCCACTCCGGCTCCTTTCTGAGCACAGCCGCGAGCGTATCGGTCATGTCCTCGCCCTGGAACAGCCGCTTTCCGGTGAGCATTTCATACAACACTGCGCCGAAAGACCAGATATCAGCCCGCTTGTCGACTGGCTTGCCCCGAGCCTGCTCCGGCGCCATATACGCCGCCGTGCCGAGAATCATGCCGGCCTGAGTCGCCGCCATGCTAATGGTGGGCGGAGACTTTGATCGCAACGTCGCGATTCAAGCGCGAGTCGCGGGCGCAGTACACTTCTCCCATCCCGCCTGCACCGATAGGCACAAGGATCTCGTAGCGGCCGAGTTTGGCACCGGCGGAGAGTGACATATTACTGATCCAGCTAAGTTTAACCGATCAAGAAATGGTTTGTGCCTGAGTGACGGCGTATCCGGAAGCAAACAAGCCGACACGGGCACTATCCCACCAGGTACCACTCTTCAGCATGTCCGATGATTCCTTGCTTCCGGTTACTGGCCCAGGTAGCATTTAGGTCCTGGAGGTTTGCCGATGTCACATCAGCGGCTGTTGGTCTTATTCGCGCTGCTCTCCACTGGCTTGTACGCACAATGGTTGAGCTTCCCGACGCCGGGAACGCCACGCACGCGCGATGGTAAACCTAATCTGGCCGCCCCCGCGCCGCGCGCAGCGGACCAACACCCGGATCTGTCGGGCATCTGGCAACTGGAGCCTTCGCCTTGCGACGCCAGTTCGATCCAGGGATGCGGTGCGGATTATGGGGCCGGTCCGGAGTTTGGGAATATCGGCTCGCGGCTGCAGGGTGGTTTGCCGTACCAGCCGTGGGCCGCGGAGCTGGTGAAGAAGCTCGCGCCTGGGCAAGGAAAGGACGATCCGGTGGCATTGTGCAAGCCGTCCGGGGCACTGCGGCTGCTGACATTTCCTCCGTACCGGAAGATCATTCAGACGCCGGGGGAGATTGTGCTTCTCTCGGAACGCGATGTTACGTACCGGCAGATTTTCACCGATGGCCGCGCGCTGCCCGAGGATCCGTCGCCATCGTGGAACGGTTATTCGGTGGGCAAGTGGCAGGGAAACGTGCTGGTGGTGGAGTCGGTGGGGTTTCGCGACGGAACGTGGTTGGACCGGCGGGGCAGTCCGATGACGGAGGCCGCTAAGATGACGGAACGGTACCGGCGCAGGACTTTCGGGGCGTTGGACGTTGAAGTGACGATCGACGATCCGAAGGCCTACACGAAGCCGTGGACGGTTACGCTCCATCAACTCCTGGTGCCGGATACGGAGCTGCTGGATTATTTCTGCAATGACAACGAGAAGGATAATGCGCACATTGTGGGCAAGTAGGTTGTGCGCGGTTAATGGCCGTTGCACTCAAAACCAGCGTGGTCAAGCTCAAGTTAACCGACGTCAAGAAGTCGATACGTCCTGAGTGACGGCGAACCCGTCCATTATTTTTTCTTCGGGGTAGCGCCGGACGATCAAAACAGTTTATGGAAGTGTGCCCGACAATCCGGACGCTATCCTGCCAACCCAATGAAAGGGAGAGTGCTATCGGCACGCTACTTGTCGATGGTTAGCCGACGCCACTTCGACGGTTCGCGCGTTACACATCCACGCGGATTACTTCCAGTTCGTCCGCACTCCGTCCGGGAGGCAGAACTTTTCTCTTTTTGGGTTTCGGGTCAAACACAGCGAGGTTCGTACGAAAACGTCTCAAACCTCCTTATCCGTGGCGCCGGGCTTACGACCCTTGTCCTGTCTGCTTGGTTGAACAGCAGCTTCGGCTTCCTCGGCGAGCGCCAGGAGTCGCGCGGCATAATTGTAAATTCTGGCGCCGGCATCGGTTAGAGCAATAGTCTTGGCAAAGCGGAACCGGTGTAAAAGGCGGACGCCCAACTCCCGTTCCAGCCATTTGATATGGTGCGTCACAGTCGACTGAGAGTAATGAAGCTCATCCGCCGCACGGCTAAAGCTCATGGTGGTCACCACCACCATAAACGTCTTGAGGTATTGCAGGTCAAGCATTGACGATCAACTCCCGGATCGTTTGCGTTCGAAAACGATTTTCAGCAGCGGCGGCGTAATGAACGTCGTCAGCATAATCATCAGCACCAGCGCCGAAAACGTTGTAGGCGAGAGAATCGGCTTGCTCGCGAGCGTCAGCGTGGCTCCCATCCCCGCAAAAATCAGCCCAACTTCTCCTCGCGGAATCATTCCCACTCCAATTGCCAGACGGTCCAGGCCGCGCTCCAGTACGCCTAGTCCGCAAATCTGCTTGCCCACAATCGCCACCAGAGTAATCAAGGCGGCAAAGCCCATTACTGCGGGCGACGCGAAACTCTTCAAATCGACGCGGAAGCCCATCATCACGAAGAATACGGGCACGATCAGCGTAGTGATCGGAAACAACAACTCTTCCACCTTGCGCTCACCGCGCTCACGGAACGGATGGTAGTGTACTTCTTCGAACACAATTCCCGCCGCAAACGCTCCCACGATGGGAGCCAATCCAACGAAACCTGAAATCGCCGCGACAATGAAGCAAAAACACAAGCACAGGCCCAGCAACACGCCGGGCACCTGTAGCTTGGCCGCATGCACAAAAATCCGCTGCGACCAGAAGCGCCCCACCACTACCGCGAGAGTTAGGAACAGGGATGCCTTTGCGACAATCCACAATACTGAGCCCAAGTTCACGACGCCTCCTCCGCTGCTCGCCGTCGCCGTCGTCACCAGGCCGCTAACCACCGCCAGCACTACCAATCCGATCACATCGTCGGCGACCGCCGCGCCCAGGATTATTCGGGCTTCCTTGGTGTTGGCTTTGCCCAGATCCTTCAAGACTCGCGCCGTGATCCCAACGCTGGTGGCCGTGAGTGTGCCGCCGACAAATAAATGAGTGAGCTAACTGGCGTCCGGGAGCAATTGCGACGAAACGATGTAGCCCAGGATCATCGGTGCGATCACTCCCAGCGTTGCCACCAGCAGGGAGGACCAGCCGACCGCCAGCAACTGGACCAAGTCGGACTCGACGCCCACTTCAAACAACAGCAGGATCGCCCCGATCTCCGCCAGGACCCTTAGCATGGAGCTGTCGCGCAAGGGTTCCAGTACGGTGGTCCCGAAGAGGCTGAGATTCCCCAGCAAAACTCCCATCAGCAACTCCCCCAGAACCGGAGGCTGCTTGAGACGTCCGAGCAGCTCCCCTCCGAGTTTCGCGGCGACGATGATCAGCGAAAGAACCAATATCGCCTGACGGACCAGTTCGCCGATATCGGTCGCCGGCGTCAGATCGCGGTTTCTCCCCGTTCGCCGTTACGGATGCGAACCACATCTTCGAGCGAGGAGATGAAGATTTTTCCGTCGCCGATTTTTCCAGAGCGCGCGGCGGTGGTGAGCGTTTCGACAACCTGACTCGCGTTCGCCGAAGGTACGACCATCTCCAGCTTGACCTTCGGAAGCAGGTCGACCTTATACTCGGCGCCGCGATAAACCTCGGTGTGGCCTTTCTGGCGGCCATGGCCGCGAACTTCGGAGATCGTCATCCCACTGACGCCGATCTTGATCAGGGCCTCTTTGACTTCGTCCAGCTTGTGGGGCTGAATGATGGCCTCAATTTTTTTCATAAGCGCTCGCTCCTCGTCTTTTCCAGGCGTTCCAGGCCCCGGCCAAGCCGACGCCCGCAATCACGGGTGAAGAGTGGGGCGCCCATCGCAAACATGACATATCCCACCATCACGGCACATCCGGCGAATAAAGTCCATCTCATTTGGTCACCACGAATAGAATGCTGAAGGCAACTACCATAACCGCTCACCCTGATTGAGAATCGAACCGCTGAGTAGACAGCACTGCTCCGAATCGGTCGTGTGCGATTTGTTCAAATTCTCGCCCGTCATTTTCTAGCACAGCCTTCCGGCCTGTGTAGTCTTGCCAACGCGTCACGATGACATCCACATACTTCGGATCGAGTTCGATAAGACGCGCTTGCCGGCCGGTGGTTTCGCTATGGGTTGGCAACCCGGAATCGATCAACGATTGTATAGATTCAGCCCAGGGTGGGAAGTATGGGCGATTGCTATCGAACACCCGCTGACTACCAGAGTCATTTCCTTTTCTGTCAAAGGGTTGGAAGTGCAGCGCGATCGGGAGAAGCCCACGGACTCTCAATTCTGTTGCTGAACCCGATTCAACTCCCGCGCAAAGGCTTCTTTGCGGCTTAAACGGTATTTTTCTTTTACAAGACCCGAAAAATTCAAACCCGCGCAAAATGCCGGAAACGGTTCATAAGGCTGAGGGAACCAAATAAAAACGGCCATTGAAGAGCTGCGTATCAAATCTGAGATACCCGTTGATACTGGCAAAAACATATGCTTGGCTCCTATGCTCAAATGCCAAAGAGCGATGCGCCCCGTTTTTGCTGTCAGCAGGCGCGACCATCGAATCTGGCGCGTGAGGGGGGAGATATGAAGCGAATTCTAGTCTCAATAGTAATTTTCCTGTTTCCAGTCACAACCGTTACTCTCGCCCAGGTCAGTACAGCCAGCCTTACCGGCTTAGTGACCGACCCAAGCGGCGCCGCCGTGCCCGGCGTCACCATAACCTTAACGTTCGAGGCCACCAATACGGTGAATAGCACCACTACCGATCAGACGGGCTATTACACGTTTCCCAGCGTCGCGGTGGGCGAGTACCAAATCACGGCCGACATCACTGGCTTTAACCGCACCGCCCGCGAGTTCAAATTGGACACTGGTCAAAGAGCGCGCGTGGATCTTCCAATGACGGTTGGGTCGGAAAAAACTTCGGTGACCGTCGAGGCCATTGCGCCGCAACTATCCACGCAAGACGCTACGGTGGGCGCGGTGATTGACAATAACTACATTACCCAGTTTCCCCTGCTGCTTCGAGGCTGGGACGACCTGACGATCCTGGTAGCCGGAGTCCAGGGCCTGCGGCAAACCGACCAGGCGGGCGCGGCCAACTCTTCGCGCGCGGGGCAATTCAACGTGCACGGAGTCCGCTCCTTGCAGAACAATTTCCTGCTGGATGGCCTGGATAATAACTCTATCTCCGAAAACGTCCAGGAGTTGAGTACTCAAGTGGTGCGGCCCTCGGTAGACGCGATTCAGGAGTTCAAGATTGAGACGAATCCATACTCAGCCGAGTTGGGGCGCCAACCCGGATCTGCCATCAGTGTCACTACGAAAGGCGGCACCAACAAGTTTC
>Ga0163163_10000885_pt1 | contig 25481 bp, 20 predicted proteins | sample S65metaG_FD_119766 | JGI IMG/M metagenome (GOLD analysis project Ga0163163, IMG submission 119766) | Switchgrass rhizosphere microbial communities from Kellogg Biological Station, Michigan, USA - S6-5 metaG | ecosystem: Host-associated > Plants > Roots > Rhizosphere > Soil | place: USA...
ACTTTTTCCTAGTTGCCCATGCTGAACCAGCCAGCAAAGCCAACAAGTTCGTTGCCGTTGACGATGCCGTCAATCGCGCCATTCGCGATGGGCAAATACCCGGCGCTGTGGTTCTGATTGGACACAACGGCGAGGTCGTTTACCGCAGGGCATATGGCGAACGCTCGTTGGAACCTAAGCGCGCTCCCATGACAACTGAAACGGTTTTCGACATGGCTTCATTGACCAAGGTGCTGGCGACTACCGGTTCCGTGATGCGGTTGTTGGAACAGGGGCAGATCCGGTTGAACGATCCCGTTGCCAAGTTCATCCCTGAGTTCGGCAAATATGGCAAGGAAGAGATCACGATTCGGCAATTGCTTACGCATTATTCGGGGCTTCGTGAAGACCTTGATTTAAAAGTCGCATGGACCGGGAAAGAAACGGCTTACCAGATGGCGAATGAGGAGAAACTCGTTTCGCCGCCGGGTGCGGTGTTCCGATATTCAGACATCAATTTCATCATGCTAGGAGAACTGGTCGAGAAGCTTAGTGGGATGTCGCTCGATCACTATGCTGACGCGCATATCTTCCAGGCGCTTGGGATGAAGAACACCCGCTTTCTTCCGCCCTCCGATTGGCTGCCGCGAATCGCTCCGACGGAATACGACGACCACAATGTAATGCTTCACGGAGTGGTACACGATCCCACGGCCAGGCGCATGGGGGGAGTTGCCGGACACGCGGGACTCTTCTCAACAGCAGACGATGTTTCGAAGTTTGCGCAGGCGTTGATTGACGGCAAGTTCCCGCTCTCCCCGCTGATCGTCGAGAAGATGACGACCCCACAGCAGCCTCCAACGGCGACGATACTTCGAGGACTCGGATGGGATATTGACTCTCCTTTTTCTACCAATAGGGGCGACCTGTTGCCTGTGGGAAGTTATGGTCACACCGGTTTCACTGGAACATCCGTCTGGATCGATCCGACTACGGACACATACATCATCCTTCTGACGAACGGAGTGCATCCCCGGATCAAGCCAGGCGGGGCGGTGGTCTCTCTAAGAACCCGCGTCGCGACTGCCGTGGCGGCCGCGCTCGATTTGAAACCGGATAGCAATCCACTGCTGGCCATCACCGGTTATAACGAGGCCGCAACGGGGAGCCGCCGCCTTCCTTATCGCAATGGACAGGTGACAACCGGACTCGACGCACTCGAGGCGCAGAATTTCGCCCCGCTCCTCAAGGACGCCACACCAGACAAGCCCAAGCGCATCGGTTTGGTTACGAATCAAACCGGACTCGACAGTGCAGGGAAGCGAACCATAGACATTTTGGCTCACGTTCCGGGACTGGAATTAAAAGCGATCTTCAGTCCCGAGCATGGTGTCACCGGAAAACTTGACACAGCTGATATTGGCAACACGAAAGATGCAGCCAGTGGGATACCGGTCTACAGCGTTTATGGCGGAAGCGATGCAGCTCGGCGACCTAGTCCCGATGTGTTGAGGTCTCTCGATGCAGTTGTCTACGACATTCAGGACGCGGGAGTTCGTTTCTACACCTACGAAACGACACTCGGATATTTTCTAGAAGGGGCCGCGAAGACTGGAATTGAAGTTTTCGTACTCGATCGCCCTGACCCCATCACCGGTTCATTTGTGCAAGGGCCAGTGGCGACCCCAGGAAAAGAGAGTTTTGTCACCTACCATTCAATTCCTGTTCGACATGGAATGACGGTTGGTGAACTCGCGAAGCTGTTTAATGAAGAGCGGAACATCCACGCAAAACTAACGGTCGTGCCAATGACCGGCTGGCAGCGCGGTGACTGGTTCGACTCGACCGCTTTATCGTGGACGAATCCCTCACCGAACCTCCGCAGCGTCACAGAAGCGACACTCTATCCGGGTGTCGCGCTCGTGGAGGGAAACAATGTTTCGGTGGGACGCGGAACCGAAACTCCGTTTGAAGTTGTCGGAGCGCCCTGGATTTCAGCTCGTGACTTCGCCCAATTCTTAAATGCGCGCAGTTTGAGCGGACTACGCTTTGTCCCAATAACATTCACTCCCACGTCGAGCAGTTATTCGGGGCAGCTATGCCAGGGTGTGAACATCATTGTCACCGATCGCAATGCTCTGGATGCTCCAGAACTTGGCGTTGAACTAGCTTCGGCGTTGGTGAAAATGTACCCCACTCAATACAAGATCGACCGCATGCCAGAATTGTTGGTCGACCAGCCGAGCTTTGAAGCCATCGTTCGTGGTGACGACCCACGCCGCATTGCCGACGGCTGGCGCGACGCGCTTGAACAATTCCAATCCATTCGAAAGAAATACCTTCTTTATTGAGGCCTGATGATGACGAAGCGTTGGATGATTTGCGCACTACTGATTCTGATCGCCATACCAGCAGCTTGCGCCGAACTCGGGAAGAAACTCGGAGAAATCGCGGCGAAACATAAAGGTAAAGTTGCGGTGTATGCCAAGAACCTTGCGACTGGAGATTCAGTGACCATTGATCCTCAGCGGCCGGTTGCCACCGCGTCGGTGATCAAATTGCCCCTCATGCTCCAGGCCTTTGAGCAGGTCAAAGCAGGGAAGATCAAACTCAGCGACACCATTGAGCTCACCAAGGCCAACCAGGTCCCAGGCTCCGGTATCCTAAGTTTTCTCGATCCGGGACTCAAGCTCACACTCAAGGATGCCATTACGTTGATGATGACCTTGAGCGACAACACCGCTACCAACATGGTGATCGACGCCGTAGGGCTCAAACCGACGAACGACATGTTGGCACGCATGAATTTGAAGAATACTTACTTCTACAAGAAAGTTTATAAGAAGGCCGAGGGGCCTCAGCCGGCTGACCAAAAACAGTTCGGTCTAGGAAAGACGACCGCAGAGGAGATGGGGAAAGTCATGGAGAGCATCTATCGCTGCGACCTCGGCGATCATGATCTTTGTGGGCAGATGATCACAATCATGTGGAACCAGCAGTATCGCAACATGGTTCCGCGCTACATCGAATCCGAAGATACCAGTGAAGACCTCTCGGCCATCGCCGACAAGATCGGCGCTCTGGATGAAGTTCGCAACGACGTTGCGCTGATCTATACCAAGAAGGGTCCCATCGTTATCTCAATCTTTACCTACGATAACGCCGACAAATCATGGACACCGGAGAATCGCGCTGAGATGATGATGGGGCGAATGGCAAAGCTGATCGTAGATACCTGGTCGCCCGAGGGACTCATGCCGAAGGTGGAAGACCCAGTCGCTCCCGTGAAGGGGAAGTAGGCAACTGTCAGCATCTACTTAGCTTCTAAGTTCGTAAGCGCTCTACTAAAAATTCAACCTAGGCTGAATAGACGATTCGTACGTCTAACAGTCATGCTCCATGGAGAGCCCATGCGCAATTCCCTGATTGCGGTTCTTCTGTTCTCTGGTCTGGCGTTCGCCCAATCTTCCGATCGAAAACTCATCGACCAGAATGGTGAGACTCGTAGAACAGCTCCCGAAAATCTTGTCACCATCCCTGCTGGAACCAAGGTTCTTCTCGTCCTGAAGCAATCTATCTGGACAAAGAATGCCAAGGAGAATGATGCGGTCTTTGCGGCAACAAACTTTCCCGTGGTCATAGACGGCCAGACCGTGATCCCGGTTGGCACGTACGTGCAAGGTGTCATCTCACAGGTGACACGTCCAGGTAAGGTGAAAGGTAAAGCCCAGCTATTGGTACATTTCACTTCCTTGATCTATCCAAGCGGCTACACCGTACTTTTGCCAGGTGCGGTGGACAGCGCTCCTGACGTCGACGGAAAAGTCACGGGTAAGGAAGGCAATGTCGAAGGCGCGGGTGGGAAAGGGAAGGATGCAGGTACTGTTGCAACCAGCGCCGGAACCGGCGCTGTGATTGGTTCCCTGGCCAGCAGATCCGTGAAAGGCGCCGGAGTCGGCGGACTAGCCGGAGCGGCTGTCGGCATGGCAAGTGTGCTGTTTACTCGCGGACCGGAGCTCAAGATTGAGAGTGGCACGTCCGTGGATATGGTTCTGGAGCGGCCGGTGACGGTGGATCGTTCGAGAATCAGGTTCAACAACTAGAAGAGAAAATCCTGGGCGGCCTCAACTTTCCGAGTCTCGCCGGGGTTTAGGGAGTTAACGGGATATTTTAGGAACAGGAAATCTGGCAAATTGCGTGCTTCCAAACGGTTGTAGCCCGAATCCAATGGTCAGAGCAGGCCGTTGGAACGCGGGTATAATGGCGGTAAGGACCCTTAAGTCTGCCCGTTTTGGCGCGACAGCGTCAGCCGACTGAAGTCGGCAAAGGGAGTAGGACGATGAAATTACAAACTGTGATCGCAGCATCCGCGCTGCTGTTCTCCACGCTGGCGGTTGCACAAGCGACGCAGAGCCCTTCGGCGCCCCAGGACCCTCAGCAGAATTCGACCCCGGCTACTCAACAACCCGCGGCGCAGCCACAGAGTACTGCTCCTGACCCACAGCCACCGGCAGCTGACACGCAGCAGCCCACCGACGCTCCAGCCGCTGACTCGAAATCGTCTTCATCGTCCTCGAAAGATGACAAGAAAGACGACAAGAAGAAGGATGTAAAGGCTGGCAGCAAAGATGACGTTGAATCGATCGGCAATCGCAAAGTTGGCGGCGGGAAGAGCATGGGCGATTGGTATTCGCTGGAAAGCGAAATTCGCATGGGTAAGTCGTACGCCCAGCAGATCGAATCCAGCGTAAAACTCAATCAGGACCCGGTCATCAACGAATATGTGAACCGCATCGGTCAGAACCTGGTTCGCAACTCGGATGCACGCGTGCCTTTCACGATCAAAGTCGTGGAAGACGACAGCATCAATGCGTTCGCATTGCCGGGCGGATTCTTCTACGTGAACACGGGACTTATCCTGGCAGCCGATGAAGAAGCCGAACTGGCGGGCGTGATGGCCCATGAGATTGCTCACGTTGCGGCTCGTCACGCGACCCGCCAGATGACCCGCTCGCAGTGGGCGAACATCGGAACCATTCCTTTGATCTTCGTTGGCGGCGGCATCGGTTATGCCGCTCGCGCGGCCGCAGGCTTGGGATTACCTCTGACGTTCCTTCAATTCTCGCGCGGATTCGAATCCGAAGCTGACTTCCTTGGAGTGCAATACATGTACAAGGCCGGATACGATCCGCAGTCGTATGTAGCCTTTTTTGAAAAGATACAGGCCAAGGAAAAGAAGAAACCTGGAACACTCTCGAAGGCATTCTCCACGCATCCGCAGACGCCAGATCGTATCGAGAAGTCGCAGGCAGAGATCAACAAGATCCTTCCGGACCGGCCGCAGTACATCGTTAGCACGTCAGAGTTCGATGACGTGAAGTCGCGGCTCGCGTCCCTGGAGAACCGCCGTAAGCTGACCGATGACAAGGAAGGTCGCCCAACGTTGCGACGCACCGGCCAGACGGACAAGACGAAAGATAAGACCGGCGATCAAAAGAGTGATGACGATCGTCCGACTTTGAAACGTCGCGACGATTAATCGAACAAGTACACGGAACCGGCGGCTTCGGCTGCCGGTTTTTCTATGCTCGAATGGTGGTTGGTCTTAGTTGGTTCGATGACCCGGCAACGCCTGCGTCCTTACGGCATTCAGTGCCAGACTATCGCCGAAGAGCTGGTGGATCAGCGCTCGCTGGTTTTCAATGATGCGACCCTGCTCAATGACAAGGCCTGACAGCAATATGTAGGCGAACAGCAGAATGGTTACAAGGCGATTCTTAGTAATCCAACTCGCTAGGGTACGCATAGTTCAATGGTGAGAGGCATGCGGGGGCGGGCAGGTTTCCTGAAAATCCTTTAGAAACGAAAGCGCCGGAATGACGTGCACTCCGGCGCAGCAAAACTTAAGGGTCCAGAATCGTAGCTTTCAATGGATCAGGCAGCGCGTTTCAGCAAAGCCTCGACTGGTTCAACTTGAGGTTGCGTTGCAACTTCCGGAATCGACCCCAAAACCTTCATGGCCTCCCAGTCGTACGCAAATTCCTTGCCGCAATCGAGGCAAACTACGTACGTACCGGTCGGACCAGCGGCCGCTATGTTACGGTGCGCTCCCTTTGCGGTGATCGGAAAACTATAGTTAGCGTGCGTACAGCCAAACAGCATGTCGAACAGGTTGTAAATCATGTTCCACTCTCCTGGGACTTGGGGGAGACCGGGTACTCTACTTCTACTGATTGGATTCATCTACTCTGAAAAAGGTGGCACGTTCTTTGTTGCTGGATAGTGAACCTGATATGAAAAACGTTGCAGACACCAGGCTCCTGCTGATGCAATTTGCATCAGTCGAAGTCTTGGTGTCTGTCTAAGTACTAGCTGATTCTGAATTTAGGCGGGAATTACGACTTCGGCTTTTGCTCCTGGCACTTGGCCACGATCGCAGTTCGAAGCTTTGTTCGAAGATCATCCGGCAGCTCGTAGAGTTCCGAGCCTCGATAGATCTCGATAGTTCGCTTAGTCGTATTGCAAACGACGTAGCAGTTGTGGCACCAGAGCAAGTGCTCGTCCAATTCTTTTTTGGTGCGATCGTCGATCACACCATCCAGGTAGTCGGTAAGCTCTTTTAGAAACTCAGAGCAGGTCACTGTGTCCCATCTCCATCGCGCTTTTTCTTGAAGTACTTATTCAAACGTTCTCGCAACTGTAACCGTGCACGCAATAACCGGGACTTCACAGCCGGGATACTTAGCCCCAACGCATCTGCCGTCTCTTCGGTTGAAAGACCTTCAACATCGCGGAGCACGAAGACTGTCCGAAAACTAGCCGGCAGCCCCTGGATGGTGCGCGACAGAATGTCCTTCAACTCGCCTTGCGTATATTGCTGCTCCGGATTCGGAGTCCAGTCCGCGATCTCTCGCGGCATAGAATCCTCTTCCGTCTTTACATCTTCGTCGAGCGAAACCATTCGTTCCGGACGACGACGACGCAAGCGCATTAGCGCTTCGTTGACCGCGATACGCACCAACCAGGTATAGAACTTTGACTGGCCCTGGAACTGACCCAGGTTCTGGTACGCCTTCAGGAACGCGTCCTGAACTACGTCTTCGGCATCTTCGCGATTCTGCGTAATGTGCTGCGCGATGCGAAAGACGTTACGGTCGTAACGCTTGACCAACGACTCAAATGCACCGATGTCGCCCTTACGGGCTGCATCAACCAGTACGCTTTCGTCGGTTGGCTCGCCTACTTTTGATTCGATTGCTTCCATGTGTCGGTAGATTCAGGAATTTCCGAACAGTTACAGGCCGGAAGCCCCACATCCTCCAAAACCCATTGTATAGGCAGTCACCGATTTCTTGTATAGGCGGGGAGGGTTTCTATAAGGGCTTTTTCCCCAGCCCAAATAGCCACGGTAGGCACCCGGAATATGCAACATTACGTTAGTGATTAGTGCTTCTCAGGCGGCCATAGGATTGACACCAGTTTCTCAGCCTCTATAATCCGCTTCGAGACCATCCGTCCCATCTCAAACGCTACCTATGGCTGACCCGAAACCAATGCGCGAGAATGTCGAGCGAATCGTCCGCGAAGTGCTGGAAGAGCACTCCTCTGCGATCAGCCAGTCGGTACAAGCGCGTCTGGCGCAGCATCTGGAAACCCACCAGGTTGGGGCAGCCCCCGGAACGTCGTCTACGGACCTCCTGAACGCTGCTGTGGCCTCCGTACAGGACGCTACGGCCCAGACGGGCATCCTGAAGGCACTGTTGGACGGCGCCACTAAATTCGCCGAACGTGCCGGATTATTGGTGGTCCGCGGCGCTACCGCGACCGGCTGGCAGGGACGGGGATTCGATGACAATGACAGCTTCAAACTGTTCACGGCGGACTGCACTAAGGGACTGAGCGGGCGTGTCCTTCACAATCGGACGCCAGCAGCCGCCGCAGCCGACGAATTCGATACTAATTTCGTGCATCGCTTCGGTCACCCGGCAGACGGAAATGTCGTCCTGCTGCCTCTTGTCATTAAGGAAAAGGTTGCGGCGTTGATCTATGCCGACGGTGGGGAAAAGGGAGCCGCCGGGCTAGATGCCTCAGCGCTCGAGTTGCTGGTACGGTGTACCGGGCTGTGGCTTGAGGTTTTATCCTTCCGCAAGGTGTCGCCCGGCGATCACCACGTTGCCCATGAGATTCCACCGTCTCCGGTGCATGCGCCCGTCGCCGCTGTCGCAGCACCAGCTCTGGTGGCGCAGTCGACTGCTGGAGCGATTCCGGTTCCACCACCAGCACCGCCCTCCAATGGTGCCAGCTCCGAAGACGAGTTACGCAACAAAGCAAAGCGCTTCGCAAAGCTCCTCGTCGAAGAGATCAAGCTCTACAACCAGTCGAAGGTCAACGAGGGACGCTCAACGAAGGATCTCTACGATCGCCTGAAAGACGACATCGACAAGAGCCGAGCCACCTACGATAAGCGTTACGGGCAGACGGTTAAGGATACTGACTACTTCACCCAGGAGCTGGTACGTATCCTCGCTGATAACGACCGATCCGTTCTCGGAGCTAATTTCCGCTGGTAAACTAGCTGTAGTTCAATGCAACGATCCCTGGTAATCGCACTTATCCTCGCCATGTTGTGTCCCGATGGGCTGGCGTTGGTGGCGCAGTCAGCCTCGTCGCCAAAGAAAGCCACCACGTCGTCTGTTAAGAAGAAGCCAGCCTCAACCAAGTCCACCGCCAAAAAGAAGACGACCAAGTCACGTAAGAAGCCCAAGGTCCGTGTAAATCCGGCGCGCCTGAATCGAATGAAGCGCGCGTTCGTTGCATCGAGCGATCTAAAGCCGATGGCGCTTCAGTTGATCGACCTGCGCTCCAAGCCCGCCTACGCCGGAGTCGAGGCCTACGCGCGAAAGCATCCCGCCACCGATGCCGGATCACTTGCCTGGTTGGCGATCGGCTATGCCCATGTGCTCGACAAGGAATATCCACAGGCGGAAGAGGCGCTCAAGAAGGCACAGCCACATGCCGGAGAACTCGCAGACTACGTTCGTTATCTGTTAGCGCTCAGCTATGGCGGGCAAGGGAAGGCCGAGCAGGTTGCTACGACCCTCCGGACATTTGTTAAGGATTCACCAGAGTCTGTATTTGCGCGCGATGTTGTCGACATCTATGGCAATTCACTGGTCGCTTCGGGACATCCGGCAGAAGCGGTCGCATTCCTCGAGGAGAACCGTTTGCCCACTAGGGCGGACGTCGAACTCGCACTCGGTCGTGCATATGTAAGTGCAGGACAACAGGCTAAGGGTGGAGAGATTCTGCGGCACCTGTTCATCACCATGCCGTCGAGTACCGAGGCTGAAGCGGCTGGTACTGATGCGAAATCGCTCGAGGCTTCGGGTATCTTGCCTCCTCCGGTTTACGGTGAGCGTAAGCAACGCGCAGCATTGTTGGCGCAGGCCAGTCGCTTCGCCGATGCTGCCAAGGAATACCGCACGCTTCTCGGGGATGCTCCGCCCGAAGAACGTCCCGCATTGCAGGTAGCACTGGGGACGGCGCTTCGCCGTTCGGGGAGCCTGAAAGAGGCGAACGACCTGTTGCAGAGTACGCAGGCAACGGGCGAGGTTAATGCAATCCGGCTTTACAACATCGGCGAAATTGCACGGTCGCAGGACAACGATGCAGCCTTCCTCGACAATTTGAATCGGATGCGCCAGGAAGCTCCGACCAGTGGCTGGTTTTCCACGGCACTTCTTTCTGCGGGAAACATGTATCTGCTTCGCCGCGACTTCGATAAGGCGATCGACAACTACCGTGAGCTGTCGACACGATTCCCGAGCGATGGGCGGGCGTCGTACGCACACTGGAAAGCGGCATGGCTGGATTACCGGCAGGGACGCAGCCAACAGGCGAAGGACGAGTTCACCGAGCAGATCGCGAAGTGGCCAAACACGAATGAAGTTCCTGCGGCTCTTTACTGGCGCGCGCGAATCGCGGAAGACGAAAAGGATTCAGCGACTGCGGCCGCCTACTATTCCAAGCTTGCCGATCGTTTCCGCAACTACTACTACGGCTATCTCGCGCGCGAAAGGTTGTCCAAGCTTGGCGATTTAAGCAACGTCGGAACCGATTCCGTGTTGGATGGGATCCCGCACGTCAAACCGTTTCCCGATGAGGCGCAGGAAACCGACCCTCCTGCCGGCGACTTGCACGTCGAGAAGAGTCGGCTGCTCGAAAACGCTGGGATGTCCGATTTTGCAGTGAAAGAGTTGCAGGCCGCCGACGGGGGATCCGGCGCGAATTGGGCAAGTTTGCAGATAGCCCGCGTCTATAGCGATTCCGGTAAGTACCACCGTGCGCTACAAATGCTGAAGCGTGCGGTGCCGAGTTATTACTCCGTCGAGTTGTCGGCACTCCCGCGTCCTTACTGGGAACACTTGTTCCCTCGTCCGTACTGGACCGATCTTCGGACCTACTCGCATGAGAACGGACTCGATCCCGGGCTGGTGGCTTCACTGATCCGGCAGGAGTCGGAGTTCAATCCCGGCGCAATTTCTCACGCTAACGCCTGGGGACTCATGCAACTGTTGCCGAGCGTCGGCAAGGGGGAAGCCAAGGAACTCAAGATTCGCTACTTCGTGCAGGAGCAACTACTCTCGCCCAATGTAAATCTGCGACTTGGCACGCGTTACCTGAAAGAGATGATCGAGCGCTATAACGGACAGGTGGAGTATGCCCTGGCAGCCTACAACGCCGGCACCAACCGCGTAGATGACTGGATGTCGAATGGAAAATTCCGCGATGTCCCGGAGTTCGTCGAATCAATTCCGTTCACGGAAACGCGGGAATACGTCCAGGCAATCATGCGGAACGCGCAGGTATATCGACGGCTGTATCCGAATCAGTAAGGCAGTCGAGAGTCTTAAAGTGCGCCGGGGGCACCGGTTTCTCCGAAGGTGGTGAATACTTCAGGAGAGTTCTTCGGCCAGGGCGACAATGATGCCTGCCGGGCCTCGCATGTAGCAGAGTCTGTACTTGTCCTCGTACTGGGCCACCTCGCCGACGAGTTCGGCGCCCTTGGCGCGCAGGCGAGCGACAGTTTCGTCGACGCTTTCGACTGTGAACATGACGCTCCGTAGACCAAGCGCGTTCGGCGGAGCGATCGCCGGTTCGATCTCGACCAGTTTTGGATTGCGAAACTTCGTCAGTTCAAGGCGCCCATGCCCATCTGGGGTCCGCATCATAACGATGTCAACTTGGACATTTTCGATCCCGTTGACGCGGTCCACCCACGGGCCCTCGATCGGCGCCTCGCCTTCGAGCGTCATTCCAAGCGCGGTGAAAAAAGCGGTAGCGGCTGCAAGGTCATCGACGACTACGCTGACGTGGTCCAATTTCTTGATCGTCATATGCTTAGTACGTTCCAAGTTGCTTCTAACGACTTTCGGGGGCTTACAACTTACGACTATCAGACGCGATTTCCGGGTGCTCGTGCGGCGCTGGACTCTTCACAAACACGATCTCGCACATAAGTAAGATTGCGCCAACCACAATGCAGCTATCCGCGACATTGAAGTCCGGCCAGACGTGATCTCCGATGTAGAAGTGCAGGAAGTCCGTGACCTGCCCACTGGCTACGCGGTCCCAAAGATTTCCGATGGCACCGCCAAGTATCATCGACAATCCAATCGCAGTAGAAGGCAGAGTATGGTCGCTTTTCCAGAGAAGATAGGCGACCACTCCAAGAGCCAAAGTCGAGAAGCCGACGAGAAGCGCCGTCCTCCACTCGGAAGTCGATTCGGCGAAGAGACCGAAGGCGGCTCCTCGATTATGAACGTGAGTGATCTGAAAAAAACCCGGAATCACGGTAACCGCGTCGTTTGACGGTAGCGTGTGTTCGATGATGATCTTCGTGACACGATCCAGCAGAATCGCAGCAATCGCTATCACCAGGTGAATCCAGCGCAGCCCGTGAGTCTTCGCCAATTTGCTTAGCCCCGTTCGATCTCGGCCAGCGACGCACTGCAACGCTCGCAAACGGTCGGATAGTTCTTATCTTCGCCTACGTGAATTGAATAGTTCCAGCAACGCTCGCACTTCTGGCCGGGAGCATGTTCGACCATCACCGACAATTCCGCGCCCTCGTTAATATCAGTCGCCGATACTACAAAGAAGCCGTTCAGATACTGCCGATACTTCACCAGCAGCTGGTACGTCTCCTTCGGGGCCGTGATCGTAACCTTTGCTTCCAGAGCATCATTGATCGTCTTATCCTGACGAGCTGGTTCGAGCGCCTGCAGCACTGCCTCACGCAACGAGAACATCTTGTCCCAGTCTGATGTGATGGTCTCGACGCTCGCCTTGCCAACCCTGCCGCTGATTTCGCCCGGCTTCGGGAACAACTCCAGGTGGACGCTTTCTGCTCTCCCATCCGTCTTAGGAAGGTACTGCCAGATTTCGTCAGCTGTAAACGTCATGATCGGAGCTACCAGACGTACCAGTGCTTCGCCAATCCGCCAGATCGCGGTTTGCGCCGACCGTCGACCGTGCGACCGCGGTGCCGAGGTGTAAAGCCTATCCTTCAAAACGTAGAAGTAGATCGCGCTCAAGTCGACGACGCAAAACTGATTGAGCCGGTGATATACGCGGTGGAACAGCATCTGCTCATACCAATCGCGCACTTCCTTCGCGAACTCCTCGGTACGCAGCAGCATGTACTGATCCAGAGGCTGCATTTCTTCGAACGGAACCGCGTCACGCGTCGGATCAAACCCATCAAGATTACTGAGCACATAGCGGAACGTGTTGCGGATCTTCCGATAGTTCTCCGCGATGCGTTCCATCAGGGCTTCCGTCCCAACAACGTCTTCACGGAAATCGACGGACGATACCCACAGGCGTACGATCTCGCCGCCAAACCGCTTGGCGATATCGACGGGATCAACGGTATTGCCGAGCGACTTCGATTGAGCCCGACCCTGATCATCTAGAGTCCACCCACAGGTCGTTACACCGCGGAACGGCGCTGTTTCATGCAGTCCGATGGCGCAAAGCAGGGAAGAGTGGAACCATCCGCGATGCTGGTCTCCGCCTTCGAGGTAGAGATCGGCCGGATAGGGAAGCTCGGGCGAGTGCCCGAGGACGGCCGCTTGCGACGATCCACTCTCGAACCAGACGTCGATGATGTCCATCTCCTTTCGGAAGCCAATGCCGCCGCATTTTGTGCACTTGCTCCCAGCAGGGAGAATCTCCGACGCTGGCCGCTTGTACCACGCGTCCGATCCCTCGCGCTCAAAAAGCGCTACCACCGTCCGATTGATCTCCTTCGAGTTCATCAGCTCGTTGCAGCCCTCGCAGAAAAACACTGCGATCGGCACGCCCCAGACGCGCTGCCGCGAGATGCACCAATCCGGCCTTGTGGCGATCATATTGGAGATGCGGCCCTCGCCCCATCCCGGATCCCAGTTGACCTTTGCGATTTCCTTCAGCGCCTCAGTTCGCAGGGTACCTTCGCCTAGGTTTGCTTCCATCGAGATGAACCATTGCTCGGTCGCGCGGAAGATCACAGGATTGTGACAGCGCCAGCAGTGCGGATAGGAGTGTTCGAGCTTGTCGTAGCCCATCAGCACGCCGCGTTTGCGCAGCAGTTCGACGATGTGCTCGTTGGCTTCGAACACCTTCATGCCGTCATACTCTGGCAAGCCATTGCGTAGCCGTCCGGCTTCATCGACGTTGCACGACTGATCCAGCCCGTACTTCACGCCGGTATAGAAGTCATCCGCTCCGTGGGAAGGCGCAGTGTGTACGGCTCCCGTGCCCTGATCCATGGTCACGTAATCGCCGAGAACGCCAAGGATCTTTCTATCGAGGAACGGATGCGCGTAGGTCGTGTACTCAAGCTTTGAGCCGGGGAACGAAGCGATCCTGGTCGCGGGGCCAAGGCTGCACAGTCTTTCAGTAGCTTCTGCCAGTTTTTCCGCGACGATGTGAGTCCATTCCCCAGATTCCAGGGCCACGTACTCTTCCGTTGGGCTGAACGTTATCGCCATGGATGCTGGTAAGGTCCACGGAGTCGTCGTCCAGATGATGGTCGCGACCTTTTTGTCCTTCAGTGCCGGATCGATCTTCTCGGGGTCACTGGTCAGTGCGTAGCGCACCCAGATGCTGGGACTGATGTGGTTCTCGTATTCGACTTCGGCTTCGGCAAGCGCGGTCTTGTCGTGGATGCACCAGTAGACCGGCTTGAGGCCCTTATAGACCGCACCCTTCTCTAGAAACGCATAGAAATTCCGCATCACCGACGCCTCGTACTGGGGCGTCATCGTCGAGTATGGGTTGTCAAAATCTCCGAAAACGCCGATGCGCTGAAACTGAGTGCGCTGTAGGTCGAGGAACTTCTCGGCGTACTTTCGGCAGGCGTCGCGCACCTGCATCGGATTCATCTCAAGCTTTTTCCGCCCAAGCGATTCGTCGATCTTGATCTCGATCGGCAGACCGTGGCAATCCCAGCCGGGGACGTATGGTGAGTCGTAACCAGCCATGGTGCGTGTCTTGACCACGAAGTCCTTGAGCGACTTATTCATGGCCGTGCCAAGGTGAATGGGGCCGTTAGCGTAGGGCGGCCCGTCATGCAGCACGTAGGACGGACTTCCCGCACGCGCCTTACGAATCTTCCCGTAGATGTTCATTTCCTTCCAACGCTCGAGCAGTTTCGGCTCATTCGTCGGCAGGTTTGCCTTCATGGGAAAGTCGGTCTTCGGCAGGTTCAGGGTCTTTTTCAGTTCCACGGGCGCGCGGGTCGCTTCTTTATCGGTCAAGACAGCTCAGCTCCAGTCGGGAGGCAAATGCCTAAAACTTTCATTATAGGGAGCGGAATATGCGCAGTCCAATGTAGCCGCCCAAACGTAACGAATATGTAAATCTTTCAGATAGGTAGGAACCTAAGAGGGTAGGAATGGCATCAGAGTACATAACCGAGGAATCCGGAGAGAAGCAGTGAAACGGGTGAGGCCAATACCAGTGTCGAGAATAGCGGGAGTCATTGGAATTCCCGAAAAAAGCAACTTGGCAGGGTACGTGCTCATCCTTACAACGAGCGGCGGCTCCGGTCGCCCAACAGAAGGGCCGAACTAGACACGCTATGTCAAACCAAGCTTTGTTTCCCAGGAATGAACCCGAGCTTCACCTGCTACCGCAGGAGAAACTCGATACGGGCCTCTGGGAGTCGTTGAAGTCGAACTTCCACGACACGTTCTTCCCGGAAAAGCTGCCTCCCCTGCAGCTTACCTCCCGTCCAGTTAGGGTTCGCGAGATTTGGGGTGAATATAACTACCGCAAACGCGGCGCTTGGGCGTCTATGTTCGTGCACGCGATGGCAGTGGCGGGTCTAGTGGCCGTCTCGATCATGGGCGCGAAGGTCGTCAAGCATGTTCAACAGGAGTCCGTGCAGATCGTAGCTCCCGACATTTCCGAGTATATGCCGCTCTCGCAGAAGAAGAACGACATTGTTGGCGGCGGCGGTGGTGGCGGAGATCACGACAAACTCCAGGCTCCGAAGGGGAAGCTTCCCAAGTTCGATCTCGAGCCGAAGGCTCCCCCGGCAATGGTGGTTCGCAACGACGCTCCGAAACTTGTGGTCGAGCCGGCAGTCGCGGTTCCTCCGCAGGTGAAGATGGCAAATGCGAACATGCCGAACTTCGGTGATCCGAAAGCAGTGATTCCCGCCGGCCCGATGTCCAACGGTACGGGCGGTGGTGGTGGAATTGGTTCCGGTAGCGGTGGCGGCGTTGGTTCCGGTAGCGGGCCGGGCGTCGGACCAGGTCGCGGCGGTGGTATTGGCGGCGGCGTTTTCCGCGTCGGTGGTGGCGTTTCTGCTCCCCGCGCGCTGGATACACCCGATCCGGAGTATTCAGAAGAAGCTCGTAAGGCAAAGTATCAGGGCACAGTCGTGCTTTGGCTGATCGTGGACGCAAACGGCGCCCCGCGCGAAATAAAAGTCGCGCGCAGCCTGGGCATGGGTCTCGACCAGAAAGCTATCGAGGCTGTGCGGAAGTGGAAGTTCGAGCCGGCGATGAAGGATGGCCGCCCTGTGGCGGTTCAGATCAACGTCGAAGTTAACTTCCGGCTCTACTGATTCAGGCAGCAAGCAGGCCTGAGAGTAAAAGGGAGAGGAGAACCTGCCTCTCCCTTTAAACTTTTGTGCCGAATTCATTTCCCTCGTCAACTTCTCATCGGTGTGGTCCCAACTGCCCAATCGCAGGTCGCCGGCGCTTCAGGGCCACTCCCTCAGCTCGAATGGCTTCTAATGCAGAGACATGCGGACACTCGCCGCTAAGGGAGACCTTTGCTCCGGACCGCGATTATTGAAAATCCCGACGACCTGAAGTGCGTTCGTTCCATTTGGGAGGAACTGGCCGCCCAACCTCGAGCGACCATGTTCCAGAGCTACATATGGAATGAAACTGCATTGAAGGTATTTTGCAGCAAGGATGCGCCACGGGTAGTTCTCGTGGAAGGCGACGCGGGTGTTGCATTGCTCCCTTGCGTCCTAGGCAGCGGAGGTCAAAGCGTACACCTTGCAGGTGAAACCCTGTTCGACTATCGCAACGCGCTTACCCGAGGCAGTGAGAAGGCTCTGCAAAGCGCTTGGGAGATCGTCGCCGATTGGGGTGTGAATTTTGAAGTAACAGCATTGCGAGGCACGCAAGTAGAAGAGTGGAAACTGCTGCCCGTTTCGTTCTTTGCAAACGCTCCGATGGTCCAAGCGGCGCAAGTGTCTGTCGACCAATTCTTAGGGTCGCACAGCCGTCTCGGCCGTCACTCTCGTAGAATCCGCAAGCAGGGCGCAGAGCTTCGTCGTCATCCAGGAGGGAACCGAGCGCTCGTCACTCACATCTACGACCTGAAGGCGCAGCAGGATGTCGCAGCTAATCTCTTCCGCGACCCTCTGCGGCGGGAGTTCATGGTCGAGATCGCAAGTCGTGAAGAAGCGCATTGCGAAATCTTCACCTATGAGACCGCGGCTGCGCTGGTAGCGGCTCTAGTCACTTTCCGCGATGGACCGGTCCGCCGATGTTACACAACGTACTTCGATGAGAAGTGGGCGCACTATTCGCCCGGCCAGTTGCTGCTGTTTGATGTGGTCACGGAATCACTTCGAGAAGGACTGGACTGCGACTTCATGACCGGCGAGTATCCCTACAAGAACCGCCTCGCCAATCATATGGTGCCACTCTACCGCGTGGATGCTACTTCAGAGCAACTACGCGCAGCAGCACATCGCGAGCCTACTGCGGCCGAGACTGTTCCTGTCGCGGCCTGATCAAAGCCGCTTGATGAATTCTTTCGCCTGCTCCAGGTGAGGGAAGAGCTTTTCCTCTTCCATGAATTCCTTGGGATGGATACATCGGCGGCTGCCACGCAGCTTTACCGGATGCTTCAGGTGCAGCATCTCGTGATAGACAAGGTATTCGATCGCGTACTTCGGTACCCGGGGGTGATCGAATATCTTGCTGACGACGATTGCGTTATGCGCCGGATCATAATGACCGAGGCTGTTGCGAGCATGGATGCCGCTCCACGTCATTTGCGGCCGGGCCAATAAACCAAAGAAGAATCTCGAATTTAAATCGTCGAAGATCAATTCAAGGTCATAGGTGTGACCCTGCGCACTGGCGATTCGCTTTCTGCCACGCATCTGGCGGACCAGGTGAGCCTTCTGCGATAAGTCGTGACTACTAACATAGCGGCGGTAGCGCACTGCGTGTTCATTCTCAATCTGTTTACGGTAGATCTTCGCGATCAGGATGTGGAAGATAGCGTGTAAAACGCTTTCGGGCGCGCCCTCCAGCAGGTCGGAGATGCGCAACTTGAGCTTGTTCTCTCGAAGCCGGATGGTGTTGTTGATGTTAGCGAAGGGATAGAACTGTATTTCGAATTCGGGCATGGGTGCCCGTGGACGCAACTCACGATACGTCTGTTGCAGCAGCTTTTGCAGGTACTCCTTCAAGGCAATTTCAGATTAACACGGCGAACAAGGCGCCTTGACACTGTCGTCATGAACCTTGACCGGCTTATCGTCCTTGTCTTCCTTTGGATTGTCCTTGGGCTTACCGCGCTTAACCAATTGATCCGCTAACATCGCTCGGGCTGAATCAGCGCTTTCATTCACCGAATCGATTGCGCTATCCAGAGAGAAGCCATAGCCGCGCAACTGCTGTTCGGTGGACGTTCGCTTCAACTCGGCAAGCTTGACCTGGAAGTCGGAATCCATCTCGATGATCTGCTTCAAAGGCTTGCGGAGATCCTGGCTTCGGCCGTTGAACTGGTCCAGGTTGTCATCAGTCTCGTCTACCAGTGTCGCCAGATCCTCGAGCACAGTTCGCATCTCCGAACCATTGGTGCCCATCAACTTTGGATCGGCCCTCATATGCTGGACCATCTCCATGCGCGCCTTTGCAAAGGTCATGTAAAGCTTCATGCGCTTTTCAGGTTCCTGTGCAGTCTCACGCAACTGGTCAATTTCCGTGTCGTTCAACGGGTCGTGACGGCGTTGTCCCCAAAGAGGAGCGCTCAGGAACAGCAAGAGGATTCCGACGGTCGCATTTCGCGCGGCTCGCTTCATGGCTTCTCCTTCTTCTCCGGCCCCAATTCCTTCTTTGGCATATCGAACATGCTCATCAGGATGTCGCTTCGCACCTTGTCGATATGCTTCACAATGTCCTGTACCGCCGGCCTGTCTTCAAAATTCAACGTCTGGGCGATATCGGCGATACGCTTCTCGAGTTTGCGCAGCCCGATCTCCGTTTGCTTGCGCCGCTTTTTCGAAGTTACCGAGGAATCTCCAGCCTTCTGCGCCAATCGTCCAGAATCTCTCATCGCCGCGTGACCTTCTTGAACGTTGCCAACGGTAAAGTAATCGTTGGAAAGCTCGGCAAGCTGCTTAGCGGCATCCAGGCACAACTCCGTGCAGCGCTCTCCGTTGATAGCCTCGGCGGCGGTTCTCAACCTCTCGGCTTCTGCTTTGTGCGCCTGAAGTTCCGGCGCTGTCACGGGATCTTGCGCCATGGAAACGCCCACCCACAGGGTGATTCCAAGGATCGCGAGAATGAGGCGCTCGACCTTCATTTCTTCTTGCTTTCCGGATCGATGGCGATGAGCCGGTGTGTAGCCTGCCATTCCTGGTCAGGATACTTGCCTCCCGCGACCTTTAGAAACTGTTTGTATTGCTCCGTGGCTTCTTTGTAGGCCCGCAGATGGTCGAAGCATGTGGCCCGTAAGAAATAGGTTCCCGGCGTCTCCGGTAAAAACTTCGCGCGCGCGTTCAGACCTTGTATAGCATGCATGTAGTCCTTGTTCTGCGCCGCCACCACCGCAAACTCTCCGTATGCCTCGCCCCAGGTTGGTTTCAGTTTGATCGCCTGGAGATACTCTTCCTGAGATTCAGGAAACTTCGCCGCACGCGAGAGGGTACTCGCCAGCAAAAAATGTAGATCAGCATCCTTGGGCTGCCTGGCAACTAGGTTTCGTAGGCTCGCCTCGGCTGCGACATAATCCTTATTGGCAAGTTGCACTGCTGCCAGCTCTTTCAGGGAATCCTCGTCCCCAGGCTTCAACTCGAGCGCTTTCTCAAACTCCGCTGCGGCCTCTACGGTCTTCTGCTCTTTACGAAGCACACGGCCCAACTGCAGGTGCCCGTTGACACTCGCGGGGTTCGTCTTCAGGAATGAAGTCAGTGCCTGTTCGGCCTCCGGCAGCCGGTCCGTCTGCATGTAGATGTTGCTGAGGACTGCGAGAACATCCCCGGAACCTGGATCTCGAGTGAGCGCCTGCTTGTAAGCCTTCTCCGCTCCGGGCAAGTCCTTGCGTGTCTCCAGCATCTGGCCGAGCTCGATGAGAGGGGCAGGGTCCTTCGGGTGCAGCTCCGCGACCATCTGGTAGGCATCGACCGCTCCCGCCGGGTCTGTGCTCTGAAGCTTGCTCGCGAGCAACATCCATACCTTCGCCATCGTGTCCGTTTGCTCAGAGGTGGGCTTCAATTTAGCGGCGGTGCGCAGATATCGCCCAGCGTCGCTGCTGCCTTGTTGTGCAAGAAGGACCCCGAGATTGAGATTCGACTCGATGACTGCCGGCTGCAACTCCACTGCCTTGCGGTAAGCGCCAATCGCCAGATCCTGACGATTGGTTTCGTTGTAGAGGTAGCCAAGGTAGAACCATGCCTGATAGTTCTTCGGGTCTTCTTCAGAGGCCTTTTTGAGCAACGGTTCGGCGGTAGCGAAGTCCTTTGCCTGGGCGGCCTCTACTGCCTTCTTAAACTCAGCCTCAGAGGCGCCGACGTGCGCCTTAGAGCGTCTGGATGACGCTGTAGATGGCTTGGACTGTGCAGCCGCACCTACCGCCAGCGACAGCACCAGTGTGCCCGCAATGATGGTCCTAAGATGCATTCGAACGAGCGTTCCCGTTACGAGGTAAGATGCGGGACAGCCACTTTCCGGTGTACGACTTCGACAGCCGGACAATCTGCTCCGGCGTGCCCATACCTACGATCTGGCCTCCGCGAGCGCCACCTTCCGGCCCCAGGTCGATCACCCAATCCGCAACTTTAACTACATCCAGGTTATGTTCAATCACGATGATCGAACCACCGGCATCAATGAGCCGCCGGAAAGCTGCCAGCAACTTGCTTACATCGTCAAAGTGTAATCCCGTCGTCGGCTCATCAAAAATGTAAAGCATTCGCCGCTGCCGCCGCGCTACTTCGCCCTCGCCACCCACACGAATCTGCATACGCGGCTGGAGGTGCGCAGCTAGTTTCATTCGCTGAGCTTCGCCACCGCTGAGCGTCGTCGCCGATTGTCCGAGCCGGAGGTATCCGAGGCCAACTTCATCTAATACTTTAAGTTTATCCACGATCTTCTGCGACGCATTGAAGAAGTGCAGCGCCTCTTTTACCGTCAGATTCAGTACTTCGTGGATATTTCGGCCGTGATAATGAACCCGTAATATCTCAGGCTTATAGCGCGTTCCCTTGCACTCCTCACAAATCAACTCCACATCGGCGAGGAACTGCATTTCTACAGTGACGGTCCCATCCCCCTGGCAAGCCTCACAACGTCCGCCCGGGATATTGAACGAAAAGTGTCCAGCCGAGTATCCATGCTTTTGAGACTCGGGTAGGGAGGCGAACAACTCGCGGATCGGATCGAAGGCCTTGATATACGTGACAGGATTCGACCGGGGCGTGCGGCCAATGGGTGATTGGTCCACCAACACCACTTCGTCGATGTAATCCTCGCCATCCAGGCTCGCCCACGATCCCTCTGGTACGACTCCGGTGGTCTGCTTCTTCGCCGCTGCCAGGGCCTGGTACAGAACGTCGTGCACTAGCGTTGACTTGCCCGAACCGGAAACGCCCGTCACCGCGACAATCATATCCAGCGGGAACTTCACATCGAGTCCCTTTAAATTGTGTCCGCGTGCACCGGTAATGGTGATGGTTCGCTTGCCGGGTTTCCTCCGCTGAGGAGGCATGGCTATGTGAAGGTCGCCATGCAGATAGCGTCCGGTCAAAGAGGTATGCTCGTCGCGAAGCTGTTCGTAGGTCCCCTGCGCCACCAACTTACCGCCGTGCTCGCCAGCCCCCGGTCCAAGGTCGAGTATGCGATCCGAAGCCCGCATAATCTCAGAATCATGCTCCACGACCAGGATCGTATTTCCCAAATCACGCAGGTCATGCAGGATCTTGATAAGCCGGTCCGTATCGCGGCTGTGCAAGCCAATCGAAGGCTCGTCGAGGACATAGAGCGTTCCAACTAGATGCGAACCCAGCGAAGTCGCCAGTTGAATTCTCTGTGCCTCTCCGCCGCTCAGCGTAGATGACAAGCGATCGAGCGTCAGGTATTCGAGCCCAACGTTGTTGAGGAAACGCAGGCGCTCGCGAATCTCCTCGAGCAGCTTTCCGGCGATGTCTGTTTCCTGCCTGGTCAACTTCAGCCCATCGAAGAACGTCGCGGCCTGCTCCACCGTCATCGCCGTAACCTGGCAGATGTCTTTTCCGGTGATCTTCACCTGCCGTGCGTCCGTTCGGAGGCGCGCTCCACCGCAGCTTGAGCACAGGGAATAACCTCGATATCGGCTCAGAAATACGCGGACATGCAACTTGTACTTCTTGCGCTCCAGGTGCGCAAAGAAGCCTCGCACCCCTAAGAATTTGCCTTCACCGTTTAGGATCTTCTCTCGATCTTCAGATTCGAGTTCTTCCCACGGCACGTCGCCGGGAATCCCAGCTGCCTTCGCGAACCGACGCATCTCCAACGCCAGGGGCTTGTATTTCGGCTTCGTCCACGGCTCGATGACGCCCTCTGCCAGTGTCTTCGTCTTGTCAGGAATTACCAGGTCGAGATCGAAATCGATGGTGTTGCCAAATCCCTGGCATCGCGGACACGCTCCATAGGGATTGTTGAATGAGAACAGCCGCGGCTCCGGCTCCTCGTATCGAATGTTGCAGGTCTTGCACTCGAAGCGTTGCGCAAAGCGAAGGAGCTGAGGATCTGATTCATCGCGCGGTGCAGTCAGGAAAATGATCTCGCCTGCCTCGCGGTAGGCCGTCTCCACTGCGTCGACCACGCGCGCACGGGACTCAGGCTCCAGAGAGATACGATCCAACAACGCGAATACCGGCTTACTGAAATCCAGTTCCAGCAGGGACTCCGGTGACGAGAATTCGACGATATTGCCTTCCTGAAAGAGTCGATTGAATCCGCGCTTGCGAATCTCGCCAAGTCGCAGCTTCAACCCTTCTGTGATGTCGAAGTCCGGCTCGGACTTCTTCCTTCTCCCCTTCGGCTTCTTCTCTGGCTCTTGTGGGGTTGGCGGAGGTTGAACAGGGAAGAGCACGTTCAGCCGTGTGCCTTCTGTCAGTGCCATTACCCGATCGGCGACTTCATCGACGGTATCTTTCTTCACCTCGACGCCGCAGTTAGCGCAGAATGTCCGCCCGATACGAGCGAAGAGCAGCCGCAGGTAATCGTAGATTTCAGTCGCTGTTGCCACCGTTGAGCGCGGATTGCGGGTCTGGTTCTTCTGACGGATAGCGACTGCCGGTGCAATCCCGTCAATCACGTCCACATCCGGCTTCTCTATGCGCTCCAGGAACTGCCTGGCGTAAGCAGAGAGGGATTCGACGTACCGACGTTGTCCCTCGGCATAGATGGTGTCAAAGGCCAGGGACGACTTGCCGGAACCAGAGACTCCCGTTACAACGGTGAGAGTGTTGTGCTGGATCTCAAAGTCGATATTCTTAAGATTGTGTACGCGCGCGCCGCGAACTGTGATCGATTCGGTGGACATTCCCCTATCCGGCCCACCGCAGCGCGAAAGTCTGCTGAGTGGGGACAAGCCCCCACAGAGCGCTTCCAGACGGCTGCGGAATCTTTCTATTATAAGCTGCTGGGCAGTGTTGGCTCAAACGCCCAAAGCCTCGCCATTCGCCTATTTCAGCGATTGAAGCACCTGTCAGTCCGGTGGTAACGTACAGATGTGGGCTTTTCCGCAATCGCTGCTTCCTGCTGTTGTTCCGCCCTGTCACACCGATTTCCGGCGAAGATCACGAAGCGGCCGTATAAGTTTCTGGAATCACCCCGGGTAGTGACGCAAGTCATATAGAGCCCGGTTTCCGTATCAATAAAATTGTTTGTTTCCGCAGGTGTCGTTCGGAGGATTCTGATGTCGGCTTCATACAATGGACTGCCGCTCCCACAAGACGGAGCGAAGATTGAATTCCGGGACGGGAAGTTTCAAATCCCCAATAACCCAATCATTCCCTACATCGAGGGGGACGGGACCGGCCGCGATATATGGAAGGCTTCTGTCCGCGTGTTCGACGCTGCTGTCGAGAAAGCTTACGGCGGGAAACGCAAAGTCTCGTGGTTTGAAGTCTTCGCTGGAGAGAAAGCCAAGGCTAAGTTTGATACCTGGCTTCCCGATGAGACCACTGCCGCGTTCCGCGATCTCCGTATCGGAATCAAGGGACCCCTTACCACTCCAGTCGGCGGCGGCATCCGTTCGTTGAACGTAGCCCTGCGCCAGCTCCTTGATCTCTATGGTTGCGTGCGGCCAGTGAAGTACTACGGCGCGCCCTCTCCCGTGAAGCGTCCTGAACTGATGGATCTCGTGATCTTCCGCGAAAACACCGAAGACGTGTACGCAGGCGTCGAGTGGGAAGAGGGAACTGCTGAGTGCGCAAAGCTCATCGAGTTCCTCAACAAGGACATGCTGAAGAGCGGCAAGAAGCAGATTCGCCTCGACTCCGGCGTGGGCATCAAGCCCATCTCCGTGACCGGCACAAAACGCCTGGTGAAGATGGCGATTGAGTATGCGCTGAAGAACGATCGTAAAAAGGTGACAATCGTTCACAAGGGCAACATTCAAAAGTTTACCGAAGGCGCATTCCGCAAGTGGGGCTATGAGATTGCCACGGAGGAATTTCGTAACGAGGTCGTGACCGAGCGCGAGAGCTGGATCCTCGATAACAAGGACAAGAATCCGAGCTGGAGAGTCGAGCAGAACGCCAATGCCATTGAGCCGGGGATGGAATATGCTCCCCAGGATTTCCGCGATGGAGTTTATGCAGAGGTGAAGGAAGTTCTCGACACCATCTACGCCACGCACGGTAACGGGAAGTGGAAGTCGAAGCTGCTCGTGAATGACCGCATCGCCGATTCCATATTCCAGCAGATCGTTACGCGTCCCGACGAATACAGCGTTCTAGCCACCCCGAACCTCAACGGCGACTATCTTTCCGACGCTGCCGCCGCACAGGTTGGTGGACTGGGCATCGCGCCGGGAGCGAATATCGGTTCGCAGCACGCGATCTTCGAAGCTACGCATGGTACGGCTCCGAAGTATGCCGACCTTGACGTGATCAACCCCGGCTCAGTAATGCTCTCCGGCGTGATGATGTTCGAGTTCATGGGCTGGGTGGAGGCTGCGAATCTGATCGAAGAAGGCGTCCGCAAGACCATTGAGCAGAAAAAAGTCACTTATGACTTCCATCGGATGATGGAAGGGGCCACCAAAGTCAAGACCAGCGAATTTGCGACGCACATTATTGACAATATGACTGCACTGGTTTCCAGCGCAGCCCGTTAATATAGGTGTGCAGGTAGTCTTTTGTGGACCGCGATTAACACCGCGGTCCTACCATTTATCTCCAGTCGCGCCAGCGTCGGGCCGATGCCATGACGAGAAGTTGTAGTGCGTGACATTCATACGAAAGGAATCACATGCGTAAGAAAGTGACCATCGTGGGCTCGGGGAACGTGGGCGCGACCGCAGCACATTGGATCGCCTCCAAGGAACTCGCCGACGTCGTTCTCATCGACATTATTGAAGGTGTGCCGCAGGGTAAAGGCCTCGACCTGCTCGAAGCCATGCCCATCGAAAAGCGCGATTCGTACGTGAAGGGCACGAACGATTATGCCGATACCGCCAACTCCGATATCGTCGTTATCACGGCC
>Ga0163163_10000886_pt1 | contig 25459 bp, 3 predicted proteins | sample S65metaG_FD_119766 | JGI IMG/M metagenome (GOLD analysis project Ga0163163, IMG submission 119766) | Switchgrass rhizosphere microbial communities from Kellogg Biological Station, Michigan, USA - S6-5 metaG | ecosystem: Host-associated > Plants > Roots > Rhizosphere > Soil | place: USA: Michigan...
CCTCGTAGTTTTACGTTTGACAATTTAAAAAAAGGCCTGTACTTTCGTCGATACTTTAAACTTCTTGAGCAAGCCAGATCCGTTTCCACATTCCTTCGAATACCTTAAGCCAATAACATTTAGGACCAATTTTTCAGAATTTTCCAGTTAGATATTCTGAATCGATTGCTAAGTATCCATCGAAATCCCCTTATTTATTATCCCTCGAAATCCCATCGTTGATTGATCCAATTATTCTGAGAGATCAGAATGATAACAATTGTTTTTCCTAACGAATTGTTCATGGAGAAAAAATTTACGCTGATGAAAACTTTGACTGCTTTTTGTAATCTGCTCTGCGGAAGGAAAAATGCATGTGCAGTTGGTAACGATGCTACATTGGTATCGGCAGGCTGCACGACCACAACAGTAAATAACGAGTCAAACAATATGGATGATCCCGACAGGTCGGGATCATTTTTATTTTATGAACAGTCGGCGATCAATGATCAAACGGCCATGGGCGATGATTCATCGTCACCAAATGATCAGAAATTAAAAGACAATGAAGGTCACGATAGCCAGCAGAAACGTGCTAAAAGCGATGAGCTGGCATCAGGAAACGGACCGGCATCGGTGTATGATCGCGCACGGTGGAGAGTAAATGATGATCTCGCGGCATGCAGTGGATTGATTGATGAGTGGTCAGTGGTGAGTGGTCGTTGGCCGGGAGTCAATAGCGATTGGCAACTGTGGAATAAAAAGGTTGTTGCCAGTTATACAGAAACAATAAATACAGAAACGAAAAACACCATGACTAATAAAAATGATGCGTGGCTACCCTTCGCATCATTTTATTTTTTATTCGATCTCATTTTCAAATTATTCAAATGTATACAGGAAAATAATCTCAATAAAAATTCAGAGCCCGTTTTTATTCCAGTAAGGATCTGTGATAAATCTAAAATGCATTTTTCTCAAAATCGATTCAATAAAAAAAATCAAATATAAAATTTCTGATTAACCAGGAATTATGCGTATCTGTTTGATCATATTGTTTCTTGCATTTGTAGAATGTACTTATGCCATAGGGCCTGGTCCTTCATGGCAATTTTATCGCAAGATCACATTGAGTGCTGCCACACCCCTGGCAAATTTCCAGGTGAAATTAACTCTTACCGCAGGACAGTATACAAATATGAATACTAGTGGTAATGATCTCCGGTTTTATGATGCGAATAATAATGTTTGTACTTATTGGATCGAAGCATTTAATACCGCAGGTACTTCAACCATCTGGGTTAAAGTTCCCGTCAGCGGTACCGGTTCTCTCCTGATGTTTTACGGAAATGCGGCTGCAACAGCAGTAAGCGATGGAACAAACACTTTTGATTTTTTTGATGATTTTCTGGGAACCAGTCTTGGAGCAAATTGGGCGACGACTGGCACCACAAATGGCAGTATCGCAGTTTCCGGAGGTGTTGCCACAGTAACATGTACAGGCGGGGGTACCAATACCTCCCCGGGCATGTCGTCACAATTTACACCAGCTTCCACATCATTCGTGTTAGAAGCCAAGCACCAGGAAACTAATTACAATAGGGTCAGGTACTATGCAGGAGCCACATCACTCACAATGAGCTCAACTCCTTTAGGTTTTGATTATGGATATTTTGCTAGCGGAGGAACGGCTACGAGCCCGGGTGTTATATTTTATAATGGCTTTCAGACACCACAAGTGACAAGAAATACGGATTATCTCACACGATGGCAAATAACAAACGGATCTACGTATAATTGGTCTACGATCAATTACTCTTCTGGCGCTGCGGTTGATTCCAGAACGGGAACCACAGCAACAACCATTCGATTCATTACTATTGGCGCTACTGAGGTTACTAACCAGGCCACCAAGGTTGATTGGGTAAGAGTACGCAAGGCCAATACAGCTTTTACTGATCCAACTCTAACAGTAGGTAACCAGTTCGGTAATCTGTCAGCAAGCATTACGGCGCAAACAAATGTGAATTGCAACGGACAGTCAACCGGCAGTGCTACAGTAACCCCAGCTGGTGGTGCAACACCTTTTACTTATTCGTGGACCACAACGCCCATTCAAACAACGCAAACAGCGACGGGTCTTGCAGCAGGGACATATACTGCGACAGTAACCGATAATAATGGATTGACCGCCACCGCAACTGCTACCCTAACCCAGGCAACAACGGTTTTTGCATCTGTTACGAGTCAAAGCAATATCAACTGTTTTGCTGCCAATGACGGGACGATAACCGTTGCAGCGACCGGTGGCACCGCGCCGTATACTTTTTCCGTGGATAATGGGGTCAATTATCTCCCGGCTACCGGTACGGATCTGAGATTATTTACCGGCTTATTGCCAAACACGCCGTACAGGATAAGAGTGAAAGATAACAATGGATGTATATCGAAGTAAAATTGGAAACCTGCCTGCCGGCAGGCAGGGAAAATAATATAGATGAATGAAACAAATTCTGAAATAAAAATGATTGCTGGAATGAGATCGAAAGTAATTCAATCCTTAACAAAACTGTCAACGATTGATCCTTCAGCTCTATGCAATAAACACAATAGGCCTTTTATGAAAAAATTTTTACGCAAACCATTCCTGATAACGATTGCATTTGTGATTGCAACTTTATTTTCTATGCAAAAAAGTTTTGGACAAGGTTCACAAACTTTTTCTACGGCGGGAACTTTCACAAATGGATTCACAGTTCCGGCTGGTGTAACCAGTATTACAGTTCGGACATGGGGTGGCGGCGGCGGTGGCGCGATTGATGCAACTAATAACAACGGGGCACCTGGCGGCGGCGGTGGTGCTTATGCAAGTAGCGTTCTTACGGTTGTTCCGGGCACCCAGTTCACCGTTGTAGTCGGTGCGGGAGGTAGCGGAGGTATCAATGGCGGTGCTGCTGCGACAGCTGGCGGACAGTCCAGTTTTGGTACACTGGTTATCGCACTGGGAGGCGGGTTTTCAACTTCTAGCACAGCTGCCCTTGGTGGTCAGGCATCCGGAAGCACAGGTCAAATAAAATTTTCGGGAGGTAATAGTGGAATTGGAAGTGGCACTACTACCAACGTAGGTGGTAGTGGTGGAGGAAGCTCAGCAAGCGCTAGCGGAAACGGTGTCAACGGCTCAAATTTCTCCGGTGCTACCGGAGGAGCCGGAGGAAACGGACCTGATGGCGACGGTGGTAGAGGCGGAGATAATGCGGTTACTACGGGGGCAAATGCTGCACAGCCTGGAACAGCCCCAGGGGGCGGCGGCGGTGGCCGCGGTGATAATGGAGGAAATTCGGCTGCAGGTGCACCGGGGCGGGTAATTATTAGCTGGACCTGCCCTACAGCGACGATCTCTTATTCTGCATCCACTTTTTGTAAGAGCATAACATCAGCTACCGCCAACATTACGGGTACAACAGGCGGAACATTTTCAGCTACTCCCGCCGGCTTGTCCATTAATAGCACAACAGGCGAGATAAATCCTTCAACAAGCACGGCCGGAACTTATACGGTGCACTATCAAATAGCAAGTGGAGGCAATGGATGTACTGCAGTCGATGCAACATTTTCTGTTACGATTGGCAATATTCCTCTTGCTGCAGTAACCAACCAGACCAATATTACCTGTTTTGCAGCCAATGATGGAACAATAACTGTTTCGGCATCCGGTGGTACAAGCCCTTACACTTTTTCTGTTGATAATGGCACCAATTATCTCCCGGCCACCGGTACCAATTTGAGATTATTTACCGGCTTATTGCCAAACACGCCGTACAGGATAAAAGTAAAAGACAACAACGGCTGTATATCAAAATAAAAAACAGGAAAGAAAAATAATAACGATGATGGAATCAAATTGTGAAATGAAAACTTCAAACATGAAAACACAATCTACTCAACAACGTAAAGAAATATTTCGTGATAGTTTTTTTGTGAGGAGATCCATCGTCGAAGTGAATAGTGAACAGTTAAAAGACAATAGTGAGCAAGCCTCATTTGCTTTTTCGTATACACAACCACACAGGATGAAAACTAATTCTACGCAGGTATTGAATTCAAATGAAAAAAGCATAACGGTTACGCCGGTAGCCATCAGTGATAAAAAGAATTCTGTTATGAAGAAAATTTTACGAAACCATTTTGTACTGACAACTGCATTTGTGATTGCGAGTTTGTTTTTGACCGGTTCTGTGAGTGCGCAAATCACACAGCCAACTGCGTGGACAAAAGGATTCGATGGGAGTGCAACCACTACTACGTTCAATGTTAGCGTTGGGGCTGCTTCTAACCGAATTTTGGTTGTCGCTGTTTCAGTCACCAACACTTCGTCGACAGCGTTCACTGTAAATACGCTGTCGTATGGCGGCCAAAATTTGACGAGTGCAACAAGCAACATAGGTTCTGCCAATCGGCCCCATACCGCCATCTACTTTCTAAAAGATAATGCCGTAATGGACGGTACTTCCCGACCGCTTATCGTAACGCTCAATGCCGCGCCTACAAATTTCACTGTTTGGTATGGCGTGTTCGCTGGTGTTGATCAAACTTTAGCAATTAATACCGCAACGGGCGTTAACAACACGGCCAGCAGTGGCCCCGCGTTGCTTAGTCCGAGTTTGACAATTAGCTCAGCTGGTGATCAGGCTATTTATATTTCTAATATTCAAAATTCCGTAAATACGACCGCTCCGACGTACAGTGTAAATGCCAACTGGACTCCAATAAAAGGAACAAACACCGGAGCAGGTGGTGGACAACCATACCAAACTGATGTCACGAATCGAAATGTAACGACTGCGGGCAGCGACAATGCAACGACTGGAGCACTAGCTCCTGCAAATGACGAACGTTGGTCAATGTCTGCGATAAGCTTGCCAAAAGCGATTCCGATTTACACATCCGTAGGAGCTGGTGGTAATTGGAATACACCGGCAACATGGGACTTAAATGCCGTTCCGCCGGCAGGCAGTAATGTAGTTATTGCTAACGGCGCGCCGGTTACTGTCGATGTTAACACGGCATCACTAAATAATTTAACAATCAATTCTACTCTTTCAACGGGAACTTTCACAGTATCAGGAACGGGTACACTCACACTAGCGAGTACAGGAACATTGCAGGTAGGCGGCGCGAATAATTTTCCATCCGGTTTTACTACAAATACACTCAATTCCGGAAGCACAGTTGAATATAATGGCTCAGTGGCACAAACGGTGGCAACTCAAAGCTATAGCAATCTAAAGATCAATAACGCCTCAGGTGCAAGTCTTGCCGCAGCGACAACGGCCACGGGACTACTCACCATGAGTAACGGTACACTGGCCATGACCAATGGGAACCTCACAGTTGGATCGCTAACAGGGTCAAGTAATATTACGGGTAACACAGTTGCGCGAACTCTTACCATTAACGATAATACTACTCCGGCCGCATATAACGGTATCATAAGTGATGGCAGCGGCGCAGTGTCTCTTGTAAAGAGCGGTAACGGGGTTCTTACATTGTCGAACGCAAACACCTACTCAGGTGGTACGACCCTCACGTCAGGAACAATTAATATGGGTAACGCTTCCGCGATTGGAACCGGTGCAATAGCACTCAATGGAGGGACAATTGACAATACAAGTGGTAGTGCGCTAACCCTCGCAAATAATAATGCAGTTACTATTGGCGGTAGTTTTGCATTCACTGGCTCTAACAATCTGAACTTTGGCACTGGTGCCGTTTCTAATGCAGCAGCTAGTAGTACCATTACATTAAATGGTTCCACGAAAACGCTGACGTTTGGTGGAATAATGACCAATACGTCCAACGCAGTTCAAACAACAACAGTCAACGGTGCAGGTAACACGCTTGTTCTTGGAGGATATGCACTAAGCAATAGCGCAACAAGTCGAATTAATATCATTAACGGAACTGGGAATGTGATCATCACCGGTCTCGTTTCTAATGGTGGCACTGCCACAGCAAGCGGTTTGACATATAGTGGGAGCGGTGTGCTTACACTGCAAGGCGCGAACACCTATGCTGGCGGAACAACTCTTAGCTCAGGTACATTAAACATTAATAGCACTTCAGCTATTGGTACAGGCGCATTCACAATTGGCGGCGGTACCATTGATAACACCAGTGGCGGAGCTCTTACTCTTACAACAAACAATGCAATAAACTTTAATGCAAACTTTGCATTTGGTGGATCAAATGATTTGAATCTTGGAACGGGTGCTATCACAAATGGCGGCAGCCGAACTATTACACTTAATGGGTCGGGAAGAACTCTAACATTTGGAGGCCAGATGACGAATAGTGTTGGAAACACCCAGACAACAACTGTCAATGGCGCAGGCAACACTTTTGTACTTGGAAGCTATGCTCTGGCCAATTCAGGCACTAGTCGTAGTGGGATTTTTAATGGAAGCGGTAATGTTACAATGTCTGGAGTAGTGTCGAACGGTAGTACTGCAACTGCAAGTACTCTAACCTATAGTGGAGCGGGTGCGCTCACCCTGCAAGGGGCGAATACCTATGGCGGAGGAACAACAGTTTCTTCCGGAACTCTTAACATAAATAGCACTTCTGCGATTGGCGCTGGCGCGTTAACAATCAGTGGAGGCACCATAGACAATACAAGCGGAGGAGCGATTACCCTTTCAACCAATAATGCAATAACCATCGGTGCCAACTTTACGTATGGTGGATCAAATGATCTGAATCTTGGAACGGGCGCTATTACCAACGCTGCTAGTCGAACTATCACGCTCAATGGAACAGCAAGAACCCTGACATTCGGTGGCCTGATGACCAACACTGTCGGAGGTACCCAGACAACAACCGTCAACGGCGCGGGTAACACGTTCGCTCTCGGAAGTTATGCTCTTGCTAATTCGGGTACCAGCAGAAGTGGTGTTTTTAATGGAAGCGGCAACGTGAGAATCAGCGGAGTGGTGTCGAATGGTAGTACTGCCACGGCGAGTACCCTTACATATAGTGGAACCGGTTCACTCACTTTACAGGGTACAAATACTTATGGTGGCGGAACAACTCTTAGTTCGGGAACACTAAATATTAACAACTCCAATGCTCTTGGCGCAGTAACAGGCGCTTTCACTATTACGGGTGGTACGATTGATAACACAAGTGGGGGAGCAATTACTACTTTGAATTATCCTCTGAACTTAAATGCCGACTTTAGTTTTACCGGTTCGAACAACTTGAATCTTGGCGCCGGTGCAACGGCCTTGAGTGCAGACAGGCTGATTACAATTAATGCTAACACGCTTACAATTGGTGGAACTATTTCCGCGGGAACAAGGAGTCTGACAAACCTCGGAGCCGGAACTCTCAGCCTTGGAAGCAATGCCGTCCAATTAAATAATCTTACGATCAGCGCTGGTAGTTTTACTTCAACTTCAACCAGTTTGACCTTACAAGGCAGTTTCACAAATAATGCAAGCTTTACTCACAACGGTGGTACCGTAATCCTGGCAGGAGCTGCTCAAACTATCGGCGGTTCTTCAGCAACCACATTTAATAACCTTACCCTTAATGGTGCAACAACCACAAAAACATTTGCCACAACGGGTACTACAATCAGTGGAAGTTTTTCAATAAGCAGCCAGGTAATGGCTGATTTGGGAAATGGAAATACTCATTCCGCGAATTCTTTAATACTTGGAGGAATTGGCCAACCTTTAGGATCTTATGGTGGCACCGGTTCCGGCGCAACTTTTATTAACCCCACTTATTTTGTTGCTGGAACGGGCATTTTAAATGTCAGCAGTTCATCATGCAGCACCGGTTCATGGTTAGGTAGTGCAAGTGTTGACTGGTTTAATGGTGCCAACTGGTGTGGTGGTGTAGTACCTACAGCTACGGACAATGTGACGATCCTTGCAGGAACTCCGTTTGCTCCAACCATTTCCGCAGCCGCAGTGTGTAACAATATTACCATTAACGCAGGCGCGACAGTTACGATCACCGGAACAAATACTTTGACAGTAAGTGGCAACTGGACAAATAATGGAACACTCAGTGGAAGTACAGGCGTCGTCATTTTCGATGGCACTGCTCAAACCATTTCGGGAACAGGTGCATTTACAAATCTCAGCATTGCGCCGCTTACATCAGGAACAACGACGCTGAACGCGATTACAACTGTAAATGGAACTCTTGACCTGGCAACAACGGGTACGATTGACCTTAATACATTTAATCTTATAACTCTTGCATTATCCGGTAACGGCACCATAACAAAAACCGGTGCAGGACCCAATACGTTGACCGTTGGAAATTCTATAAATTCAACTTTTGCGGGAACCATTCAAAATCCGAACGGTTCAATCGCACTTACAAAAACAGGCACCAGCGCGCTGACTCTCACCGGTGCGAATACGTATTCAGGCGGAACAACTCTTACTTCAGGAACACTGAATATAAATAATACTTCCGCGATCGGGATAGGCAGCTTTATTATTAATGGCGGAACTATTGATAATACAAGCGGAAGCCCGATTAGTCTTACCACAAATAATGCAATTACTTTTGGTGGTAACTTCTCGTTTGGCGGATCAAATGCACTGAATTTCGGAACAGGTGCTATCACCAATAATGGCAACCGTACGATCACACTCAACGGAAGTACGCTGACATTCGGTGGTGTCATGACCAACACCTCGGGAGCCAATCAAACGACAACAGTTGATGGCAACGGCAACAATCTGATATTGGGTGGCTATGCTCTGTCAACCGATGGTACCAACCGGGTAGGGACTATTAACGGTAGTGGAAACGTTACCATTAGCGGCGCGGTTACGAATAGTATTGGTGGTGCACTTGCAAGCAGCCTTGTCTACAGTGGAACGGGCACCCTCACCTTGTCAGGTACAAACACCTATGGTGGAGGAACCACACTGTCATCAGGAACTCTCAACATCAACAACGTTTCGGCATTAGGCACGGGTGCATTTGCCATCAATGGCGGCACCATTGATAATACCACGGGCGGTGCAATAACTCTCGGTGCCAACAATGCTCTAACCCTGGGTGGTGATTTCACCTTCACGGGTACTCAGACCCTGAATTTAGGTACGGGCGCTGTTACGATGAGTGCGGACAGGTCGATAACGACTTCTGCTAATACACTTACAATTGGCGGAACGATTTCATCTGCGGCGAGTCTTACAAAATCGGGTGCAGGCACGCTCAGTTTTGGAAGTAATGCTGTCTCTTTGAATAGCCTTACTATAAACGCAGGCAGCTTAACATCCACGTCAAATGTTTTAACATTAGGCGGCAGCTTCAGCAACAATGGAACTTTTGCTCACAATAGCGGCACCGTGACCTTTAACGGAGGAGCTCAGTCAATAGGTGGTTCCTCAGCAACAACATTTAATACACTTAACCTTAACGGAAGTGGTACAAAAACTCTTTCTACAATTCTTACGATCAATGGAAGTCTTTCGATAGCCACTGGCGTCGCGGCTGATCTTGGCGGGCTTACGCATTCAGCCAACACGCTAACACTGGGAGGAACCGGACAACCATTAGGTTCTTATGGAGGCAACGGTTCAGCAGCAACTTTTGTGAACCCTACGTTTTTTGCAGACGGAGTCGGTATACTTAATGTTGCCACAGCGTCATGTAATACAGGTACATGGTTAGGTGGTACAAGCAGTGATTGGTTTGATGCTAATAACTGGTGTGGTGGTGTAGTTCCTACAGCTACTGATAATGTGACCATTTCTTCTGGAACGGCAAATTCGCCAGTTATCAATGCGCCCGGAGCTGTTTGTAATAATATAACAATCAATACCGGCGCCACCCTGACGAATTCTTATAGCGGTCTGGGCAACTTCGCCATAAGTGGCAATCTCATCAACAGTGGAACTATCAATAATACCGGCGGTACCATCAGCATAGCCGGCAACTGGACAAGCACCGGAACATTCACAGCTGGAAATGGTGTTGATTTTACCTCTTCGGGTACACAAACAGTCAACAATGGTGCGTCATCTTTTGGAATTGTTACGCATAGCGGTACAGGAACATTGCAGTTGATAACCAATAGCATGACCGTAACGGGAGCATTTAGTAATTCAGGCGGTGGAACAGTAGATCTTGCTCAGCGAAATCTTAGCGTAGGCGATTTGCAGGGTAGTGGTACAATAACCAACACCATTGCGGCAACAACATCTACCCTGACTATTGGAAACGGAACTGATGCTACCGCCTCAACATTCTCCGGAGTTATTCAAAACGGAAGCGGTACAGTGGCCTTAACAAAGGCCGGTGCAACAGCGCTTTCATTATCCGGAGCAAACACTTATTCAGGAGCTACCACTCTTACTGCTGGAACACTTAATATAAACAGTACGTCTGCTATCGGAACCGGCAGCTTTATTATTAGTAGCGGAACAACGATTGATAACACGAGCTTAGGTGCCATAACACTTACCACTAACAACCCTGTAACCTTCGGGGGAGACTTTACGTTTGGAGGCTCAAATAATCTAACATTCGGAACAGGTGCCATTACCAATGCTGGTAGCCGAACAATTACACTCAACGGCTCTGGAACTACTTTAACCTTTGGCGGCCTGATGACTAATACTGCCAACGCAAATCAAACAACAACCGTCAATGGTACCGGCAACACGTTAATATTGGGAAGTTATGCCCTCGCCAACACGATAACAAATCGTACCAATGTATTCACTGGTAGTGGTAATGTCACTGTTACTGGTGCTATTACAAATGGCGGGGGTGGTTCAACTGCGAGCGGTCTCACCTATAGTGGAACTGGTACGCTGACACTCGCAGGCAATAACACCTATGGCGGTACTACAACGCTTTCATCCGGTACACTGCATATCAATAGTACTTCAGCTCTTGGAACAGGAACATTTGCAATAAATGGAGGCACTATTGATAATACAACCGCAGGTGCCATCACGCTTTCAACAAACAATGCAATTACGTGGGGAGCTGACTTCAGTTTTGCAGGTACTCAAAATTTAAACTTTGGTACCGGCCCAGTGACATTCAGCACAACACCGCGTATCATTACATTGAGTGGCACAGGTACGCTGACGTTTGGTGGAACCGTGACAAACGCCACGGGCGGCAATGCTACGATCACAGTCAATGGTGCAAATAATTTCACTTTGGGCGGGATCGCATTAAGCAACAGTGCTATCAACAGAACGGTTACATTAAACGGGTCCGCTCCTATCACTATTTCCGGTACTATATCAAATGGAGGCACTTCTACTGCAAGCTCCCTTGCTTATAGTGGAAGCAACACACTCAGTTTGAACGGTGCCAGTACTTATTCGGGCGGTACGGATGCTTTTTCAGGAACCATAGCCATTGGAAATAATGCAGCATTCGGAACCAGTGTGTTGAATCTTCGCGGATCTACAATCATAGCTGCAGGCGTGCCAAGAGCCATTTCAAACAATGCTGTGCTCCTGGCAAGTACAAGCATCGCGGGTTCAAATGATCTTACAATCAATGGTACTTTCACCAACTCAGGTGGAGACCAGACATTATCAATAGATAATACAGCCAACACGACACTGGGGGGCAGCGTGTTCTTATCAGAATTAATCGGTACTGGCCGGACATTACTTATTACCGGATCCGGAAACGCGACGATCAGCGGCGCCATTGCAAACGCCAACGGATCGGGTCAACCCGGCAACTTATTCTGCCTCAACAGTGGAATATTAACTCTTTCAAACCCAGCGAATACTTTCACAGGAAGTACGCTTATTATATTGGGTGAAGTGCGACTAAATCCGAGTGCAAATGCAACGTATGCATCACAGATAGTGTTGCAAGGCGGAATCCTGGGTACCTCAAACATTGCTGCCGGAAGAACATTTACAAGTTCATCAACATTACAGGTCAATGATATTTCATCCATTACATTGGATCCGGTAGCCAGCCACTCCATTCGCGTCGCACCAAGTAACGGTGTTGACTGGAGTGCCGCTCCAACGCCGGCCTTAACTGTTTATGGCTGGCAGGGGACTGCAGGGCAATCAGGAACTGCAGGAAAAATATTTTTCGGCAGCAGCACAGGTACATTAACTACTGCCCAGTTAGCCCAAATTCAATTTGATGGATTTCCGGGTATTCCGATCATACTGATCGGTACAGGAGAAATAGTGCCCAGGCCGAGCACGCCGCTATTTGAGATCACCGGCACGCTCGATCATGGAAGTTCTTGTGTAGGTACCGCTGCAACTACGATAACGTATACTATTACTAATAGCGGGTCAGCCACAGCGAACAATGTCAGTGTTGTTTCGAATAACCCCGACTTTGTCGTTAGCAATTTATCGTCTACGACGATCGATCCGGATCAAACTGCAAGTTACGGGGTGACATTCACACCGAGTGTTGCCGGTCCAAGAAGCGCAACAATCACAGTTTCCAGCACTAGCGGTGGTAACCCGGCTACAAGCACGGTTACCGGAACAGGTCTTGCACTACCTGCGATTTCTGTTCAACCTACAACGCCTGCAGCCACTTGCTCCGGAAGCGGCACTCAGGTATTAACTGTAACAGCAACAGGTGAGGGAATCACTTACTCGTGGACAAAGGACAACGTGCCTGTTGTAAACGGTGGAGTCTATAGCGGCCAGGGAACTGCAACGTTAACCCTGACTAACGCGACTGCAAACGAAGCAGGTGTTTACAGAGTTATCGTGAGCGGAACCTGCACCCCTCCTGTGACTTCTGACGCGGTGACAGTTACAGTGAATCCTCTTCCGATTCAATACAATGTCGGAGGATCAACATCAATCTGCGCAAACACATCAGCAGATATTACACTTTCAAATTCCGAAGTTGGTGTAAATTATCAGTTAAGAAATAATTCAGGGAATGCTGCAGTGGGAAGCCCAGTCGCAGGTACAGGTAGTTCAATCATTCTGCCAACGGGACCTTTAGCGAGTGCAACTACATTTAATATTTTAGCAACGAATACAACGACGTCGTGTTTTTCACAAATGACAGGTACTGCAACGATCAGCATTACTCCTGCCCCAAATTCAACCTTTATTGGAGCTCCTTTGGCCATCACAACTGGTGGAACAGTTATTTTCACCGACCAATCGACAAATACTCCGACATCATGGTCATGGTCATTCCCGGGAGGAACTCCTTCGACAAGTACGGCACAAAATCCTTCAGTGGTTTATAACACTGCAGGAACCTTCAGTGTAACACTTATTGCATCCAATGCTTGTACTGGTACTACCTCTACCAGGACCAATTATGTTACGGTAACTGCTTTAGGCAATCCACTAACATTTAATGCCAACGGAACATTTACGCTTCCCCCGAATGTTAGCTGTGTTAAAGTGGAAGCATGGGGAGGTGGCGGTGCCGGAGGTGGCGTAACAAGAACCTCGGGTGGCGGTACCGTTAATGGCGGTGGTGGCGCCGGCGGAGCTTATGCTGCCAGTTTCTTAAACCTGAGCGCCGGAAATTACACAGTTACGGTAGCGGGTCAAAAAATTGCAACTGCTACTTCAACTGCTACCCAAAATACAGGTGATCCTTCCTGGTTTGGAACCACTTCAACAGTATTTGCACAAGGTGGTCCTGGAGGAACTCCGGCTAATAACAATCAAACTGCCGGAGGTATCGGCTCAGCAGCTTTAAGTATTGGCAACATAACTACGATTGCAGGAGGAAATGGTGCGAACGGAAATGGCGGAACTGTAGGAAGTACCGGTGGCGCGGGCGCCAACGGTGGCGGAGCCGGAGGAGCCGGTGTTAACAATACGAATGCCAACGGAAATGCCGGAACAGCCCCTGGCGGTGGTGGCTCGGGCGCCAGAACGACTAGTAGTGGAACCTTTAATGGTGGCACTGGCGCAGCCGGAAGGGTAACTGTTACCTGGGTCGACGCATCCGACTTCCATATTGCTGCCGTGACACCGATCTGCGGCGCGGGCTCTTCAACAGTCACCGTGACGTCTACCTCTCTGATCACTGGTAGCTATACGGTAACTTACAACACAACAAATCCTAACACAACCGGCAATACTGCAACGATGGCCTTTAATGGTGCTACAGACGCCGGAACATTTAATACAATTACTTTAACGGGACCTTCATCGGACATTACGATTACCAATATCACTTTTGTTGGCTGGACGTGCAGCAGCGCGATCACCAGCAACAATACAGCAACTGTTACGGTTGACGTGGCTCCTACAGTAAATGCAGGGGTTGACCAGGTCACTTGTTCAGATGCACCTACGGTAACTCTTGCAGGTAGTTTTGGTGGAAGTGCCTCAAGCGCCACATGGAGTGGAGGAACAGGTACATTCAGCGACGCTTCAGCGTTGAACTCAACCTATACACCATCAGCTGCCGAAATAACTGCTGGCTCAGTAACATTGACCTTGACTACGAATGATCCGGCCGGTGTTTGTAGCCCGGTATCTGACCAGGTACTGATCACGATCACTCATCTGCCTGTTGCAACATTCGATTATACTGTTCCGCAAACATCTACTCAGTATTGTAAGAATTTCCCTACTAATCCATCACCGCATTTTACAGGCGGAGGCGTAGCAGGGACATTTACAGCCAACTCGCCTAACCTTGTGTTTAAGGCAGGTGGAGCACCGGGACAGGTGGACCTTGCCTTAAGCCAACCAGGAACTTACACTGTTACCAATACTATCGCGGCAGCCAATGGATGCCACGTGGTGACGGCAACAGCCGACATAACGATATTAGCCTTACCGGTAGCCAGCATTTCCTATCCGCCAGGTGCGTTCTGTACCAGCGAAGGACCAAAGACAGTGACGCTGACACAAGATGGTGACGTATTCTCCGGCAGCTTTACGTCAAACCCTGCAGGCCTAAGCATCAGTGCCAGCACCGGGACAATTACTCCATCAACCAGTGCAGCCGGGACTTACACTGTGACGTATACGTTCTCTTCACCCAGTTGTTCGAATACCACGACGACGACCGTAACCATTGTCGAACTCGACAAAGTGGTGGGTGGAGCAACTACTATATGCACAGGAAGCGGAACAAACATCACAGTTGCCGCTTCGGATGCGAATGTCACCTACCAGTTGCGGAACAATGCTGATAATACGCTTGTCGGCAGCGCAGTGACAGGTAATGGATCCTCTATCAATTTACCAACAGGACCATTGACAGGCACCACAACATTTAATGTGCTTGCCACATATACACCAACAGGTTGTACCAAGCAATTGACTAATACACCCACGGTGACAGTGACTCCGCAACCGACAGCAACAGCCGGTGGAAGCCAAACGATATGCTATACCGGCACGGCTACCGTGAGCGGCGCCACATCATCGAACGGCACCATATTGTGGACGCATAACGGCCAGGGAACTATATCGAATCAAACGACAATAACTCCAACTTATACGCCGGCAATCGGTGATACCAATAAAACGGTGACATTAACATTAACCGTTTCGAATTCTCCGTGTATCGCGGCTACGGCAACGTATAGCGTAATCGTTCAAGCGCCTACTGTAAGTGCAGGGGCGCCCGCGGCGGACATTTGCCAGGGAGGAGTTTCTGCGCCGATTGGCGGCGCATTCGGTGGTACTGCCACCAGTGCAACGTGGTCGGACGGCGGAGTGGGAGGAACTTTCTCACCCGATGCCAATGCAGCAAGCAACCCGACATGGACACCACCCGCAAGCTATAGCGGCACTGCCACGCTGACCTTAACAACAAGTGGAGGTGCATGCGGAACCGTGAGTGCGACCAAGACAATATTTGTTGATCCGAATTGCCATATCATAACGCTGACGCAGCCGGCGCAACTTGTTGCAACGATCGCGCAGGATGGTGCAACTACCATTTGCAATGGCCAGTCAACAACTATATCAGTGACTATATCCGGCGGTACGCCTCCATACGTCTTAAATGGAGTACAGCATGCTGACCCGGGTACTTATATTGTTACAGTCACGCCGACAACAACAACAACCTACAATCAGAATACTGCAGGCTTCATTACCGATTCTCATAATTGTACCAGTTCACCAACAGGAGATGTAACTATAACAGTGAACCAGCCTTCTGTTGCTCCAACAGTTTTGAATACGTCAAATTTAACACTGTGCAATACAGGCAGCCAGACGGCGACTTTAACACAGACTGGTGGTAGTCTTGGCACGAATGCAACATGGGTTTGGTATACAGATGCCGGCTTCACAACATCAATCGGGTCGACAACGGCAGCAAATGCAAGCCTGTCTGTGTCACCGACGACCACAACGACATATTATCTGAGAGCGGAAGGAACTGCGGGTCCATGCACAGGGACCGTAGCTTCAATAGCCAGTGTGACAATAACGGTGAACCCGCTGCCTGATGCACCAACAAGTGGTGGTGACCAGACAGTATGCGAACAATCACCGATACAAACGCTCACAGCTACTGCGACTGCACCTGCCGGATCTTCTGTGATTTGGTATGATGCATCATCAGGCGGTAGTACCGTTACACCGACACTGAACCATACCGGTACAGTGACTTACTATGTGGCGTCACAGGACAATACAACAAGTTGTTTCAGTTCAACAAGAACAGCTGTAACATTAACGATTAATGCTGCTTCGCCTGCACCAACAGGAGCGACAACTCAAACCTTCTGTTCTGCTACCAATCCAACTGTTGCTGATCTTGCAGTAACAGGATCAAATATTAAATGGTATGATGCAGCCACAGGTGGCAATCTGCTTGCAGGCACAACTGCACTTGCGAGCGGCCATTATTTTGCTTCTCAAACATCCAATGGATGCGAAAGCGTAATCAGGCTGGATGTAACTGTTGTGGTCAATACCACACCGGATGCGCCAACAGGAAATTCTACGCAAACCTTCTGTTCTGGCACTAATCCAACCGTTGCTGATCTTGCAGCAATCGGATCAAATATCAAATGGTATGATGCGTCTTCAGGCGGTAACCTGATTGCAGGTACTACTGCACTTGTGAATGGTAATCATTACTTCGCTTCTCAGACATCAACAGGATGTGAAAGCGTTAGCAGGCTGGAAGTAGCCGTTGTGGTCAATACCACACCCGATGCGCCAACAGCTTCGTCTCAAACATTCTGCAGTGCAGAGAACAAAACAGTTGCAGATCTCGCTGCCAGCGGTATCAACCTGAAATGGTATAGTGCAGCCACAGGTGGCACACTTTATACAGGAAGTGAATTGCTGGCCACAGGAACTTATTACGTAAGTCAAACCAGTGCCCAGGGATGTGAAAGTGCAAGAACTGCGGTAAGTGTGACAGTGAACCCAACACCGGCTGCACCAACAGGCAATGCTACGCAAACCTTCTGTTCTGCTTCTAATCCAACCATTGCTGATCTTACAGCAACCGGATCGAATATTAAATGGTATGATGCTGCTACAGGTGGCAACCTGCTTACGGGTACAACTGCTCTTGTAAACGGCAATCATTACTTTGCTTCTCAAACAACAACAGGTTGTGAAAGTGTTACCAGGTTCGATGTAACCATTGTGATCAATACAACACCAGATGCACCGACGGGCAATGCTACTCAAACTTTCTGTTCTGCTTCTAATCCAACCATTGCTGATCTTACAGCAACCGGGTCGAATATCAAGTGGTATGATGCTGCTACAGGTGGTACCCTGCTTGCAGGTACAACTGCTCTTATAAACGGCAATCATTACTTCGCTTCTCAAACAACAACAGGTTGTGAAAGTGTTACCAAGTTCGATGTAACGGTTGTAATCAATACAACGCCTGCACCAACTGGCAACGCTACACAAACTTTCTGTTCAGCAACCAATCCGACCGTAGCTGATCTTACAGCAACCGGATCAAATATTAAATGGTATGATGCTGCTTCAGGTGGTAACCTGCTTGCAGGTACGACTGCTCTTGTAAACGGCAATCATTACTTTGCTTCTCAAACAATAGGTTGTGAAAGTGTTGACAGGCTGGATGTAACCGCTGTGGTTAATACAACGCCGGATGCACCAACCGGCAATGCAACACAAACTTTCTGTTCAGCAGCCAATCCGACGGTGGCTGATCTTACAGCAACCGGGTCGAATATTAAATGGTATGATGCTGCTGCAGGGGGTAACCTGCTTGCAGGCACAACTGCCCTTGTAAACGGCAATCATTACTTTGCTTCTCAAACATCAACAGGTTGTGAAAGTGTTACCAGGTTCGATGTAACCGTTGTGATCAATACAACACCAGATGCACCAACTGGCAATGCCACACAAACTTTCTGTTCTGCTTCTAATCCAACCGTAGCTGATCTCACAGCAACCGGGTCAGGTATCAAATGGTATGATGCTGCTTCAGACGGCAACCTGCTTGCAGGTACAACTGCTCTTGTAGACGGCAATCATTATTTTGCTTCGCAAACAACAACAGGTTGTGAAAGTGTTACCAGGTTCGATGTAACCGTTGTAATCAATACAACGCCTGCACCAACTGGCAATGCTACGCAAACATTCTGTTCAGCCGCCGATCCGACTGTCGCTGATCTTACAGCAACCGGTTCGAATATTAAATGGTATGATGCTTCTTCAGGTGGCAACCTGCTTGCAGGTACAACTGCTCTTGTAAACGGCAATCATTATTTTGCTTCTCAAACAACAACAGGTTGTGAAAGTGTTACCAGGCTGGATGTAACGGTTGTGGTTAATACCACACCAGATGCACCAACCGGCAACGCTACGCAAACCTTCTGTTCAGCAAGCAATCCGACTGTTGCTGATCTTACAGCAACCGGGTCAGGCATAAAATGGTATGATGCTTCTTCAGGTGCTAACCTGCTTGCAGGTACAACTGCTCTTGTAAACGGCAATCATTACTTTGCTTCTCAAACAACAACAGGATGTGAAAGTGTTACCAGGCTGGATGTAACTGTTGTGATCAATACAGCTCCGGACGCACCAACCGGTAATGCTACGCAAACCGTCTGTGCAGCAAACAATCCGACCGTAGCTGATCTTACAGCAACCGGGTCAAGTATCAAATGGTATGATGCTGCTTCAGGCGGTAACCTGCTTGCGGGTACGACTGCCCTTGTAAACGGCAATCATTACTTTGCTTCGCAAACAACAACAGGTTGTGAAAGTGTTACCAGGTTTGATGTAACCGTTGTGATCAATACAACGCCTGCACCAACTGGCAATGCTACGCAAACATTCTGTTCAGCAGCCAACCCGACTGTAGCTGATCTTACAGCAACCGGGTCAAGTATCAAATGGTATGATGCTGCTTCAGGCGGTAACCTGCTTGCGGGGACGACTGCTCTTGTAAACGGCAATCATTACTTTGCTTCTCAAACAACAACAGGTTGTGAGAGTGTTACCAGGTTCGATGTAACTGTTGTGATCAATACAACACCAGATGCACCAACTGGCAATGCCGCACAAACTTTCTGTTCTGCTTCTAATCCAACCATTGCTGATCTTACAGCAACCGGGTCAAGTATAAAATGGTATGATGCTGCTACAGGTGGTAACCTGCTTGCAGGTACAACTGCCCTGGTAGACGGCAATCATTACTTTGCATCTCAAACAACAACAGGATGTGAAAGTGTTGACAGATTCGATGTAACCGTTGTGATCACTACAACACCGGCTGGACCGACTGGCAATGCTACACAAACTTTCTGTTCTGCTTCTAATCCAACCATTGCTGATCTTACAGCAACCGGATCAAATATTAAATGGTATGATGCTGCCTCTGGTGGCAACCTGCTTGCAGGTACAACTGCTCTTGTAAACGGCAATCATTACTTTGCTTCTCAAACAATAGGTTGTGAAAGTGTTGACAGGCTGGATGTAACCGTTGCGGTTAATACCACACCTGGCGCACCAACAGGAGCGGCGACTCAAAGCTTCTGTTCAGCAACCAACCCGACTGTAGCTGATCTTACGGCAACCGGGTCAAGTATTAAATGGTATGATGCCGCTACGGGTGGTAACCTGCTCGCAGGTACAACTGCACTTGTAAATGGCAGTCATTACTTTGCTTCTCAAACGACAACAGGTTGTGAAAGTGTTGACAGGTTGGATATAACTGTTGCGATCACGCCAACACCTGCTGCACCAACAGGAGCGGCGACTCAAACCTTCTGCTCAGCAGCCAATCCGACTGTAGCTGATCTTTCAGCAACCGGATCAGGTATTAAATGGTATGATGCTGCTTCAGGTGGTAACCTGCTCGCAGGTACAACCGCACTTGTAAATGGCAGTCATTACTTTGCTTCTCAAACAACGGGTTGTGAAAGTGTCGACAGGCTCGATGTAACCGTTGTGATCAATACAACGCCTGCTGCACCAACAGGAGCGGCGACGCAAACCTTCTGTTCAGCAGCCAATCCGACTGTAGCTGATCTTTCAGCAACAGGGTCAGGCATTAAATGGTATGATGCTGCTTCAGGTGGCAACCTGCTTGCAGGTACAACTTCGCTTGTAAACGGCAGCCATTATTTTGCTTCTCAAACAACAACAGGTTGTGAAAGTGTTGACAGGTTCGATGTAACCGTTGTTATCAATACTACACCAGCTGCACCGACAGGCGCTGCCTCTCAAACATTCGGTTCAGCTTCTAATGCAACAATAGCTAGTCTTGCAGCAACTGGGTCAAGTATTAAATGGTATGATGCTGCTACAGGCGGCAACTTGCTTGCTTCTTCGACTGCTCTCGTCGATGGTACTCATTATTTCGCTTCTCAAACAGTCACAGGATGTGAAAGTGTTGACAGGCTCGATGTACTTGTAACAATAGTTACTACACCACCTGCGCCAACAGGAGCTGCTACTCAAACCTTCTGTTCAGCTTCCAACCCAACGATTGCTAGTCTCGTGGTAACAGGACAGAATATCAAATGGTATGATGCAGCGACAGGTGGCAACTTGCTTGCTTCTTCGACTGCTCTTGTTGATGGTACTCATTATTTCGCTTCTCAAACCGTCTCAGGAATTGAAAGTGTTGACAGGCTCGATGTGACTGTTGTAATCAATACAACACCTGCAGCACCAACAGGGGTGACGACTCAAACCTTCTGTTCAGCAGCCATTCCGACTGTAGCTAATCTTACGGCAACCGGATCAGGTATTAAATGGTATGATGCAGCCACAGGTGGCAACCTGCTTGCAGGTACAACCGCACTCGTGAATGGCAGTCATTACTTTGCTTCTCAAACAACAACGGGTTGTGAAAGTGTTGACAGGTTCGATGTAACCGTTGTTATCAATACAACACCAGCTGCACCAACAGGAGCAGCGACGCAAACTTTCTGTTCAGCTGCTAATCCGACCTTTGCTAATCTTGCGGCAACCGGATCAGGTATTAAATGGTATGATGCTGCTTCAGGTGGTAACCTGCTTACCGGAACAACTGCTCTTGTAAACGGCAGTCATTACTTTGCTTCTCAAACAACAACGGGGTGTGAAAGTGTCGACAAGCTCGATGTAACCGTTGTGATCAATACAACACCTGCTCCACCAACAGGAGCAGCGACTCAAACCTTCTGTTCAGCAGCCAATCCGACTGTAGCTAGTCTTGCAGCAACCGGATCAAGTATTAAATGGTATGATGCTGCTTCAGGTGGCAACCTGCTTACGGGTGCAATTGCTCTTGTAAACGGCAGTCATTACTTCGCTTCTCAAACAACAACGGGTTGTGAAAGTGTTGACAGGCTGGATGTAACCGTTGTGATCAATACAACGCCTGCTGCACCAACAGGAGCGGCAACTCAAACCTTCTGTTCGGCAGCCAATCCGACTGTAGCTAATCTTTCGGCAACCGGATCAGGTATTAAATGGTATGATGCTGCTTCAGGTGGTAACCTCCTTGCAGGTACAACTGCTCTCGTAAACGGCAGTCATTACTTCGCTTCTCAAACGACAACAGGATGTGAAAGTGTTAACAGGCTGGATGTAACAGTTGTGATCAATACAACGCCTGCTGCACCAACAGGAGCGGCGACTCAAACCTTCTGTTCAGCAGCCAATCCGACAGTAGCTAATCTTACAGCAACCGGATCAGGTATTAAATGGTATGATGCTGCTTCGGGTGGCAACCTGCTCGCAGGTACAACTGCACTTGTAAACGGCAGTCATTACTTTGCTTCTCAAACAACGACAGGCTGTGAAAGCGTTGCCAGGCTGGATGTAATGGTTGTGGTCAATACCACACCTGGTGCACCGACAGGAGCGGCGACACAAACCTTCTGTTCTGGTACCAATCCAACTGTTGCTAATCTTTCAGCAACTGGATCAAGTATTAAATGGTATGATGCTGCTTCGGGTGGCAACCTGCTTGCAGGCACAACTGCACTCGTGAACGGCACTCATTACTTTGCTTCTCAAACATCAAATGGATGTGAGAGCATTGCCAGGCTGGATGTAACAGCGGTGGTGAATACCACACCTGGTGCACCAACAGGAAATGCTACGCAAGCCTTCTGTTCTGCTAATCCAACCGTTGCTAATCTTACAGCAACCGGATCAAATATTAAATGGTATGATGCAACTACAGATGGCAACCTGCTTGCGGGTACAACTGCACTTGTCGATGGCGCTCATTACTTCGCTTCTCAAACATCAAATGGATGCGAAAGCATTACCAGGCTGGATGTAACAGTGACGCTTAATGCATCATTGACGGTTACATGTCCTGCTCCCATCACTGTGAGCGCAGACGCAGTCCCTGGTTGTACAGCTTCGGTGCCGTTCGCAGCGAATGTAACGGGAACTGGCAATGTGACCATAACCTATAAGATCGGGCAAAGTGTTATTACTTCACCACATACATTCCCGATTGGAACAACAACCGTGGATGTAGAAGCAGTGACTGACTGTGGTACAACAAGCTGCAGCTTTACTGTAACGGTGAATGATGACGCAGCGCCAGTGATAAGTAACGAGATCGTCAGCATTCAGGCATTCACGGGCACTTCGGGAGGAAACCCACCATGCACAGCTAAGATCGATGCGGGTGCAACTCTGCCTAGTGGAACCGACTGCTCTACATTCACAACAACGATCCATGCAGGCGCGCCGGTCAACCAGGACTTTGCTAATGAAGCATCGTTGAAGGCCTATGCGTTCCCTGTTGGAACAACGCATGTCACCTATACATTCACGGATTCACACACGAACACAAGTAGTACATCACTTGATGTGATCGTGACGGATGATACAAAACCGACGATCGCTACATCTGGCGATGTTACGATTTGTGCTCAGTCAGCCACAAGCGTTGCAATTGGAGCGCCAACTGTGGATGATAACTGCGGTGTTACTCCACCTGTTCCGGTTCGTAGTGATAACCTGCCTTTGAGTGATCCTTTCCCTCTCGGCGTGACTACTATAACATGGACAGAAACGGATATACATGGAAACTTTAGCATAGCGACTCAAACGATTACGCTAAATCTGAAGCCAGCTACACCTGTGATCGGTGCTGGTGGACCTATCACGTTCTGCCAGCCGGGTTCAGTTACCCTGACTTCTTCAGCTAATAGTGCTAACCAGTGGTACAAAAATGGACTCCCGATCAGCGGAGCGACAAATAAGACCTTGGTGGTCACTACATCAGGTAATTACCTGGTAAGAGTTACAGGAACGGTTGCTGGTTGTAATTCTGATGCATCGAATACCATTACGGTGACGGTGAATTCAACACCAGCAACACCATCCGTCACATTCTCTGGTTCGACAACCTTCTGCGAAGGAGGTTCTGTGGTGCTGACCTCGTCTTCAACCACGGGCAACCAGTGGCAGTATAACGGGGAGGATATTCTCGACGCGTCGGCCCAAAACCAGACCTTTACAGCTACTGAAGCAGGTTCGTATACAGTTGTTGTGAAGACTGCAACATGTACGTCGGCTCCATCAAATGCCGTTGTCGTGAACGTAACCACTAAACCAGCAACACCGGTTGTTGGAATCCAGGGTGGCGGACCGACAACTATTTGCCAGGGCAGCAGTTTAATACTTACTTCAAATGCTGCTACAGGCAACCAGTGGTACAGGAATGGAATACTGATAGGCGGAGCAACCCAGCAAACGTTCACAGCAACCCAGGGTGGGTCTTATATAACCATTGTATCAAACGGCGGCTGTCCTTCGGATCCTTCAAACGCCGTCTCGATAACTGTCAATGCAGTACCTGCAACACCAACGATCACACCGGCTGGCGCAACCACCATCTGTGACGGCAGTTCTGTATCGCTGACTTCATCATCAGCAACCGGTAATCAGTGGTATTTGAACGGAGGCCAAATCATCGGTGCAACTTCGCAAACATATAGTGCCAGCGTACAGGGTTCATACACAGTTGTTGTGAGCAGCAATGGTTGTTCATCTGCAGGGTCGGCCGCTATGCCAATAACGGTAACACCGCAACCGAGTGTTACAGCAACGGCCGGTGCCAACGGTTTCATATCACCTTTAGGCACGACAAACTATGGCTGTGGTGCGAATGCGACATATACCATCACAGCCGCAGCATGCTATCACATCGCCGGTGTAACTGTCGATGGTTTACCTGTGGGGGCAATAACCAGTTATACATTTAATAATCTCACGGGCAATCATACGATCAATGCAACGTTTGCGATCAACGAATATAGCATTACAGCAAACCCTGGTCTCAACGGTGCGATAACACCTTCAGGGTCGTCAAACTTTAATTGTGGCGCAACGCCAAGCTACACTATCACACCAAATACAGGGTATCACATTACGGGTGTGTTTGTGGATGGGTCATCTGTGGGTATAGTCGGCAGTTACCAGTTCTCACCGTTGGGAGCCAACCATACAATCACCGCAACCTTTGGCGCAGATGCATTCACTATCACGGCAACTTCCGATGCTAACGGTACTATATCGCCGGTCGGAGCGACTGCAGTGAGTGCAAATGGCAACCAGTCGTACACAATAACACCTAATAGCTGCTATCGTATCCAGGACGTAAAGGTTGACGGATTATCAGTAGGTGCTGTCGGAAGCTACACGTTCACTACCGTAACAAGTAACCACACGATCGACGCGACGTTCGAAACTAGTCCTAATACAATAACCGTGACTCAGCCTGCCAATGGGGTGATTTCTCCGGGCACGGTTGATGTAACATGTGGGGGCAGCCAGACATTTAATATATCTTCCGGCGGACTTAATGGAACCTGCTATCATGTTGTCAACGTGACAGTGGATGGTGTGCCGCAGGGACCGATATCCAGTTATACATTCAATAATGTAACGACACCTCATTCGATCACGGCAACGTTTGCGCCAGATGTATACACGATCACTGTAACGCAAACGACAGGTGGAACAATATCGGGTTCATCACAGGCAAACTGTGGTGGTGATGCGACATTTACCATCACTCC
>Ga0163163_10000888_pt1 | contig 25452 bp, 24 predicted proteins | sample S65metaG_FD_119766 | JGI IMG/M metagenome (GOLD analysis project Ga0163163, IMG submission 119766) | Switchgrass rhizosphere microbial communities from Kellogg Biological Station, Michigan, USA - S6-5 metaG | ecosystem: Host-associated > Plants > Roots > Rhizosphere > Soil | place: USA...
CGAAGCCATTAAAAGTGCACAGCACATCGCGAATCCCGGATGCTTTGCAACATGCATTCAGCTTGGACTTTTGCCACTTGCACAGGCTGGGTTGCTGGACAAGGTTCACACCACCGGCATCACTGGTTCTACGGGTGCAGGTCAAAGTTTGAGCACGTCATCCCATTTTAGCTGGCGTGCAAACAATATCCAGGCGTATAAGACACTCAACCATCAACATCTGGGCGAGATCATGCAATCTATCCGCCAGGTGAATCCCGCAAATGCCTCGAAAGAGCAGGTCATTCACTTTATTCCATGGCGAGGTGATTTTACGCGCGGCATTTTTGTGAGCTCGAGCTTGTATTGTGAATGGTCGCAGGAGGATCTGGAGCAACTGTTTGAAGACTTTTATGCAGATCATCCTTTTACGCATCTCGGCAAGGACCCGATCTTTTTGAAACAGGTTGTGAACACAAATAAATGCATTATCCAGATCGAAAAAGTAGGCACGCAACTCGTGGTGCATTCAATTATAGATAATTTATTAAAAGGCGCAAGTGGTCAGGCAGTTCAAAATATGAACCTGATGATGGGAATTGATGAATGCGACGGGTTGAAATTGAAGGCAGGATATTTTTAGATACAATTAAACTTTTTAAAGATGAACCTATTTAATGTCTATCCACTAAACGACATTACAATCGTAAAAGCAAAAGGCTCTTACGTGTGGGACGATCAGGGCGTGCAGTACCTGGACCTGTATGGCGGACACGCGGTGATTTCTATCGGTCACACACACCCGCACTATGTTCATCGACTCACCGAACAGCTAAGCAAAGTTGGCTTTTACTCCAACTCAATTCATATTCCGCTCCAGGAAGAACTGGCCGAAAAGCTCGGCAGGGTTTCCGGAAAGGAAGACTATGCGCTCTTTCTTTGTAACTCAGGTGCCGAAGCAAATGAGAACGCGCTCAAGCTCGCGTCATTTTATACAGGAAGAAAAAAAATAGTTGCGTTCAGCAAATCATTTCACGGACGTACTTCACTTGCAGTAGCTGCAACTGATAACCCTTCTATTGTTGCGCCGGTGAACCAGACGGCGAACGTAATTTTTCTTCCCTTTAATGATGAAGCTGCGTTGGAAGCCTGCTTCGCAGAACAGGGAAAAGAAATTGCAGCAGTGATTATCGAAGGTATCCAGGGAGTGGGTGGTATAAACCTGGCAAACCTCGATTTCCTGAAAACCATCAGAAGGCTTTGTGACGAACACGGTGCCGTTTACGTTGCGGACAGTGTTCAGTGTGGTTACGGAAGGACCGGAAAATTCTTCTCACATGATTACGCAGGCGTCAATGCAGACATCTATACGATGGCAAAAGGCATGGGAAATGGGTTCCCGGTAGCGGGTATCATCATTCATCCGAAAATAACCGCGAGACATTTTATGCTGGGCACCACCTTTGGCGGAAATCATCTTGCATGCGCAGCAGCGTTGGCCGTACTGGAAGTGATCGAGTCAGAAAAGCTGATGCAGAATGCAGCCACCCAGGGCGAATACCTGATGAGTGAGCTCAGGAAAATGCCATACCTGCAAAATATACGTGGCAGGGGACTTATGATTGGTTTTGATGTTCCTGAAGAACATAAAGACCTCAAGAAAAATTTGCTCTGGAACCAACATACTTTCACAGGTGAAGCAAAACCGAATGTAATCCGCTTGTTGCCTTCACTTGCACTCAAACAAAAGGATATTGATGATTTCCTTGAATCCGTGAAGGAAGAATTGGGCGTGACAGAAAATGCATAATCAAATTTCCTGCTGAATCAAAAGATGAAAAAATTTATCACTGTCGCTGATGCGCCCAATATGAAGGAGCTGGTGAGTAAGGCGCTTGCTTACAAAGCCGATCCTCTGGCCGACAAAAACCTTGGGAAGAATAAGCGGATAGGCTTGCTTTTCTTAAACCCAAGCATGCGTACGCGGTTAAGCACTCAAATTGCTGCCCAGAATTTAGGCATGGAAGCAATCGTTTTCAATGTGGGACAGGAAGGTTGGGCTTTGGAATTCGAAGAGGAAGCCATCATGAGCGGCAACTCGGTTGAGCATGTGAAGGATGCCGCACCCATTCTTGGAAAATATTTTGACATCCTTGCTATCCGGACCTTCCCTTCTCTAAAGAACAAGGAAGACGATTATAGTGAACTCTTTATCAATCAGTTTGTAAAGTACACTGGCATCCCGATTTTAAGTCTGGAGAGCGCCACTTTACATCCTTTGCAAAGCCTTACAGACATCGTAACCATCACCGAATGTCTCCAGGCGAAACCGCAGAATAGAAAACCAAAAATTGTCCTTACCTGGGCACCACATGTAAAGCCACTGCCACAATGCGTGGCCAATAGCTTTGCCCAATGGGTGAACGCCTGGGGAGAAGCCGATTTCGTCATCACTCATCCTGAAGACTATGAGCTGGATAAGGCCTTTACCAAAGGAGCTTCCATCACCACCAACCAGGATGAAGCGTTAAAAGATGCCGACTTTGTATACGTCAAAAACTGGAGCACTTATACAGACTATGGTCGCATTTATTGCAACGATCCTGGATGGATGCTCACCAACGAAAAGCTTGCCGTTTCGAACAATGCAAAAGTGATGCATTGTCTTCCCGTGAGAAGAAATGTGGAACTGAGCGATGAGATCTTGGATGGTCCCAGCAGTATTGTTACACAACAGGCTTCCAATCGGGTGTGGGGCGCCCAGGCAGTATTGAGCGAAATACTGCGGAAAAAGTAATAGCTGTTATGGAGAAATTGTATGTCATCAAAATCGGCGGAAATATCGTAGACGATGAAGCAAAACTGTCTTCCTTCCTCAAGGATTTTGCAAAACTAAACGGCAAAAAAATACTTGTTCACGGTGGCGGCAAACTCGCGACCCAATTAGCCGCAGAGCTCAATATCCCGCAACAAATGATTGATGGCCGTCGCATCACAGACGAAGCGACTTTGCGCGTAGTGACGATGGTATTTGCCGGTCTTATCAACAAGAATATCGTGAGCGCACTGCAGGCGAATGCTTGTGACGCAATTGGTCTTACCGGTGCCGACGGAAATGCAATTCGGGCTCACAAACGTGTTAAATCAAATATTGACTATGGCTTCGCCGGAGATGTGGATGAAGTCAATCTTACACTCTTTACATCGTTACTGGATGCGGGGTTCACTATCGTGATGGCTCCCATCACGCATGATGCAAAGGGACAGCTTTTGAACACAAATGCAGATACGATTGCGCAGGAAATAGGCCGTGCCCTGGGCAGGCAATACGCGGTGCAACTGATCTATTCATTTGAGAAAAGTGGCGTATTGATGGACGCCGATGATGACAAAACCGTCATCGCATCTATGACGCCTTCTTATTATGCAGACCTGAAACAGAAGAAGGTCATTTTTGCAGGCATGATCCCAAAGCTTGACAATGCCTTTCGCGCGCTAAATGAAGGGGTTGACAGGGTGATCATCGGTAAAGCCGAAGAATTGCCGGCTTTGATAAGTGGGAATGCCGGCACAACCTTAAGGCATGAATAAAACCTATTTACATATCCTCCAGGTTGATGCGGTTGCTTTGCTCAAAGAACTGATCGCAACGCCTTCCTTCAGCAAGGAGGAAGATCAAACTGCGGGTATACTTACGCGTTTCCTGGGGCAGCGGGAAATCGTGCATTACAGAATAGGTAACAATGTTTATGCCTTCAACAAATATTACGACCCTGCCAAACCGAGCATGCTGCTCAACTCCCACCACGATACGGTAAAGCCGAATAAGGGTTATACCCTGAATCCCTTTGAACCCGTTGAAAAGAATGGACAGCTTTTCGGATTGGGCAGCAATGACGCAGGCGGTTGCCTGGTTTCACTCATTGCAGTGTTCCTCTATTTCTATGAAGAAAAGGACCTACAATATAACCTGGTTCTTGCAGCATCTGCAGAGGAGGAAATTTCAGGGTTTAATGGAATCGAATCATTGTTGCCCGTGTTGGGCAAGATTGATTTCGGTGTCGTTGGCGAACCTACGCAAATGCAAATGGCCGTGGCCGAAAAAGGTCTGCTGGTACTCGACGGTATTTCGCATGGCAAGGCCGGTCACGCGGCACGTGAAGAAGGTGACAATGCCATTTATCACGCTATTAGGGATATTCAGTGGTTTAGCACTTACCAGTTTCCGAAAGTGTCTAACCTGCTTGGCCCGGTGAAAATGAGTGTAACTGTCATCCAGACTGAAAACAAGGCGCACAACGTGGTTCCTTCGCTTTGCAATTTTGTGGTGGACGTGCGCGTCAATGAGCTGTACAGCTTTGAGGAAATACTCGAAATCATCAGGCGCTATACGAAGAGCGATATTCAGCCCAGGAGCCTCAGGATGCGATCCTCTTCCATTTCGCTCAACCATCCGCTGATTCAATCAGGCATCAACCTGGGCAGAAGCTATTACGGATCACCTACCACGTCCGACAAGGCATTAATGCCCTTTCCAACGCTTAAAATGGGACCCGGCGATTCTGCAAGGAGTCATACAGCGGATGAGTATATTTATATTGAAGAAATTCATTCTGGTATTGAACTTTATATCAACCTGATTCAACCGATCATTAAATAAATATTTCTGCATCATGTCGAAGCTCTGGCAAAAAGAAAACACGGAAATCTCCTCGCTCATTGAAGACTTCACAGTCGGCAAGGATCGTGATTTTGATCTTTTGCTAGCCAGGTACGATGTGCAGGGCTCTCTTGCACACACTGAAATGCTGCAATCAGTTGGTCTGCTGACAAAAAATGAATTCGGTCAGATCAAAAAGGCATTGAGCAACATCCTGGAAGAGATCGATGCAAAAAAATTCAGGATTGATGAATCCGCTGAAGACATTCATTCCCAAATCGAAATGCTGCTCACCCAACAGATTGGCGATGCCGGAAAAAAGATCCACAGTGGCAGAAGCAGGAACGACCAGGTTGCAGTAGACATCAAACTCTTCCTACGCGCAGAAGCGGAACATCTCAGGGATGAAATGATGCAATTGTTTGATTTGCTACTGGCGCAGAGCGAGCAATTCAAAGACAAATTACTGCCTGGATACACACACCTCCAGATTGCCATGCCTTCTTCATTTGGATTGTGGTTTGGCGCGTATGCGGAAAGCCTCGTTGATGATATGGAGTTGATGACGGCTGCACATCGCATTGCAAATAAAAATCCATTGGGAAGCGGCGCGGGCTACGGTTCCTCATTTCCGCTTGATCGGGAACTCACTACTAAATTGCTCAGTTTCGACACGCTGAATTATAATTCTGTTTATGCACAGATGAGCAGGGGAAGAACTGAAAAAGCTCTCAGCTTTGCCATCTCAAGTCTCGCATCCACGCTCGCCAAACTGGCGATGGATGTTACATTATACATGAACCAGAATTTCGGATTCATTTCATTTCCCGCCGCGCTAACGACAGGTAGCAGCATCATGCCTCATAAAAAGAATCCGGATGTTTTTGAATTGATTCGCGCGAAATGCAACCGCATACAGGGCATCCCAAATGAACTCGCTCTTTTGCTCACCAATCTCCCATCAGGCTATCACAGGGACCTTCAATTGACGAAAGAAATCCTCTTTCCTGCTATTGAGGAGGTGAAAGCCTGCATATCCATGACCATACTCATGCTTTCTCAAATCATCATCAGGGAAAACATATTGGACGACGAGAAGTACAAATACCTCTTCAGCGTTGAAGCCGTTAATGAGCTCGTAAACCAGGGTATCCCTTTCCGCGAGGCCTATCAAAAAGTCGGCAACCTGATTGAGAAAGGAGAGTTTCAGTTTGACTATTCCAAAAAACTTCATCACACGCACGAGGGGAGCATCGGCAATCTTAGCAACGAAAAGATCCGCAAAGCTATGAAAGGCGTACTGGACAGGTTTTGATCCTCATGCCAGTTTTCGAATTTCTGTAACTTTAGGAATGCCCAAGGCGTCTTAAATTACAGTTATGCACAAACTTTTCCGGCTGCCGCTTTTGGTTTTGTTCTCCTTTGTGGCCCTGCATGTCCAGGCACAGGATTCAAAAGAACTAAAACAATCTCAGATTCTTAGCCTTCTTGAATCCAGGCATTTTATGTTTGTAGCACAGCAGGCACTCCCGCTCAGTGAAGGCGCGCGGACGCTTACAAGTCCCTATGATGTGAGAGTGATGGGTGATACAGTGATTTCTTACCTGCCCTACTTTGGACGGGCCTACTCTGCTGTGATCGGCACCACAGATGAGGGCTTGGATTTTAGCAGCCAAAAATCAGACTACGAACAGAAGCCTGCAAAAAAAGGTGGATGGACGGTTAGCATCAAGCCGCGAAACCAAAACATTGTACAGAACATGGTGTTTTTGATTAGCGAATCCGGCGCAGCGAGTTTACAGGTAAATTGTCGCGATCGACAAGGCATTTCTTTCAATGGATATATACAGGAAATAAAATAGACAACGCTTCAATCCAAGAACATGTTTCGAAACTATCTGAAGACCGCCTGGCGCAATATTTTAAAAAAGCGCTTTTATTCCCTTATCAATATTCTTGGACTTTCAATTGGCATCACGGCATGCCTGTTGATCGGGCTTTTTGTGTCGAATGAATTGAGCTATGATAAATTCAATACAAACGCCTCCCGGATTGGTAGGCTGACGATGGAATATAGTAGTTCGGGGACCGTAAATAAAGTCTCAATGACAGGAAACAAGGCGGGACCCCAACTCAAACGAACTTTTCCGGAAATCGAAGCTTACACCCGGCTTGAGAAGTATCCACGTTCTCTGGCCTATGGCACCAAAGCCTTTGACGAAAAAAACCTCCTGTACGCTGATGAAGGTTTTTTCAATGTTTTTTCTTTCAAGTTGCTCCGCGGTAATCCTGCAACCGCATTGTCGGGTCGAAATAAAGTTGTGCTCACATCAGAAACAGCAAAAAAATATTTTGGTTCGGAAGACCCCATGGGCAAGACTTTAAGAATAAACGGCTTCCTGGACGTGGAGGTAACCGGAATTGTTGAGCCTCCGCCCCTGGCATCTCAAATACAATATGATTTGCTGGTTTCCTTACCAACGCTTCCTGGTTTCAACGACGAAGAAATTTGGTGGACGGCTAACTATACTACCTACCTGCTGGTTAAGGATCCAAAACAGCTTGAACCGCTTCAAGCCAAGATTACAGCCTATATGAAAGACGTTAGTAAGGGCGAATTGCAACTAACGGGCACTGATTACATGACCCTTCACCTTGAGCCACTGTTGCGTGTACATCTGCACTCGGAGCTTGAGGGTTTGGAACCGAAGGGCAATATTGCCTATGTTTATATTTTAGCAGCAGTAGCCATTCTGATTTTGCTCATCGCCTGCGTTAATTATACCAACCTGGCCACTGCGCAATCTGCCGGAAGGGGAACGGAGATCAGTATCCGAAAAGTCTTTGGTGCGGCTCAAAAGCAATTATTTTCACAGTTTTTAGGTGAATCATTTCTTGTAACCTTTCTTTCCATTTTCATTGCGCTCCTTGCAGCAATACTTTTAATGCCATTGTTCAATGTTATTTCCGGAAAGCAGTTTACCATAGGCATGCTGTTCCAGCCCATGCCCCTGGTTACACTTGTTGCTCTCGGAATGGTTGTAGGATTTCTCGCTGGCGCGTATCCTGCATTTATCTTAAGTCATGCGAAACTCATCAACCTGTTAAAATCAGGATTTCGCGTCAGCTCATCTGGTGGAGTTATTCGCAAATCATTGATCGTATTTCAGTTTGTGATTTCCATTTTCCTGATCGGCGTTACTACCGTCATAATAAATCAAATGTCATTCATCAGGAACAAGGAATTGGGATATAAGAAAGACCAGGTCCTCATTCTTCCCGTTGATGCACGGATACATAATTACTATGACGAATTAAAACGTGCCATATCAATTACGCCTGGCGTTATGAGTATCTCTGGTGCGTACGAGAACCCAAGCTTTGTGCGATGGGGTGATGGCATTGAAACCGAGGATGGAAATGGCAAGAAGAAATTGTCCCTTACGGCCATGCCTGTAGACCTCAATTTTACCAGCACATTCGGAATGCAACTGGTCGCCGGCAGGGATTTTACAACATCCGATTTCGCGGTCCAGGACACCAGTCATGACTATGCGAATTACAGGACCACCTACTTACTCAACGAAAACGCAGTTAAGGCCCTGGGTTGGACCCCCGACCAGGCTATAGGTAAAATCATAAGCAAGAGATTTCCGGGAGAAGTAAAGGGTGTGGTGAAGGACTTTCATTTTGCTTCCCTTCATCAACCGATCGGGCCAGTGGTGATGTGGTTAGATACCGGTATGGTACGACAGATGTTTGTAAAGATCAATGCTGCACAAATTCCAAAAACCTTGTCTGGCATTGAACAAGTGTGGAAAGAAAGAGTCAACCACAGGCCATTCTCTTATCATTTTCTTGACGAAGAGTTCAACAAACTCTACGTCACTGAAGAGAAGACGGCTAAGCTTTTCAGCCTGTTTTCCACCACAGCCATTGCGCTGGCATGCCTGGGATTATTTGCACTTGCGGCTTTTAGCACCGTTCAACGTACAAAGGAGATAGGAATTAGAAAAGTGTTGGGTGCAGGCTCTTTCCGAATTGCGGCATTGGTGTCAAAGGAGTTTTTGTGGCTTGTTGTGCTTGCCATTGTTATTGCTTCACCCTTTGCCTGGTTTGCAGCGAGATCATGGTTGCAGGATTTTGCATACCGCATCAATCTTTCATGGTGGATGTTTGCACTGAGTGGATTACTGGCGATCTTGATCGCGGTGTTTACCATCAGCTATCATGCAATGAGGGCGGCATTGGCAAATCCCATCACCAGCCTGCGTTCTGAATAGCTAGCGAAGTTGTGTGGCATCAACGCGCGTAGGTGTGTCCTTCCCCTCAATAATACTGGTGGCGCTCAGTGCAATTGCTTTGATGATCTCCGTCATATTCTTCATGTCAAGCGTTGCGAACTCATCGCTCACTTTATGGTAATGAGGTTCGGCATCCATTTTTGAAGTAGATATACTGTGGGCAGGTACGCCCTGGCGTGCCAGTGTGGCGTTGTCTGAACGATAAAACAATTGTTGTGCAGGATAAGGATCGGGATATATTTTGAACGGTGAGCCATCAAGATTTTTCTCCATAATCTTCCCCATATCTGTCTTTTCAAACCCGGTCATGTACACTGAATTGGTGCCCCACTTGCTTTCAGTGCCAATCATTTCGATGTTAAACATCCCCATCACCTTGGAAGGATCATACTGCCTGGAAAAATACTGGGATCCAAATCCACCTGATTCCTCAGCAGTAAATGCGACAAACACCAGGGTTCGCTCGTTATTGGCTTTTTTTGCAAAATATTTTGCAAGCATGATAACTGCAGTCGTGCCTGAAGCATCGTCATTTGCGCCGTTGTAAATAGAATCACTCGATTCGCCTGCTTTCCCGATGCCCAAATGATCATAATGTCCCGAAAAAATGACGTATTCGTCTTTCTTTGATTTGCCGGGAATGATGCCAACCACATTCTTGAATTTCTGAGAACCTATTTCGTGAGTGGCGGAAAATGAAAAAGTTTTTGGATCCTGGTTGGTGAGTACAAAGATCAGATTTCGATTATTGCCGAAGGAGGGTGCCTGCTTGAAGCGTTGCAATCTTCCGAAACTCGATGCGAAGGAGGAGTCAAGAAGTACAATGGTGTTGGATGTGCTATTGAACAATGTCAAAACTGCCGACCTGAATGAGTCTGTCGCCGCAATCTTTGCAATCTTGTAGCCGGAATTTTGATCCACATTTAGCTGTGACTGCTGCGTGAGAATGATAAAGTTTTTACTATCAAGTTCCTGGCCATTGATAGCACCCGAAGCACTGGTTTGTTTCGCTGTAACAACCGGGAATTCCTGGAGATAAGTTCCTTCCTGGGATTGCAACCCTGCCTTTCTAAATTCTTCTGCAATGAATTCTGCCGCCTTGTCGCCGCCTGGCGTGCCGGGCCTTCTGCCCTGCATATCGTCTGCACTAAGCGTTTTCTCGATTCTCGAAACCTCGTCGATCTTTACAATTTTATTTACTGACTGCGCCAAAGAAAAATGGCAACAAATCACTGTTGCCAACAAGAGTAACGACGTTTTTCTCATAGATTAATGCGAGAGAAATTATTAAGTAAAAAGTAATAATCCGGTCAACGGTCAACGCTCCTATAAACTCATCATCTCCTTAAACTTCACAGCCTGCCTACGGCTAACTTCAATTTTGTCTCCTCCCCTGATTTCCAAAAGCAATCCCCCATTAAAATAGGGTTCAACTTTTTCGATCATCCTGAGGTTGACAATATGCTTACGATTTGCACGGAAAAATACTTTATCGTCCAGTCTTTCCTCCAGCGCATTGAGTGATTTCAAAATGAGTGGCTTGTTCGGACCGAAAAATACCTTCGCATAGTTGCCCACACTCTCAAATAGCCTGATATCACTAAGCTTCACAAACCAGCAGCGCTCGCCATCCTTTACGAAAACCTGGTCGGCCTCGCCCAGCGTGCCTCGGTTAACCGTTGGCGTTGCTGTGCCAATGCCTTCTTTCTCATCTACCTGGTCAAGTTTATGCAAAGCGTCGGCAAGGCGTTTCGGTTCTACCGGCTTCAGCAGGTAGTCGAGGGCGTTAACCTCAAATGCCTTTAGAGCATATTCGTCGTACGCCGTGGTAAAGATCACATGCGGGGATCGGTCAAGCTCCGCCAACATGTCGAAGCCCGTCTTGCCGGGCATTTGAATGTCGAGGAAAATTAGATCTGGCTGAAGGCTTTCAACTTTCTCGATGCCTTCGCTGGCATTGGCTGCTTCGGCAACGACCTCCACTTCAGGATAGTCCATCAGGAGCTTTTTCAGCTCGTTCCTGGCCAATCTTTCATCGTCAATGATGATTGCTCTCTTTGTCATGTTTTGATTGGTTTAGACAGGGTGGGTGCTATTCGTCAACGGGCAATATGATTTTCGCCTCCACAATATTATTTGCTATGTCTTTGATCTCGAATTTCGCCTTATCGCCAAACATCAGATTCAGTCGGTCTTGTGTGCTTTGAATGCCAAAGCCTTCGCTATGAAGGCTTCCATTGATTCGTCCACTATTTTGGACGATGATCTCGTGTTGGTGATTATGAAAATCTGACTTGATCTTCACCATTCCACCGTCCACTTGTTTGCTGATACCATGTTTGATGGCATTTTCAACGAGGGTCTGCAGCATCATGGGTGGTACTGGTTGATCAAGCGTGTCCTCGTCAATTTCAAAATCCACTTTCAGTCGCTCTTCAAATCGCATTTGCTCCAGCGCCAGGTAGTCTCTCACAATATTCAATTCATTTTCCAGCGGAACGGTTTCCAGTTTCTCAGCCTGCATGCTGTTTCGCAAAATATTGCTGAGCTCGGTGATCGCTTTTCTGGCTCTCTCGGGGTTCTCATCCACCAATGCACGGATGCTATTCAGGGCGTTGAAAATGAAATGAGGATTAATGTGCGATTTTATTGTTTTCAACTCCAGGTCTTTCACCACGGCATTCAGCCTGTGTGTATCCACCTGTTGCTTGTTCACGCGTTCGAAATAATGATATGCATAATAAATGAGCAACCACACCGTGAGGAAAATCAGGTTGTCGACCGAATTCAACAGGAATCGGCGGCCGAAATTAATTTTCGGATCGCGTATTCTTTCTGAAAGGTTAAGTGCCTCTACGATCGACATCTGGCTGATCGTATACACAGAGCTGATGATTAACATCACCAGGATCAATCGCGGAATAACTTTTTCAATTGGCATTTGCAGCCAGTTAAAGCGAATGATGATGGCCCGCAAAATTTGTGTAAATATGATACCGAGTAATACCGCAAAAAAACAACGGTATAAGAATAGAATTGAAACTTCTCTCTCAAAGAGGTACGCGAAGAAAAGCATGGTAAGCGCCCACACACTCCACCCTCCCAACTGAAAGAACCAATAACGCTTTTTTCTAGAATTCATACGCTGGCTTCTTTTCAAAGCTAAAATAATCCAAAAAGGCAGGTTTACTAATACTTTATCAATGGTTAAATCATAGGTTAAATGGCACCGCATCAAAAACCGTGAAAAGCTTGGCAGTATTGGAAATATCCGCCTTTTTTTGAGAATAAAAAAAGCCCTTTCAAACCCGGTCTGAATGGGTTAAACGTTAAAATTTTTCATGATCTTTGCAGGCAGGGAACCAGAATGTACTTTTAACCCTTATTATCATCCTATTTGCATGGAAATCAAGCCAGGCTTGCTTTTATCAACCATCAACAGTCCGACTGACCTTAAACAGCTCAGTCGCGAACAGCTTCATCAGCTCACCGAAGAGTTACGTCAATATATAATTGATGTGGTTAGTGTCTTTGGAGGCCACTTTGGCGCCAGCCTTGGTGTGGTTGAATTAACCGTAGCACTTCATTATGTATTCAATACACCTTACGATCAATTGGTATGGGACGTCGGTCACCAGGCTTATGGCCATAAGATCCTGACAGGACGCCGCGATAATTTCCATACAAACCGCAAATACAACGGTATTAGTGGTTTTCCGAAGAGAAGTGAAAGTGAATACGATACTTTTGGCGTGGGCCACTCATCTACATCTATTTCTGCTGCGCTGGGTATGGCCATGGCAGCAAAATACAAGGGCGAAGCAGATCGCAGGTCAATTGCCGTGATTGGCGATGGCGCTATGACAGCTGGTATTGCTTTCGAAGGAATGAATCATGCAGGCGTTGCTGACGCCGATGTGCTCATCATTTTGAACGATAATTGCATGAGCATTGACCAGAATGTTGGCGCGCTGAAAGAGTATCTCACGGACATCACCACCTCTCCAACCTACAATAAGATTAAAGACGATGTTTGGAATGCGCTCGGCAAACTGCCGATAGGAGGCAACTTCACACGCGACCTGGCAAGTAAGTTGGAACATAGCATCAAGAGCATGGTTAGCCGAAGCAGCAATCTTTTTGAAGCACTGAACCTGCGTTATTTCGGCCCTATTGACGGACATAATCTGACCAAACTTATTGACACCCTGCAGGATCTTCGCAATATTCCCGGACCAAAGATCCTCCATATTGTAACGGTAAAGGGCAAGGGCTATTCTCTTGCTGAGCTGGACCAAACCAAATGGCATGCGCCAGGATTGTTCGACAAGATTACTGGTGAAATTTATAGGAAGAAATTTGATACGCCGCAGCCTCCTAAATACCAGGACGTATTCGGCCATACTATCATAGAGCTCGCTGAAAAGAACGAAAAGATTTTTGGCGTGACGCCAGCCATGCCTAGTGGCTCATCGTTGAAATTCATGATGGACAAGATGCCTAACCGTGCCTTCGACGTCGGAATTTGCGAACAACACGCCGTAACACTCAGTGCTGGTATGGCCACACAGGGTATGAAGGTGTTTTGCAATATCTATTCTTCTTTCATGCAAAGAGCCTACGACCAGGTAGTGCACGATACTGCCATACAGGATTTGCCTGTGATTTTCTGTCTTGACCGGGCAGGCCTTGTTGGCGAAGATGGACCAACTCATCATGGTGCATATGACATTGCTTACATGCGCTGTATTCCCAACATGATTGTTAGTGCACCCATGAATGAAGCGGAATTGCGCAACCTGATGTACACCGCTCAACTTGAGTCGACCAGGCATCCCATGGTTATCCGTTACCCGAGAGGAGAAGGCGTGATGCCTGAATGGAAGACTGCATTTGAAGAAATCAAAATCGGGAAGGGCAGAAAATTGAGAGACGGAAAGGAAGTTGCTATTCTTTCTTTTGGTCACCCTGGCAATTTCGCTGCAGCCGCACTTCGCGAATTGAAAGCCGACGGATTGCAGCCTGCGCACTATGACATGCGTTTTGCAAAGCCGCTTGATGAAGAAATGCTCAAAGAAGTTTTTGAAAAATTCGATAAGATAATCACAGTTGAAGACGGCACCATTCTTGGTGGCTTCGGCAGCGCTGTACTGGAATTTGCAAACGCGAACAATTACAAGGCACAGATCGTGATGCTTGGCATTCCTGATATGATTATTGAGCATGGCAGCCCGAAAGAACTCCACAAAGAATGTCATTTCGATGCGGCATCCATCACCGAAACCGTTCGGAAGCTGATGAAAGATAAAGTCAGGGTGAATTTGTTAGGATGATTCTGGATGCGTGTTACCAGATACCAGATACTGGATAAAACAAGTGTTCAATACCCCGCGTAGGAGATAAAAAAAACCGTCCCGCAGTTGCGGGACGGTTTTTTTGTTGGCTGTTGAAAGTTGGCGGAGCACAGCTGGCCGACAACCGCCATCCGCCAACTAATTTGTTTCTTCTTCCACCCTATCCTCATTAAACTCAATAATAAAATTATTTCTACCCTCTCCCACCAGGATTCCCATCCATTTTTGTTGAATCAATTCCAACAGCGACAGGAACAGGAAAATGGCATGGATCCGGTCTGTACATACATCAAATAATTTTTCGAACGACATGGTCTTTTCACCTTTCACCGTGTCAAGCAGGTATTCGCGACTCTCTTCCATGGTGTAATTATATTTATACACCACGTGCTGGGGCTTGTTATTGCGCTCATAAAGCCTTTGCATCACACGTTCAAACGATTTCATCAGTTTGAATAATGTGATGGCCTGGATTTCTGTTCCTTCGCCTGCTTCTTCTCCAACTTCAGACAATTCCTTTTGAATATTACCACGCTTCACCATCAACATGCGCATCGCCTCCATGTCTGCCATTTGAACGGATGCTTCCTTATAGCGCTTATACTCAAGTATCTTGTTCACCAGTTCCTGGCGCGGGTCAATCTCATTCCCCAATGCATCCAGTTCCTTCCTGGGCAAAAGCATTTTCGCCTTGATGCGCATAAGGGTGGATATGAAAAGGATAAACTCACTGCTCAATTCAATATTCAGCTGTTCTGATTGATGAATGTAATTGAGAAAATCCTTGATGATCGCAGTAATGGGAATATTGTAAATATCCAGTTCGTCTCTTTCAATGAAGAAAAGAAGAAGATCAAAGGGACCTTCGAACTGAGGTAACTTAATCTGGTAGGATGGAGTATTCAAGGTATACAGTTAAATTGTTTCAAATGGTTCGCAAGACCTGCAGCGATCAGAATCTAGTTGCAAATCCCACACCAAGAAGTGACTTAAATTGAGTTCTCGCCGCATCCTGGTCAGGTCCGAAAATACGAACATCGTCATCATATATCACATCCAGGCTGTAGGTAACTGTCAACCATTTATTCACCTTCATCGCCAGTATATTGGTCCAGTAGACGTCAATATTCTGGGGATTTTTCAGGTAGTTGGAATATAAGTCCAGCCTGCTTTTTAAGACCACATTTTTAAACAGCTCTTTATTGAAGTTAGCACTTAAATAGGCTCCCAGTTCAAATTTCACCTTTCGGTACGGGTCTACCCCATAATTCGGAGCCAGTTCGAAAGGATGGTTGGCCACAACCACCCAGCGGGCGGCAATGGGAGACAGAAAGACGCTGAAATAGGATACCGGTTTATAATCGATACCGGGAGATATCGTGACATACGCAGGAGCCATAAAGTCTGAGATCAGCTTATATGGTGTTTTTGTGTAATCATATCCCTTGGTAAACTGAGTTCTGAAATTACCCACGGCTGCAGCTGACCACTTGCGGTCTTTGGAAATTGAATACGTGTATTTGGAATAATACTCCAGTCGGTCGTCATTCTTCCGAACGCCTTGTGAAGTGGTATTGACAAGGCTGTACTGTAGGTCAAGTGTATTGTACCATGTTGACTTTCCTGATTTCAGGATAGCAAACAGACTTAGCAAACCATTCGCGGAAAGCGAGAATTTTTCACCGCCCGCGGCCCAATTGCGCGTGCCACCCTGGGCTAAATTTATGTTCACAAACCCTCCCAGGCGCCAGCCCTGGTGGTGCGAGGTATCATCTTTCAATTCACGATTGGCTGTTTTTTGAATATCCTTTACTGTCTGGTCCTGCGCAAATACAATAAATCCGCACGTGGTTAGCAGTGCAGTCACAATTAGTTTTTTCATTGGTTTTTAATTTCGTTCTTGGAATTGAAAAATGAATTGAAGTGGATGCCCAATCATTTTTTTCTGAGTTCGTCGCGAATTTCCATCAACAATTGATCAGTGGAAGATGGAGCAGGCGGAGGTGCAGCCTTCTTCTTGCCTTGCAATGCCCTGACCATGAGAAATAAAATGAAGGCTATGATGAGAAAATCCACGATCGCCTGGATGAACAATCCAACTTTGATGCCACCAACCGTAACGGTACTGAAGTAGTTCGCGTCACCAATAATGGCACCGATGATCGGCATGATGACGTTGTCAACAAGTGAGGAGATAATTTTTTGAAAGGCGCCACCAATGATAACGGCTACAGCCAGGTCAAGTACATTACCCTTCATGGCAAAGTCCTTGAAATCTTTCATAAGTCCCATGATTACAAGTTTTGATTTGTATTTAAATATATTAATTAATTCAAATAAAAAACCCCGATACTGCTAAGCACTGTCGGGGTTAACTTCTTGCAATTTGTTCATCAAACTGCCATGATCTCTTTTTCTTTCGAACTGAGATGCTTCTCGATCACGTCAATATATTTATTGGTTGTATCCTGTATATTCTTCTCTGTGTCTTTTGCTGCATCTTCACTTAAACCTTCCTTCTGCAGTTTTTTGATACCCTCAATAGCATCTCTGCGAATGTTTCTCACTGCAATTCGGGAATGTTCTCCTTCGCCATGAACTCGTTTAACCAGCTCCTTTCTCCGTTCTTCCGTAAGTGGCGGGAGAAAGAGCCTGATGATGGCGCCGTCGTTTTGAGGTGTCACACCAATATTCGCACCTATAATTGCTCTTTCGATGGGCTGCAGCATATTTTTTTCCCACGGCTGAATCGTTAGCGTACGGGCATCTGCAACCGAAATATTGCCAACCTGCCCAATTGGTGTTGGTGAACCATAATAGTCAACCGTAATTCCATCCAGCATTTGCGGATTTGCACGGCCCGCCCTGATTTTTACAAGTTCAGCCTCGAGGTGTTGGATGGCTTTCTTCATGGAATCTTCCAGATGGCGCATAACGGCCGGAACGTCTACCATATAAAAAAGGATTGATGCGGGGCAAAGCTAACAAAAGCGACCCTAAAAAATGAAAATGATAACCTAAAATGCGGGTTTAGTTTTTCTCCTCCAGGATGTCACGGCGACGGAAAAAGTAAGACCTCGGTGAAGTCTTCAACTCGGCGCCATTGCCATTGCTGGATATTACCATGCCAGCAGAAGGCTTGGTGAGGAAGAGCAATGCAATACCAGCCATTGCAAATCCGGCCATTGAGAAGAAAAGGAAGGTGCATCCCATATTCCTGAAAAAGTAGGCATATGCTATAAAAGCAATATTGACTACTGCCAGGATGAGTGTAACGGAATTATGAGAAAGCCCTTTATCTAAGAGTAGATGGTGAACATGGTTCTTGTCCGGACTGAAGGGTGAACGCCTGTTAAAAATCCGGATTGAAAATACCCTGAGCGTGTCAAAAAGAGGAACAACCAGGATTGCAAAGCCGATTGCTGGTGCAGCCGGAATAGCGAATGCGGAGCCGGGCGTTTCAGCAATATTGATAAATCGTATGACCAGGATTGCGTTGATTAACCCAATCAACAGCGAACCCGTGTCACCCATGAAGATCTTGGCGGGTGAATGATTGAATATTAAAAATGCCAGCAGACTCCCTGCCAATGCGAAGGCCATAATTCCATATGATTCCTGACCTACCAGGAAAAAATAGATTCCGAAAGTCAGTGAGGTGATCATTCCAAGTGAGCTCGCCAATCCGTCAACACCGTCAATCAAATTGAAGGAATTGATGATCACGATAACCGTAAAATAAGTGAGTACAAGGCTAAAGGGTTCGGGCAATTCGTTTACCCCGAGAAAGCCATGCATGCTTTTTATTTGCACGCCACCCTTGTAAATGATTATGAATGCAGCAAGTACCTGTCCGATGAATTTCTTCATGGCAGTGAGGACCAATATATCATCCTTCAATCCCAGAAAGAAAATGATCAGGGCCGAAGCCATGAAATATTGAAATTCGGGACCGTTTGCAAAAGGGATGATTAATAAACTCGATAGGATGAAGCCAGCAAAAATTCCTAAACCGCCAAGGGATGAAATGGGGACAGAGTGTAATTTTCGGGCATCGGGAATGTCAAAGAGTTTCTTAATCTCAGACATTTTTATAATCACAGGGATCGCAGCGAAGGTAATTATAAAGGCTATGGCTGTTCCTAGTAAAATTTTGTCCATGCTGCCCGGTGTTTATTACAAAATTAAAGGTATTCAATCGATGATCTCAAGAAAATCTGGAATTTACAATTCAAAAATCTCAAAATTACTCGAAAGCGGGTATTATAAAACGGTATTGTCTATGAACTTATTATGTTATCAACAGTTTATCCCTAGCAACAATCATGACTACGTGATTTTTGAGAAAAATGGTTGGGTTAAGCCTCATTTAGAGTAGTTTTGACCCCACTTTAATTTATTGTATGAAAGATCTAAAAGCCATTGCAACACAAGTTAGGAGAGATATCGTTAGAATGGTACATGCCGCGCAGAGCGGCCATCCGGGCGGATCGTTGGGATGCACGGAATATTTCGTTGCACTCTATTTCCATATCATGAAGCACGATCCCGCATTTCACATGGATGCAATTGGTGAAGATATTTTCTTTCTTTCAAACGGACATATATCACCCGTCTTTTATTCTACGCTTGCGCGAAGTGGTTATTTCCCACTAACGGAGCTGGCTACCTTCAGAAAGATCAACAGCCGCCTGCAGGGACATCCTGCCACACATGAACATTTGCCAGGCATCAGGGTGGCATCGGGCTCACTCGGCCAGGGCATGAGTGTCGCGCTGGGCGCGGCTTTGGCGAAGAAGCTAAACAACGACCCACAGATCGTTTACTCTTTGCATGGTGATGGTGAACTGGACGAGGGTCAGAATTGGGAAGCGATTATGTTTGCTGCTCACCATAACGTAGATAACCTGATTTCAACAGTCGATTGGAACGGTCAACAAATTGATGGCCCTACTCACAAGGTGATGAAACTGGGTGATTTGGCTGCCAAATTCGAAGCATTTGGATGGCACGTCATTCACCTTGTAAAGGGCAACGATATTGACGAAGTTGTGGCAACGCTTGAAAAGGCAAAAACGTTTGTAGGCCAGGGAAAGCCCATCGTTATTCTCATGACCACCATTATGGGAAAGGGAGTTGACTTCATGGAAGGCCACCACGAATGGCATGGAATCGCGCCGAATGACGAGCAACTCAAATCTGCACTCCAACAACTTCCTGAAACAATTGGGGATTATTAATTTACAAAGAAGGTAAAGTTGTAATATACAATACTTAGTTTCTCAGCTCAAAAGGCTGTTTCGCCGCTTTATTGGCTGGATACCAGGAAGCAATGACTGCTATGATCACAACGGTAACGAGTACCAGCAGAAAATCTGCAGGTGATAGCTTAACCGGATAATAGTCGATCACGAAAGATGATCCTTCCAGCGGTATAAGTTTATATTTCACCTGTAGCCAGGCCAGAATCAAGGCCAGGATGATCCCAAGTCCCGATCCCACCAGGGCCAGCAAAAGACCTTCACTTAGAAATACTTTTCTGATCCAGTTTCTATCGGCGCCCATGGCCTGCAATACCTGGATGTCCTTGTTTTTTTCAAGCACAAGCATAGTTAGCGCTCCAATCATATTAAATGCGGCCACAACAAGTATTAGCGATAGGATGGCATAAATGGCCCATTTCTCCAGCTGCATCACAGAGTACAGACTGCGGTTCTGTTCATATCTCGTTTGCACGAGATAGTTATTGCCGAGAATTTTTTCAATATCCTTCTTCACCTCATCTTCCTTCCCCGCAATATTCAACGAAATTTCTGCACCACTGAATTCATTCCTGGCAAGTCCGAGCTGTGCCTTTACAAAATCGATATTGGTCAGGACATATTTGTTGTCGAAATCCTGTTGAATGGCAAAGCTTCCTGATGGAACCAGGTTGCCACCACTTAACGATTCTTCGGGATTACTCAAACTGCTGTTTGAAATTGTTTGCGATTGCTCGTTATTAAGGGTGTTTAATTTTTTTGGGAGATAGGCAGTGAGTGGGAAAATGCTTCGGTCACTTTGAACGCCGAGTGCACTTTCAATGGCCACACCCATTACAGCGCGTGGCTGCTCAGCTGTTCCAAGATCAAAATTGCCTCTTACCATTTTGCCCTGCACACCCGCCACTTCGGTATAGTGGGAGTCAACACCCTTTAAAAAAACGATCGCAGACTGTTGATCGCCATTTTGCATCAACGCCTTTTCTTCAGCAACCAAAGACATACTTTTTACACCGGGTGTATTTCTGATCTTTTGAATTTGCAATGAGTCGAGGAAGATCGTTTTGCCTCGTGGAGGGGATATTTTAAGGTCGGTGTAAAAGGAAGAGTAGAGTGATTTCACCAAACCTTCAAAACCATTGAATACGCTTAACACCAGGATAAGCGCAACCGTCCCCACAGCAATCGCCGCCACGCTGATCCAGGCGATGATATTAATGGCATTGGTTGATTTTTTTGCTTTGAAGTAACGCCAGGCGAAACTAAAATACATTGGTGATTGATTGATCAGGTTGATTAGGTTAATTGGGTTGATTGGGTTAATTGATTTATGGGTCAACCTAATCAACCCAATCAACCCAATTAACCCAATTAACCTTCCTCTGGCTTGTCTTTTTTGATTTGCTTGAACAATTCCTCCATTTTAAAAACATGATCAAGCGTATCGTCCAGGAAAAACTTAAGTTCGGGTATTCTTCGCAGTTGGTGTTTGACCCTGGCGGCAAGATCTCTCTTGATTTCCCAACTCCGTTCTTCAATCTTTTTAAGCGTTGCCTGGGGATCTTTTACCTGGAACAGGCTTAAATAAATGCGCACTTCCAATAAGTCGGGGGTTATTTTGACAGAAGAAATAGAGACCATTCCACCGTCCATCATATTCAAGCCGAGACGCTGAAAAATATCGCTCAATTCTTCATTAATTACACCGGCTACCTGTTTCTGTCTTTTCTTCTCTTCCATAACCTTGCCTTTTGGTGGCTGTAAATTTAGTTACTTTGTGCCTTAGTTCCCGAAATACCGAAATCTTTTAGATCATCGATGAAGAGTTTAAGAACGATTTTTCAATATATCAGCAGGTATCCGAAGCTGGTGATCAGTTATTTCTCATTTAATGTGCTTTCCACCATTTTTTCGCTGGCATCTCTTGGCTTATTAACGCCCTTTCTACTACTCATTTTTAACCAAACCGATATTTTAAAGAAGTCGGACGGAAAAGCCGGATTTCCAGCTAATCTTATCAATTGGTTCAACTCTTTGATGAGCCAGTGGGCAGAAACAACTCCGGGAAAGATTAAGGCCCTGGCAGCCATTTGTATTATTGTAGTCGTGGCGATTCTGTTAAAGAACCTTTTTCTATATCTCGCCATGTATGTGTTGAACCCGATCAGGAATCGGATCATCAACGATATGCGTAGTGACATGTTCAGCAAGATATTGATGTTGCCCGTTGGCTACTTTAATGAGCAGAAGAAGGGTGATATCATGAGCCGGCTTACGAACGATTTACAGGATGTGGAATACAGCACTGTCAGTTTCCTTGAATCATTTTTCCGTGAACCCATCACCATTATCCTTTACCTGGGCTATATGGTTTATTTGAGCCCGCAACTTTCTCTGTTCCTGGTTTTCTTTTTGCCACTTGCCGGTCTTATCATCGGCAGGATTGGACGTTCACTAAAGCGTGTCTCTACCCGTGTGCAGGAAAAACTGGGATCCATTCTTTCTACCATCGACGAGACCCTTGGTGGCATGCGCGTCATCAAGGCATTCAATGCTGAGGGCCAGCAGCTCACAAGATTTAATGATGAAAATGAATCCCTGTTCAATATTAAGAACAAGGCAAACCGCCGGCGAGACCTGGCTTCCCCTGTGTCGGAAGTCATGGGCATAACAGCCGTTTGCTGCGTCTTGTATTATGGAGGACGATTGGTATTGAATAATTCTTTCGATCTGAATGGAGGCGCTTTTCTTACGTATATCACCATCTTCACCCAAATCATTAACCCGCTGAAATCATTGAGCACAGCGAGCTACAATATTCAGAAGGGTGCAGCAAGTATTGAACGTATTCAGAAACTGATTCACGAAAATGCAAGCATAACGGAGATCGCAAATCCGGTTCCTATCAAATGTTTTCAAAATAGCATTGAGTTCAGGAACGTGAGCTTTTATTATGACGAAAAAGCCATTTTGAAAAATATCAACCTCATCATTGAAAAGGGAAAAACAATTGCCCTGGTGGGATCTTCCGGTGCGGGCAAATCAACGCTTGCCGACCTGGTGCCGCGTTTTCATGATGCGAGCTCCGGCGAATTATTATTAGATGGTGTGAACATCAAAGACTACGGCATTAAGGATTTACGAAGCCTGATGGGGATTGTAACCCAGGAACCCATCCTGTTTAACGATACGATTGCCAATAATATCGCGCTGGGCAACCCGCTTGCAAGTAAGGAGGATATCGAACAGGCAGCGAAAATTGCGAACGCGCATAATTTTATAGTGCACAAGGAAATGGGTTATGAAACGAATATTGGAGACCGGGGTAACAAATTGAGTGGTGGTGAAAGACAAAGGCTGACCATCGCGCGTGCAGTCTTAAAAAATCCTCCCATCTTAATTCTTGATGAAGCAACTTCTTCTCTCGATACAGAAAGCGAACGCCTGGTGCAGGATGCCATCAACAACCTGATGCAACACCGCACATCAATTGTGATCGCGCACAGACTGTCAACCATTCGCCACGCTGATGAGATCATCGTTCTACAAAAAGGTGAAATTGTTGAAAGGGGAACTCATGATTCTTTAATCGGGCACCGTGGAATTTACAGGAGGCTGGTGGAGATGCAGGAAGTGAAGTAGGTAGATTGGGTTGATTTGGTTGATTGCGTTTACCTGGTCAACCTAATCCACCCAATCAACCAATCAGTATTTCCTAATTAAAATCACTCCTGCAATTAAGAAGGCCACCCCCACCAACCTGCCTGCGCTGATTTCCTTTGTTGCCATACCCAGCCATCCATTGTGATCGATAATCATCGCTGCAATTAATTGGCCTGTTACAACCAGGCTGAAAGTAAGCGCCGCACCGAGTCCGGGCACAATCAAAGTAATGACCGCAACATAAAATGCACCTATCAGTCCACCTGCAAAAAACCAGGCAGGCGCCGATTTCAAACCCGTCCAATTCAGTTCATCTCTACGTGTAATCAACAAATACAGAATCAGTGCGATTGTGCCGACCAAAAAAGAAATGAGCGCTGCGACGACAGGACTGCCGGCAACTTTCGACAACTTGGAATTGATACCCGCCTGCACAGGGAGAATGCCTCCCGTTATGATGGTAAGCAGAACGAGCCATAAAAATCTTGACTGCATAATTTGAATTAATCAGTTCAGGGTTCTTCGATCAGGCCAATTGCATTTCCGAATGGGTCATTCACTACAGCTACCTGGATTCCTCCGCCTACTGCCTTTACGTCTTCAACAATTTCTGCGCCCTGCTTCTCCAGTTCCTTCACACATTTATCAATGTGTTTGACAGACCAATAGCAGATTGCCTGGTTGCCCTTTCTGATGCCGGTGAAATCAGGATCAAGTCCCAGTTCACACCCACCAATGTCGAAGCCCACATAATAAGCCTCGTCAAAATAAGGCTTCACCTCTGTAATAAGCTGATACCACTTCTTCGCTTTTTCAAGATCAGATACGTGGTAAATCACGGTCCTTAACTTCTTGAACATAAAATCAACTTAAGCTTGTTGGACTGCAATACTAAAACAAAAAATCCCGACCTCGCAAGTGCGGGATCAGGATTTAATTAGTTTGAGGCCGACAGTCCTATTGAATGTTCGGATTTCTTGCCATGCCCATTTTCGCTTCGATACTTAGGGTTGCGTGTGGCACAGCGCGAAGACGCGCTTTATCGATAAGCTTTCCGGTTACACGGCAAATACCATAAGTCTTGTTCTCAATCCTCATCAACGCTTTTTCGAGATGGTCGATGAACGTGATCTGGCGGCTGGCCATCTGGCTCAGCTGCTCTCTTTCCATGCTAACACTTCCATCTTCCATGGTCATGTAACGGTTTTCACTTTCATCTCCGCCCATTTCATCTTTGCGGGTAATGAGGCCCTGCAGGTAAGCGAGTTCCTTCTTCGCGGCTTCGAGCTTGCGCAGTATCAATTCCTTGAATTCTGCCAGCTCGCCGTCGCTATATCTTTGGGAAGGTGCTCCTGGGTCGTGCAGTGGTTGATCCAAAACAGACTTGGTGAACTCGGGTTCATATTTTCTGGCAGCGGTTGCATTGATTTTTGGCAATACAACGGGTGTTTTCACGATTTTTTTCACTTCCTGTGCTTTAATTGCTTTTTTAATCTGAACGAACTTGTTTGCGATTGGCTGATGATTTTCTTCTTTCTTCGGAAGGGGTTTGGGAGCAACGGTAGCCGTTACAGGCTTTTTGACCGGAACCAATGGTTTTTTCGCCGGAACGGCGACTTTTTTTGCTGGTTCGGCTTTTTTAACAGCAGCTTTCTTGGGTACAGGTTTAGCTTTCGCCGGTGCTTTCTTGGCTACTTTCTTGGCAACTGCCTTTTTTGCCGGCGCTGCCTTGGGTGCGGACGGTTTCGCTGGTTTGGCGGGTTTGGTTGATTTTTTAGCGGGTTTGGCCGCTTTCTTCTTGGTAGCCATACAGTTATCCTTTTTTTGATAGAAACACCTTCAGCAGAATGTCGTTAACTTCAATTTCGGTGCCATCGGTCACGTCCGGCACCAGCTCTAAACTATCTGCCAAAATTTCGGCGCAAATATAGTCAATATATTGGGTGATTGATGTTTTGAGCTCCGGGTTATCTGATAGTTTTACAAAGATTCTGTCCGTAAGCTCTAAACCACTGTCTTTCCGTATTTTCTGAATCCGGTTGACCAGTTCCCTGGCGTTTCCTTCGTTTACCAAATCAGGCGTAATCGTGATATCAAGTGCCACCGTCAATGGTCCCTTCGTGGCTACCATCCAACCCGGAATATCTTCGCTGGTGATCTCAGTATCGCCCACATCTAATGTAATAGGTTCATTATCAATCAAAAGATTAACCTGGCCCTGCTTTTCCAGC